>Ga0326727_10025213_pt1 | contig 11170 bp, 9 predicted proteins | sample MB2enrmetagenome_FD_207643 | JGI IMG/M metagenome (GOLD analysis project Ga0326727, IMG submission 207643) | Lab enriched peat soil microbial communities from McLean, Ithaca, NY, United States - MB29MY | ecosystem: Environmental > Terrestrial > Soil > Wetlands > Peat | place: USA: New York... | reverse complement strand
CATATTGATATCACTCACTTCTTGGCTCGACCTACCGTTTTCTTCTTGGCAGATCAGGTTGAAAAGACGAAAACAGGAGGTCCAGATATAACTGGTGATCAGACCGTTCTGGACACGGAAGTAGTCGAAGAACCGAAGAAATTTAGTAAGGTTGTCCAGAATTTGGATCCTTTCCGGGCTGCATTGACATATGCAGAGATAAAGGGTGGATGTCTCCAGATGTTTGATAAATACATAGATAGCGATAAAATTAAAGACGGTGATATTATAGTTTATATGGGTGATGGATCAAAGAAAATAGCCATGACTTACGACGACGGATTTGATGTCGAAGTTATCAAAGCTAAAGACTTGAGGAAGATGGTAAAAGAATTGAATCGTGACAGTTAGAGGACTTAAAGCGGTACATACGGTAGCGATGCCTTTGGAGGGAACGTTACCAACTCTATACATCATTTCATTAATTAAATAGATATCGTCCTGATTTCAAGGATATTTGAATTAATTTTGTGATGAATCGATTACATTTACTAATCAGAATTCAACACTGAATCGTAACATCCACAAGCTTAGTGACTAAAGTTAACATATTTATCCACCGCGACGCTATGCCAGCGCCGATTATTTGCAAAAGTATAATAGCGTGTCCGGGTTTAGTTGAACTCCGTAAATTCAAGGATCGGGAATTGATTTGATAACCGTAAGGGTGTACAAACAGGGCAGTGACGTCGTCGTCGCGGCATGCGACAAGCACCTCCTGGGACAGACGTTCCGCGAGGGCGATCTGAAGCTGACCGTCTCGCCCGGCTTCTACGAGGGCGAGGACGCCGATGAGGAAATGCTGGTGAACCGCCTGAACGGTTGCACCGTGGCGAACCTTGTGGGCGAGAAGGTATGCCGCATCGCGGCGGAGCACGACTTCATCGAGGAAGAGTGCGTCATGATCATCGGCGGCGTTCCGCACGCCCAGATGGTAAGGTTCTGAGATGTTCTGCGTCAAGTGCGGAAAAGAGGGCGAGACCATCGACTCGGTGTGCCCGGAGTGCTTCATGGAGAACAAGCGCTTCACCACCATCCCGGACCACGTCAACCTGTTCCAATGCGTCCACTGCTCCGATTTCCAGATTAACAATAAGTGGCATGATTACAATGTCGAGAACGCTGCCCAGGAGGCGGCGATATCCGGCATCTGCCTGATGAAGGGCGCTGAGATCGACAACATCCTTACCTCCGTGGTCGCACGGGACAACGCCAACTATCGCGTTCACCTCGATGTCACCGTTACGTACCGCGGGTTCACGACCGACGAGGAACTGGACACCATCGTGCGGTTGAAGACCAACGTCTGCGGCAAGTGCAGCAAGATCGCCGGAAACTATTACGAGGCGACGCTTCAGATACGTACCCGCGACAGGAAGTTCGACAAGAACGAACTTGAGGAAGTGGTCGATCGCGTCTCCAAGATGGTCAAGGACGCCGGGGCCGAGAACCGGGAGATGTTCATCAGCAAGATCACCATGATACCCGGTGCCAATGGCGGCGCTGACATCAACCTGTCCAGTCAGGCGCTGGGTAAGACAGTCACCCACGATCTGGCGGACATGTACGGGGCGGAGGTCAAGGAGACGGCCAAGCTGCTCACCCAGAAGGACGGGCACGACGTGTTCCGGCTCACCTTCCTGGTGAGGCTCCCTGCGTACCGTTATGGCGACGTGGTCATGTTCCGCAAAAAGATGTACCTGGTCGGCGCAATCCGTACCACCAACACGAAGATCACCGAACTAAAGTCATCCGAATCGTTCACCGTCGGGAACAGTGACATGACCGAAGCACGCGTTATCGGCAAGCGGGAAGAGATGGTGGAGGCGATCGTCCTCACCGAAACGGACCGTGAGGTCCAGATCATGCACCCTACCACCTTCAAGCCGGTGGAACTGCGCAAGCCGCAACGGTACAAGACGAAGGGCGACACCGTCAAGGTCTTCCAGCACGAGGAAGAGCTGTACCTGCTGCCGAAGTAAGACCCTCAGGTTCCAGCCTTTCTTTCTTTATTTTACGGATTGATACAGAGTGTATATTGACCAGCGACCCATTCCGGTGTAGGTCATAAGTCCGTAAGGATCGCCCTCCACGCCATTCTACCTCCGGAGAAAGTCATCCTAATCATTGAATTGAAGGCGTCGAACGGTCTATCCCCATTTCTTACGATAATTCAGAAATGTTCTTTTCGGTCTCCTGCTAGGGAGTAATTCTTAAAAACACAATAAGAAAAGGAATAGAATTGAAAGTGTTTTTGCCAGTCCATTTCAACTGACCATTTCCCTACGTTTGAACGCTATATAACCAAGAGACGACGTCACGGCCAACCATGCAATCTCCACAAGTACGGAAATTCCGACCCCTGGAGCATACTGGTGGAAGACGAATCTTCCACCTTCTGTCAGATTAGTTACAGAGTCCACCGGGTATGGAGTTTTCATGATGTCAGAGATGGTACCGCCAGCAAAGGTCAATTCGCCATCTGGCTTGATGCCAGCAAGTGTGAACACCGAAGAGACCAGGGTCAGTATCAAGAACAACATGAAGAACGTCAGCACTAATGACGCCGTCGAAGTCTTTAATACTGAACTTATCAGGAATGCCACTCCGGTCGCAGCCGCACCATATAGGATCGCCAATAGCATGGAATAGATGCTCAGGTCAGTGAAATTACCGGTATAGGCTAGCCCAATGACGATCGCCACCAGGTAATACGCTACAATGACTATTGACATTATCCCGACCGAGGCCAGGAACTTACCAGCATACAAACTTGATTTCTTCACTGGGTTGGGGAACAAAAGATAGCCGGTCCTGCCCTGGAACTCAGAGACGATGGCATCCCCTGCGAACAAGGTAACGCCTATGACGATCATTATGCTAACGAAGCCAGCATAGTTACCAATGAATTTGGCGGCGTCGTGGGGATCAGGATTGTTGTATGTTCCCAGGAATGTGACCAACGCCAGCACCAAGGCGAGGATAATTCCAATTGCCAGCAGCCTCTTAGAACGGATGTGCTTCAATATATCATACTTCGCCACGAGGAGGACCTGGGTAGTGTCCGAAGGCACATCGATCTTCAGGTTCTTCTCGATGTTGTAGACATCTGCCATTAGATCACCTCGAATCCTTTATGAGAGACATGTACAGCGACTCCAGCGCCATTCCGCTCTCTTTGAACGTCACGATTTTCAGTCCTGTCGCTTGCAGGTCTAGCAATAGCCGTGCCTGCTCTTCGTCGCCACCGTTGAAGTCTAGGGTGAACGCGTTATCCGCGAGGGTGTTGATGCCCTGCACGCCAGATATCTTGCCCACGTTGACGAAATCGGCCGGTTCCACTTTACGCATCGTTCGTACCTCGATCTTCTTGTCCCGGAACTCGCTCAGCAGCGATTCCACGCTGGCGGATTTCAGCAGCTTGCCCTTGTTGATCAGCGCAACGTCAGAGCAGACCTCCTGCACCTCGTTCATGAGATGCGAGGACATGAAGACGGTATAGTCTCCCTTCTTCAGCTCACGCAGCACTTCGCGCATCTCGAACATGCCCCTCGGGTCCAGGCCTGACGTGGGTTCGTCCAGGATGATAACGCTCGGCTCGTGTAGCAGTGCCTGAGCGATGGCCAGTCTTTGCTTCATGCCCTTGGAGAACTTGCCGATGCGTTTGTCCTGCCATTCGGTCATCTTGACAACATCGAGCACTTCTTTGGAACGCCTCTGGATGTCCGTCATGGACATCCCGCGCAGCTGCCCCAGGTATTCCAGTGTCTCCAATGGCGTGAGGTACGGATAGAACTCAGGGGTCTCCACGACCGCGCCGACGTCCGCCAGGGCCATCTTCGGATCTGCCGTGACATCGATTCCGTTCAATGACGCCTTACCAGACGTCGCGACTAGCATGTTTGTCAGGACCTTGATGGTAGTGGTCTTTCCCGCACCGTTCGGTCCAAGGAAGCCCAGGAAGGCTTTATGGGGGACCTTGAGCGTGAGAGCGTCGACCGCCCTGAACCCTCCCCGATAATCCTTCACTAGGTTCTCGATCTCTATAGGATACTCCATGGGATCATCCTTCGAGCCTCTCAGCAAGTTGCATCGCTATATTAACTTTGTGTATATATCGGAAAAGATAAAAATGTGCTATGTTAGCACGGTAAACGTTATCACTACTGGCAACGATGTCGAGCCCCAATGCAGTACGACGACGAACTTATCGAGGAGGTCACGGTCCGCCTCCTGAAGACGGCCGCTACCACGCTACCGACGGACGTGCTGGAAGCGCTGGAACGGGCCAGACAGACCGAAACCGATCAGGTCGCCAAGGTGCAACTGGAGACCATCCTCAAGAATGTAGAGCTGGGTGAGATGCACATGCTGCCGATGTGCCAGGACACTGGACTTCCGTTATTCTACATTTCGGGCCATTGCGATGAGGCCATCATTCCCGCCATAAGAAGGGGGGTGGAGCGGGCCACCATGACAATACCTTTACGCCCCAATGTGGTAGACCCTATAACCAGAATGAATAGTGGCAATAATCTGGGGGACATGATGCCGCTCATTCATTTCGAGCCCGCCGATCACGAGCATACCGATATCACGCTGATGATGAAGGGTGCCGGTTCAGAGAACATGTCGGCATTGCGCATGCTAACCCCGACCCAGGGGATCAAAGGCATCAAGGAGTTCATACTGGACACCGTCGTGACCGCCGGCGGCAAGCCATGTCCTCCGGTCATCGTGGGCGTCGGCGTGGGAGGAACGGCCGACCTCGCCTGCCACCTGGCCAAGAAAGCGCTGCTTCGGCCGATAAACCGGCGCAGCGAAAACGACTCACTGCGCCACATCGAGATCGAGATGACCGAGGCATTGAACAGAACCGGCATCGGTCCGATGGGCCTGGGCGGCAGGAGCACCGTCCTGGGCGTGAACATCGAATCTGCGTCGTGCCATACCGCGTCATTGCCGGTTGCGGTCAGTCTGCAATGTTGGGCCGCAAGAAGGGCGTCTGCAAGGATATTTCCAAATGGCCGTGCCCTATTCTCGACGGAGGGGTTCTGGTGAAGGCATTAGGGGCCCCATTATCGGAGGAGGCGGTTCGTTCCCTTCACGCCGGGGACGAGGTAACGATATCCGGGCTGGTCTACACCGCCCGTGATGAGGCGCACATGAGGGCGATGGAGATGCATGAAAGGGGTGATCCGCTTCCGTTCGACCTGCAAGGAATGGCGGTCTATCACTGCGGCCCGATCGTCGTTCAGGACGGGGATGGATGGAAACTGGTGGCGGCAGGTCCTACGACCAGTTCGCGCATGAACTCGATCGAGCCGTCGTTCATCAAGGCGTTCGGTGTAAGGGCCGTCATCGGCAAGGGAGGCATGTCGAAGCCCACAATCGAGGCCATGAAAGAATGTGGCTGTATCTATTTGGCCTTCACCGGTGGCGCCGCGGTCCTAGCATCCCAAGGCATAAAGGATGTGCGGAAGGTCGATTGGCTGGACCTGGGCATGCCGGAAGCGATCTGGCAGCTCGAGACTGACGGTTTTGGCCCCCTGATAGTCGCGATCGATGCCCACGGGCACAGCCTTTATGATGATGTGGACAAGAAGGTCTGTGCCAATGTGAAGGGGATCAGGAAGGACCTGGGGCTCTGATCATTCTTCCTTCTTGTCTTCCTTCGGGTCCTTTCCCAGCAGTTCAGGTTTCTTGCGTACCCTGAAGTTGATGAACAATCCGACACAGATCGTGGCCAGAGCAAGGATCATGCCGATTACCATGAGGGAATGGGGCAGATCGAACCCGAACAGGTATGTGGCTGTATTGTTATTCTCGGACCTCGTTATTGATTCGTCGAGAAGACGGTTCTCGAAAGGGGCGAGGGATATTGATGCCTGTTTCGAATCGAAGCCCTTCTTGCTGAAGGTGACGGTATAGGAATCTGACGTTAGCTGGAGGCTATAATTGCCATTGTTATCGGTAGTGCCGACCACGACCTTGTCCGTTCCTTGGGCGGTGACGGTCACCCCCTCTTGCGGGTTACCGTTCTCGGTTACTTTGCCATACAGTGTGCAGGGTTGCGCCTGCATCGATGCGTTCTGCTGCAAAGTGATCCCGCGGACTATCTCGATAGGTAGCGAGTTGGCCCGTTCGTAACCATTCTTCTCGAAGGTTGCTACATAGACACCAGGTCTGATATTGCTGATGCGATATTCGCCCAGCGGTCCCTCCGTCGTTGTCGTGTAGTTCCTCTGGTCGTTTTCCAGCAGGACTGTCACACCACTAATCGGGGCGGTCCCGTCCGTCACGAAGCCGTGGAGCGAACCAAGAATCTCTAACATGGTGAAGTTGAGTCTCGCCGATCCGCCCACCGGCAAGACCACATTGATATAAGTGGTGTTAGGGTTATAGTTGACGAAGGTTGCAGAAACATTGTAGGTTCCCGACGGGGTCGTCAGTTGGTACACTCCAAGGCTGTTGGTGGTCGTGCTCATTGGGGAGTTCGTAGTAGTGTTCTGGACGGTGATGGTCACTCCGGACATGGGAGCGCCGGTATCGTTGAGGACGGTTCCATAGAATCCTTGAAGTCCAGGTGTCACCGACAATGCCGGTGAGGTCAATACCGGAATTGCGCAAACAAGCAGCGCGACCGTCAGCAACAGCGTGACTATTCTTCTCATCTATTTAGCACATGGGCAATTCTACGTAAAACGTTTTGGAGCGAACCTAACATTCATTGCGGCGGTTCCGTGCTTTCCGCTTCGTTTTTCCGATCGCCATGGGCAACACCCTGACGATGGCATGGGTCATGCTGGAGTGGATCGAGCAGTGATGCCAGAAATCTCCCGCTTGGTTGAAATGGAACACGTAAGTGGAGCCCGAGCCCATTACGCCACTGTCGAACAAGACTGAGGAGTAATCGTCGTTTACCGTATAACGGCTCACACCATTGCTGTCCGTCCAAGTGACATTATCGCCTACATGGACGGTATGATGTTCGGAACAAAAGCGAAGTTCGATATGCTGACCGGATTGTCGTTGGCCGTAGCGGTGCCGCCGCATGTCCCACTCTTCTGCGTTTCAAGATAGACGCCCGGCGTGAATATCCCTGTGGCGAACCCGTGATAGAACCTGACCGCTGCCAGTTCATAGACGTTCGTCACGAACAAGTACAGGAAAGGGGCGGTGGCGAAGAAGAGCAACGAAGCGGTCAGTATTTTCTGCTGGCCCTTCCGATCTGAATAGGCCATGGCGACGCTGGACACGAGGATCCCCGGTATCTGGCTGATGGCCGCCACCACTCCCAGATAAGGAGGAACCGACTATGATCTCACGAGAGCCATCTTCGGACCTCAATTGCGGTTGGCGACCTTGGCCTTGCAATAGGCGTACCAGGCATCATATGCGGGGAATTGGAGCCGCATGTTCTCAAAATCATCCTTGGCCACGAACCGGAACCCGGCGGCCAACGCTGCCATTCCCGCCGATTCTGCAGCTGGTGCATCCGACCTGATGTCTGCCCCGCGCACTATGATAGCCAATTCAAGGAGCGCCGGCTCTGTCAGTTCGAACTTCTCGATTATGGCGTCGAAAGAGCACTTGTCCCCATGATGACCTAGTTCTGCCCCTTCCACGTCGAACGGGGTAGCATTCTCTCGGTTCGCGACTTCCATTACCTTGTCCGCTGTAACGAACAAGAACACCGCCTCGCGGTCCACGAACCGGCTGATCAGCCACGGACAGGCAATCCTGTCAACCTTCGCCTTTTCCCTGGTGACCCACTTCAGAATTTTGCCCCCAAAACGGAAGATCGAATGTCCATTAGTTCCAATTCCAGATATTAAGGATTCGGATTCAATTATTCCAATATGGCCTTGACGCTAAACCCCAGAAATTCTTCATATCGAAGATAGGTTGAAAATGACTGGCTAACCTTCATTTCCAATGGAATTGATAGTTTAACGTCAAAGCCCAATATGAATAATAACGAAATATCCACGCTCCCGATTAAGAACTTGACTTGCTCACCAGGCAGCCTAACAGAGCGTCGATTGGTCAACCTGGCAGTATTCGAGACACGAACAACTTCAGTGACTTTCGAAAGACTGGGCAAAAGGTAGTAATACATTGATGCGGGATTTCTCTCGATTCAAGAGGGCATAAATGTCATTGGTAAGAGTTACCAAGAGGTTATCCAAGCGGGATTTCCTGAATTTGATGGACCCGCTGGTCGCCGAATGGTTCGATTCCCGGTTCGAAGATCTCACCGAACCGCAATCATATGCGATCCCGCTTATACACGAAAGAAAGAATGTGCTAGTCTCATCGCCCACTGGGTCGGGCAAGACCTTGACGGCGTTCACATCGATCATTAACGAGCTTTTCAAGTACGCCAAGGACGGAAAGCTGGAGGACAAGATCTATGCCGTCTATATCTCACCGCTGAAGGCACTGGCCAATGACATCAACAAGAACCTGGAGGAACCGCTTCAGCAGATCAACGACCTTGCTGTGCAGAAAGGCATGGAATGCCCCAAGATCCGTGTGGGCGTTCGTTCCGGCGACACATCCCAGGCCGAACGGCAGAAACAGCTGCGCAAGCCCCCGCATATCTTCATCACAACCCCGGAATCCCTGGCCATGGTGCTCGCAGCACCTAAGTTCCGCGAGAAGTTCGCCGGGGTCGAGTATCTGATCATCGATGAGATCCACGAGGTGTGTGATTCCAAGCGCGGAGTGCATCTTTCGCTGACGATCGAGCGGCTGCAGTCGCTGTGCATCAAACCCATGACCAGGATCGGACTGTCCGCCACACTGGCCCCGATAGAGCACATCGCCTCTTACTTGGTCGGCTACGAGAATGGCCAGATGAGGGACTGTAACCTGATCGAGATCAAGACGAAGAAGAGCCTGGACCTTCAGGTCATCTGCCCCACCGAGGACATAACGACATTGCCATACGAGATCGTTAATGCCAAGATGTATGACATGCTCCGGGACATGATCGAGGAGCACAAGACGACCCTGATTTTCACCAACACCAGGAGCGGGACCGAATCGGTCGTCTTCAAGCTCAAGGAGCGCGGCGTGGAGAGCATCGAGGCGCATCACGGATCGCTCAGCAAGGAGAGCAGGCTGGACGTCGAGGACCGTCTGAAGAATGGCGAGCTTCGCTGTGTTGTATCGTCAACCTCACTTGAGCTGGGCATAGACATCGGTTCGGTGGACCTGGTGTGCCAGATCGGTTCGCCAAAGAGCGTCGCCAAGGGCCTGCAGAGGATCGGACGCTCCGGGCATTCACACGGCAAGACGCCCAAGGGCCGCATGCTGGTGTTCGACCTGGATGACCTGGTGGAATGTGCTGTACTTTGTCGTGCGGCGCACAACCGAAACATCGATCGGGTAACGATACCGGAGAATTGCCTGGACGTCCTGGCTCAGAGCATCGTGGGCATGTCGTTGGAGAAGCGCTGGGACGTGGAGGAGGCGTTTGAGGCGATCAGGCGATCGCACTGCTATCGCAACCTTCCCCGCCAGCAGTACATGGAAGTGCTGCGCTATCTGGGTTCAAGGGATGCGTTCGAGGGCGTATACTCCAAGATCTGGTACGACGAGACGGAGATGCGCTTTGGCAAGAAAAAAGGGGCGCGGATGATCTATTTCATGAACCTGGGCACGATCCCCGAGGAGGCACATTACAAGGTCTTCACCGAGAAAGGTTCGTTGATCGGCGATCTCTCCGAGAAGTTCGTCGAGCGCCTGGCTACAAGGGACGTGTTCGTCCTCGGCGGCCGATCCTACGAGTTTGTCCGGGCCAAAGGAATGAAGGCGTTCGTGAAATCGGCGTCGGGGCGCAAGCCGACCGTCCCGTCATGGAGCGGTGAGATGCTCCCGCGCTCGTTCGATCTTTCAATGGAGATCGCCCGCTTCCGAAGGGAGATGTCTGGGCGGTTGGGCGACGAGGACGTGAAGACCATCGAATGGCTAGTGCAAGATTTCGACATCGATACCGGTTCTGCCCGCTCGATATTGTCATACTTCCGCGAGCAGAAGAAGACCGCGTTGATTCCGGACGACAAGGTCCTGGCAATCGAGGGATACCGGGACATGGCGGACAACTCCTCCCTCATCTTCCACTTTCCCTTCGGCCGAAGGGTGAACGACGCCCTGTCAAGGGCGTATGCCTTCGAACTGACCCAAAGAATGGGAGGGAACGTCTCCGTCTCCATCGTGGACGACGCGTTCATGGTCACAACGCAACGGGGCGTAGACCTCGAATCGGTTAAGGGCATGGTCTCCAGCCTGAACCTGGACAACGTGCTGCGCCGGGCGGTAAAGGACTCGGAACTGTTCAAGCAGCGGTTCCGGCACACCGCCGCACGCTCGTTCATGATCCTACGCAATTACAAGGGACGAGAGGTCTCCGTCAACCGCCAGCAGGTTCGCTCCCAATATCTGCTGGACTACCTGATCTCGGCGGAGGGGGTCCCGGTCATCGAGGAGACGTTCCGCGAGATATTGGAGGACGTGATGGATATCCAGAACGCCAAGGTCATCCTGGAGCAGCTGGAGCGCGGCGAGATGGCCTTATCCTTCATTCCTTACTCCGGGACTCCGTCACCATTCGCTGCGAACGTCGTGCTGGCCGGGACCTCGGACATCGTCCTGATGGAGGACCGGAGCTCTTTGCTGAAGCAGCTTCACCGGAAGGTCCTGTCCAAGGTAATGGGGGACGAGGCCAAGGAGTTCGAGTTCGAGGAGGAGCAGGTGGCCGCCTACTTCCGCCGCAAGGTTGGAACGGTGGAGGACAAGGCGGGTCTTCTCGAGCTCTTGCGTAGAGCCGGTCCGATGCACATCTTCCGCGAGAAGGGGAAGAGCGTGTATCCGTTCGCGACACCTTCCCGGGAACAGGTCGACCGCTGGGCGGAAGAGCTTCTGGCAGAGAGAAAGATAACCTCGGTGTTCAACGAGGACACGATGTTCGTCGCCGCAGAACAATTGCCATACTATGCTGAGGTATTGCACAAGGAGCGTCCGTTCGGTGAGTTGGAACAGCGCATCCTCGGCTTCCTGTCGGAAGAGAGAACGCACAAACAGATCGAAACGTTCGCCCAGGCCGAACCCACCAAACTGCAGC
>Ga0326727_10025212_pt1 | contig 11170 bp, 10 predicted proteins | sample MB2enrmetagenome_FD_207643 | JGI IMG/M metagenome (GOLD analysis project Ga0326727, IMG submission 207643) | Lab enriched peat soil microbial communities from McLean, Ithaca, NY, United States - MB29MY | ecosystem: Environmental > Terrestrial > Soil > Wetlands > Peat | place: USA: New York... | reverse complement strand
ATAAGCAGTAAAGTCGTGGAGCATGGTGCCCTCTCCCTGCGTGATTCCTTATGTAATCTCAACAAAAATCTCAGTACTAAGCCAGTTGTTTGCGAGATGCTAAATATCCGTGAACCGCTCGTATCGAACGTTGCTTGTTGAATCGCCGCAGGTTTCTGAAGTACGCAGCTGCGACCGGATCCATTAGAAGTAGCGAGAGGTTTGGATGCTTCACTGGATTTTCGGCGATACTTTGTGTCTCAAAGTGGACGTGCACGTTAACTCATAGAAAAGCAATGATTGCTGGGCGGATTTTGTGAGTCCAAGGCTTGTTCCGGTCAAAATTACGAGGGTCCTGGTCGCGGTCGATGGTTCAGACCATTCAATGAAAGCGGCAGAGCTTGCTATCCATCTAGCCAAGTTATGGAACGCTCAACTCTACTTCATTCACGTCCTAGAGGAAGATGATGTTCCGAGTTGGTTCAGGGATTTCGCTAAAGTTGAACAGCTTGGTGCAGCCGACTACTTTGATGTTGTCGACAGAAGATTATTTGCACCGCTAATCGCACGGGCAAAGGAATCTGAGATTGAAGTTTTCAGCGGTATTCGCGCGAGGGGAGATCCTGCCGATGAAATTCTCAGAAATGCAGAGCGAAGGAAAGTGGACCTGATAGTTATGGGAAGCCGCGGTTTAGGTAAGTTTTCTCGCGTTATTCTTGGAAGTGTCTCCACCAAGGTTCTAAGTAACGCGAAATGCACCTGCATCACCGTCAAATAACTAACACGCTTGCGACCTGTGAGTTTTCACGATCTATCGAATTAATGGACTAAACAGATCCCCTAATCTTCCTCGCGGCGATCGCGACGAGAAGTATGGCTAACCCAGATAGGACAATTGTTCCGCCGGGGGCGGCGTTAGGTTCGATTATTGAGAAGAACAAGCCGAGGATTACGGAAACGGAACCTAAGACAGGTGAGAGTAGAATCGTTTGTTTGAATGATTGAGTGGTTTGGATGCTGGCTAATGCTGGTAGCACAAGGAGCGCAGAGATAAGCAGGACACCAACGATTGGAATGGACACCACTACAGCCAATCCAGCTAGAATGGATAGCAGATAGTCAAACTTCCAAGTCACTATGCCTGCGGCTCTGGCTTGAACTTCATCAAAGACGGTATAGAGCAACTCCTTGTAGAAGACTGTGATCAAAACTACGGTGAGCACCAGAATTAACGCGGCTGCGTAGATCTGGCTCCAGGTTACTAGTAGGATGCTTCCGAACAGGAGGGCATCTAGGTCGAAACCATACTGAAGTGTAACGCTTGTAACGAATACTCCAGTGGCTAAACCCAGTGTTAAGAAAACGGCCACGGCTGCATCTCCACTAAACTTCGCTGATCGTATTGTCTTCGTGATCAAGATCGAACCAGCGACGACTATCGCGCCTCCGATAACGTACGCGTTGCCGGCTAGGGTAGGAAAAAGTCCGCCAACGGCAAGCCCTATGGCTATGCCGCCATAGGCGGTGTGAGCTAATCCATCTCCGATGAGCGAGAGCTTCTTCAGGACAAAATAGACGCTGAGGATGGAGCTTAGCAGGGCGGTGAGAATGCCGATGATGAAGGCACGCTGGATGAATCCGTAGCTGAGGTAGGTTAGGATTGTGTTAAGGATGGTCTCCATGTTTGATCAGATCGATGGGGTAGTCGTATGCTTCAGATAGGATGGTATTTGCGTCGAATTTGGCGGTAAGATCGTCGAAGTAGATGGTTCGGTTTATGCATATGATTGTCTTGGCGAGTTGTGTAACCACTCCTAGGTCGTGGGTTGAAAGGATCATTGTAATACCAAGTTCTTGGTTTAGTTGCTCAAGTATACTGTAGAACTCCCTCGTGGCCTCGGTATCGACGCCGCTTGTGGGCTCATCAAAAATGAGCATCTCAGGGTCTCCTGCTAACGCTTTGGCCGTAAAGACACGATGAGTCTGACCGCCCGAGAGTTCTCCGATCTTTCTGTTCCGTAGTTCCTCTACTCCCAAACGTTTGAGCGCGTCTTCGACTTTCTGGTGATCCTGGTAAGTGAACCACGGCCACTTGAGCGAGTACGGAACCCTTCCCATTAGTACGGTTTCGTTAACTGTTATTGGAAAATTAGTATCTTTAGAATAAGGTGTCTGGGGGACGTATCCTATTCTTCTTAGGTTTTTGGGAGAGATCGGTTGCCCGAACAATCGAACGTATCCTGTGGTTGGCTTCACAACGCCGAGAATTACGCTGAGGAGCGTTGATTTCCCTGCACCGTTAGGACCTATTAAGCCAACGAAATCGCCTTTGCTTATTTTCAGGGTTATATGTTCAAGGGCTTGAACAGCTCCTTGGTATTTCACCCCAACATCGTTGAGTTCAACGATTGGCTCCTTAAGTGAATTCGACATCATAGAACATCCTTACCCAGAATTGTTGCATGTGAATCTGGAGAGCGTGCTGAACGGCTGATGGGGAGCATGACGATCACTGATCTTGTCTCCTAGCATCCGACATGGTTGAGGGCTAGCGACATGACGAATAGCATCATCTGCATCATGGTGAGATACGTTTCTCCAACAGCGGCTTGCTGATCAGTAAGTCCCTCATTCGGATCCATAGGGACGAGTGTGGCATGTGTTTGCGATGCGATTGATTCTGGAATCGCTGGGTTCTCCAGAGATTCGTATCCTACGTAACAAAGTTTGTTTTGGTTGATCACGTTAACCACGTTTTGAATGTCCGCGACCGTTGGTGAGTCCTCAAACGGGCCGAATACAGGAATCTGGGTAAGATTGTACTGCTGTGCGAAATAGGCCCACGCGGTGTGGAAGGTGACGAATTTTCGGGTTGCAAGCTGCGAAGTGGACAAAGAGACGAATTCTCGGTTAAGGACTTGGAGGGAGTTGATGTAAGCGTTCGCGTTTGATGTGAAGTACGCCCCGTCAGCTGGATCCGCTTGAATGTAGCCGGCTAGGATGTTCTTTACCATTACAATGGCGTCGACTGGGTCGTTCCAGATGTGCGGGTCATAGACCATATAGCCGACTTGGAACTGAGGTGGAACGTAAATCAGGTTGATCCCAAGGCTGCAGTTTACCACAGTGAGATGAGGGTTGTTGGCCGCTGCAATAGCAGCTGAGGCCCAAGTCTCAAGGCCCGCCCCATTTAGAATCAAAATGTTTGCTTGCGATATAGCTTGAAGATCAGCAGGAGTGGGTTCGAATGAGTGTACGTCGACGCCAACAGGTACAAGTAGTGATACGTCGACTCGATTTCCTCCAACTGCAGCCGCCCAATCTTCTAACGGAAAAAACGTTGCTAATACTTTGAGCACAGGGCCACTGTTTCCAGCAGCTACAGTAACTGTACTCGTAGTTGAATTAAACCCGCTACTGGCGCCAACAGCGGCACCACCGATAATCAGGCCAACAAAGAATAGGCCTACTCCTACCAACCACGGTTTACGACCCATTGCCTAATCTCCTGCCTGGGTAAGAGTAGGGTCCGAATCCGCGCTGCAATCGCAACAGTTCACACAGCGTCCACAATACTCGCAGAGATAGTAGCAACTCTCCTTACACTCGGGGCACTGGAATAATTGAATCTGCGATAAGGCTGCATCAGAACCTTTGCTCAACTCTTACACCCTGTAAACCAGTTCTTCTTGTGCCTTCACTTAGGTGGGACGTACACAAAGAGTCACTATGTGCCGCGTTCCGCCGTTCATACTACATCCTGGCTTCACGATTGACCGCGCAGGTCATTTAGTGACCTCCACAATACCCGCCCGTGATTTCGCGCATTCTTAGACATCGAGTCCTTTTTCTTCTCTAAATTGCATCCGATAGAACGTGCTAGAGTCCACCTCTTTTCATGAGTTCCTAGTGAGATCCAGCCTCCACTACTCTCCCCTTGTCGATGAAGTTCGCGCTCTGCTATTCCGGCGCGTATTGTCAAAGGAAAGTCTTGCGTGCTCCTCAGTGCGCATTGTCAATGCCTTTCACACACTGGTCGTCCAAAGTTGAATGCTTGTCTTGCGTTGGTATGTGTCAGGAGATGTTCTACTCGACCTCTATTGTCCGCTTCTCGATTCTCTTAGGCAACTCCACGGTGAGAACTCCGTGTCTCAACTTTGCGGTGGCTCCTTCGGGGTCGACTTCTGTAGGCAATGGGATTGTCGCGCTTAGTTTAGTGAATTCGCATTCTCGTTGAGTTGTTCCCCAGCGGCCGTATTTAATCGGTTCGCGTAGTTCTGCGGATATGTCTATGGAATCCTTGTCAACCCTAAGCTGCAACGCTCCTTTTTCAACGTACGGTAGGTCAACGAGCACTATGATGGATTCTCTGGTCTCTTTGATATCATAAAGAGGCTTGAGGCTGTGCGCCTGCATATCCCACATTGGCTCAACCGAGAAGACTCTTTCGAAGAATTCGTCTACTCTTCTCTCCATCTCATCGAACTCATCGAGCGCGGTCCGTTTTCTTCTCAACATGAATAGCACCCTATGTGTACAGAGCTGGAAGCTCTCCTTCCTGCGATTTCATATTCCGCATTGACTGTTGGGTTCTTTGCATGAGTTCCCTCAGCCTAATCCTGAACTTCTCAGCCTGCTCCACAAGCTCTTTGACATCAATGTTGAACCCAAAGGCCTGGTTGAGAAGCTCCAACATTGAAGCTGCTGCAGCAGGGTCCGGGAAGTTAGGGTGTGACTCCGCTAGTAGAACAGCAGCTGGAACACTCTTTTCAATGCACTCATTGAGTATGAGTGCTTGCGCCCCTGTGACGAAACCTTCTTCCAAAAGCGGAATAGAGCGGGATTTCAACAAATCTCTCACCGCTGCTGTGCCGCCGATGCCGAAAACCTGTGGTTTGCTCACCTCCAGTCTATCTTGGACGGCGATTCCTGTCAATGAGATAAGTAGTTGGACTTTCTTTTGCGCCGCCCATTTTACCATCTCACTAACTAGTTCTTTGTAGGTCTGTAAGGGCAGTGGAATTTCCGATATTAGAGTGACGAGATCGTTGTTGGCGTAGAGTCTGACTGGGGATTTTGGTTCACCGCTATGTATGACGAGCATTGGAGGCAGCGCGCGGGGTGCAACGTAGCCGACCTCCCTCATTTTCTTGGTTTGTATTGCGTATCCTAACGCAATTGTTCCGACTAGCCCTGTGTCCGGAAAACCCAGCAAAGCGTACTTTGTCTCACCCATCTTCTCGGTCTCAACGATTAGAGGCTCTTCTGACATGACTATTGGCTCCGCTATTCGACTGTCTTGACTTATCCTATAGTGTAGTTCCTCGTTTTATGGGTTTTAGAGCGTACTTGTCATTGAGATGCGTGGCCTTTCTCAACAATTTCCTTGCGAGGGATTCCAGGACTTAAGTAACGTAATCGGCCATTTCGTAGCTAGCCATCCCAATGGCGACGAGAAGACTAGCTCAGTAATGGTGAGGAACGACGTACCAAGCTAGCTCAAACTCCTGAGCCTAGGTATATGATGCCGGCTATCTGTTCTGTGCTTTTTCGATCGGTGTAAATACTGTCTTTCCGGATACCGTCGTTCCGTTTCTGGTCCGACCGACTGCCAATCTTGTCAGGTGCGGTTAGGACAGAACTTCCGATATTTCTGACAGAGTCTTGATTCCGGAACCAGTCAGCATGCACACCGTCGTCTCGTCCTTCCTCACTTTTTCATCGTTTCTCATGCGCTCAACTGCTGCTAGGGCAGCTGCGCTTGTGGGTTCAATTATCATTCCGTTTGTTATGGCAACCCTCAGGTTTCTAACTATCTCCTCATCTGTGACGCTGATTGGGTAACCTCCAGATTCCTTCAGCGCTTTTACAGCAAATATGCTGTTGTAGGATTCGCTTGCAACAATGCCTTCCGCGACTGACTCTACAGGATTCTTCAGCACATACTTCAGAAGACCCTTTTTGAAGGCTATCGCGACGGGATCTGCACCCGCTACTTGAACTGCAATCATCTGGGGAGTCGTCTTGCTGATACTAACGCGCTTTAGCTCCTTGAAGCCTTTCCAAATGCCGCTCAGGTGCGTGCCGTCGCCCACTGGCACTATGATTTTGCCCGGCACACCAATTTTCTCATAAATCTCCAAAGCGGTTTTCTTGTATGCTTCCATTGCGAATGGATTTGAACCAGCGTGGCAAGAGTAAGATTCTCTTGCATCTTTCGATTTTAGAGATTCGAAGTAAGAGTCCTCAAAAGTTCCATTCACGTACACGATGCTAGCTTTCAAGAGCCTGAGTAGCTTAAGTTTCTCCTTAGAAGCCGTCTGCGGAACAAAAATGTGACATCTAATCCCGGCTTTCAGGGCGTAGGTTGCGACACTGACGCCGGCATTTCCCGATGAGGCCAGAACCACATCAGTTTTGTTGAGTCTAATAGCTTGGGCTATCATATATGATGATGCCCTATCTTTGAATGAAGCACTTGGGTTTGCCATCTCGCACTTACAATAAAGATTCCGAAATCCATAGAATTCTGACATGCGCCCGTTTCGAACTAGAGGCGTATTGCCTTCATAGATCGTAAATGCCTGCCCAGGGAATGGCAAAGAAGTTAGTTCGCTGAAGTTGTACGATACTTCGAGGTTCCCATAATGGCCTTCATGCTCGCTAACGCAATTGGGGCAGAAATATCTGGTGCTGTTTATGTCGCATGTGCTACCACAGAGAATACATTGTAAGAACGATTCCGTGCTTCCACTCTTCTCGACTGCTCGCCTCAAATTGCTACCAATCACACTACAACCATTGCGCAATATGCTCTTTTCCATGCTCACGAGTGAAGAGATCACCTAGCTAAAGCGGAATACTCACACAAGATCGCTCGAGCTCTTACTAGGACGATTTCTTTTCAAGCCAACCGAAGATTACGCCAACGATCATGAAAAAAGCGGATACGGTCGAGGCAACGCATACGGTAAGCATTATCATCTGAGCTATCAATTCCTTGACCTCAAACGATCAAGCAGTTTAGAGAAGATATAGCCGGAGTGTCCACACTGAGACACATTGTGACCGCGTACATCATAAGTTTAGATATTTCAGTAATGAGTTGCCAGTCAACTATCGGTGCTAAAACTTGAAGTGCCCCACCTGTCCAGGTGCGTTGAACAACCATTGCTGCAGATGCGGACGCATCATTCCACCAGAACGGCAACTCCTCAGAGTCGGACCATTTAGAGACAAGGTCTACGAGGACACCAGCGAACACTTGTATTGTGATTCATGTTACGAAGAGAGAAGAAGAGAAGCTAACGGTGAGGGAACAGTTCTAGGTTGATCCCAGGGAAACACTCCACCGACCAATCATGAATGCATCTAAATTATGTCAGACTTCTCGAACTTCGATTCTCTCCATCAGACTTTCTACGTCGTAAGAGATGTACAGCGAAGATGAGTGCCGTCATCAAGATGATTGATGCCCCTAAGGGAAATTCTGGTATTGCTATGCCGCCGCCGACGTTGTTGGTTGAACCGTCAATGACGGAAAAGAACTGAGAGCCGAGGTTGGTTACATAGATCTTGTTGGTTTCTGGGTTCACGGCAACACCGAAAGGAGTATACTCTAGTGCTATGTTGGTCTGCAGGACGCCTGTGTCAGCATCAAATACGTAAATCGTGTTGGAACCGCCGTTGGCTACGTAGATTCTGTGAGTTTTCGGGTTGACAGCGAGACCGTAAATGTCGTAGCCAACTGGAATTGTCGATGTAATCGTATTCGTTGTACCGTCAATGACCGTAATCGAGCGTGGTCCTAATGTCGTCACATAGACCTGGTTAGTATCAGGGTTAACCGCAACGCCGGAAGGTAAGTAGCCGACCGGCACGGTAGCTAGGACATTGTTCGTAGCGCCACTGATTACGTCGAGTGAACCAGATTCAAGATCAGTTACATAGACCATGTTCGTGTTCTCGTTGACTGCCACAGCAAAAGGAGAAGGCATAGAAACATTAGCGACGATGTCATTCGAAGACGCATCAAGTACAAGGAGCGAGTTCGACGAAAGATCGGTCACATAGATTCTGTTGGTGTTAGGGTTAATCGCTACACCGTACGAGGTCGGTCCGACCGGAATGCTCAGAATTGTGCTATTGAAATATTCATCGATCACGAGAAGCGCGTGCGTCCACGCATATGTGGCGTAAATTCTGTTACTGTTAGGGTTGATAGCTATGCCGGCAGGATAGCTGCCAACTGGAACAATTGCTACAACTGTGTTCGTTGCGCCATCGACAACGGAGAGCGAATAACTCGAAGGGTCGGTCACGTAAATTCTGTTAGTGTTAGCATCAACGTCCACTCCCCACGGTGCGTAACCTACCTGTATGCGGGTCACTAAGGTGTTCGTTGAGCCATCTATGACGGAAACCGAATGAGAGAATCGGTTAACCACATAGATTCGGTTGGTGTTCGCATCGACGGCCACGCCGACGGGGTAATCTTCTCCGGCGATATTTGTGATTACAGCGTTCGTGGCGCCGTCGATCACAAAGGTAGAGTTTGACTCAACACTGTTGACGTAAATTCTGTTTGTGTTCACGTTGACTGCGATTCCCCACGGGAAACCCACAGATATTGTCCCGACCACCATGTTCGTTGAGCCGTCTATGACAGATACGGAAAAAGCATCCCTACTCGTGACATAGATTCTATTCGTGCTGGGGTTTATTGCAACGCCGAATGGCGACTGACCGACAGGTATGCTAGCGATAACGCTATTCGTTGAACCGTCGATTACAGATACCGAGTTGCTTTGAGAATTCGCAACATAGATCCTATTGGTAGCCGGGTTCACCGCCACTTTCCTGGGCGATTCACCCACAGCAATGTCAGTGATGTGACTATTGGTTGCGCCGTCAATGACTGATAATGAGTTCGATTCGATATTTGTCACGTAGACTCTGTTTGTTATGGGGTTGACGGCTACCGAGTATGGTACATCTCCAACGGGTACGCTTGTAATCACCGAATTCGTAGAGCCGTCTATAACGAAAAGCGCGTTAAACCAATCGTTTGCCACATAAATTCTGTTCGTGTTCGGGTTTACAGCGACCCCAAAGGTTGCTGGTTCGATTGCCGCAGTTGGAGGATCATCAAAAACTGTAGCTCTCGCCTCCACTCCTGAAAACTGGGCTGTCCAAAATAGAGTAATCACGAAGACTGCTATCAGAAATTTAACGCCGAATGTCCGTCTCAACTTTCTAACCACTAACTGCAAACATCTCACCCACTTCGATTCAGAAGACATGTCATACAGTGAGCGCCGCCATAACCCCCGGTGATGTTGAAGATGGTTTCTGCGTCGAGTTCCTCCACATTCTTGCGGAACTCTCGACTAGCCACTGTAGTCTGATCTTTTGGCCCCTCAAACTTCACTATTCTCTTAGCCTCTTCTCTCGCTTCGTTGAATAGTGCCGGGTTTGCCTTTGCAATTTCGACGGCGACTCGCTTGAATCGAAGAACCTTGGCACCCGATTGACTAAGTACGTGCTCTAGTTCGTGGTGCTCATAGATAGCCTCGTCCATACTGAAAGCTCGCTCGTAAAGGAACGCGTAGGGATCCAACAGACCGAAGAACATCTCCACACCAGGACGGTGAATCATGACGCCGGTGAGCTTGTCCCACTCAGCATGCGCAAGACCGGGTTTCTCCACTGCCTACAAGCCTCCTGCGACTCGATGCATTTTGCTACAGATAGCAACGCCGTGCACATTGAGACACATAGTGCCACGCTTGTCGCTTAGAAGTTCAGGGTCAAAACACTTCAGAAAAGCTCGCCTTGCGTAGTACAGGGTGGTACAAAGTGGACGCCCTGCTTAATCATTTATCACGCTTCCGTCTGTGAACGGGGATACTTAGATGCAAGAAAAAAAGCATTATCTCTCAGTTAATATGAAGCGGTCCACTCGCGTTGAAGGCGACTCGGCTCCGAATGCCTCGCCAAGTTCTCCAGGAAAGACGTCGCCAGCCAAAGTGCTGGGAGTCTTCCTTCTAACCATGATCAACATCTCCGCCATCATAAGTATACGCGCTTGGCCATCCCTGGCGCCTCTGGGGTTCTCCTCAGCGTTCTTTTGGATTCTCGATGGATTCATTTTCATGATACCCCTGTCTCTCGTTTGTGCTGAACTTGCCACCGGATGGCCGAAGACTGGCGGAATCTACGTCTGGGTAAGGGAAGGACTCGGCGACAGACTAGGGTTCGTCACGGGCTGGCTTTACTGGCTTGAAAACGTTGTTTGGTTTCCCACAATTTTGACTTTCTTAGCCGCTACCGCAGCCTACCTGATCAACCCGGCCCTGGCGAATAACACCCTGTACAATGTCGTAATGATATTGGTAATATTCTGGGGTGCAACTTTCGTCAACCTTCGCGGTATGAAAACTTCCGGGTGGATAAGCACGCTTTGTGCAATCCTTGGCACCATCATTCCCGCCGTTGTAATCATAGGACTAGCGACGGTTTGGCTAGGCACCGGCCAACCATCACAAACGCCGCTCACGGTGCAAGCCTTCTTCCCGCAAATAATTAACTCAACGGCTCCAAATTTGCCGCCCAAAGCATGGTTAGCATTCCCTCTAGCGCAATGGATGGCCAGCGCAACGAACTTTTCCTCGATTTCCCTCGCCTCAGGTCTAATCCTATATTATGCCGGCATGGAGCTCACGGGTGCCCACGCAGCTGAGGTGAAGAACCCGAACCGCGACTTCCCGAAAGCGGTATTGTTCTCAACTATCGCAACAATTGTCATTAGCGTTTTGGGAACATTGGCTGTGGCGATCGTGGTTCCGGCCCAGCAGATCGGACTTGCCGTAGGTATCATGCAGGCTTTCTAGGACTTCTTAACACCCTACAAGCTCGGCTGGTTCGTCCCAGTGATGGCCTTGATGATAGTGATCGGCTCATTGGGAGGAGTGAACTCCTGGCTGGTTGGACCTAACAAATCTCTCATGGCTACGGCTCTGCACGGAGACCTCCCGCCGATACTGCAACGCGTCAACAACAAGTTCGTTCCTACTGCCCTACTATACCTGCAGGGAATAGTTGGCTCGATTCTGGCACTCGTCTACCTATTACTTCCGAACGTGAACGCTGGTTACTGGTACCTAACCGTAATCACATCTCAAATTTACTG
>Ga0326727_10025211_pt1 | contig 11170 bp, 8 predicted proteins | sample MB2enrmetagenome_FD_207643 | JGI IMG/M metagenome (GOLD analysis project Ga0326727, IMG submission 207643) | Lab enriched peat soil microbial communities from McLean, Ithaca, NY, United States - MB29MY | ecosystem: Environmental > Terrestrial > Soil > Wetlands > Peat | place: USA: New York... | reverse complement strand
GAACTGTAGCAGGAAGCCTCGCAAACGTTTTGACCACACACTCCATAACCGCTCCCGAAACCGGCAGCCAATCGAAAGCGCCCGCCTCGCAGTCCCGCTCGAATTCCGCCACAAGCTGTCTGAACTCCTTTTCATTGATGGCACCGTCCCGAAACTTGCGATGGAATGCGGCGACCGCTTCGGCTCGCCCGTGCAGGCAGCAGGCCAGAGAATCGGTTGCGGCAAGCGCCCGGACCTTTTCCCAACCCGGGTCCCTCGTATGGAGGCGCACAAGGTAGCTCGTGTCGAAGTAGAGCATCACCCGCGATCCTCACGGCCCTCGGAAATGGCGGCCGTGATTTCCGTCCCCCGGCCCGTCTTGCCGCTTTCATCCAGCCGCCGAAAGGCCGCGGACGGCCGCCGCCGGGCAAAATATGGGACCTCAGGCGCGTCGCTTTGCGGCATTATCCTGGCCACCAGGCGGCCCCGGTCCGTTACACGAATCTCGCCATGCCGCGACGCTTCGCGCACCAGCCTGCCAGTACGGCTGTGAAGTTCCCGGATGCTGACCGTCTTCATGTGTCACAATGTGACACATATTGGGCCATCCTGTCAAGCCCGCACCACGTTGGCAGATCATTTGATTTGAATTGAGGGAGAGCTTTGGCGTTTGAACGGCCCCCGGAGAGGGCGTATGATCGCCGCCGCATGAACCGGCCGAATCAGCAGCCCGCCAAGGCGGAGGGCCAGCCGCCGGCCCCGTCCGCCCGGCGGCCGGGCGCGGTTGATGCTGTCAAGCCGACGGAAATTCGCGGCATGGCGGGAATTGTGACGTCCCAGCGGCAGCTCGATTGGCTGCTGGGTCTTTTGCTCCTGGCCGCGGCCATCCTTGCCTACCAGCCGGTGTGGCGCGCCGGGATGATTTGGGACGATGACGATTACATGACCCCGCCCAGGCTCCGCGCTCTTGAAGGCCTGGCCCGCATCTGGACGCAACCCGGCGCCACCCATCAATACTACCCGTTGGTTCACACCGTTTTTTGGGTCGAACACAAACTCTGGGGCGACGCCACAGCGGGCTATCATTGGCTCAACATTCTGCTTCATGCCTTCTCGGCCTTGTTGCTGGTCAAACTGCTGCGTCAATTGAAAATACCGGGCGCGTGGCTGGCGGCGGCCCTCTTTGTCCTGCATCCGGTCGAAGTGGAATCGGTGGCTTGGATCACGGAACTCAAGAATACTTTGTCCGGGCTGTTCTATTTGGGCGCGGCGCTGGCCTACCTGGGATTTGATCGCAACCGGGGCCGGGGCAATTATTTCATGGCATTGGGGTTGTTCCTGCTGGGATTGCTGTCAAAGACGGTGATCGCCAGCCTGCCGGCGGCGTTGCTGGTAATTTTTTGGTGGCAACGCGGCAAGTTGTCCTGGCGGCGGGACGCGCTGCCGCTGGTTCCTTTTTTTATCGCCGGGATTGGGTCGGGATTGTTTACGGCATGGATGGAGCGCACCTTCGTGGGCGCGCAAGGCGCGGAATATAATTTTTCCATCGTTGAGCGGTTTTTGATCGCGGGGCGGGCCATGTGGTTTTACCTGGCCAAGCTGTGCTGGCCGGCGAACTTGAGTTTCATGTATGCCCGGTGGAACGTCAGCCAGGCGGTGTGGTGGCAATACCTGTTTCCGGCGGCGGCTTTGCTGGTGGCGGGCGTGCTGGTCTGGCGGCGGTGGCGCGGGCCGCTGGCGGCGCTGCTCTTCTTTGCCGGAACGCTCTTTCCGGCCCTGGGTTTCGTGAATGTGTTTCCGTTCCGCTATTCGTTCGTGGCGGATCATTTCCAATATCTGGCCAGCCTCGGCCCCTTGACGCTGGCGGCGGCTGGATTGACCGCCGCGTTGGGTTTCCTTCGGCCAGGAAGGCGCTTTCTCGGATTGCTGTTGTGCGCGGCGCTGTTGCTGGTCCTGGGCGCGATGACGTGGAGGCAATGCGGGATCTATGCCAACCGGGAAACACTCTGGCGGGCCACCGTGCGACTTGATCCGAATTCCTGGATGGCCCAGGTAAACCTCGGCGACGTGTATCTGGAGCAAGGCAAAATGGACGAAGGAATCCGCCTGCTGCAGCAGGGGGTGCAACTCAACCCCGGCTTCGTGTTTGGCCACTTAAGCCTTGGTCTGGCTTTGCTGCATCATGGAAAGTTGGATGAGGCGATTGCCCAGGCCCAAAAGGCGCAGGAGCTCGATCCAGCCCTGGGGGCCCCGCACTTCATTCTTGGCGAGTGCTATCTCCGCCAGAACAGGTTCGACGAAGCCGTTTCTCAATACCAAACGGCCCTGGCGCGGAAGCTGGAGGTCGGCGAAGCCGATGCGCACTACGGCCTGGCTTCCAGCCTGGCCCATCTGGGCCGGACGGGTGAAGCGGTCGCCGAGTTTGAAAAGGCCCTGCAACTCCGCCACGACGATGCGCCGACCCGCCTCAGCCTCGGCGATGCCCTCCTGCAGGAAGGCAAATTGGAGGAGGCCATCGCTCAGTTTCAGAAGGCCGTGGAAACCAAGCCGGATTTGCCCGACGCCCGCGTCAAATTGGGTGGCGCCCTGGCCCAGCGGGGCCGGATGGACGAAGCGATTGCGCAGTTACAGAAAGCCGTGCAACTCAAGCCTGATCTGGCGCCCGCCCACCTCAACCTCGGCAACGCCCTCCTGCAACAGGGCCGGGTGGAGGAGGCGATCCCCCATTATGAGAAGGCGCTGCAAATCAACCCTGGTTATGGCAAAGCTCACAGCAACCTCGCCAGCGCTCTCTTGCGGCAGGGCAAAATGGGCGACGCCATCACTCATTTGCAGCGCGCCCTGCAGCTCGAACCAAAGGATGCCTCCCTCCAGATTGAGCTGGCATGGCTGCTGGCCACCTGTCCGGACGCTTCGTTGCGAAACGGCGAAAAGGCGGTGTCGCTGGCCCGGCAGGCCAATGCCGGGACTGGCGGGGAAAACCCGGCCGTTCTTCATACCCTGGCCGCCGCTTATGCCGAGGCCGGGCGGTTTGCCGAGGCGGTGGAAACCGCGCGGCGCGCCTTGAGCCTGGCCGGGACGCAATCCAACCGCGCGCTGTCCGCGCAGCTTGAATATGAGTTGTCGCTCTATCAGGCCGGCAGCCCGCTCCATGCCGCTGGATCAACGCATTGACCCGGCATTGGCCGCTGCGCCGCGCGGCGTTGACCTGGCGCCGGTCACTTGCGGGATTTGCAGGAATTGCGAAAGGCCTTGAGCGTTTCCGGATGTTCCTCGAAAAACTTCGCCAGGCTGGACAGCACCTCGACCGTTTCGGCGCTCAAATGATGTTCGATCCCTTCGATGTCCTGTTGCTGGGTCCGTTCATCCAGGCCAAAGAGGGAGAAAAAACGCGACAAAGTCTGGTGCCGCGTTTTGATGCGGCAGGCCACGGCGCGCCCCTTTTCCGTCAAGACCAGGCCGCGGTATTTTTCATAGTTGAGGTAACCCAGTTCAGCCAGCCTCTGCACCATGCTGGTAACGGAAGCCTGTTTGACGCCCAAGGTTGAAGCGATGTCCACCACCCGGGCGTAGCCCTTTTCCTGGATCAGCGCGTGGATCCGTTCCAGGTAATCCTCCGCGCTCTGGCTGGGCGACGTTGTGACGGGCATTTCGCGTCCTTTATGCAACGCGCGCCGGATGGCGGCAAGGGGATATTGGGAAAAACTCAATCTGGCCAATCCGCCCGCTTCCTGCTTCAATCCGACCGGCATGAAAGTGCTGGTCATCGGTTCGGGCGGGCGCGAGCACGCGCTGGTCTGGAAACTCGCGCAGTCGCCGCGGGTCGCGGAGCTTTGGTGCGCGCCGGGCAACGCCGGAGTCGCCGCCGAGCCGCTGGCCGGCCAGGCGCCGCAGACCGCCCAATGCCTGGATATTGCGGCGGACAATCTCCCGGCGCTGTTGGCTTTTGCCAGGGAAAAGAAGCCCGATCTCACCGTGGTCGGGCCGGACAATCCGCTTGATCTGGGCATCGTCGATCTCTTTCAGAGCAACGGCTTGCGCATCTGGGGGCCGGCCAGAAAAGCCGCCCAATTCGAATCGTCCAAGGTCTTTTCGCAGAATTTCATGGCGCGGCACGGCATTCCCACGGCGCGGGCGGCCGTGTTCGCCGAAGCCAGGGAAGCCCGGCGTTTCGCCGCCGCGCTGGACGGCCGATGCGCCGTGAAAGCCGAAGGGCTGGCCCTGGGCAAGGGTGTCTTGATCTGTCACAGCACGGAGGAGGCCTCCCTGGCCATCGACGACATGCTGGTCCGCCAAAAATTCGGCGACGCAGGCCGGCGCATCGTCATCCAGGAATTGCTGGAAGGGATGGAGATTTCCCTGCATGCCCTGTGCGACGGGCGGACGGCGCGCCTGTTCCCCACCGCCCAGGACCACAAGCGGGTTGGCGAAAAGGACACCGGCCCCAACACGGGCGGGATGGGGGCCTATTCGCCCACGCCGTTCCTGACCGAGGCGGAGTTGGCTGGAGTCGAACGAAGCATCCTCGCGCCGTGGTTGCGGGGTTGCCAGGAGGAAGGCATCGAATTCTGCGGCATTCTTTACCCCGGCCTGATGCTGACCAAGGACGGCCCGAAAGTGCTCGAATTTAACGCCCGCTTTGGCGATCCTGAAACGCAGCCCTACCTCATGCGCCTGGAAAATGACTTGACAGACCTGCTCGAAGCCTGCGTGGAACGGCGCCTGGACAAAATGACGCTTCGCTGGCGGCCGGAGGCCGCCGTTTGCGTGGTCATGGCTTCGGCCGGCTATCCCGGTTCCTATGCCAAAGGCAGGCCGATCCGCGGCCTGGCGGAAGCCGGACGGCTGCCGGACACAAAAATCTTCCACGCCGGCACAGCCCGGGCCGGGGACCAGATCGTCACCAACGGCGGACGGGTCGTCGGTGTGACAGCCCTGGGCCGCGGTTTGGCCCAGGCGCGCGACCGGGCCTACGAAGCGGCGCGGCGAATTCAATTCGACGGCGCGCATTTCCGGCGCGATATTGGGGACAAGGCCCTGGAATGGCTTGCCCGGCCCGCCGGCGCCGGAACACACACTCAACCAGTCAAATCCTGATCATGCGAAATCTTGCCCTTTGTTTTCTTCTTGCCGCAACCATTGGCCGCGCCGCGCCGGCGGCTGCTCCGCCGAGCTTTGACGAGGTCTGCCAGTTGCTCCGCTCCAATCTCGACGGCGTGGGCCAGGCGGACCTGGATCGCGCCGCCATCAACGGACTGCTGGAGCAATATCCGGGGCAGGTGATGCTGGTGGAATCCAACGCCGCGGCTGCCCCGCCCGCCGCCTTGCGCAAGGTCGCGGTCTATGACGAATTCTACGCCTACTTGCAAATCGGCGCGGTCAACAGCGGCCTCGCCGACAAGCTGCGCGCGGCCTGCGAAGACCTTGCCCGGACCAATAAATCGAAAATCAAGGGGCTTATCCTGGATTTGCGGTTCGCGGCGGGGAACGATTACGGAGCGGCGGCGGCGGCGGCGGACTGCTTTCTGAACTCCGAGCAACCGTTGTTGGATTGGGGCGTCGGTTCGGCCCATGCCACCAGGAAGACCAATGCCATTCCCGTGCCCGTGGCCATCCTGGTCAATTCCCAAACCGCCGGCCCGGCGGAAGCGCTGGCTGCGGCGTTGCGGGAGGCGGACATTGGATTGATTCTGGGCGGCACGACGGCCGGCCAGGCCAACCTGTTCAAGGAATTTCCATTGGGCAACGGCCAAACCCTGCGCATCGCCACCATGCCCGTCAAGCTCGGCAACGGCACCGCCCTGGGCCGCGGCGTCAAGCCCGACATTGCGGTGGAGGCCAGTTTGGCCGATGAACGGGCCTATCTGGAGGACCCCTTCAAAATCCTTCACCCGCCCGCTCCGGCCAAAACGGAATCCGCCGCCAACACCAATCCTTCCCAGACCAACGAGCCGGGCCGCAGACCCCCCAACGAAGCGGAGCTGGTCCGCGAACGCCGCACCGGCGAAACACCAGAGGAAGGCCCGGACGGGAAAAGGCCTCAGATTCTCGCCGCGCCCGAAGAAACGGCCCCGCCGGTCATCGCCGACGCCACCCTGGCCCGCGCCCTGGACCTCCTCAAAGGCCTCGCCGTCCTCCAGCAGAGCCACCCGGGGTGAGTTTAAATTTGGATCTCTTTACCATCTCGGACGAGTTCAAAAACGGCATTGAAGTTTTTTTGGAATATGATCTTGTGTCTTTGAACGTCCGTTCCGGTCATCGGGTTTCGGTTGAACACAACCAGGCAACGCTTCGCCAACCGGGCGCGGTCAGCGGAGAGCCGGTTGATTGTAGCCTCCAACTGCTCAACGGCATGATAAACCTTTGAGCTTTTTAATTCCACGTAGATTTCTTCATGCGACTGTCTGTCGTTGATCAGGAGTAACCAGTCGCAACGAAGCCCATCGCTTATTGCGCACCCATCCACCTCAATTTTCTCAACTTCTCGCTCCTGCGGGTTTAGCAGATAAAGCTTGGTCGTCCGCTTCCCGGAAAGGGCGATCTTTATATCCCGCACGAGGCTGCTGCATTCACGCCCGTCAGCGCTTTTCATTTCCCTCCAGCAGCAATTCATCGAACTGCGTCGCTATATCGTCCGAAACCTCATCAATCACAGCCGCGTCAATCAAACCCGTTTCACTGTCAATAATGGATTTTGCGCCGCCGTTCTCAAGCGCGTAGAATCCGACTTCGCCGGGCTTGAGGGTCCGCGACAAAGGAATAACGCCTTCCAGTCGTTTTTTAACATCCGGCGTCGCGCCGCTGTAAAGCTTGCCTGCTTGAAGGAGATTGTTAATGGAAGTCAGGATGTAAGGACTGTGGGTTGTGAGAATGAGACTCATCTGACGCTGTCTAGCGCGAAACACTTCGGCTATAAACTCAACGATTTGCTTCTGTGTTGACGGAAAGAGGTGGGCTTCCGGTTCTTCGATGTAAACGGCACGTCCCCTTCGATGGCGCAATGTGAAAAAGTGCGCCAACAATAAAAGGAGTGGCAAGGCTTCTTGCTGGCCAGAGGATGCCTGCGCGAGTTTTACGAAGCGACCATCATCATAGCGCAGAACTTCTTGTTTATCGAACCGCTCTATCTCAGCGCGCATGATCTTATTGAAAGTGGACCGGAGGAAGTCGTTTTGCCTTTGGGACAAGACAAACTGATCTGTGGCCACCAAACGATGCTTCTCCAATACCGATTTGCTTTTTTCAAACACGGAGCCGAATGCGACCATGAATGGATCAAGAGATTCACCGGCCTCAATGCTTGTAAAGACAGTTTCTCTAAGTTGTAAGAAAAATGCGCGACCTGCCGGTATGAAAATCTGCTCGTAGTTAGACCGCGGCCCCAAGACTTTGGAAGCTTCTTCATCATACTCTTCGCGCAACACCAGCAGGGTGTGAACCGCTTCATCATCTACTGTGCCATGCCGATCCAAGAGCGGCTGCTGTTTCACCTTGAACCTCTCTATTGCTGCGCGAAAAAAGTCGGACCAGTCCAGGCCCAGGGTTTCCCCAACTGTAGCAACGTCTTTTGAGAAAACGACGCGCACATTCTCGCTGCCGCTCCAATAGGTGATCTCAAAATTTGAGGCTCCGGTGTTCTCGACTGGAAAATATCGGCTAAATCTATCGAGGCATTTTGCTTGATACCCGGCATTGTCCATGCCTTCTCTCACCGCTTCCGGCAATCGGGATCCTATTTCCCGAAAGAAATAGAGGAGTTTTGCGATGACGCTCTTACCTGAGGCTTGTGGACCGATGAAACCCGTGATGGGGCTTACCTCAATCGTCACTTCCTTAAGTCCTGCAAAATTCTTAATCAGGAGCTTTTCCATGTTCATTCAAACGACGGTCTTTCTTAACATTGTCATTATGTTGCCAAAGGCGCAAGCAGGGTCAATTACAATCTCAATTCCAGTTTGGCTGAAGTCTCGGTGCTAGATTTGGGTACGTCGGATCAACCGCTCTTGCCGCAGCAGTGTTTGTATTTTTTGCCGCTGCCGCAGGGGCAGGGATCGTTGCGGCCCACCTTGGGGCCGGTCCGTATTGTCTTGGGCCTGGCTTGGGCCTTGGCCATGGCGTCGGTCGCTTCGGTGACCATGTCGCTGGGATTCTTGGCGCCGGCGGCGGGCGCGGCCGCGGACGGCGCCTGGGTGGAGCCGAAAGTGGTTTCCTCCTGGTGAATGGTTTTTTGCGGCAGGTTGCGCAGGAACTTGTCGAAGGCCATGACGCTGGAGGCGCTGCGGAAGATGTTTTTGCAGATCTCAGTCTTCATGTTGATCATCAACTCCTCGAAGACTTTGAAGGCCTCGGCCTTGTATTCCACCAGCGGATCGCGCTGGCCGTAGGCGCGCAAGCCGATGCTGTCCCGCAAACTGTCCATGCCGTAGAGGTGCTCCTGCCAGAGCTTGTCCACCGCCGTCAGGATGGTGAAGCGTTCCACCGATTTGAGCGCCGTCGGATCCTCAAAGCTGATTTTCAAATCGTAGGCCTCCCGCGTCGCCTTGCAGATGAACCGGCAGACGGCAAATTGCGCCGCGCTCAAGCCGTCGAAGGCCGAGCCGGGGAGTGGCAGCTCGTTGCCCGAAGCCGCGGCCTTGAGGAATTCCTCCTCCGGCACGCCCAGCGGAAAGTTCATATTGACCCAGTCGGCCAGCGACCGGACGTTCCATTCCTTGGGATCGGCCGAGTCGGGCGTCAGGTCCCGTATTTGCTGGATGACCACTTCCTCCATGACATCCATCAACCGGTCCCGCACGTCCTCGGAATTGATCACCTCATCGCGGAAGCCATAGACGACTTCGCGCTGTTTGTTCATCACGTCGTCGTACTCGAGCGTCCGTTTGCGGCGCTGGAAATTGTGCTGCTCGACCCGCTTCTGCGCCTGCTGAATCGATTTGTTGAGCATGAAATGCTCCAGCTCCTGGCCTTCTTCCAGGCCCACTTTTTCCATCACTTTGACAATGCGGTCCGAACCGAACAGCCGCATCAGGTCGTCCTCCAGGGAAATGAAGAAGTGCGACGAGCCGGGATCGCCCTGCCGGGCGCAGCGTCCGCGCAACTGGCGGTCGATGCGCCGCGCTTCATGGCGTTCGGTGCCGATGACGTGCAGGCCGCCTATCCCGGCGATGCCTTCGCCCAGCTTGATGTCGGTGCCGCGTCCGGCCATGTTGGTGGCGATGGTGACCGAGCCGCGCTGGCCGGCCCGCGCCACGATTTCGGCCTCCTGCTGGTGGAACTTGGCGTTGAGCACGGAATGGATGACGCCGACGCGCTTCAACATGCGCGACACCTGCTCGCTGGTTTCCACCGAGACGGTGCCGACCAGGATGGGCCGGCCCTGGTTGTGGATGGTGGTGATTTCCTTGATGACGGCGTTGAATTTCTCCCGCTTCGTTTTATAGACCGAATCGTTGGCGTCCTTGCGCGCCACGGGTTTGTTGGTGGGGATGACCATCACTCCCAGCTTGTAAATATCCAGGAATTCGCCCGCCTCCGTTTCCGCCGTGCCGGTCATGCCGGCCAGCTTTTTGTAGAGGCGGAAATAATTCTGGATGGTGATGGTGGCCAGCGTCTGCGTCTCGCGCTCGATTTCCACCCCTTCCTTGGCCTCGACCGCCTGGTGCAACCCGTCGCTCCAGCGCCGGCCATACATGGGGCGGCCGGTGTGTTCATCCACGATGATGACCTTGCCGGCTTCGATGACGTAATCCACGTCCAGTTGGTAAAGGCTGTAGGCCTTGAGCAATTGCGAAATGGTGTGGATCTGCGTGGCCTTGACCTCGAAATCGGCCTGGGCCTTGGCTTTGGCTTCGACGCGCTTGCGCAAGTCCGGCTCCGGCCCGGAATCGATTTCGTGAAACTTGACCATCAAATCCGGCAGCAGGAACGCGTCCGGATCGTCCGGGCGCATCATGGAACGCCCCTTCTCCGTCAGGTCGGCCTCGTGGGTCTTCTCGTCGATCGCGTAAAACAGCGCCTCTTTCTCGGCGTAGAGCGCCTTCTTGGATTGGTCGGCGTGCAGCTCCAGTTCCGCCTTGTTCATCATGCGGATGTTTTCCGGGTTCTCCAGCAGCTTGGCCAGGCCGGTGGAGCGCGGGCTGCCCATTTTGACGCGATACATCAGCAGGCCGGCCTCCCGTTCCAGTGCCTCGCTGTCCGCCGGATTGGAGCCGTCCTCCGGATGCAGCTTCTTCAACAACTCCTCCACCTCGCCGATGTGCCGGGCGCACAATTTATCCTGGGTCCGCACCAGGGACTCCACGGCCGGTTTGAACTGGTCGTATTTGGTGTCCGCGGCGATGACAGCCGCGCCGCTGATGATCAACGGCGTGCGCGCCTCGTCGATCAGAATGGAATCCACTTCATCGACGATGGCAAAATAGTGCCCGCGCTGCACCTGCTCCTCCCGGCGCGTCGCCATGCCGTTGTCGCGCAGGTAGTCGAAGCCGAATTCGGCGTTGGTGCCGTAAGTGACGTCGCAATTGTATTGCGCGCGCCGCTCCGACGGCGACTGCTCGCGCAGAATGCAGCCCACAGTCAAACCGAGGAATTTATAGACCGCCCCCATCCATTCGCTGTCGCGCGCCGCCAGGTAATCATTGACCGTGACGATATGCACGCCCCGCCCGCTCAAGGCGTTCAAATAGACCGGCAGGGTGGCGACGAGCGTTTTGCCTTCGCCGGTCGCCATTTCCGCGATTTTGCCGCGGTGCAGGGCGATGCCGCCGACGATCTGGACGTCAAAGGGGATCATGTCCCAGATCAGCGGATGGCCGCGGACGGTGATTTCCTGGCCCATCAAACGGCGGCAGGCCGCTTTGACCACGGCGTAGGCTTCCGGCAGGATCTCGTTCAGGCGCCGCGCCAGCCCGGCATCGTCCTCGATCTTGGAGAGTTCCGCCTGCCAGGCGGCGGTCTTTTCGCGCAACGCCTCGTCGGACAACGGTTGGAGCGATGCTTCCAGCTCATTGACTCTCTTGACCAGCGGCCGCAGTTTTTTGACCTGCCGGTCGTTCTGCGAGCCGATAATTTTTCTAATAACAAAATTCAGCATAGGGCCTGCCCGAACCGAAGTTCCAGAGCCAAACCATGATAGCCCGCCGCAGCCGCGCATATCAAACCTCAAATTTCAAATGAGAGGCGGGCGGGCGCT
>Ga0326727_10025209_pt1 | contig 11171 bp, 11 predicted proteins | sample MB2enrmetagenome_FD_207643 | JGI IMG/M metagenome (GOLD analysis project Ga0326727, IMG submission 207643) | Lab enriched peat soil microbial communities from McLean, Ithaca, NY, United States - MB29MY | ecosystem: Environmental > Terrestrial > Soil > Wetlands > Peat | place: USA: New York... | reverse complement strand
CATTTTCAGCGGTTCCAGCAGCAGGCCGCCGTTGGCGTGGGCATTCATTCCCATGCGCCGGCGGCCCTTGGGAGCAATTCCGGCCAGCTCGGCGCGCAGCGCGCCCTTTTCGTCGAACAGCTCCTCGGGCTTGTAACTGCGCATCCACTCTTCGAGCAGGCGCAGGTGGTCGGGTTTCTCGCGCAACTCGGCGAAGGGAACCTGGTGCGCGCGCCAGGTGTTCTCGACCGGCTTGCCATCGACAAACTTCGGCCCCGTCCAGCCCTTGGGGGTGCGCATGATCAACATCGGCCAGGCCGGGCGCGCGAGGGTTTCGCCCTTGGCCATTGCTTCGCGGGCGACTCTCTGGATTTCCGCGATGCGGTCGAAGATGGTGTCGAAGATGGCCGCGGCCTGCTGGTGCATGGTCTCCGGGTCGTCGCCTTCGAGAGTAAACGGCTCATAGCCGTAGCCGCGCATCAGGCTTTCCAGCTCCGCGTGCGGAATCCGCGCCAGCACCGTGGGGTTGGCGATTTTGTAGCCGTTCAGGTGCAGAATGGGCAGCACGGCCCCGTCAGTGGCCGGATTGAGGAACTTGTTCCCGTGCCAGCTTGTGGACAGCGGGCCGGTCTCGGCCTCGCCGTCGCCGATCACGCAGGCCACGATCAGATTGGGATTGTCGAAGGCCGCGCCGTACGCATGGACCAGCGAGTAGCCCAGCTCGCCGCCCTCGTGAATCGACCCAGGCGTCTCCGGGGCCACGTGGCTGGGAACCCCGTAGGGCCAACTGAACTGGCGGAAAAGCCGCTTGATGCCATCCCGGTTCTGCTCGATGTGGGGATAAATCTCGGTGTAGGAGCCTTCCAGGTAGGTGTTGGCCACCAGCCCCGGTCCGCCGTGGCCGGGGCCGATGATGTAGAGCAGGTTCAGGTCGCGCTCGCGGATCAGCCGGTTCCAGTGCACATAAAGGAAGTTGAGCCCCGGCGTGGTGCCCCAGTGGCCCAGCAGGCGCGGCTTCACGTCGTCCAGGGTGAGCGGCCGCTCCAGTAAAGGATTGTCCTTCAGATAAATCTGGCCAACAGAAAGATAGTTGGCGGCACGCCAGTAGGCATTCATCCTGGCCAGCAGTTCCGGGCTCAGGGGGCCTTTGGTCGATACTTCGCTCACAAATCCACCTCATCAGGGCAAATTTTGATAATTATAGAACCCTACCATCCGCTTACTGCTATCGGCGACGGATCTTGATTGGCTAGCCTGACGAGGGCTCACTTTATGCGATTTGTTGTGGGACTTGCGGCCGTTATGGGAATGGCGGGCGGCCGGGATTATGTAGAGGCGCGCCAGCCCTAACTCTTGCTCTTTCCGTTGCTCGCATGGCAGCGTAACCACTTGGCCAGACCCAGCGCCCCCAGCAATCCGCCGAAGGGAATGCACATTAAGGCGACAATCAGGGCAAACCAGCCGCCGCTGGTGCTGGCGCCGGTGGGCGAGAAGCCACCTAGCAGGGTTTCCAGCAGCACGGAGGCCAAAATCCCCACGGCGAAGATTGACCCGCCCCATTGCAGCAGTTGGCGGGCGCCGTCGCCGGGCGGAATCGGGCCGGGAGTGGCTGCGTTCATAGGCGGGCGGCTTGCGGGCATGATCGCTCCTTCTATCCCTGCGCCAGGCGCAGCATGGCGTAGGTGATGACGCCGGTCACCGAGACGTAGAGCCACAGCGGGAAGGTCCAGCGGGCGACCTTGCGGTGCTGCGGAATCCGGCCGGTGAGCGAGAAGAAGAAGGTCAGCAGCACCAGCGGCAGAGCCACGATGGCCAGCAGAACGTGGCTGGCCAAAAGCGGCAGATAAACTAGGCGCAGCGGCGCGTGCGCCGGATAAAAGACGTCCCCGTGCAGGTAGTGGTGCAGGATGTAGCTGACCAGGAACAAGGTCGAGAAGGCGAAGGCGGTGAGCATGAACGCGCGATGGGCGGCGCGCAGAGCCACAATGCGCTGGGGCTGCCGGCGTCGCGCCTTGATGAACCGGTAGCCCACCACGAGCGCGGCGGCGCTGAGCCCGTTGAGCAAAGCATTGAGCGCGGGCAAAAAGGTCAGCCGGCCCCTGGATGCGTCGGCGGCCGGGTGGACGTAGATGAGCCAGAGAAGAAAGAGGCTGGCTGCCGCGCAGACAGCGAGGATGGCGGCAATGGCGGCGCGGGTGCGGGCTTGGACGGTCACAATCGTCATCATCCCTCAAAATCTCTCCAATAACCAGACGAAACTGATGAGGATGCGCCTGGGTTCATCCGCCAATGTCCAATTTTTTCAATCGAATGGGGAATTCGCCCTTTTGGGAGCTGGCTCTTTGCTAAGCCGGGCAAGAAGTCGAGTTTGCGGCTTCCCGCTCCGGGGCAACTGACAGGGGGCCTGCTGGCAAGCAGGTTGCCAAGTCCAATGGGGCTGGCAATTGGAGGCGTTTTCGCTGCACTATTTCCAGTGCGGAAATTCGTTATTCTCGGCTCTGCTGTTGCACAACTTGGTTCGCGATTCTTCGGGTTTTAAGCAGTTATTTTCTTGGGCCATAGGTAAATCGTCGGGTTGAATCCATTTTTTCACTTGACAGTTATGGTTCCCTTGCCAGAAAGTAGCACTAATTGCGGTGCGAGTTTGCGCCGCGGAGGCCTGCTCTGGCGCTCCGCACACCGCTCATGGCGACTACCCCGATCAGCGTGGAGACACGCGAAGTTGTGCATTGCAGATTTTGCAAGCTGATTCAGTTCAGGACCAGCAACCTGCTTTGCAGAAGATGCCACAGGCCCTTGGAAGCAGAGGCGCCTGTTCGGCTTGGGCCTGTGCCGGTTGACCACCACCTCGTGGAGTCTTCGGCGGCAGCCGGCTCGAAGGTGGCCGGCCAGGTGAAGGAGATCCGCCGCGCGCGTCACCTGAGCCAGCGCCAGGTGGCTGGCCGCATGCAGGTGCCCCGAACCTACATTTCCAAGATCGAAAATGGCAAGGCTATCCCCACCCTGAGCTCACTGGAGCGTCTGGCCGCGGCTCTGGGCGTGGATGTGCGCCAACTGATCGGCGATGCCCGTAGCCGCCGCGACGAGGAGGTGGCGTCGATCCTGGCCGATCCATTGCTGGCCGAGATTGCGGCCTCGCTGCCGCGCCTGGGGCCGCTGCACCGCTCGCTCCTGCTGGGCGCGGTGCTGGACATGGCCACGGGACGCCGGCGCACAGCTTAGGGCCAGGGTTTTTGGTGGCGGGTTTTCAGTGCCCATTGGCAAATTTTGCCCCGTTTCGGCGGAGAGCGGGCCCGCTGTTTGCGCGGAAGTTCTTCGAATGGCTGAGCTTCTGGAGCCGGGCGAGGCAATTGCGGCGCATCGGCGCTTGTGCTACGGTCGAAAGACAGGGCGTTCCGGCGGTTGGCGCGAGCCGGAACCGTCTGAAAGCCCGAAAGCGACTGTAGAGGCAAAGCCTTTGTATCCTGCTGGTACGCTGCGCATCGATGAACTGAGTGCGGAGGAGCGCGCCGTCTATGCGACCCTGAAGCCTGCGCACCTGCCCGAGCATGTGGCCATCATCATGGACGGCAATGGCCGCTGGGCCGGCCGCCGCTCGCTCAAACGCTTTCTGGGCCACCAGCAGGGGGCAAAAAGCGTGCAGCTGGTCACCGAGACGGCATCGCGCATCGGCCTTCCCTGGCTGACCCTCTACGCCTTTTCCATCGAAAACGAACTGCGCCGTCCCCGCGCCGAGGTCAACTTCCTCATGCGCCTGCTCAAAAGCTTCCTGGAAGACAACGTGCAGCGCATGATGGACAACAACGTGCGTATTCGCTACATCGGGCGCACCCACGAGCTGCCCGCCGAGGTTCAGGAGAAGATGCGCTGGGCCGAGGAGACCACGGCGCGCAACACCGGCACCACCCTCACCCTGGCTCTGAAGTACGGCGGCCGCTCGGAGTTGGTGGACGCCTTCCGCGCCCTGGCGGCTGAGATGAAGGCGAAAAACCTCAGCCCTGACCGCATCAGCGAGGAAGACATTCATCGCCACCTCTACACGGCGCAGATGCCGGACCCCGACCTGTTGATCCGCACCTCGGGCGAGATGCGCCTGTCGAACTACCTGCTGTGGCAGCTCGCCTACACGGAGATTTTCGTTACCGAGCGGCTGTGGCCGGATTTTCGCGGCGTCCATCTGCTGGAAGCTATCGCCGATTTTCAGCGCCGGGAGCGCCGCTACGGCGGCCTGGGCGAGGGTTGTGGCGAGGCGGAAGCAGAGACGGCACAGATGAAGATAGCGGCCGGCTGATTAGAGCGGAACCAGAGTAAATTTGGCTTATTTTCATCGGAATCAGTGGGTTCGGAGCCAGTTTGCCGCCACACGCCCACCCCGGCGGTGTATTCTCAACCCTGAATGAAACGAGTACTGACCGCTCTCATTTTGATTCCCCTGGTCCTGCTCCTGGTCTTTCTGGGGCCGCGGTGGCTGGTCACGCTGGCGGTTGCGGCGGTGGCCATGCTGGCCGCGTGGGAGTACCTCGGTATGGCGGAAAAAGATCTGGCGGAAAAAAATGCGACCAGGCCGCCGCGCATTGCAGTGCTGGTGGCCATTCTGGCGCTCTTTGCCGGCAACTTCGCCTGGCCCGACCTGACCGCGGCCATCGTCGGCCTGCTCAGCCTGTCCCTACTGGTTTTTTGCTGCTTTTCCCGGCCCGTCGAGCAGGTGATGGCCAGTGCCTCGGCCTCCATCTTCTGCTTGCTCTACGTCGGATTCACGCTGATTGCCCTGCCCGTGCTGCGCGAGCAGACCAATGGCCCCTCGCTGGTCACCTTCCTGTTGTGCGTGGTTTGGGCTGGAGACATTACCGCCCTCTACGTGGGTCGCGCCTGGGGCCGGCGCAAGCTGGCTCCCACGCTCAGCCCCAATAAAACCTGGGAGGGCGCGCTGGGCTCGGTGGCCGGCAGTTTGCTAGCGACCGGCGGCCTGCTGGGGCTGGAGCATCTGTTCAAAGCGCAGTGGGACAAGGCCTGGCTTTCTTATCCGGAGAGCCTGGTCTACTGGCTGACGCTGGCGGTGGTGGTAAACGTGGCCGCGCAGGTGGGCGATCTGGCCGAGTCGGCGCTGAAGCGCTCGGCGGGGGTCAAGGACTCGGGGACCCTTTTACCCGGCCACGGCGGTGTCCTGGACCGCATCGACGCGCTGCTCCTGGCCGCTCCGGTGCTCTGGTACGCGCAACTGATTCATCAGTGGTTCTGAAACACGCCCACAAATTCTGATTCGCGCTATGATTTATGAAGGAGTTGGCCCTATGACCACCCGAATCGTTCGCGTCGGAAACACGCTCACGGTCGAGATTCCCGAGGAGCTGCTGGCACAGGCCTCACTGCCGGTCGGTGAGCCTCTGGAATGGGTTGCGAACGGAAGTGGCGGCATTTCGCTCGTGAAGTCTTCGGATTCCGCCCCCGCAACTCCTCGAAAGCGCAAGACCCTGGAAGAAATCCTGGAAGGGATTCCAGAAGGAACTTGCATTCCGGAATACGACTGGGGTTCTCCGCACGGAGTTGAGTTTTGGTAAGCCCATTCTGCCCCGATTCAGGCGATCTGGTATGGTTTGACTTCGATCCGCAGGCTGGTCATGAGCAGGCAGGCCGCAGACCGGCACTGGTGCTCTCTCCCAAAGCTTTTAATCAACGAACATCCCTCGCCTTCGTATGCCCGATTACCAGTAAAATCAAGGGATACTCCACTGAGGTTCTGCTTGCTCCGGGATTACCCGTGCATGGAGCGATTCTTTGTGAACATCTGCGCAGTTTGGATTGGCGAATACGCAATGCGGTTCTGATCGGCAAAGCCCCGGACGAAATTCTTCAAGAAGTCCGAGAAATTGTCGGGACCATCGCAGGTATCACGACCTAAAGAGGATGAAGTTGAATTTCTGAAGAACTGCGGAGATAGAAGAATCCCCTTGAAAAATCTCGCCATTCTGGGTTCCACCGGTTCGATCGGGCAGAGCACCCTCTCGATCGTCGAACAATTTTCCGAGCGCTACTCGGTGGCCGCGCTGGCCGCCGGGCACAATCTTGACGAAGCCTTCGCGCAGACGGTTCGTTGGAGGCCGAAGCTGGTCTCCCTGGCCACTGAAGAGCTGGCCGCCGAGTTGAGCAAGCGGCTGCGGCAGGCTGGCGTCAGCGGCGTCGAAGTGGTCTACGGAACCGCGGGCACCGTGGTCTGCTCGACCCTGCCGGAGGTGGATTTCGTGGTTTCGGCCATCGTCGGCGTGGCCGGCCTGGAGGCGACTTATGCGGCCATCCTGGCAGGTAAACCCCTCGGCCTGGCCAACAAGGAGTGCATGGTGGCCGCCGGCGAAATCCTCACCAAGGCTGCCCGCGAGCGCATTGTGCCGATCCTGCCCATCGACAGCGAACACAACGCCGTCCATCAATGCCTGCGCGTGGGCCAGCACGACGAGGTCAAATTCATATGGCTGACGGCCTCCGGCGGGCCCTTTCGGCAGCTTCCGCTGGAAAAATTCGCCTCCATCACCCCCGAGCAGGCGCTGAAGCACCCTACCTGGACGATGGGCCGCCGGATCACCATCGACTCGGCCTCCATGCTGAACAAGGGCCTGGAGGTGATCGAGGCCTGCCGGCTCTTCGACGTGACGCCCGCGCAGGTGCGGGTCACGGTGCACCCGCAGTCCACGGTCCACTCGCTGGTGGAGTACGTGGACGGCTCGATCCTGGCGCAGATTTCGGTCACCGACATGCGCCTGCCAATCCTCTACGCGCTGGCCTACCCGGAGCGGCCTTGCTCGACCCTGACCTTCGACCTGGCCAGCCTGAGCCACCTGGACTTCGCTCCGCCCGATCTGGAGCGTTTTCCTTGCTTGCGGCTCTCTTACGAGGCGGCGGAAAAAGGCGGAGCTCATTGCATTGCCCTGAACGCAGCCGACGAGGTGGCTGTCGAGGCCTTCCTGGAGCGGCGCATCCCCTTCATGGGAATCCCGCGTACAATTGAAAGGGTACTCGCAGCCACGCCCGAGGCCCACCCGGCTACTATTGCCGAGGTGCTCTCGGCGGACCAGGAGGCGCGCGCCAGGGCTGGTGAGTTGCTGGCTCGCTGACCGGATGGAAGATTAGGGAGCCGGTGAATGAGAGCCGGATGAAGCCGAAAACCGGCCGAAGGGCAGTTAAAGTGAGGTTTTGTTTCATTTTTTGAGGCCAGTGCAGGAATACCGTTGGACAAGCAGATGAATTCGCTGCTGACAAAGCGCTTTACCGAGGTTTGAACCGCACATTTATGCATCAATTTCTGGTCTCTGTTGTCGCCTTTATCGTCCTGATTGCCTTGATGGTCGTGGTCCATGAGTTTGGCCACTTCGCCGTCGCCAAGCTCTGCCGGGTTCGCGTCGAGGCCTTTTCCCTGGGCTTCGGGCCGCGTCTGTTTGGCCTCAAGCGGGGCGACACCGACTACAAGGTCTGCCTGCTGCCCTTGGGCGGCTACGTCAAAATGGCGGGCGAGAACTTCAGCGAACTCAGCGAAGCGGCCTCCGGCACGGCCACCCAGGCGCCGGAGGATGACCCCGGCGCGCTCACCTCGCATCCCCGCTGGCAGCGTATGCTGATCGGTGCGGCCGGTCCCTTCGCCAACTTCATCCTGGCCTTTGTGCTGATGGTCGTCTACTACGGCTGGATCAATGAGGTTCCCGCCGTCGAAGTCAGGGCCACGACCATCGAATGGGTGACTCCCGGCTCGGCGGCGGCGCAGGCTGGCCTGGAACCGGGCGATGTTTTCCGCCACTTCGACAGTGCAGACAATCCCAGTTGGGAACAGCTCTACGAACGCATCAAACTGAACGCGGGCCAGACCGTGCCGGTCACAGTGGAGCGCGGCGGCCGAAGCCTGGAACTGAGCCTGCACGTGCCCGCCGCGGCTAAAAACGACGATTTTGACCTGAGCGACGCCGGCATTCTGCCCCAGTATCTTCTCGGCCCGATTGGCGTGGCGGAAGTGGAACCGGGAACGCCGGCGGAGCAGGCCGGCCTGCGCGCCGGCGATGCCATCCAGTCCGCCGACGGACACGCCTTCCACACGGTTACCTCACTGCTGGCCTACATGCAGACCGGCCAGGGCAAGCCGCTGACGCTGGTGATGGTGCGCAATGGCGTGGCGCTACAGCCCATCGTGGCGCATCCGGCCCATCTCGAGGGTGGCTGGAAGTTGGGCTTCGTGCCCGTGCAGATTCCCTATCGCCACAACCCGCTCTCCTTGACCAGGGCGGCTTCCAAATCCACCACCTTCTGCGCCGACAACTCGTTTCTGATCTTTGAGGTCCTGCGCGGTCTCTTCACGCACCGGGTCTCGATCTCGCAGCTTGCCGGGCCGGTGGGCATCGCCCGCATGGCCGGGCAAGCCGCGGAGTTGAAGGACTGGTCCCCCAAATTCGGGCTGGCCGCGGAGATCAGCCTCAACCTGGGCATTCTCAACCTGCTGCCCTTCCCGATTCTGGACGGCGGCATGATCCTGCTGCTGCTGATCGAAGGCACGATGCGCCGCGACATCAGCATGGACATAAAGGAACGCATCTACCAGGCCGCGTTCGTGGTGCTGATGGCGTTTTTTGCCTTCGTCATCTTCAACGACGTGACCAAGCTGCCGATCTTCACACACCTGAAGCCGTAAAAGCAGGGAACAGGGGTCAGGGGTCAGGGGTCAACGAAAAGCAATCAGGAGTTAGAGCGTTTCGGGAATAACGCTGCCCAGTCTTCCATTCTGCGTAGCCGCTGCGGCTTGAGGGCAGAGTTTCTGGTCCACGAAATTCCAAAATGCTGTAGCGCCGATCTATTTCCTGATCCCTGTTCCCTGTTTTCCCCAGGAGACCGTTTCATGCCCGTGACCACCGAAGTTCGAGTGCGCTATGCCGAAACCGACCAGATGGGCGTGGTCTATTACGCCAACTACCTGGTCTGGTTCGAGATTGGCCGCGTCGAGGTGCTCCGGGCTCTTGGTTTGGAGTATCGTCGGCTGGAGATCGAACACCAGTGCATTTTGCCGGTGGTCGAGGCTACCTGCCGCTACCGCTCCCCGGCCCGCTACGACGACCAGATCCTGATCGAAACCCGGCCCTCGCTATTGCGCGGCCCGGTGCTCAAGTTCGCCTACAAAATTCTGCGCAAGGCCTCCGATTCTCAAGAGGGCACCGAGCCAACGCTCCTGGCCGAGGGCGAGACGGTGCACGTGGTCTGCGACGGCCAGATGAACCGCAAACCCCTGCCGGAAGAGTACGCCGCGGCGCTGCGGACGATGATGGCGGAGAGTTCAGGCTAATTCCCATTCTTCCAGCCGTTATGCCGACGCTCCGTGTTGCGCTGTTCCCCCAAGGCTCCGCATGACCCATCGCCGAAGCAGGATTGCACCTGGCACGGGAGGTAAATTCAGATGGCAGACCTTAAGTGGCTGGACAATTATTCGGGACAAACCATCGAAGAATTGCTTGCGCTGGACAGCCAGTATCGCGTTGAGTCGCTGCTCGTGGCGCTGGAACAAGCCTTGAATCAAAAGGCGGCAGAAGACGGCGAGCAGGATCTATCCGATGAAGAGCGCGTCGTCCTCGCCGTCGAGGCTCTTGAACGTGAGGTGAATAACGGCGGATATGGCCAGTTCTTCACTAATTCGTCGGGCCAGTACGCTGCGATCATAGTGGATTCCCTGCTCCGCATCGGTTGCCCCGAAACAGCTAACATCACCAGCGGAGCGATCAATGCTCTCGGTATTCAGGATTTTTCTCCCGAGGCACTCGAAGCGGTCTTTGAATCCGAAGATGATGAACGTGACGAACAGCTCGATGAATGTGACGGACTTTATTCCGGCTCCGGAGAGGACATCGCGGGCCAGCTCTTCGAGTTTGTCCGATCTCATCAGGATGCAATCCAGCTTTGAGAGACGAAAAGCCAGAAGCAGCTTCGCTGGCAGCGCCAGCTAAAGCATTTTCATAGTTTCTATAAGGCTTGCCTTGTGCTAACCCCACCCTAGCCGCAACAGTGTCAAAACGCAGGTCCTTCGACTCCGCTGCGCTCCGCTCAGGATGACAGCGACGAGAGCCTGCCCTGAGCGTAGTCGAAGGGATGGGGCACCCAGACCTGACACCATCAGTGAAAATGCTCTACTTCTCCCGCGCCACGACGAAATCCGGTGCCCAGAGCAGGGCGCGCTTGAAATCGGAGTCTGGCAGAGCGGCCAGCGCCTGGCGGCTCTCATTGGCGTAGCGGGCGGCGGCGGCCATGGCGTACTCGACCGAGCCGTTGCGCTTGAGAATCCGCTGAAGCTCCTCGCGGCTGATGCGCTCGAAGCCGCAGTCATCCAGAATCCGCTGAATGGCCTGGCGGTCCTGGGCCGTGCCGTGGTCGATCGAGTGGATCACGGCCAGCGTGGCCTTGCCCTCGCGCAGGTCGCTGGCCACGGGCTTACCCAACGCCTCCTCACTGGCCGTCAGGTCGAGCACGTCGTCGACAATCTGGAAAGCCAAACCCACAGCCCGGCCGTAGGCGGCCAGGCTCGTCTCCTGGGCCTCGGAGGCGCCCGCCAGCACCGCTCCCAGGCGCATCGAAACCGAGAAGAGGCAGGCGGTCTTGCGATAGATCAGGTCGTAGTACTCGGCCTCGGAGATGGCCCGGCCCAACTTCTGGATTTGCAGCAGCTCACCCTCGACCATCTGCTGGGTGAGGCCGATCAGCAGGTCGAGAATGCGCAGGTTTTTCTCTTCCAGGGCCACGCGGAAGGCCTGCATGTAGAGCCAGTCGCCGGCCAGCACGCATTTTTCATTGCCCCAGGCGGTGTTCGCCGAGGGCCGGCCGCGGCGGGTGTCGGCGCCGTCGATGATGTCGTCGTGGACCAGCGTGGCAGTGTGGACCATCTCGACCACCGCGCCCAGGCGAATGGCCCCCGATCCTGAGTAGCCCAGCGTGTGCGCGGACAACAGCAGCAGCGTGGGGCGGATGCGCTTGCCGCCGCCTCCGCGCAGGTACTCGGCGATTTCGGTGATGGTGCTGACGCCGGAGGCCGAGTCGCGGCCCAACTCCTGTTCGATGGCCGCAAGGTCGTCCCGCAGCAGATCGAAGACCTCTTTTGCCGTCGCTATCGCCAATGTGCTCAAAGCTCTCCGGTTCTTCTGCTTTATCCTACAGTGCGGCTGCTACTCGTGTTGCGACCG
>Ga0326727_10025208_pt1 | contig 11171 bp, 11 predicted proteins | sample MB2enrmetagenome_FD_207643 | JGI IMG/M metagenome (GOLD analysis project Ga0326727, IMG submission 207643) | Lab enriched peat soil microbial communities from McLean, Ithaca, NY, United States - MB29MY | ecosystem: Environmental > Terrestrial > Soil > Wetlands > Peat | place: USA: New York... | reverse complement strand
CGCCCGCGGTCTCAAGCTTTCGGCGATAGACGGCGGTGCGTTTGACATTGGCGACGGCGGGGCGCCCGAGACCGAGCATGGTCTCGACGTGATCGAGCAAGCCCTTGGGTCCTACGACCGCCTGGTCGAGGATCGCGTCGCCGCCTCCAGGGCGCTCCGGCCACGCCCCGGCGTCGGCGAACCATGAAAATGTAAGGTCCATTTCGGGCCCGCTCGGTCGAAGGCGCGAACGACGCGAACAAATCAGGATCGCAGATTGACGCCGCGCGTCAATAATCATGGCCGTCATAGCAGGGCTGCGAACTCAAGTTAACGGCGCTTAACGGATTGCGTTTTGCGTGATTCGGTAGGGCGGTGTGATTCGGAGCCGCCGCCATGAGCCTTGCCTTCGCAGTTTTCGAAGGGAAATCGCGCCTTCGCGGCCGGCTCCGACATGCCCCGACAAACGCGAGATATCGACCACCCTGCGGGCCTCGCGCATGACATCTCCTTCCGTTATACTGCCCTTCAAAGGAGTGGCGACCATGTTCGATCGGCGTCAATTTCTGCTCGACTACTTGCGCGATATCGAAGAGCAACGTCTTCCCGAATTGCGCGCCCAGTTAGACCCGCTGGTATCCGGTGAAATGCGCCTTGGAGAGCGCAAGGGTAACGGTCCCTGGACGGATACGACCCAACGGCAGATTGAGCATCTGCTACGCGCTATCGCTCAGTATGAGACGATCGGTGCTAGGCTCCGTAACGAAGAGGGCACTGTCAAGGCAAATAAGTATAGGCGATTTTTGGCGTCGAATCCGGCCGAGCGCGAGGGTAATTCGTGAGCAAAAACAGTGGAGCTCCCGCCCGCCCTGGTGCGCGAGCAGGCAGTATAGAATTTACTCTGACAATGCCGAATTGAGGCCTATCGAAGGGCGGCTCCAATCACCAGAAGATGCGCGGAGCGAACCGAAGTAACGCCGCGCCTGCAACCGTCCGGCGTCCGAACAGCGAGTCTCGAAAGAAAACTCCGTCGCATGTTGAACTTGCGGCGAAGGACGCGAACGGATCCAAAATCATCCGACTCTGACCACCTTGGTCAAGTGACGCGGAGCGGCGGCATCCACCCCTCGCATGCGCGCATGCTGGGCCCCCAACAGCTGCAAGGCGGGCAGACACGCCAAGCCTCGCGATTCCGCCGGCCCACCAACGTCCAGGCTTAGGTCGCCTGCACCGCCGAAGCCGACGACGAACGCTTCCAACGACGACAGTTCCTTGGCAAGGCGCTCTTCTTCCTGGCGCGTATCTGGATGATAGAGGATGACAACGAGCGAACGGCGGTCAGCGACGCTGATCGGGCCGTGCCGGTATTCGAGCGGATGATAGGTCTCAGTCGCGGTCAGACTCATTTCCTCGAGTTTCAACGCGCCTTCAGCCGCAACTCCGTACAGGGGGCCCCCGCCCAGGAACACGAAGTGCGTGCGCCCAGAAAGGAATGCGCCTTGGTGGCGGTCGAGTTCCTTGAGAAGAGCTTTCGCCGCCGGTGCGCACGCGCTCGTGTCCGCACGGGCGAACCGCAACGCCAGAAGGAGCATCAGGCTCGCCGAAGCGGTCATCACGATGCCCTCCTCGGGATGGGTTTTCGCCACGAGCGCGCAATCGGCGTTGGCGACAAGGCTGCTGCCGCCGTCGCAGGTGATCGCGATGACCGGCAAGCCGTTCGAGCGGCTTTTCCGCGCCGCCTCCACCAGCTCGGTCGTCTCGCCGCTTCGTGAGAGTGCGATGACTTGAGAATTCGTTGTCGACGCCTTGTACGAGTGGGGGCGCCGCATCCATTCGTTGCCAGGGACCGCGACAGCGCTCGAGCCTTTTTCGTTCAGAGTGGCCGCGACGCTCATGGCGAGATTGTAAGACGACCCACAGCCGATGATTACGTAGTCGACGTCGGGTCGAACGAACGCCTTTGAAGAAGGCGCCGAATCCCAGAGATCGAACTGCTCAAAGATAGTCCTCTCGGTTACGTCCATCGACTGCCTCCTCTTAACCAATCAATCGCGCTGGGACGTCCCGCGATGTCACGGCAGCGTTCCAGACGACGTAAGTCTCAGACCGCTCCGCCATTCTCGTCGTGTAGCCGCTTCAGTATCGCGATGTTTCGGCGGGTCGATTCGGCCAGCTTCTCGATCCAAGCGTCGTCTGTGCGCCATCCGGCTTCGCGCGCCGCACGCCACAAACCGCCGGCAATCGGAGGAAGCCGCGGCGGGCGCGGCTTTCCGTGGCGTCGCGCCAACATGGCGCCGATCACACGGCTTTCGAATACGCCGCCTGCATAGCTCCAGGTCGCTGGTTGCGCGCCCTTCATGCAACGGCGGATGGCGGTCAGGTGGGCGCTTAGATGATCGGCGGCGCTGTTGAGGATGGCGAGCGCGGTGCGGTTGCCGGAACGAGCGAGCGCGTCGACAAATCTGGCCACTCCAGCCACCGCCGAGCGCAGGCGCTGCGATCCGTAGCACCAGCTCATCAAGGCGTCGCATCCGCCGCCGATATCGAGGCCGAGGCCGGACAAAATGCCATTCGCGAAATCGACAGCATCGGTACGGCCGTCGAGCGCCTGACTCGTCGCCGACAACGCTTCCCGCCCGATCCAGAAGGCGCTTCCCTCGTCGCCAAAGATCTCGCCCCAGCCGCCGACGCGAAGGACTTGCCCTCCTGCGTCTCTCGCCATCGCCATTGAGCCAGTTCCCGCGAGCAAGAGGACGCCAGGGCGACCGACAAATGCGCCGTCCAAAGCCAGCTCCACGTCATTCATCACATGATGGGGCGCGGAAGACAGGTCGGCCGCCGCCGAACGCATCAGTTCATCAAACCGCTTGATTTCGCCGAAACCGGGAAGGCCGAACACGGCGTGAACGGTCGATGGCAACAGATGACCGGCCGCCGTGAACAATTGACTCAATTGTTCCCGCCATCGTTCATTGTCCATGGGGTTGGAGCTTGCACCCTGGTCGAGAAACACGAGCTCGCCATCGCGGTTGGCGAACGCTAGGACGGTTTTCGTGCCTCCTCCGTCGACGGCGAGGATCAGCTCTGAATCCGAGCTCACTGGGTGGGCTCCCGACCTTCGCCGACGATTGTCAGGTTGACCCCGGCGTTGGTGATGCGTTGTCGCCATTCCGACGTGATCGCGGCGTCGGAGATCATGTGACTGACGCTCGAGATTGGTCCCACGGCGTAGGTCGCAGTTTGGCCGAACTTTCGGGCGTCGGCGAGCACGAATCGCTCGGCGGCTCGCGCCAGCATCTTCGCGTTCAACGAGGCCTCGCCAAGATCGACGCTGTATATCGACCCGTCGCCGCTTATCGCGCCTGCGCCGAGGAACAATTGGTCAAACCACAGTTTGTCGAGCATGCTCTCGGCGAAGGGGCCGACGATCGACGCGTTCTCCGGTCGCAATTGGCCGCCCAACACCATCACTCGAATTTTGGGGACATTGAGGAGTTCCTGCGCCGTAGCCAACCCGTTGGTGAAAACGGTGATCGGCAATGGCGCGATCCGCAGGCGCCGCGCGAGTTGCAGCACCGTCGTCGCCGTATCGAGAAGAATCGTCGTGTGCGGCTTGAGGCATTCGTAAGCGGCCTCGGCGATGGCCCGCTTCGCCGCTAAGTTGTCCTTTTCGCGCTGCTCGAACGCGACCTCGACGCTCGACCCGGCGGCCAGCCGAGCGCCGCCGTGAACACGCTCAATGACGCCTTTTTGCTCCAGCGCGTTGAGGTCGCGGCGCAGCGTCGCCAACGACGCGCCAGTGGCGGCGACCAATTCCTGGTTGGTTGACGCGCCATGAGCGTACAGCTGCTGCTGAATCGCGCTAAGACGATTGACTTTGATCTGACCCGCCATGCCTGCAACCCGTCGTCAAATCCCTCGCATCCATGAACCACGGGATGCGCTCTATGTCAATCATAGTCGTGACTGTTTGTGATCGTATCGATCTCGAAATTGCGCGAAGATGAGGCGTTGTCGGCCATTCAGTACGAAATTCCGTCATGAGAACGGGACGGGCGCTTCGCGTTCTATCAAAACGGATCATTTTTTTGATTGACTTCGTCAGTTCCGATCGATAATTTGAGCAATGCGGGTATGTCGGAGTGTGCCGGGGCAATGAGGTCTCTGGAAAAGAATCCGATCGCAGGCCGCCGCACTGCGAAGCTGCTACTTTCGGTTCGGTCTTTCAGTGTCTCGTCATCGGCCTCGCTCCCGTCCAACCACGCCCGCAGCGCCGCCGAATCCGAGGGGCTGTTTTGGACGGAGGATCGCAATCGCAAGACAGGAGCCAGGGTTCGCCGGGATCACGAATGTCTCGGGGAATTGACGTGCCGTCGCAGCCTCGGCGGGTGCCGACCCCCAACAACCTCAAGTCATCGCAAGGAGGCACAAAATGCGCAGATTTCGAACAGTTTGTAAGTTGGCCTTGTGTGCGGCCGCGCTTACCGCCGCAGGCGCGTTGGTCGGGCCCGCGACGGCGGCGAGCAACGAGGTGACCATCGGAGTCGCCGCCGCCAGCACCGGTTGGCCCTGGTATGTCACCTTCGTCAAACGGTTCAACGAGAAGGCGGCTAGTCACTCGTGGAAGACGATCGTTCTCAGCGCCAACGCCGACGTGCCTACTCAGTTGAACCAGATCTATGACCTCGTGGCCAAGCGGGTGAACTATCTCGTCGTCGGCCCGATCGACGGCACCGCGATCATTCCGGGCCTCAAAGCCGCGCATGAGGCAGGCATCCCTGTGATCGTGATCGGAAATCCGGCGGCGAAAGAAGGCGATGCCTACGTCACCGCGACGCGGGTTCCTGACGACGGCCAGATGGGACTGGGCAGCGCGGAGCTGGTGGTGCAAGCCATCGGCGACGGCGGAAGCGTAGTCATTGTCGATGGCTTGGCCGGTCAGCCCGCGGTGTTGCTGCGGCACGCGACGATCGACCCCTACTTCAAGGAGCACAAGATCCAGGTGCTAGGCGATCAGCCCGCGGATTGGGACTCGAACAAGGCCGCCACTGTCACCGAGGACTTCATGACGCGGTTCCCAAAGGTGAACGCAATATTCTCGATGGACGGTTCTGAGACGCCGGGCGTGCTGCGGGCAGCGACCGACGCCGGCTTCAAGGGCCCGGTGATTGGACTCGGCGGCACTGCGACGGAACTCGCGGCGCTGAAAGCCGGAAAGCTGTACGGAACGACGTGCATGTCGGCGGGCAGGAACGGCGAGGAGGGCTTCGCGGTGATCGAGGCGATCATCGCCGGCAAGCCCTTTGACAAGACCCAAGCGGTCGTCTCGCCAAAGGTGACCAAGGAGACCGCCGACACCTGCCCGGGAGATTGGTGAGAGGTCAGAGTTCGCCAATTCAACAACCGGCCGGACAGCTCGCCTGGGCGGTCCGGCCGCTTTCGCCAGGTTCGCGAGTAAGATTCATGGCCACGGACTGGGTGGTGGGCGCTCAACTGTCGACATCGCACGCGGCGGTTGAGCGCTCGACGATCGAAGAGGCGTTCGCTGGCATTGCGAGGATCCTGTCGTCCGTCCCGCTGGACATTCTGATCGTGGGCGCCCGGGAAGCGCCCGAATTGTTCAATGCGCTGACCGATCGGCACCGCAGGCCCGTTCGTGACGTCTTTCTCTGGCACAATCTTCTGTCCGACGCTCCTGGATTGGAGGTCGACGACCTCGTCGTCAACTGGCGAGGCGAAAAGAGTCGCGGCTGGGGCGGCTGGGCGGAACAAAATCCGGATGTGCAGGAATCCTTCCGGTTCGCATGCCCCAACAACCCCGAGGTGCGACGGAAGACGCTCGAGGCGCTCGGACAACTGCTGGAGCGCTATCCGTTCGACGGCATCTTCCTCGACAAGACGCGCTATCCCTCGCCGGCGAACGGCGCCGATGAGATGTGGTCTTGCTTCTGTCCGCATTGTCGTCGGGCGGCCGCGGAGGCGGGATTGGACCTGACCGCGGTCGCTCGACTGATCCAAGGCCGAGACTTCAGCCAAGAGATCCGACACGCGCGGCTTGGCGGCGTCCGCGGATTGTGGACCGAGGAGTTGCTTGCGGAGGAGTCGCTGATCAGGCGCTTTCTCCGGTTCAGGAGCGACAGCATTACGCGTCTCGTCGCTCAAGTCGGGCGGGAAACGCGCGCGCGCAGTCGGAAGATGGCTCTCGACCTCTTTTCTCCGAGCCTCGCGCCAGTGGTGGGTCAGGACTATCAAGCGCTCGCGCCCCACGCGGATTGGGTGAAACCGATGACGTATCGAGTGGCGCGGGGGCCAGCGAGCCTAAGGCTCGAAGTCCCGGCGTTGATCGACAATCTCGCCGATCTCGCTGGAGCGGCTCCGGCTGACATCGCGAGGTGGTGCGCGGATCATGGGTTCGGATTCGGACCCGATACTCTCGAGACAACCCGTCGCATCGCCGCGCCGTTCGACATTGTGCGCGATGAGATTACCATGGCGGTCCGCCGCATGAGCCCCGTTCCGGTCTATTTCGGGCTGGAGTTGATCAGCTATCCAGGATCGATCGAGATTGCTCCGGCCGATGTGCTTGGCGCAGTGGCCGCTGGGCGCGCTGCGAAGGCGGCTGGCGCCATCATCTCATGGGACTTGATGTACGCCCCGGCGGACGGCGTAGGAGCCTTGGGGGAAGAATTGCGATGCTGGGACAGACTCCGGCCATTTCCGTCGTCAAGCTCACGAAACGATTTCCAGGCGTAGTCGCGCTCAAGGACGTCACTCTTGAATTCCGACCTGGCGAGGTCCACGCGCTCGTAGGGCAGAACGGTGCCGGCAAGTCAACGCTGGTCAAAATCCTCTCCGGCGCGCTCGAACCAAGCGAAGGTCAAATTTTGCTTGGCGGCAAGCCTACGCGGGTCGCAACGCCCGTCGACGCGGTGGGATTTGGAATTGCGACGATGACCCAGGAAATGAATTTGGTTCCAACCCTCAGCGTCGCGGAGAACGTGTTGATCGGGCACTTGGCGCAGCGTCGCGGCCGCGTCGACTGGCCGGCCGTGCGAAAGGCCGCCCGCGAATTGCTCGTGGAGCTTGGATTCGACATCGACCCTGACGCACGCGTTGAGAATCTCTCCGTGGCGCAACGCCAAGGGGTGGAGATCGCGCGCGCGCTGTCGAGGCGTGCGAAGATCGTGCTCATGGACGAGCCGACTTCCGCTCTTGCCGCTCCAGAAATAGAGAAGCTTTTCGGCACCGTCGCCAAGCTGCGCGCCCGCGACACGTCGATCATTTACATCAGCCACAAGCTTGAAGAGATTTTCCGAGTCGCCGACCGCGTGTCGGTCTTCCGCGAGGGCGAGTGTGTCGCCACGCTGGAAACGGGGAAAACGGATCGCGATGCGATCGTTCGCCTGATGGTGGGCCGCGAACTGCGCTCGGACGCAGAGCGGCGCAAGAAGGCGGTTTGCGAGCGGGTGCCGATCCTCGAAGTGGCCAACCTGGCGTCCAAAGGCAAGTTTCAAGACGTTTCGTTCCAGCTTTATCCTGGCGAGATTCTGGGAATCGAAGGGCTCGTCGGGTCCGGCCGAACGGAAATCGTGCGGGCCGTGTTCGGTGCCGATCCGGTCGACTCGGGCTCGATCCGCGTCGCGGGAAAGCCAATCGGGAACGTGCGGCCGGATCGAATGATAGCCTCCGGCGTGGGGTTGGTACCCGAGGACCGTCGGACCCAGGGGCTCGTCCTTGGAATGTCAATCGTGGACAATGTCTCGCTCGTGGATCTCGCTCGTCGCCGCAGCTTCGGCCTTCGCGAGATCGGCGTCGAGAGGTCCGCAGCTCAGAAGCTGGTTGACGCGCTCTCAGTCCGCGCGCCGAGCCTTGCGACGCCGGTCGCAACGTTGAGCGGAGGGAATCAGCAGAAGGTCGCGATCGGGAAATGGCTGCGCACGTCGCCCCGCATTTTGATCTTCGACGAACCCACCCGCGGCGTCGATATCGCCGCCAAGGCGGACATTTTGCGAATCATCAAGGACCTTGCAGAGCAGGGCGTGGGAATCATTTTCATTTCCTCCGAACAGGCGGAAGTCCTCACAGTCTGCGATCGGATCCTGGTTCTTCGCGAAGGACGGATCGTCGCCGAATTCAATCACAAGGAAGCGAATAGCGAGCTGCTGACGCAGGCCGCATTCGGACGATCGCGGCCGCGATTGAGCGGGACGGAGGTTGGAGCGCCATGAGCGGGCCCTCCGCGCCGTCTATCCAAACCGTGCGCCGCTTCGCGGCCGAGCTCGGCGATCTCATGCGTGGTCGTATGGCTTGGCCGATGTTGCTGCTGATCGGCGTCGCGCTGTCGATCTTGCTGCCACCATTTCTGAGCCTGAACAATCTCCTGGGCATCCTGCGCCAATCGTCATTTGTTGGCATCGTGGCAGTCGGCATGTCCTTCGCCATGATCGCCGGCTGTTTCGATTTATCGGTAGGAGCGATCGTAGGCGTTGGCGAAGTGCTTCTGCTCACCGCCCATCCCACCGATATTGGATCTACGCTGCTCGGCGTTTGTTCGGCTCTTGTTGTGGCAGCGCTGGTGGGTCTCGCCAATGGCCTTGCTGTTGGCTGGTTGCGGGCCAACTCAGTGGTGACGACGATTGGTTCGGCCTTCGTCGTCCTTGGCCTCACCCTAATCTATACAAACGCGCAAAACGTGACGGTCGTTTCAATTTACCCCGCCCTCGAATTCATGAGCGCGGGCCGCTTGGGCGTCCTGCCAGTGCCCGGGATTCTCTTCCTGGTCGCCGCGATAATCGCGCAATTGGGCCTGTCTCGCACGCGCTACGGGCGAGAATTGTACGCAGCGGGCGGCAATCCCGAAACGGCCGAACTTTCCGGCGTTCGCATCGCTAAAGTGCGCATCATCGCCTATCTCATATCGGCGTTGCTCGCCGCCGTTTCCGGCATGTTGATCGCCTGTCGCGTGCTCAGCTTGAACCCTCCATACGGATATGGATTCGAGTTCGACGTGCTGACGGCCGTCATGCTGGGCGGAATGGGGCTCACCGGCGGACGCGGCAGCGTCGTCGGAACTGTCGCCGGTGCCCTCATGCTCGGCATGATCGGGAACGGCATGAATCTGTCGGGCATCGCCTATGAACTGCAGCTCGTCGTCAAAGGCGCGCTCCTGGTTGGAGCCGTCGCCCTCGATGAACGCTTCAGGCCAGCGTGGCAAAGCGGTCAATGAAAAAGCTCCTCGCGAAAATGGCGATATCTCGTCAGCCGACGATCTTCGTCCTGGCTCTTGTGATCGTCGGCTCGGCGATCGCCGAGCCGCAGTTCCTGACGACGGCGAATCTCTTCAACCTGTTGCGTCAGGTCGCGCCGAACTGCATCGTGGCCACCGGGATGGCGATCGTGATCATCGCAGGGGGGATCGACTTGTCGGTGGGAGCGATGCTGTCGCTCGGCGGCGTAATCGCGGTGGCCGCACAGCCAAGCTTCGGATATGGGCTGGGCATTCTTTTCGCGCTGCTCGCCGGCGCGGCCGCCGGCCTGACCAACGGGCTCTTGGTTACGCGATTGAGGATCAACGCGTTCATCGGCACCCTCGGCGTCATGACGATCGTGCGGGGCGTCGCCTTGACTCTGTCGCGCAGCCACACCCTGCCCGGTCAGGACCCGGCTTTTGCCGCGCTCGCCGACCGGCCGATCGTCGGAATCCCGGCCTCGACCGTGCTCGCGTTCGCGCTGTTCCTCGCGGGGCACTACTTCATGTCGTCGACCCCTGCGGGCCGATCCATCTATGCGGTCGGTGGCAGTCTCGAAGCGAGCCGTCTCGCCGGATTGCGAGTCGAGCGTTCCCTACTATTTGCCTACCTCTCATCCGCCGTCGCTGCCGCGCTTGCCGGAGTGGTAGTTGCTTCGGAGATCAATTCCGGTTCGCCAGTCTTGGGAAACGACACGCCGCTCTCCGCCATCGCCGCCGTCTTGCTGGGCGGCATCAGCATGCGGGGAGGCTCTGGAACCATGATTGGGATGCTTCAGGGGGTGCTCATTCTCGGCGTTCTCACGAATGGGCTAAACATCTCTGGGGTAGGGGGGTTCTATCAGATCGTCGTCGTCGGGAGCCTGCTTATACTGACGGTCGTTCTCGATCGACTCGTTCCGCGGAAGTCTCGCCGAAAGTGATCGGATGGGCACTGTCAACGCAAATAAGTATAGGCGATTTTCGGCGTCGAATCCGACCGAGCGCATTGGTGATTCGTGAGCAAAAACAGTGGAGCTCCCGCCCGCCCTGGTGCGCGAGCAGGCAGTATAGAATTTACTCTGACAATGCCCGCAGAAGTGCAGCCGGGAATCGGCTGCGGCAGCGCGATGCCCGCTCAAATGCCGCTTGGTAGCGACAGGGCGGGCCGCCAGCGCATTCCGCAGCAATGGCGAGGGAGGGAAGGATGGGAACGACCATCCCGGCCGGGAACGCGCTCAGGACCGTGGCGGCTCCCGTGGCTCGGACGACGCCACCCGGGTCAAATTGACCCCCCACCCCCGAATACGCGATTCAGCGCGCGATCAACACGATTGCCACGCACGCGACATCTTATTTTTCCGAAATTTCTTGGATCAAAAATCGGTGGGGCGAGTGGTGAAACGAATGCAGTCAGCGTCCACATCTCGAGGGACGCGGACGCTACCGTGGACGGCTCAGAATGAAGTGTGGAATTCGTCCCGCGATGAACAGATGGAGTGTTGCTTCCGGATGGACTCAATGGTTTGCTGCCGCAGACGATTCGTGAGTCCGGCCTAAATGACTGTTTCACTAGAGAGGCTGACGGATGGCCAGGGATTTCTTTCAGCGACGCGTCGCCGAGTGGCTGGCCGCGTGTTTTCCCCCGTCTGTCTGCGCGGATCGGGAGGAGCGCACGCACCGCTTCCTTGAGGAGGCCCTGGAACTCGCTCAGTCGAGCGGTTGCTCGAGGCAGAACGCCCACAGTCTGGTCGACTATGTGTTCTCCAGAAATGTTGGAGAACCCGACCTCGAGGTTGGGGGCGTAATAGTCACTTTGGCAGGCCTGTGCTCCACCTTTGGGATAGACATGAGCGAGGCATTGTCACGGCGTTTCGGGCTTGCGGTCTCTCTGGCGGTCCAGTAGCCAAGGGAATGAAGAAAATCAGCTACAAAGGGTATCGGTTCCCGCCTGAGATCATTCAGC
>Ga0326727_10025207_pt1 | contig 11171 bp, 6 predicted proteins | sample MB2enrmetagenome_FD_207643 | JGI IMG/M metagenome (GOLD analysis project Ga0326727, IMG submission 207643) | Lab enriched peat soil microbial communities from McLean, Ithaca, NY, United States - MB29MY | ecosystem: Environmental > Terrestrial > Soil > Wetlands > Peat | place: USA: New York... | reverse complement strand
TCGCGCCGCATTACTTTGCCGCCGTCTTCGATGTCAGTGGCGAAGTCTTCCGCGACGAGCGCGCTCGCGCCATGAAGCCCCTGCGCAAGTGGAATGCCAAGACACAATCCTTCGACGAGGTCAGCTACGAGGGCTACAAAGCCAATCGCGCCTCCATGCCCGAGGACCTGCGCCGCCAGATTCCCTATATCCGCCGCGCCCTCGAGGCCCTGCGCATTCCCATCCTCCAGGCTGAGGGCTTCGAGGCCGACGACGTCATCGGCACCTTGGCCCGCGAGGCCGCCGACGAGCAGCATGAGGTCTTCATCGTCTCTGGCGACAAGGATATGATGCAGCTCGTCACGCCCGCCGTCAAAATCCTCAACCCGCAAAAAGACAACCTTATCCTCGACCCCGCCAAGGTCGTCGAAGTCCTCGGAGTCACTCCGGAAAAAGTCGTCGATGTGATGGCCTTGCGCGGCGACTCCGTCGATAACATTCCCGGCGCGCCGGGCATTGGCGACAAGGGCAGCGTGGAGCTGATTCAGGAGTTTGGCTCCGTCGAGGCTGTTCTCGACCGCGCCGCTGAGGTCAAGCGCAAGAGCTATCGCGAGTCGCTGGAGCAGAATCGGGACTCCGTCCTTTTATCCAAGGAGCTTGTCACGATTGATTGCCATGTCCCGCTCCCGCTCGATCTTGCCGCCATGGAGACGCAGCCGCCCGACCTTGAAGCCTGTCGCGAGCTCTTCACTGAGCTGGAGTTTACCTCCATGCTGCGCGACCTCGCGCCCTCTGAATCCGCGCCCGCCGTCAAACTGCTCGAAGAGCCCTCCGCCGACCAGATCGACTCATACTGCGTTGCCGCCTGCACGCACGGTTTTGCCTTTGCCCTCGATGCCGCCCCTCCTGCGCCTGACGAAGAGGACGACAAGCCACAACAATCCATGTCACTCCTCGACGTAGCCGAAGCCGCCGAAAAAAATGCCAGCTTCAAAGTAGGCGTCTGCGCCGAGCCGGGCACCGCGCTGCTACTACCGCTCTCGAGCGAACTCCGCGCCCTGCTTGAAGACGCCGCCGTTCCCAAGCAAACGCACGATTGGAAGACAGCTCTCCACCTGCTCTCCGCGCAGGGCATTCATTTGCGCGGAGACATCGCCGACACCATGCTGCTCTCCTACGCGCTCAACCCCACCCACTCCACGCAATCGCTCGCCGATGTAGCCGCGCGCCACTCGCAGCCCGCGCCCTCCACTCTGCCCGCTGCCGCTGCCGCCATTCACGCGCTGGTTCCGGCGCTGAAGGCCGAAGTCGAAAAAGCCGGTGTCGCGCGCGTCTACGTGGAGATCGATTTGCCACTTGCTCCGGTTCTCTTCCGCATGGAGCAGGCCGGTGTGCGCATTGATCTCGGTGTCCTCGACGGCCTCTCCCGACGCTTTGCCGATGAGCTGACCCGCGTCGGCGAACAGATATTCTCGCTTGCTGGCCGCCGCTTCAACATCAATTCCCCCAAGCAGCTCGGCGAAGTCCTCTTCACAGATCTCAAGCTCCCGGCACCCGCCAGCCGTGGCAAGAGCAAGGCCGTTTCCACCGCGCAGGATGTGTTGGAGTTTTTGGCGGAACAGCACGAAGTTCCACGCCTGGTTCTCGAATATCGCCACTTATCCAAGCTGAAATCTACCTACATCGACGCATTGCCTCTGCTGGCCGACGCCGATTCGCGTGTCCATACTACCTTTCAGGAGGCCGCAACCGCCACCGGACGCCTCTCTTCCATCAACCCCAATCTGCAAAACATTCCCACCCGCACCGAGCTGGGCCGCGAAATTCGCGCCGCCTTCACCGCCGCTCCCGGAACGCAACTGCTCTCCGCCGATTATTCCCAGATCGAGTTGCGCCTACTGGCTGACTTCTCCGGCGATCCGCTGCTGATGCGCGCCTACCAGAATAACGAGGACATTCACACCCTCACTGCCAGCGAAGTTTTCGGCGTGCCCGCCGCCGGCATGGACAAGCAGACCCGCAACCGCGCCAAGGCCGTCAACTTCGGCATCGTCTATGGCATCTCGCCCTTTGGACTGGCCGCGCAGCTCGGCATTCCGCAATCCGAAGCTCGCGACTACATCGACCGCTACTTCGCGCGCTACAAGGGCGTCAAGGCGTTCATCGAACAAACCCTGGAAGCCACGCGCAAGACCGGCTCGGTGCGCACTCTCTTCGGCCGCGTTCGCCCCATTCCCGACATCGAGGGCCGCAACCCCAACCAGCGCGGATTCGCCGAGCGCACCGCCATCAACACGCCGCTGCAAGGCACCGCCGCCGACCTCATCAAGTTGGCCATGATCGCCCTCGACCGCAAGCTGGCCGAGCGTAGACTTAAAACCCGCATGGTCCTGCAAGTCCACGACGAATTGCTCTTTGAAGTTCCCGCCAATGAGGCCACTGAAGTCGAAGCATTAGTCCGTACGGAGATGGAAGGTGTTATAAAGCTAAAAGTTCCCTTAGTAGCCGACCTGAAGTCTGGCCCTAACTGGCGGGATATGGAGTAGGCTACACTCCGCAGCTATACACCCAGTTCCTTCCGAATCGCCCCGGCAATCGCCTCCGCGTGCCTTCGCATCGCCTCTTCGCTCTCCGCCTCAATCATCACGCGGGCCAGCGCTTCGGTCCCCGAATAGCGGATCACCACGCGTCCCATGTCCTTCAACTCCTCTTCCGCCGCGCGAATCGCCGCCGCCACCGCTGGAATCCCCTCCAGCGGCCTCTTCTCCCGCACCTTCACATTGACAATTATCTGCGGGAAGACCTTCAAATCCTCTGTCAGCTCGTCGATGCCCTTGCCCGTCCGCGCAATCAGGTCCAGTACCACCAGCGCGGTCAGCAGCCCGTCGCCCGTCGTAGCTAAATGCGGCAACAGTATATGCCCGGACTGCTCCCCGCCCAGCGCCGCGTTGAGCTTCTGCATCTCTTCCAGCACATAACGATCACCGACAGGCGAGCGCAGCATCTTGATTCCAGAACGGCGCAGCGCCGCCTCCAGACCCATGTTGGACATGGTGGTAGCCACAACCAGATCTCCCGTCAGCATTCCCCGCGCCTTCAGGTCGCGCGCCGCCATCAGCAGAATCGCGTCGCCGTTGATTACGTTGTTGTGGCTGCCGGCCAACATGCAGCGGTCGGCGTCGCCGTCAAAAGTCAGGCCCAGGTCCGCTCCGCGCACGGTCACTTCAGCGGCCACAGAAGCCGGGTGCAGCGCTCCGCACTCCAAATTGATGTTGCGGCCATCGGGCGTGATGTTCAGCAGAATCACATCGCCGCCCAGGCGCCGGAAGAGCTCCGGAGCGACGGCTGCCGCGGCGCCGTTGGCGCAGTCGGCCACAATGCGCAAACCTTTCAGTCGAAGGCCGGGCACGCAGCCAAGGAGAAACTGAATATAGTCAGCCTGAAGCGCGGCGTTGTCCTCCACCGCGGTCAGCGTTGCCGCATCTGGAGCGGCCGAGCGCGAGGCATGATGAAGAATTTCCTCCTCCATGGCCAGCTCCATTGCATCGGCCAGCTTGTAGCCGTCTCCGCCGAAGAGCTTGATGCCGTTGTCTTGCCAGGGATTGTGCGAGGCGGAGATCACCACGCCCGCCTGAAATCCATGCGTGCGCGCCAGAAATGCCACCGCCGGAGTGGGCACAATGCCCGCGCTCTCCACGCGCGTTCCTGTTTCGTACAGCCCTGCGGCCAGCACAGCCGCTATCCACGGGCTCGACGCGCGCGTGTCGCGGCCCAGAATCACCTTGGGTTCAACCGTTGTCTTGTGCAGCGTGTGGCCCAGCGCCAACCCGCAAGCGAAGATGGTGTTTGCGTCGAGAGGATATTCTCCCGCCACGGCGCGAATGCCGTCGGTACCGAAGAGTCTACGTGCGTGGGCAGCTGTCATAGTCTCACTTCTTAATCTTGGATTCTACGCGGCTTGTGAAAGTTCCGTCGGAGAGGCGCGTTGTCACCTTGTCACCCGCCTTAACCTGATCAGTGGTCCGAACCACACCGCCTTGGGCGTCCAGCACCAACGCGTAGCCGCGCTCCAGCACGGCCAGCGGCGACAGGGAATGCAGCCGCGCGTCAAGAGAGCTGAGGTGGGCAGCGGACTCATGCACCTTGCGCTCCAACGTGCGGTCCAGATGCGTGCGGCAAACGGCGAGCCGTTCCCGCGACCCGCCAAGCTGCTGGCGCGGATCATGGCGCAGAACAGCGGCTGTCAGTTCCGCCAGGTGGAGCTGATCTTGCTGAAGGACTTTCGTCATCGCGGATCCCTGGCGGAAGCTCAGCTCGTCCAGCCGCTGCGCCAGCCGGTGCAGCAGCGTATTCACGCGCCCCTCGGCGCGACTCACCGGCAGCCGCGTCCACCGCTGCCTCGCTTGCAACAGTTGGAAGCGCGCGGCGCGGGCCAGCCTTTGCTCCTGTGTAGCCAGATATTCGGCAATCTTGTGCTGTGCCTCGGTAATCAACTCGGCAGCGGCCGACGGCGTGGGAGCGCGCAGGTCGGCCACGAAGTCAGAGATGGTAAAGTCCGTCTCGTGGCCGATGGCCGAGACTACCGGCAGACGCGATGCCGCAATCGCCCGCGCCACCTGCTCGCTGTTGAAGGCCGCCAGATCTTCCAGCGAACCTCCGCCGCGCGCCAGCACGATCACGTCCACCAGCCCCGAATCGTTGAGTTCCTTGAGTGCCGCCTCAACCTCCGCGGGCGCTGAATCTCCCTGCACGCTGACCGGGCAAACCAACACGCTCAATCCGGAGTGGCGGCGGGCAACAATGTTCAAAAAGTCTCGAATCACCGCGCCCGTGGGCGAGGTGATGATGCCCACCGTTCGAGGAAACGCGGGCAGCGACCGTTTGCGATCCGCGTCGAAGAGGCCTTCTGCTTTAAGACGGGCCTTGAGCTGCTCGAAGGCCAACTGCAGCGAGCCCGCGCCCACCGGCTCCATGGTCTCGGCCACCAATTGCATCTGGCCGCGCTGCTCATAGACGCTCACCCGGCCCCGCACCAGCACGCGCAGGCCGTCTTCGGGACGGAAGCGCAGCAGCATCGCCTGACGCCGGAAGAGCACCACCGGCAACTGCGCCTCCGCGTCTTTCAGCGTGAAATAAACGTGGCCGCTCGGTGCGGGTTTGTAGTTCGAGATCTCGCCCTCTACCCAAACGTCTCCGAATTCCTGCTCAATGAGCTCGCGCACCTGGCCCACCAGCTCGCGCACCGGCCAGATGCGGCGAGAGTCTCGCGGCCCCTCAAAGCTGAGGCTGGACTGAGACGCGAAGGTGTCCTCTCTGCTCATTTCTATAAAGTGTAATTGCGCGGGCTGCTCCTAGACTTGCCGGAACGCACGGGGCGCACGCCTACACAGGACACCCCGATTTTGCAGGGTGATGTTCAGGGTTTCAGATCGGTCCGCGCCAGCAGCTCGAAGAACTGGCGCTGAGTGCACTGGTCAATGGCTTCTCCCACCAGTTTGCCTTGCCGGTTGAAGACGAAGGTCTTGGGAATGCCGGTGATATGGAACAGCTTGTTCACCTTGTCGTCCGTGTCGAGCAGAACGGGCGGGTGATAGCCCATCCGGCTGATGAAGGAGTTGACCTTCACCGGGTCATCGTCAGTGATGGAGAGAACCACCAGCCCCTGCGACTTGTAGTGAGTGTAGATAATGTCGAGGTCGGGCATCTCCAGGATGCAGGGCCCGCACCAGGTAGCCCAGAAGTTGACCAACACGATCTTGCCGCGGAGATCCGAAAGTGTGACCTTCTTGCCGTGAAGGTCCCTGAGAGTGAAGTCGGCCTTTTCAATTTCGTCGTCGTTGTCGGCCAGAACCTGGCTGGCTTTGGCAAAAAGCGGATCGTCCAGGGTTGCGGTAACGTGCTCGTAGCGGACCAGTTTCGCCAGGTCCATGTAGGGCATCGGCGGCCGGTCGTTCTTGGCAGGGATAGGCGTCTGCGCCAGTGCTTGCGAAAGCGCATCTGCCACAGCCTGCCGGGTTTCGGCGCCCTGATCGCCCTCGGTAACCAGATGAGAAAGAGCGTCGGCAAGTCCCACCTTCTTTGGGCCGGCGGGGAGGGTGGTGATGTCACCGGCCAGCTTGATGGTGGCCACTGGACGCTGTTCAGCGGAAAGGGAGCGGAGCTTATTAAGCTGATTGATGATGGCCTGTTCGGAGGCCTGCGCATTCAGTAGAGGCGCTGCAAGAAGGACGGTGGCGGCGGTAAGCAGAGTGCGGCAAATTGAGTTCATGGCATCTCACAGACGGGATAAATTGAGGACATTCCGGCTTCGACGGAATTATATCTCTGCCATGCGAGGTTCATGGGGATGATGCCCGTGCCCCGCGGCCAGCCTGGCCAGCCGCTCGCTAACGGCGGCAACGATATGTTCGTGAACCTCTTTGATGCTGTGATCGCCTTCAATCAGCACCACGCGGTCCGGTTCGCGAGCGGCTATCTTCAGATATTTCTGCCGGACGCGGCGGTAAAATGCCTCCTGCTCCTGCTCAAAGCGGTTTTCGTCCCCGCTGCTCTTTTTGACGGTGGCGGTGCGCTGGTTGCGGAGCCGCGCGCGGGCCAGCGCGGGTTCCAGCGAGGGCAGCAGGAGAATCGTCAGGTCCGGCTTGAGGTTGGAGCACACAAGACGGTGCATCTCGAGCACCAGCTCAGAGCCCAACTCACGGCCGCCGCCCTGGTAGGCCTCCGTTGAATCCGTGAAGCGGTCACAGAGAACCACCTTGCCGACCGCCAGCGCGGGCTTGATGACTTCGGCAATGGCCTGGGCACGGTCGGCAAACATGAGGGCCATCTCGCACAGGGGCGTCAAGCCCTTGGAGCGCGAGTCCAGCACCAGCGCGCGGATGCGTTCGCCGGTCGCCGTACCGCCGGGCTGGCGTGTGATCAGGGTGCTGTGGCCCTGTTTCTTCAGCCATGCGGCCAGGCGATTGATTTGCGTGGTTTTACCCGAACCATCCAGGCCTTCGAAGGTGATAAAAAAACCACGTCGCATGGGCTGAGTTTATCACCTGAATTTAGTTGAAGACGAATCTGCTTCCATTGTGTTAAAAGGAGATTAATTCATAACGCCACCGGAGGCAGGCGACTGCGCTCCACAGGAGTTAAAAACAAGTGAATCTTCGCATCGTTCGCTTACTCTCCGTCTGCGGCTTGCTAGCGGTCGCTCTGCTCACCACCCGGCAACTCAGCGCGCAATATATGTCGCTGGAGGGCCAAACCGGCGGATTCCTCACCCCCACCGCCTACGTTGTCTACATGGAAAAGGGCCACGCACTCTCCCATCCGGCCATCGGCTTCCACTTCATTAACGCCTCCAAGGTCATCGGCAATATCGAAACCTTCAGTATCACGGAAGCGTTTTACGGCCGCGCCGAGGCCGGCTACACGCGCAGCGTACACCAGTTCGGCGACAGCGGACCGGGCACCGCAGTATCGGGAAATTTTGTGTTGGGATCCACATCGTCGGCCACCGCAGTGTCAGTCACACCGGATTTTAGCCAGCTCTGGCACGCAACCGGCATGAACGTCTTTCACGGCAAGGTGGTGGCCATCAACGACGGCCAGTTCGGTCCATGGACACCGGGCGTGGCGGTTGGCGGCCTGGTGCGCACCGGCGACAAGTTCGTCACCGGCGAGGCCGGCGTGGTTGCCGTGCAGCTCTACGATCAGTATTGCGGTAATACCAGTTTGTGCTCCCAGGTTGCCGTCCCGGCTGCCAAGTCCTACACCAATGGCGACGTTTACATTGCCGTCACCAAAACCTGGGCCAAGAAGCCGGTCCCCTTCCTGGTCAATATCGGTTGGAAGGCCACCAATGCCACCATCTTCGGCATCGGTGGACAGAGCACGCGCTTCGGCGGACGGCTCTTCGGCGGCCTCGGCATTCCGCTGCCCGTCGGCAAGGGCGTCGTGGCCGTGCCCTCGGCGGGCTTCACGCAGGAGCCGGGCACATCCAAGGGCCTTGGCCCGAATCCCCCCAACGGCATTCCTCTGGTGGCCAGCAAGGCTGACCTGCCCACCACCATGGACTATGCCGTGCGCGTGACCCAGAGAGAGAAGCCGCACTTCGCTTTCGATATCGGCATCGGCCACGTGGCGGGAAATATCGGAACGATCCCGCAGCCAACCTACGCGCCCGCAGGGTACCCGCAGGTCGTCTACGTGCCGGTGAACCTGCAAGCGCAAAAAGTCGTCGGCATGGGCCTCAGCTACCGCTACTGATAGTTTTATTCAAGAAGACTGAAGCAGAGAAGGCTTCCTGTGCGGTATTGACCAGAACGGGGAGAGGGCTGTGGGTACGCTTGCTGCGTAGTACCCGTGCCCTCGCCCCGCGCAGTGAAAATCGATTCTCTCAGCGGAGCAGGCGCGAAAGAACCAGGAGGTTCTTCTCATGCGTATGTTCCGCTATGCGCGTTGGCTCATGCTGACGCTGCTTCTCTCTCTGATTCCCGCTTCAATCCACGCACAAGTCGTCATTTCTGTCGGATTCGCTCCGCCGGAACTGCCGGTCTACGAGCAGCCATACTGCCCCGAGCCCAACCTAATATGGATGCCCGGCTATTGGGCCTACGATCAGGACCAGGGCGACTACTACTGGGTACCCGGCGCCTGGGTGGAGGCACCCTATCAAGGCGCGCTGTGGACGCCTCCCTACTGGGGCTGGTACGGCGGCCACTACAGGTTTCATCGTGGTTACTGGGGCCGCCACGTGGGCTACTATGGCGGCGTGAACTACGGCTATGGCTACCAGGGCATCGACTACTCCGGCGGCGAGTGGCAAGGCCGTAACTTCCGCTACAATACCGCGGTCACGCGCGTCGATGAGAACAGAATCCACTCCACCTACAATGACCGGTCGATAGTGGAGAGAAACACCATCGCCAACAACAGCCGAGTCGCTTATAGCGGCGGTCCCCATGGCATTCAGCACGCCGCCCAGCCCTCTGAGCAGGTAGCCGCGCGCGAGCAGCACACGGCGCCGACCAGCGTCCAGACACAACATATTGCGGCGGCCAGAACCGACAAAACCTCGTTTGCCAAGGCCAATGGCGGTCACCCGCAGAGCGTGACAGTTGCCAAGCCGCTGGGCCCGGTAAACCACGCCGCGCCCGCTGGAGTGAAGACAGAAGCAAGGACCCCGGAAAAGGCCCAACCGAAGACTGAAGCAAGGACCCCGGAGAAGGCCCAACCAAGGACAGAAGCAAGGACCCCGGAAAAGGTCCAACCGAAGACTGAAGCAAGGACCCCGGAGAAGGCCCAACCAAGGACAGAAGCAAGGACTCCGGAAAAGGCCCAACCAAAGACTGAAGCAAGGACTCCGGAGAAGACGCAACCGAAGACTGAGGCACACCCTGCTCCACAGCAACAGGCGCACCCTGCTCCGCAACAGCAGTCGCATCCTGCTCCGCAGCAGCAGGCGCACCCTGCTCCGCAGCAACAGGCACACCCTGTTCCGCAGCAGCAGTCGCACCCTGCTCCGCAGCAACAGGCTCGCCCTGCTCCACAGCAACAGGCTCGCCCTGCTCCACAGCAACAGGCGCACACTGCTCCGCAACAGCAGTCGCATCCTGCTCCACAGCAGCAGGCACACCCTGCTCCGCAGCAACAGGCACACCCTGCTCCGCAGCAACAGGCACACCCTGCTCCGCAACCCCAACAGCATGCTGCACCCGCACCCAAGAATGAGCCAAAGCACTAACAGCGCGGATGCTCATCCTAAATACAACAGGCTCACGGCATGCCGTGGGCCTGTTTGCGTTTGGAAAACTGGATGATACCCAGTAGAGGGTTTTTGGGGCCTTCTAGGCACCAAAAACGGAAAGAGCCGCCCGGCAACAGGGCAGCTCTCTCCTCAGGGAGAATAGTTCCAACGGAGGCAAAACCATCAGAACTTTCTGGCTGCATACTAGGTGCGTGGGATGGGAGTGTCAAGGAGAATTCGAGCAAGAAATAAACGTATATTTATCAATAACTTGATAAATAATTTTTCAGAAATGCACAGGGGCGGTCTTCGGCGTGTCTTCGCCTTTTTATATCCGCATTTTCCCGTCTTTTCAGGGGATTTCTTAGGGTTTGTTCGGTGTTTCTCCCCCGTTTTCCCCAGCGTTTACCCTTCAGATGCGCCCCAGCACTTTTCGCCGGCTATTCTCTCCCCCTCAATTCCGAAGATTCAGGCTGATGAACTCGATGTCGTAGACCGAGGAAACCGGCTTGCCGCGCGCCAGACGGTAGAGCACCCGGAAGCCGCCCACCAAAAAAGCCAGCAAAAGCGACACGCTGCAGCCGATGAGCACCAGAATCGTAATCCCCCACAGCAGCTTTCCGGTCTTCAATATCTCAGACTCGCCCGGCTGCTGAATCGATGTCAGCTCTGACTCGTAGTGCACCAGGGACAGCAGCTTGTGGCTATCGTCGGTAAAGGCATTCCCGCTCACCAACGCCACCAGCGGACCGCTGCGCCGCACCTCCAGCGATGGCAGACCGGAATCCCGCAGCGGTTTGGGCCAAGCCGCCTGAGCCTGCTGGCCCCCGTGTATTCCCGCTTGGATGTAATCGCGAATCGTCTTCTCTTGCGCCGCGGCCAACTGCGGCGTGGGATAGTCGATGATGGTCAGTGTAGCCGGCCCCGTGCGCAGTGTGTAGCTGGCGGTAACAACCTCCGCGCCGCGATCAAAGCCCACCAGCTCCGGCGGCAGCACGCCACCCGCTCCGGCATAGCCTGCCGGCCCCACGGCATAATGCGTGGTCTGCGCGTCCAGCTGGGCCTTCGGCACACTGACCATGATGGGAGGCGCCAGCGCCTTACCGCCCTCCGGCAGAGGCAATTGCCCGGCAAGCTCGCGCAACTCCGAGCCGCTCATCGGCCCGATCTGCGAAAAGTTCGCATCGACTACAATGTTTCCCACCCAGAACAGCACCCGGTTGTTGTTGGATGTAGCGCCTGTGCCGATCTGCTCCCTGGGCCATCCATTCTGTCTATAGAACGAGTACGCGCCATAAGAGCCGCTGGCGTCGTGAAAGCGCAGCGCCAGCAGGCTCAGCGTCTCGCCACTCCGTTTGTACTTGGCCAGCAGCGCATCCGTAAATTCGTATTCCTTGAGAGCCGCTGCGTTGGTGGAGTCGGCCTGGGTTGCGTCGGTGATCTTCTTCGGCGCGCC
>Ga0326727_10025206_pt1 | contig 11172 bp, 10 predicted proteins | sample MB2enrmetagenome_FD_207643 | JGI IMG/M metagenome (GOLD analysis project Ga0326727, IMG submission 207643) | Lab enriched peat soil microbial communities from McLean, Ithaca, NY, United States - MB29MY | ecosystem: Environmental > Terrestrial > Soil > Wetlands > Peat | place: USA: New York... | reverse complement strand
CGCAAAGGGCCGAGAGGCCCTTTGATCCCAATCTTTTGGGCGCTTCGCGCCATCCTCCCCGCGGCACCAAATAAATGGGGTCCAGGGCGGAGCCCTGGCGGAGCGCGAGGCGGCGCCTCGCCACCAAAAAAGAGGCCGCCATCGCGATCAGCGCTGGCGGCCTGCAATCTCATTCTTCGTCTCCTAGGGCCGGTATGCCAGCCTCCGCACGCATGAGGAGGTCAGTTAAACGGTGCGGTCAAGTAGGTTCTGCGTTCGCGCAAGCTGCCGGCGGCCCACTCAGCCGGACGTGACCTCACCGCGTATGCCAGTTCTCCGCCCACAACGGCGTGAAGTCGCCGTGGCCAGTGGGTACGTATCCGGCCAGCCACTTCGGAAAGACATGCGGGTCGGCGCGGAAATAGAGCGGCAGCACCGGCAATTGATCGGCGTAGATCTTCTGCATTTCCGCCCACAGCACCTTCGCCTTCGCCGGATCCAGCTCCGACTCGGCCTGGTCGATCAGCGTGTCCACCCGCGGGTTGTTGTAGGCGATGTAGTTGGCGCCGGACCAGTTGTTCTCCGCCGTCGGGATCTGGGTGGAATGCTGCGTCCGCCGCGGCCCTTCGGTCACCGCGCTGGTCCAGCCGTACATGATCAGCCCGGCGTATTTCCGCTGCTTCAACGTCTCGCCGAACATCGTGCGCGGCGGCTCGTTCTTGATGGTGATCTCGACGCAGGAGGCCTTCCACTGGTTCTGCAGCACCTGCTCGACCAGTTCGCGCAGCTGGTTGCCGGCCGTGGTCTCAAGCTCCAGCGACAGCCGATCGCCCTTGGCGTTGCGGCAGATGCCGTCCGGCCCCGGCTTCCACCCGGCCTCGGCCAGCAGCGCGCGGGCCTTGGCGGGGTCGTACGGGTACTTGGCGACATCCGGCGAATACATCGGGTTGAGCGGGTTCACCCAGGTATCGGCCACCGGCTGCTTGCCCTCGAACAGCTTCTGCACCAGCGTCTGGCGGTCGATCGCGTAGAGCAGCGCGCGCCTTGTGTTGACGTCGGCCAGGATCGGGTTGTTGACCTGCAGGTCGATGTGCTCATAGGTCAGCGACGGCTTGAAGACGTAGGTGAACTTGTCGGGCGATTTCTTCTGCAGCGCGATCACCTGATCGATGGTCAGCCCCACGCCCTCGCCGTTCACCATGTCGACGTCGCCCGACTCCAGGTTGGCGAGGAGGGCCGGCGTCTTGTCGATCAGCCGGATGACGATGTGCTTGAAGCCGGGCTTGGTGCCGCTCCATTCGGGATTGGGCTCGAACACCACCTGATTGCCGGACTCGTACTGGGTCATCCGGTACGGACCGTCCCACAGCCCCGGCGTCGTCGGCGCGCGGCTGAACGTGGTCTGCTTGATGTATTCCCCGGGATTGCCTGCCTTTGCCAGCACCGGTGCCTCGACGTGCTCCGGCAGCAGCGTATCCCACTGGTCGTAGCCCACCATCACGCTCGCGAGGTGCATCACGGCGGTGTGGTCGTCGACGATGTCGATCGACTTGGCGCGGTCCCAGGGATTGTTGTTCGACCACCCCGATGCCGGATCGCGCCCGACCTTCCAGGTGAATTCAAGGTCCTTGGTGGTCACCGGCACGCCATCGCCCCATTTCAGGCCGGGCTTGAGCTTGATGGTGACCGCCATGCCCTTGCCGTCGATCTTGGCCAACCCGTTGGCGATGGTCGGCAGCTCGGTGCACAGCAGGCACGAGTTCTTCCACTCCGGATCGAACGCCGTCACCGGGCGGATGCCGAACCCGAGCACGTAGCTCTTGATCACCTCGGCATCGACCGCTGGGTGCAGGCTGGAGGGAAACTGGGCGACGCCGATCACCAGGTCGTCCTTGGCCTGGGCCGGCGTGGCCAAGGGCAAGGCGGCCACGCCGATGACGGCGATGGCGGATCGCAGCTTCATGTCCCCGTTCCTCCGGTTGCGATTGGAAACAATCGGCAATCAAAAGGGACAAGCGGGCAGGAGTCAACGGAGAGGCAAGCCGCTACCGCGCAACGGCTCCCGCGGCGGTGATTTGGAAGCGATGCCGCCCCGCCGAAAGAATCGCGCCGCATGGCCCGATTCCTCCTCCAGCGCGCCGGGGTGGTGCTGATTGCCGCCTTCTGCGTGATCATGCTGCTGATCGGCGCGGCGATCTGGCGCCAGTTCAGGCGGCTGGACGATGAGCGCGGCTGGGTCCGGCACACCTGGTCGGTGCTGGTCGGGGTGGCGGAGTTCGACGACGCCTGGGACAGCACCGAGGCGGCCGAGCGCGGCTACCTGCTGAACGGCGAGGAGCGTTTCCTGGTGCCCTACCGGGCCGGCGTGGAGCGGACCCGCGAGCGCTTCGCCGACCTCAGGCGCCTGATCACGGATAACCCGGCCCAACAGGCCCGGCTCGATCGTCTGGAGCCGATGCTGAACCGCATGCTGGCCGATCTTGCCGCGACCATCGAGCTGCGGCGGACCGCCGGCTTCGAGGCGGCCCAGGCACGCTTCCAGGCCGGGCCGACCTACACCCGCGACAGCGACGCCTTGCTGGACGCCATGCGGGCGGAGGAGCGCGACCTCCTGGCCGGCCGGCTCGCCGCCACCGACCGCGCGCAGGCAGAGATGCGCCTGGCCGCCCTGATCGGCGCCGCCGTGGCGGTGGCACTGCTGGCGCTCGGCACCTACCTCCTGGTCCGCAATGCCGGGCGCCGCCTCGCCATGCTGCGGCTCCAGGAGATCCTCTCGGCGCGCCTGCGCACCTCGCTCGACAGCCTCAGCCAGGGCGTCGGCGTGTTCGGCCCCAAGCGGCAACTGGTCGACTGGAACCCCTGCCTCGGGGAACTGCTGCGGCTGCCCGCACAGCTGCTGCGGCCGGGCACGCCCTACGCGGCGCTGGTGGAACAGACCACCGAGCGCGGGACGCGCCTGTTGGACACCGAGCAGGAGGTCGCCGACGCCGCGGGCGCCGCCGATCCGGTGATCCATGAGCGCATCCGGCCGTCCGATCAGCACGCGCTGGAGCTGCGCCGCACCCTGCTGCCGGATGGCGGCTTCGTGCTGACCGTGACCGACATGACGGCGCGCGTGCGGGCCGAGGCGATGCTGCGCGAGGCGCAGACGATGCAGGCGGTCAGCCACCTCACCGGCGGCATCGCGCACGACTTCAACAACCTGCTGACCGTGGTGATGGGCAACCTGGAGTATTTGCGCAACCGGTTGGCCCCGAACGATCCGATGCAGGCGAGGATCGATCGCGCGGCCTGGGCGACCCGCCGCGGCGCCCGCCTGACCAGCCACCTGCTTTCGTTCGCCCGCAAGCAGCCGCTGGCGCCGCGGCCGCTCGACCTCAGGCGCCTGGTCGAGGAGCTGATGCCCCTGCTGCAGCGCACTTTCTCCAAGCAGATCGACATCCGCCTCGCCGCTTCTGCCGGGCTGTGGCCGGCCCTGGCCGACGCGCCGCAGTTGGAGAACGCCCTGGTCAACATCGCGCTGAATGCGCGGGATGCCATGCAGGACGAAGGCTCGCTCAGCATCGAGCTTGCCAACACGGTGCTGGACGGGGCGTACGCCGCAGACCATGCAGGGGTCGCGTCCGGCGAGTACGTGATGGTGGCGACCTCCGATACCGGCGGCGGCATGGCCCCGGAGGCGGTTGCCCGGGCGTTCGAGCCGTTCTTCACCACCAAGCCGCTCGGCGAGGGCGCCGGCCTTGGCCTGGCGATGGTGTTCGGCTTCGCGACCCAGTCCGGCGGCCACGTGACGATCGACTCCGCGCCCGGCAAGGGCACCACGGTCCGGCTGTTTCTGCCCCGGGCCGTCGGGCTCGACGCCGTGCCCGCGGCGGCGGACGCGTAGGCGCCGGAGTTCGGCTGAAGGCCAGGCGCGGAGCCCCTGGCCTTCAGCCGGTTGACGATGCCGGCTCCGGCTGCCATCGCGGGGCGAATCGAATTGCAGGAGCGGACAATGGAAAAGGTTCTCGTGGTCACCGGTGGCGGACGCGGCATCGGCGCCGCGGTGGTGCGGCAGGCGGCGGCCCAGGGCTGGGTGGTGGTGTTCAGTTATCGCAACCGCGTGGACGCCGCCGCCACGCTGGAGCGCGAGGTCGCGGCCGCCGGCGGCCAGGCCGTCGCGGTTGCGGCCGACAGCTCGCGCGAGGCCGACGTCGGGCGCCTGTTCGCCGAAGCCGCCCGCCATGGCCGCATCGCCGGCCTGGTCAACAACGCCGCCGTCATCGGCGCGCCGTCCACGGTGGCCGACCTGTCGCCCGCCGAGTTGCGCACCCTGCTCGAGATCAACGTCGTCGGCGTGTTCCTGTGCGCGGCCGAGGCGGTGCGCCGGATGTCGACCGCGCGCGGCGGCGCCGGCGGCGTGATCATCAACATCGGCTCGGTGGGCGCGCGGCTCGGCGCCCCCGGCAGACGGGTGCACTACGCGGCCTCCAAGGCCGCGGTGAACACCATGACGCGCGGCCTGGCGCTGGAAGTGGCGCGCGAGGGAATTCGGGTGAACTGCGTCAATCCCGGGCTCACTGAAACCGAGATGAACCCGCCCGAGCGGCTCGCCAGCGTCGCCGCGGAAATCCCGATCGGCCGCATCGCCCGCCCGGAGGAGGTGGCGAATGTGGTGACCTTCCTGCTCTCGGATGCCGCCAGCTATGTGCTTGGCGCGGAATTCACCGTCTCCGGCGGACGCTGAGGAGGGACTCGGGACGCACTCGCAACGGCTTGCCCCGGCGCATACGGGCGTGTTACCCGTTTGGCCCATTTTCCGGGTGTCACGGAAGGGAGAACACGAACCGATGACGAATGCACAGAACGTGTCCCCGGGGTCACTGCCCATCAGCCACAAGATCCCGCTTTCCCACTACATCGCGCTAGGGGGCGGCGTCTGCCTGGAGTGGTACGACTGGACCATCTACGGCCTGATGGCGGCGCTGTTCGGCGGTCATTTCTTTCCGTCCAGCAACCCGGTGACGTCCACTTTGGCGGTGCTTGCGGTGTTCGCCGCAGCCACCTTCGTCCGGCCGATCTCCGGGGCGATCTTCGGTCCGGTCGCGGACCGGATCGGCCACAAGAAGGTGCTGATCGCCTCGGTGGGGCTGATGGCCGGTTGCAGCCTGGTCATCGGCATCATGCCGACCTACGAGCAGATCGGCGTCTGGGCCGCGGTCATCATGATCGCGGTGCGGCTGCTGCAGGGCGTTTCCACCGGCATCGAGCAGCCGGTCGCCAACGCCGCCGGGCTGGAACTGGCGCCGCCGGGCCGGCGGGCGTTCTTCGGATCCGTGGTGAGCGGCTCATTCAACCAGGGCGGCAACCTGCTGGCCGCGCTGGTGGCGTTCGCGGCCAGCTTCATCCTTGGCCGGCAGGCCATGATGGACTGGGGCTGGCGGGTGCCGTTCATCCTCGGGGGCGTGGCCGGCTTCATCGTGTTCTACATCCGCCGGAGCATGCCCGACACCGGCGCCTCGATCGCCGGCGCCAAGGCGCCGGAGTCGACCGGCAAGGTCTGGCACGCGCTGGGGGTGCACTGGCTCGGCTTCCTGGCGATCATCACCATGGTCGGCGCGACCCAGATCGTGAATTATGCCTGGCTGGTCGGGCTGCCGAACCTGGCCAATTCGGTCTACAAGGAGGTGCCCTCGCAGGTGTTCGCGGTCACCACGCTGCTCGGCGTGCTGCTGGTGGTGGCCGGGCCGATCTCCGGCTGGCTGGCCGATCGCTACGGCCCCTCGCGCATCTACCTGACGCTGCGGACGATCCAGATTCCGGCGTGGCTGCTGATTCTGGCGTATTCCGGCCCCGGCATCGGCACTTTGGCGGCGGTGACGTTCTTCGGCGGCGCCATCCTGGCGTTGAACCAGGTGCTGTTCAACTACCTCACCGGCACCCTGATGCCGCCGGAGTGCCGCACCACCGGCATCGCCGTCGGCTACGGCATCGGCGTTTCGGTGTTCGGCGGCACCGCGTCCTACCTGCTGATCTGGTTCCAGCAGCAACAGGCACTCTGGCTGTTCGTCGCCTACGGCATGGTGATGGCCGCGATCAGCGTGCTGGTCTACTGGTGGGCGATGCGGCGCGGCGAAGTACACGCCGACGCGCAGTAGCGGGCGAGGCACCGACGGCGCGAAGCGCTCAAAGGATTGGGATCAAAGGGCCTCTCGGCCCGTCGCGCGAAGGCGCGCGCCAGACTTGGCGGGGTCCAGGGGCAGCGCCCGTCGCGCGAAGGCGCGCGCCGGACCTGGCCTTCACAGGTACCGGCCGCGTTCGAGGATCTCCAGCGTGTATTGCCGGTAGGTCAGGCCGAGCGCCTCGGCGCGGGCCAGGCGGCGGAGCGCGATCTCCCTGGGCGGCGTCTTCCAGGCCCGCTTGTGGAGGCGGGCCATGCCACGGAAAGCAGATATAGTGAGGCGGGGTCCTTGCGCCGCGGCGCCAAAGGGTGCATATGCCCAGTGCGGCACTTTCGTGTTGGGCGTACCGCGACTTAAGCGCGCTTGTAGCTTGCCCGTTCGGTCTCCCAGTTTGGAAAGCAGTTTGAACCGCATCCCGCGGTTCCGCCGTCCGGTCCAGGAGACAGGACAATGACTATCGGCACAGTGAAGTGGTTCAACCCGCAGAAGGGTTTCGGTTTCATCCAGCCCCAGGACGGCTCCAAGGACGTCTTCGTGCACATCTCGGCGGTTGAGCGGTCGAAGCTCGGCACCCTTACCGAGGGGCAGAAGGTATCCTTCGACGTCGAGCGTGGCCAGCAGGGGAAGCTTTCCGCGACCAACCTTCAGGCCGCGTGAGTCGAGGCTGTCCGCCGTTCCTTCGGGAGCGGCGGACGCACCGCTCCGGCAGGCGGCGGCTGAGCCGCGTCAGTGCGCGGAGCCTGTTCGTGCGCATTCTTAATCGATAGCCCAGAAAGATTGGGATCAAACGGCCTTTCGGACGGGACCCTATCGCGTGACCGCGATGGGGTCCCGGCTTTTCGGGGTCCAGGGCCGGCGCCCGCTTATCGCCCCAGCACCGCCATCAGCTCCGTCCACTCGCGCCTGGACAGGCCGCTCGCCGCCTGGGTCACCGCCTCGCCGGCGAGCAGCCGCCGCACCACCGCGAGCGCGGGGGCGGACAAGGTCACTGCCGCCAGCCGGTAGTCGCAGAAGGCGGCGTAGGTCAGCGGAACCCAGGCCCGCACCGTCTCCGCCATCGCTTCGGCGTAGGCGCGGATCTCGTACTGGGCATGGCTGTCCAATCGCAGCGAGAGGAAATGCAGCAGATTGTGCAGGTCGATCTTCCAGTACCACTGCGTGTAGGTGTTCAGGGTCAGGTTCATGCGGGCCAGCTCGCGGGCCAGCCCCTGGCGGGTGGGATCGACCGGCGCGCCGGCAGCGTCCTCGTTCAGCATTGCCAGGTAATGGTCGTGGCAACGGGTGGCATCCTCCCACAGCAGGTCGAGGACTTCGGCCGCCTCCCGGCCTTCCAGCACGTCGCCGCGCCCCTGCCGGTTGACCACCGACTGCGCGGCCAGGTGCTGGGCCGCCGGGATGTAGAACTCGCGGTCGAGGATGGAATAGCGCGCGGAATACTCGTTCACGTTGGCGGTGCGGTGGCGGATCCACTGGCGGGCGACGAAAATCGGCAGTTTGACGTGGTACTTGATCTCGCACATCTCGAACGGCGTGGTGTGCCGCTGCCGCATCAGGTAGCGGATCAGGCCGGCATCCTCGCTGGTGACGCGCGTGCCGCGGCCATAGGAGACCCGCGCCGCCTGCACCACGGCGCCATCGTCGCCCATGTAGTCCACCACCCGGATGAAGCCGTGATCGAGCACCGGGGTGGGGCGATAGAGCATCTCCTCCAGCGCTGCCACACTGACCCGCCGCGTGGGTGCGCTGGCGGTGCGCTGCTGGTCGATTTCGGCGCGCTGCTGCTCGGTCAGGCCCATCGGTCCCTTGCCCCTTCTCTGCCGGCTGGCACCTCCCTATATTCGTTCTGCCGGCTTGCCGGCTATGGCGATAAACGGTGTGTGGAATAAGCGTTGTGGACCCGGGGGCAGTGCCCGGCGCCTCCACCATTCCCTCGAGTCGGGAGGTTGAGGGGGCGAAACAGTCTCGACACGCGTGGTAAAGACCCATCTTTTGCCCGGCATGGTACCGCCGTCATCGGGCCAATTGACAAGTGCCAACGACAATGAGGCACTCGCTGTCGCCGCATAAGCGATAAGCGCGGTTCGGGGGGCACCGGGCAACAGAAGCCCCCCACTTCGACCCGGCATCTTTTCGCAGCGCGTCCCTTTCGGTAATGGAGGGGACCGACGCGCGAGGCAGTGATGGAAGACGATCGCACCGGAGGCGGCCCACCGAGCGGTGGAGACAATCAGCTCCCCGAGAGCCTGCTGCCCTACGATGAGTGGACCGAGACGGCGCTGCGCCAGGTGATGCTGCGTGCGCTGCAGTACGCCGCCGAGCACGGCCTGCCGGGCGAGCACCATTTCTATCTCACCTTCCGCACCGACTTCCCCGGCGTGCTGCTGCCCACCCGGCTGAAGGCGCAGTACCCCCGGGAAATGACCATCGTGCTCCAGCACCAGTTCTGGGACCTCGCGGTCGATGAGGCGGCGGGGCTGCTCTCGGTGGGCCTGTCGTTCGGCGGCGTGCCCAGCACGCTGAGCATTCCGCTGGCCGCCGTCAGTGCCTTCGCCGACCCGTATGTGCGCTATGGCTTGCGCTTCCGCGTCGAGGTGCCGCCCGAGCCCGAGCCGGAGGCGCTCCCCGAGCCGGTCGCCGGCCCCGAAGCCGCGGCCGCGCCTGCCCCCGCTCCGGTGGTCAGCCTCGATGCATTTCGCCGGCGGACTCCGCCAAAGGAAAACTGAGAACCACGATGAACGCTCAACCGCCCCGGCCACCCGGCTTCCGCTATGCGCCGATGTTCCCGCTCGGCGACGACCCCACCCCCTGGCGCAAGCTCGACATCGGCGGCGTCTCGAGTGCCGTCTGCGACGGCCGGACTGTCCTGAAGATCGCCCCGGATGCGCTCAGCGAACTGGCGTTCGCGGCGTTCCGCGATGTCTCCCACCTGCTGCGGGGGGCGCACCTGGCGCAGGTGCGCGCCATCATCGACGATCCGGAAGCCTCGGCGAACGACCGCTTCGTCGCGCTCGACCTGCTGAAGAACGCCGCCATCGCCGCGGGCGGCGTGCTGCCGCTCTGCCAGGACACCGGCACCGCCATCGTGTTCGGCAAGAAGGGCCAGCGCGTGTGGGTCGACGGCGACGAGGAGGAGGCGCTGAGCTGGGGCGTCTGGCGCACCTACACCGAGCTCAACCTGCGCTACTCGCAGATGGCGCCGCTCTCGATGTTCGAGGAGGTGAACACCCGTTCGAACCTGCCGGTGCAGTTCGACATCTACGCCGCGCCCGGCGAGGCCCACGCCGACGAGTTCCACCTGATGTTCGTGGCCAAGGGCGGCGGCTCGGCCAACAAGACCTTCCTGTTCCAGGAGACCCGGGCGATCCTCAGCCCCGAGAAGCTGATGACGTTCCTGGAGGCGAAGCTGAAGGCGGTCGGCACCGCGGCCTGCCCGCCGTATCACCTGGCCATCGTCATCGGCGGCACCAGCGCCGAGACCACGCTGAAGACGGTCAAGCTCGCCTCCACCAAGTGGCTCGATGCGCTGCCCACCAGCGGCAGTGAGGCCGGCAGCGCGTTCCGCGACCTGGAGCTGGAAGCCAGGGTGCAGGCGCTCAGCCAGTCACTCGGCATCGGCGCGCAGTTCGGCGGCAAGTATTTCTGCCAGGACGTCCGCGTGGTGCGGCTGCCGCGCCACGGCGCTTCGCTGCCGGTCGGCATCGGCGTCTCCTGCAGCGCGGACCGCCAGATCAAGGCGAAGATCACCCCCGAGGGGGTGTTCCTCGAGCAACTGGAGACCAACCCGGCGAAATACCTGCCCGAGGCGACCGAGGAGATCCTCGGCGGCGAGGCGGTGACGATCGACCTCAACCGGCCGATGGCGGAGATCCGCCGCGAGCTCAGCCGCTGGCCGGTCGCGACGCGGGTGATGCTGAGCGGCACCATGGTGGTGGCGCGCGACATCGCCCATGCCAGGCTGAAGCAGCGGCTGGACGCCGGCGGCGGGCTGCCGCAGTACCTCAAGGACCATCCGGTCTACTACGCCGGGCCGGCGAAGACTCCCCCCGGAATGCCGACCGGCAGTTTCGGCCCCACCACCGCGGGGCGCATGGATTCCTACGTGGACGAGTTCCAGGCGGCCGGCGGCAGCTTCGTGATGGTGGCCAAGGGCAACCGCAGCAAGGCGGTGCGGGAGGCCTGCAGGAAGCACGGCGGGTTCTACCTGGGCAGCGTCGGCGGCCCGGCGGCCCGGCTGGCGCAGGATTGCATTCGCAAGGTCGAGGTGCTGGAATTCCCCGAACTCGGCATGGAGGCGGTCTGGCGCATCGAGGTCGAGGATTTCCCTGCCTTCATCATCGTCGACGACAAGGGCAACGACTTCTACGAGGGGCTGGGGTAGCGCATGCTGTTCGCCGTCGACCGGCTCGACCACCTGGTGCTGAACGTCCGGGACGTCGATATCGCCGCCTCCTGGTACGAGCGGGTGCTCGGCATGGAGGTCGAGAGCTTCGGCCGCGACAACCGCACCGCGCTCAAGTTCGGGGGCCAGAAGATCAACCTGCGTCCGGTTGACATGGATCCCTATACCTGGGTGACGGCGAGGGAGCCGACGGCGGGCTCGGACGATCTTTGCTTCATCAGTGCCGCGCCGATTCCCGAGGTCATCGCGCACCTTTACGAGTGCAAGGTGGCGATCGAGCTTGGGCCGGTCGAACGGGAGGGGGCGCTCGGCCCGATGACCTCGGTGTATTGCCGCGACCCGGACGGCAATCTGATCGAGATCGCGAGCTACCTGCCGCGGGCGTGAAGGGTGCCCACAGTTAGCCGCACCGTCGGCCTCCTCTGCTTCGCCGGCTTCCTGGCGAGCATCCCGCTGGCCAACTGGATGATCGGCCACGTCGGCACGGTGTGCGTCGCGCACGGGCCCTGCCTGCTGCCGGTGGCGCCCGGCCTGATGGCGCCGTCCGGCGTCGTCACCGTGGGCTTCGCCCTGGTGCTGCGCGACATGGTGCAGCGCTGCCTCGGCATCGGCTGGGGCCTGTCCGCCATCCTC
>Ga0326727_10025205_pt1 | contig 11172 bp, 6 predicted proteins | sample MB2enrmetagenome_FD_207643 | JGI IMG/M metagenome (GOLD analysis project Ga0326727, IMG submission 207643) | Lab enriched peat soil microbial communities from McLean, Ithaca, NY, United States - MB29MY | ecosystem: Environmental > Terrestrial > Soil > Wetlands > Peat | place: USA: New York... | reverse complement strand
GCGCACATTGAAGGCCGGCGACTCTCTGGATTTCTGGCGTGTCGAGGAGGCGAGCCGGCTCAAGAGCCTTCTGCTGCGGGCTGAAATGAAGCTGCCGGGCCGCGCCTGGCTGCAGTTTCTGCTTACGCCCAGCGCTCCGCGCGAGACGCGTCTTCGTTGCTGCGCCTGGTTTGAGCCGCGCGGATTGGCCGGCGAGTTGTATTGGTGGCTTCTCTACCCGATTCACCGTTTGATTTTTCGCGGCATGCTGAGAGCCATTCAACGCCAATCGGAGAAGAGTTTCTCGCTGCCGGCGGCGTCCGCCATGCAGCGCAATTAAGAACCAGTCTTGCCGCTCTCGAGTGATGGCAACAGCCGAACTCGCTCATCGAATTCGGGCCGTGCTTCCGCCCGGGATGAATCTTGAAGAACTCCAAATGAGCCCGTGATTGTCGCGCGCCATTGCTCCCACCCCAAAGTTTTTCGCCTCGCATTGCCGATAATTTCCCCGCCCCGGCGCATAATGTCCCCATCAGCCTCGGAGCCCGAATCACGATCCACGGCCTTGGCTCAGCAGCTAACTCCTTTGCCATCTACATTCTGGCCACAAGTGCTTGCAAGCAGAGAACTTATTCAATTTCGCGTCCGTCAAAGCCCTGAAAACAAAGAACTTATTTGCAGAGACCGGCCAGGGGCACCCCTTCACTCGTCTTTCACCGGGAAATGCACCGTTTCTCGTGCAAAATCGCCTGTTTTCAGAGCGAAATGCACCAAATACAGTGCAAACTGCATCCGCACACAGCGAGTTCTCGACTGAAATCCGTGCAGCCGAAGCCAAGGATGTTCGGTGCCCGCAGCCAGCCGTCAGCCAAAAGCTGTGCACTGTGCACTGTTCCCTGTTCCCTGCCTTTACGGCCCCAGGTAGAGGCTTACGCCGGGCGGCGCGAAGCTGAGCTGGCCGGTTTTGGGATCGTAGGTGAGGTCGAGAGCGCCGGTTTTGCGGCCGTTGAAGAGCACGGCCACCAGCACGCTGTTGCCGTAGCGCGCGGCCTCCGCGATCTTGTGGCTGCGGATGACGCCATACTCGTTGTCGGGGCTGGTCGGGCTCCAGTCGCCCTCAAAGCGCGCGAACGTATAACTGTACTGCTGCGGATGCTGCTGCCAATTCTTGTCGTGTACCCAGATGCCGTAGGCGCGGGGCAGGTCGTTGGCCTCCACGGCGCCGATGAATTTGTTCACAGCGGCGCGGCCGAAGAGATAGCGGTCCCAGTTCCAGGGCCAGTCCACGGGACGGCCGGCCGCCAGCCACCAGCCGACGAAAAGCAGCGCGATCGCGCCCGCCGCGCACTCCAGAATCAAGGTGCGGCGCCGTTCGCGCTGAGCATCGAACTGCGGAGCATCGAGCAAGGTCATGGGAGTCTTTCCTCGGTATCAAGAATACAGTGGACAGTTGGCAGTGAACAGTTCACAGTTCGTCCAGCGCAGTTCGCAGTGCGGCACGTGACCGTCTTTGCCGGCCTGATAGATTAGACACCGCTCATGAAGCTCTTGTTCCCGCAGCTCCATAATCCCGCAGTCCCGCAGTTTCGCTCTCTCGCCCAGCGGTTACTTCTCATGCTCGCTCGGCCGGATGCCGATGAAAGAGAGGCACAGGTGGGACCATTCGTGATAGCGAGGGGCTCCGGATCGATCCTCAGCATCCTGAACAGAGGAGACGGCCATGGCTTTGATCTGGACCCAGAACATGAGCGTCGGGATCAAGCAATTCGACGACGATCACAAGAAGCTGATCCGCTACGCCAACGAATTGCAGGACGCGATCCAGTATCCGCCGGCGCAAGGAGCCGTCGATCCGGTGGAGATCGAGGTGATTCTCCACCGCATGGAGAATTACGCCCGATGGCATTTCCGGGTCGAAGAGGCGGCCATGGAAAAGACCGGCTTCCCGGGACTGGAAGAACACCGGGGCGAACATCTGAAGTTCATCGCGAACGTCGCGGAGATGACGAAGCGCTTCATGGGCAGCAGCAATCCGAGGCATGCCCTGGAGATCGCGGAGTTCCTTTACAACTGGATCGTCGATCACGTGTACCAGATGGACGGGAGATATGTCGATTACCTGCACGACCACGCAATGGAATGGTGCAGCCCGTCGGAGATCACGGGCACCGTACGGCAGGAAGCGAGAGCAGAGAACAGCAAGGATCAAGTCCCCGGTTCCTGACAAGCCGTCCTTTGGGCGCGCAACTCGCGTACGGCATTGTCCGCCGCAGCCTTTCACAAAAGCCGGCTTGCGTACGAGCTATTGCCCCTCGCTTGCTGCATCACTCATCGCGCGAGTAAGAGGTCTTTGCCTTCTCCGCATGGCGCTCGAGCGCGAGCTCTATGAGGCGCGTGATCAGATCGGTGTAGCTGAGGCCCGACGCCTCCCACAGCTTGGGATACATGCTGATCTGCGTAAAGCCGGGCATCGTGTTCACTTCGTTCACGTAGATGCGCCGCTTACCCGCCGCGGCGTGCTTGCCGCCGGGTTCCATGAGGAAGTCGACGCGAGCCAAGCCCGAAAGATCGCAGGCGCGGAAGGCGGCCACGGCCATCGCGCGGATTTTTTTCGATTCCGCCCGGCTTAATTTGGCAGGAATCACAGGCACGGAGCCTTCGGAGAGATACTTCGCCTCGTAGTCGTAAAACTCCTTGCCGGGCACGATCTCACCAACCACGCTGGCCTCGGGCGAGTCGTTGCCGAGCACGGCAACTTCGAACTCGCGCGCGCGCGCCTTCTTGCCGCCCACGCCCTCTTCGACGATGAGCTTGCGATCGTATCTGGCGGCCAGCGCGAGCGCGGGGCCGAGTTCCTTGCGGTCGTGCGCCTTGCTGATGCCGACCGACGAGCCGAGGTTCGCCGGCTTGACGAAGACCGGATAGCGAAGCGCGCGCTCGACTTGCGCGATGGCTTTGCGCGGGTTCTTCTCCCACTCCGCGCGGAGCAGAGTGACGTGCTTGACGATGGGCAGGCGGGCCTCGACGAAGAGGCGTTTCATCACGTCCTTGTCCATGCCGGCGGCCGAGCCCAGCACGCCGGAGCCGACGTACGCGATGCCGGCCAGCTCGAAGAGTCCCTGGATGGTGCCGTCTTCGCCGAAGGTGCCGTGCAGCACGGGAAAGACCACGTCGAGGGGCTTGCCGCCCGGGCCTTGGTTTTGGTCGAGATCCGTGACAGAACGAGGCTCCGGCGCGAGCAGCGTCGGAATGCCTTCGTGGAGCAGCTTTGCGCCGGGAGTGGCCTCGGGGTCGCCGGCACGCAGCCGCCGCGACACAGCGCTCGCGTCGCCGTTGAGCAGGTGGCTGGCGTCTGTCGCGGCCAGCCAGCGGCCCTCCTTGGTGATGCCGATAGGCGTCACGTCGAATTTTTTGCGATCGATGGCCCGCAAAACCGATGCAGCCGAGAGCAGAGAAACCTCATGCTCGCCGCTGCGCCCCCCAAAAAGTATGCCCACGCGAAGTTTTTCTGTCATTTTCGCTCGATTTCTCTTGTTGCCGTTTCTGCTGTCAGTTCCAGTTTAATGCCGCGAGCTGGGCAGTTCTGTGCGGCCCGAGGGCAATCTCTGTGCCCGGCGCGGTATCGCGAACCGGCTCCGTGAGAGCCTCCCTTTGGCGCGCGATGTTGTTACGATAAAAGGCGATGGCCCCGTAGAGACGAAGACGTGGCGGCCAGGGGTCAGGGACACCAAAAGTGCTATTTTCAAACACTCTTTGGTAATTAAGATGTTGGACAGGTGTATCCCGGTGTTCATTGCAGTGCTTTCTCCGCCGAGCATTCTGAACGCGAACAGCAGCGCATGGTTCTTTGCAGGACTGCTGCTGCTGGCGCTCGTGGGGGGCATGCGCGGGTGGTACCTGGAGTACAGGAACCGGCGCAGCATCGCCGCGCTGGCGTACCTGGAACAGCGGCGCGCGCGCATTCTCGAGGAGATCAATCACTCCCGGCCGCTGGCGGGGATTCTGGAAGGAATCACGGAGATGGTTTCGATGCGGCTCAACGGAGCTGCGTGCTGGTGCCATGTTGCCGAGGGCGCAACTCTGGGCAACCCTCCGGCGCGACTCGACGCCGCGTCGCTGCGCACGGTTGAGTTTCCTATAGCCGCGCGCTCCGGACCGCCGCTCGGGTCGCTGCTTGCCGCCTTCGACGCGCGCACCTGGCCCTGCCCGGAGGAACAGGAGACCCTGGCCATGGCGGCGGCGCTGGCCACCCTGGCCATCGAAACTTCGCGCCTTTACGCCGATCTGGTGCACCGCTCGCAGTTCGACGCCCTGACCGACGTCGAGAATCGCTTTGTGATGGAGAAGAAGCTGGCAGAGACGATTGACGCCGCACGGCAGGCAGCCAGCATCTTCGGCTTGATCTACATCGACCTCAATCGATTCAAGCGCGTGAACGACGTATACGGCCATATGATCGGCGACCTCTATCTGCAGGAGATGGCGCAACGCATGAAGCGGCAACTGCGCCCCGGCGACACTCTGGCGCGGCTGGGGGGAGACGAGTTCGCAGTGCTGGTGCCGGTGGTTCACAACCGCGAAGAGGTGGAAAAGATCGCGGCGCGGCTGGAATCCTGCTTCGACGAGCCCTTTGTGACGGAGGGATGCGTATTGCGCGGCTCGGCGAGCATAGGTATCGCCCTCTATCCCGAGGACGCGGAGACCGTGGAGACCCTGGTGAACGCGGCCGACGCCTCCATGTACGTGGCCAAGTGCACGCAAGCGGGTAGGAGCCGGGCGACCGCGATTGTGGATGAAGGAGCGTTCGCGGAAAGCGACCAATCTTAAGGCTTGGCCGGTAGTTCCCCCGGGTTCCACAACCTTCGCCCCTGCGCCGATTCATTCTCTTGTCCATCTTGCCGATAGGAAATTCAGGGGAGTAGGCTCCTCCCGCGGGGGGTCTCGCAACATCCCGAAGACGAAGAAAGGGCCGGGTTGCGTCAGGGAAATGCAAAGGGTGAGCAGCGATCGAGGGCAGCGCGGCGCGGCTCTGCGCGATCGGCGGAAAGGATGCGCCTGGCCGGCATTCTGGCTTGAATGGATAAGCGCCCGATGAAAAAGCTTGTGGCATTGCTGGCAATGGTTGTGGGCAGCGCAAGCGCGTCTGCCGCGTCCCCCGCGCCTCTGACCAGTCTTCAAGCCGTTGCCGCATTGAGCAATGCGCAAGCCGAACAGCATTTGCCCGTCAGCTTTGAAGCCACTGTTACCTACTACGGATTTCGCCGGGTTCTGTTTGTGCAGGACGGCGAAGCCGCGATCTACGTTGGGGCGCCTGCCGACCTCAACCTGGTTCCCGGCGACCGGGTTCTGGTGACGGGATCGGTGCGGCCGAGTTTCCGCCCTTATGTCGTGGGCGACGAGGTGAAGGTTCTGAGCCACGGATCGCTGCCCACGCCGGTGCACGCGAGCTTCGACCAGATGATCCGCGCCGACACCGACTGCCGTCTGGTTACGATTCACGCCACAGTCCGCGCGGCCGATTGGGAGTTTGATCCGCGTTTCGTTAAGGGTGTGGCTTCCCTCCAACTGCTGGTGGAGGGGGAGATCGTTGAGGCAATAACACAGAGCGACGACCCGAATGTTTTTAGCGGGCTCCTGGGCGCCGAAGTCGAGATCACTGGCGTAGCGTCGGGCCAATTCGACAACAAGATGCAGCAAACCGGGGTGCTGTTCCATCTTCAGTCGCCCGGCGACGTCAAGGTCTTGGAGCGCGCGCAGACCGATCCGTGGTCGATTCCGGTAACGCCGATGGACCGCGTGATCGTGGGACGCCGCATCGCCGATACAAGCCAGCGCATGCGCGTGCGCGGCACCGTCACCTACTACGAGCCGGGACAGTCCGTGGTGCTGCAGGATGGAAAGAGGAGCATTCGCGTCTTCCTGGGCAGCACGCCCGATGTGCAAGTCGGCGATCTTGCCGATGCCATGGGATATCCGGATGTGGTGAACGGCTTTCTGGCGTTGACACAAGGCGAAGTGCGCGACGATAAGATCCGGTCGGAGGTGACTCCGGTGCTCACCCATTGGAAGGATCTCACGGTGGGCGGCAATGACGGGACAAGCCATGTCTTCGACCTGGTGTCGATTGAAGGGCAAGTGGTCACGGAGGTGCGCCAGGCCACGCAGGATGAGTACGTGCTCGAGAGCGATGGCCACCTGTTCTCGGCCATTCTGCGCCATCCCGGCCCGGTGAGCCAACTTGCGGTACCGCCAATGCAATCGATTCCGATCGGGGCGCGGATTCGCGTGACCGGCATCTGCATGCTGGCCGACGCCAACCCGTTTAATGGCGAGGTCCCCTTCAACATCGTGATGCGCACCATCGCCGACGTAGAGATACAGAAGCAGCCGCCGTGGCTGAATGTGACGCACCTGCTTTACCTGGTGGCGTTGCTGCTGGTTGTCATTATGCTGGTGGGCGCGCGAGGATGGTTCATCGAACACCGCACGCGGCACAAGACCACGGTGCTGGCGCACATTGAACAGCGCCGAGGCCGGATTCTGGAAGACGTGAACAGTTCGCGGCCTTTGGCCGAGATCCTGGAGCGGATTACGGCTCTGGTTTCCTTCAAGCTGCAGGGGACGCCGTGCTGGTGCGAAATCGCGGACGGCGCGACGCTGGGCAATCGTCCCAGCGGTCTCGAGCGTGGAGCCTGGCAAGTGTTGGAGCAGGCCATTTCATCGCACTCCGGGGCCACGCTGGGCACAATATTTGCGGCCCTGCCGGCGCGCGCCACTGGCGCATCGGAAGCCACCGAAGCCTTGCGGCAGGCGGCCAGCCTGGCTTCGCTGGCCATCGAAACCTCGCGGCTGCACCTGGACCTGGTGCACCGCTCGGAGTTCGATCTGCTTACCGATGTGCACAACCGCTTCAGCCTGGAGAGAAACCTCGATCAGATGATCGCACAGGCCCGGCAGTCGGCGGGCATGTTCGGGCTGGTCTATATCGATCTCAACGACTTTAAGAAGGTGAACGACTTTTACGGTCACCAAACCGGCGATGTCTATCTCCAACAGGTGGTCGCGCGCATGAAACGCCAGCTCCGCCCCGGCGACACCCTCGCGCGACTGGGCGGCGACGAGTTTGCCATCGTTGTGCCCTCGGTGCGCAACCGTACTGGAGTGGAGGAGATTGCCCTGCGGCTGGAGCGCTGCTTCGATGAGCCCTTCGCGGCCGAGGGGTTCGAGATCCACGGGTCGGCCAGCGTGGGCATCGCCCTCTATCCCGCGGACGCAAGCAACAGGGACGGCCTGTTGGGCGCCGCCGATACCGCCATGTACGCCGCCAAGAATGCGCGCAGAAAGCTTGCGCAGATGCTGGATGGGCAACTGGAACCGACAAAGCCTCCGGAACACGGCATTTAGCAAGCGCAAAGCCGCCTGGACCCTGGCCAGCAACTCTTCCTGATTTCCACATCCCTCTCCCATCCGCGGATTCATTCTTTTATCCGTTTTGCCGATAAAGCGATCTGAAGAGAGGTCTCCTCTCCAAGACTGCGCAGCACCACAAAGACAAGAAAACGGCCCGGTTGCGTCTGGGAGTTGCCATCGGTAAGCAGCGAAGAAACGCGGCGCGACGCGCATCGGGAGGCGGCTCGGAGCGATCGGTGAAAACGATGTGCCAGGCCGGCATTCAGGCTTGATTGGATAGACGCCCGATGAAGAGGCTTGTGGTATTTCTGGCAATGGCTGTGAGCGGCGCGAGCGCGTCCGCTCAGCCACCCGCGCCTCTCGCGAGCACAAGCGCCGTCGCGGCATTGACCAATGCGCAAGCCAGTCATCGCCTGCCGGTCAACCTTGAAGCCACCGTCCTCTATTACCGCAGCTATGGAAACGAGCTGTTCGTGCAGGATGGGGATGCGGCGATTTACGTCTATAGCCCTCTGAACTTGCATCTCGTTCCCGGCGACCGGATCCGGGCGAGGGGCGTTACACACGAGAGCTTCCGCCCCTACATCCAGAGTTCAGAGGTGACCATTGTCGGTCACGCAGCATTGCCCAAGCCGTTGCCTGCCACCTACGAGCAGATGCTCAAAGGAGAGACCGATTGCCGGCTTGTCACCGTGCATGCGTTGATCCGTTCCGCCGACATCGTGCCCGGCGCGAATGGTCATTTGCCCGGTATCCGTTTGCGTGCGCTTGTGGACGGCGGAAGCGTAGACGTGGACGTAAATGACACGGATGAGGGCAAGTTGAAGGGGCTGCTTGATGCCGAGGTGGAGCTTACGGGAGCGGCTTCAGGGCATTTTGACAACAAGATGCAGCAAACCGGGATCCTGCTGCACGTTCAGACCATGAACGGTCAGACACCGACCCATGGTCGCTGCCGATCACGCCGATGGACCGCGCCATCACCGGCTACCGCATTGTCGATCAGACGCGACGGATGCGCATACGTGGAACTCTCACCTACTACCAGGAGGGCGGGGCGCTGGTACTGCAGGACGGAAACCGCAGCCTGTGGATTTCAACCGGATCCTATCAGCCGTTGCGTCTGGGCGATGTGGTGGAAGCGACCGGATTTCCGGATGTCCGCGAGGGGTTTCTGACACTAACGCGCGCCGAAGTCAAAGACACGCTGATCGCTGCGCCGATTGTGCCGGAAGTAGCCTCCTGGCGGGAGTTGGCTGTGGGCGGTAACTTCGGCCGTGGTCACAGCCTCGACCTGGTCACGATCGAAGGCCAGGTAGTAGCTGAAGTGCGGGAGGCGACGCAGAATGGGTACGTGTTGTCGGCCGACGGTCACCTGGTCTCGGCGATCCTCAGCCATCCGGGGGACCATTGGGGACAAGCCTCGACACCCCAGCAGCCAATCAAAGAGCTTCCCATCGGTACAAGGGTCCGGGTGACCGGCATCTGCAGACTCTCGAACCCCAATCCGTTCAGCAGCGATTCCGGCGAAGTGGCCTTTGACATCATTCTGCGCAGCCTCGACGATGTGTCGGTTGTGAAGCAGCCTCCGTGGCTCAATGTCCGGCATCTCGTATACATTGTCGGCCTGCTCATGATTGCCCTTCTCCTCATAGGAGCCAGAGCCTGGTACTCCGAACACAGATCGCGGCGCCGGACTGCGGTTCTGGCGCAGATCGAGCGGCGGCGCAGCTGCATTCTGGAGGATATTAACGCTTCGCGGCCGATTGACGACATTCTGGAGAAGATCACCGAACTGGCGGCATTCACTCTGGGCGGCGCACCCTGCTGGTGCCATCTGGCGGACGAGAGGCAGTTGGGCAGTTGTCCGGACGAGCTGCACAACCCTAGCTGGCGGATCGTCGAACACGCAATTGTGGCGCGCAATGGATTGGCAGTAGGAACGATATTCGCTGCGCTTGTGGGGCCCGATATATCCGAAGCCCAGGCGCGGGAAGCGCTGGCGGTAGCCGCGGAACTGACCACGCTCGCCATCGAGACCTCGCGTCTCTATTTAGACCTTGTGCATCGCTCCGAGTTCGACCTGCTCACCGACATCTACAATCGCTTCGCCCTCGAAGCCTCTCTCGACGCCCTCATCCATTTCGCCAGCCAATCGAACGCCGTCTTCGGACTGATCTATATCGACCTCAACGAGTTCAAACTGGTCAACGACCGATACGGACACCACGCCGGCGACATCTACCTCCAGTTGGTTGTGGCGCGAATGAAAACTCAGCTCCGGCCCGGCGACACACTGGCCCGCCTGGGTGGCGACGAGTTCGCCGTGCTCGTCCCCGAGGCCCGCAGCCGCGCCACCGTGGCGGACATTGCCATGCGCCTGGAGTGCTGTTTCGACGATCCCTTCGAACTGCCCACCGGAGCAATCAAAGGCTCGGCCAGCATCGGCGTCGCTCTCTTCCCCGAAGACGGCGCCACCCGCGATAGCATTTTGAGCGCGGCAGACGCCGCCATGTATTCCGCCAAACGCGATCACCACAGGCTTTTGCAGATGCTCTGCGATCGCGCAGAGGCCGCGCAGCCTGTGCAGACCATCAAGTAGCACACAAATAGAAGGCCCGGCTTTTGGCCGGGCCTTCCACTGTTGCAAACCAAAGGGCTGCCGCACCGCAGGTGCCTACTCGGCGGCCATCTCCTCGGCTTCGCCTTCCTGGCGCATCAGTTCCAGCTCGCGTTCGGCGGCCTCGATCTCGGCCGTCACTTCCTGCTGCACGCGCGCCGCCGCTTCCTCGAGCTCCGGTGAGAGCTGGACGTTGCGGTAGTATTCGAGACCCGTGCCCGCCGGAATCAAGCGCCCGACGATCACGTTCTCCTTCAGGCCGCGCAGGTTGTCGATCGCACCGTTGATGCTGGCTTCGGTGAGCACACGCGTCGTCTCCTGGAAGCTGGCCGCGGAGATGAAGCTGTCGGTAGAGAGCGACGCCTTGGTGATGCCCAGAAGCAGCGGACGCCCGATGGCCGGACGGCCTCCGTTCTGCAGCACCTTCTCGTTCTCTTCGCGGAAGCGGAAACGATCCACCTGCTGTTCGAGCAGGAAGCCCGTATCGCCCACCTCGTCGATGCGCACCCAGCGCAGCATCTGGCGCACAATCACTTCGATGTGCTTGTCCGAGATGGCCACGCCCTGCAGACGGTAGACCTCCTGGATTTCGTTCACCAGGTAAGCCTGCAGTTCCTTTTCTCCCAGCACGGCGAGAATGTCGTGCGGGTTCAGGGGCCCGTCCATCAGCGGATCGCCGGCGCGCAGGCGCTCGCCTTCCTGCACGTTCACGTGAATGCCGCGCGGCACCGAGTATTCCTTCTCGTCGCCGTTGTCGGCCGTGACGTAGATCTTGCGCTGGCCTTTACTCACTTCGCCGAAGCGTACGACGCCGTCGATTTCGCTGATGATCGCGGTCTCACGCGGCTTGCGGGCTTCGAACAACTCGACCACGCGAGGCAGACCGCCGGTGATGTCCTTGGTGCGCGTGCTTTCCTTCGGAATCTTCGCCAGCACGTCGCCCGGACCCACTTCGGCGCCGTCCTCGACCATAAGGTGAGCGCCACGCGGCAGCAGATAGCGCTTGCTCGTCTTGGCGCCCTTCATGGCGATGGCCGGCTGCCGCTTCTCGTCGGGCGAGTCGGCAACCACCCAGCGGGAAAGGCCGGTGACTTCGTCCACTTCTTCGTTGAGCGTGATGCCTTCCTGCAGATCCTTGAACTGCACCGTGCCGCCAATCTCGG
>Ga0326727_10025204_pt1 | contig 11172 bp, 9 predicted proteins | sample MB2enrmetagenome_FD_207643 | JGI IMG/M metagenome (GOLD analysis project Ga0326727, IMG submission 207643) | Lab enriched peat soil microbial communities from McLean, Ithaca, NY, United States - MB29MY | ecosystem: Environmental > Terrestrial > Soil > Wetlands > Peat | place: USA: New York... | reverse complement strand
ATTCGAATGCCGGTTTCAAGCAATACGTCATAAGCGATATCGGCCATTGCAAGTTTCACATCGACGAACTTGCCCGTATGCCCATGAAGGAGAACAGCAATATCAGCATCGCTGTCTGGCCGATGGGTATGCCGTGCACGACTACCGAACAGCATGACCCCCGCATAGTCGTATTGCCCAATCACTTTCAAGATAAAAGCCCGGGCAGTTCGTTCGGTGCCTTTATCTATTTCAGCAAGGATAGTCATGGCATGCTCCCCAGACAGGAATGATGCAATCATCGGTTAACCTGAACCGAATCGGCAACGGCATGTTGTCACGCCAGAGGGGGAATACCAATGCAAAAAACCCCAGTCATTGCTGACTGGGGTTTTGAATGGGGTGGCTCCCCGAGCAGGGCTCGAACCTGCGACCTGCGGATTAACAGTCCGTCGCTCTACCAACTGAGCTATCAGGGAATCGCCTTAAGAGAACGACATATTAATATCTAACCCGGGCTTCGTCAACCCCTTTCTTGCGAAAGGGGTCGATTTTTTTCTTACTGCGGGTCGTTGCGGGTTTCAACCTGCTTCAGTTCAAATTCGGACTGTGCAGCGGCCTGCTGTTGAGCCTGACGCACGACATCGCGGCGACGCAAACCGGCAACGGGTTTCGGCTGCTCTGCTTCTTCGGCAGCGGCGACGGACTCGTGTACACGGGTGCTCACCATGACCAGGTCCCCCAGATCGACCGGTGCGGCCGGTTCGGGCGTCTTGATCACGACAGGTGCGGCTTCGACCACAGCCGGTGCGGACTTGACCTCTACCACCGGTTCAACCGCCTCGATGACGACCGGTTCAACCACAGGCGCGGCGACTGCTTCGACCACCGGCTCGGCCACGTGAGCAACGACCGCTTCTACCGGCGCTTCGCTGACCATGGCGGTTTCGACAACCTGAGCCGGCACGGACTCAACGACCGCTGCCACCACGCGCGTCTCGACTTCAACAGGCGCGGTCTCGGCCGCTTGCGGTGCGGCTTCCACCACGACCGGCTCGGCAATCACTTCAACCGGCTGAGTCGCTACGGGCTCGGCCACGGGTTCAGCGACCGGTGCGGTCTCAACCATCTGGAACACCGGAGCGGCCTCGACAGCCGGGGCGACTTCGACAACCGGGGTGGCTTCCACAACCGGAGCAGGCTCGATGACCGGGGCGGCTTCAACAACCGGAGCAGGCTCGATCACCGGCGCAGCTTCGAGAACCGGCGCTTCGACAGCGGGGACCGCTGCTTCGGCGATGGCTTCGGCAGCAAGCTCCACGACCGGCGCAACCGGCACGGCAGCCTGAACAGGCGCCGCTTCGACAACCGACGAAGCCTCGATGTTTTCGCTGGTCTCTGCAACCTCGGTCACTTCACGACGACGGCCACGGCTACGGCGACGACGGCTGCGTTCGCCACGCTCGGCCGGTTCGGCCGTTTCGGGCGTCACATTACCCGGAAGCTCGGCTGCTTCTACAGGCTTGCGGGTTTCCGTCGTTTCTTCCGGCACCGGCAAGGGCTGGCGACGACGCGACTGGGGTTCCTGACGCACCGGACGTTCGCTACGCTCTTCGTCGGCCTGAGGCGCTTCTGCGCGCGGCTCCCGCTCACGACGCGAACGCGGTTCCTGACGTTCCGCGCGTTCCTGACGTTCTGGACGCTCGGTGCGCTCCGCACGTTCCGGACGCTCGGTTCTTTCCGGACGTTCAGTTCGCTCCGCACGCTCGGCGCGGGCCGGACGCGGTTCCTGGCGCGTTTCACCCGGTGCCGGCGAGCGGCGGCGATTGTCTTCTCCGCTGCCATTGCCATTACCGTTGCGACGCGCCTGAACACCAGGACGGCGCTCGGTGCCGCGACGCGGCGGCCGTTGCGTTTCACGGGCAACCGGTTTTTTCTTCGGATCTTCCGCAGGCGCTTCGTCTGCGCCCATCACGCCCTTGAACCAGGCGGCCAGACGACTGAACAGCCCCGGTGCTTCTTCTGCGACGCGAACCGGTGCGGCCCGGCCGGTGACCAGCGGTGCCGGTTGCTGCGGGGTGATGCCCTTGACAGCGGCTTCCTGGCGCTCAACCTTGGGTTTTTCCTGACCAAAGTTGGTGACGATGTCTTCTTCCTGGATCTCTACCCGGCTATAGCTCGGTGCATCGCCCAGTTCGGTCAGATCGTCATGGCGCAGACGGGCGATCTTGTAGTGCGGCGTTTCGAGATAGATATTCGGGATCAGAACCACGCTGACATCGAGACGTTCTTCGATCGCATAGATCTCGGCGCGTTTTTCGTTCAGCAGGAAGGTGGCGACATCGACCGGCACCTGGGCATGCACAGCCCCGGTGTTTTCCTTCATGGCCTCTTCCTGAATGATGCGCAGGATGTGCAGCGCCGAGGATTCGGTTCCACGGATGAATCCGATACCGTGGCAACGCGGGCAAGGCTCGTGACTGGTTTCACCCAGCGACGGCTGCAGGCGTTGACGCGACAGTTCGAGCAGACCGAAGCGCGACAGCTTGCCCATCTGAACGCGGGCACGGTCGTGTTTCAGCACTTCACGCAGACGGTTTTCGACATCACGCTGATTCTTGGCGTTTTCCATGTCGATGAAGTCGATCACGATCAGACCGCCCAGGTCGCGCAGGCGCAACTGACGTGCAATCTCTTCGGCCGCTTCCATATTGGTCTTGAATGCGGTTTCTTCGATGTCGGCACCCTTGGTGGCGCGCGCGGAGTTGACGTCGATCGATACCAGCGCTTCAGTGTGGTCGATCACGATCGCACCGCCCGACGGCAACTGGACGCTGCGCGAGAATGCGGTTTCGATCTGGTGCTCGATCTGGAAGCGGGAGAACAGCGGAACCGGGTCCTTGTACAGCTTCACGCGACCCAGGGTATTGGGCATCACATGGCTGATGAACTGGCGCGCCTGATCATGAATTTCGTCGGTATCGATCAGGATTTCACCGATATCGGCATGGTAGTAGTCGCGAATGGCGCGAATGACGAGGCTGCTTTCCTGCAGAATCAGGAAAGGAGCGGTCTGCGCACCGGCAGCGCCTTCGATGGCACGCCACAGTTGCAGCAGATAACCCAGGTCCCACTGCAGCTCTTCGAAGTTGCGGCCGATACCGGCGGTGCGGGCGATCAGACTCATCCCCTGCGGCACTTCCAGCTGGGCCAGCAGGTCTTTGAGCTCCTGACGTTCTTCGCCCTCGATACGGCGGGAGACACCGCCACCTCGCGGGTTGTTCGGCATCAGCACCAGATACCGGCCCGCCAGGCTGATATAGGTGGTCAGTGCCGCGCCCTTGTTGCCGCGCTCGTCTTTTTCGACCTGCACGATGACTTCCATGCCTTCACGCAGCACATCCTGAATACGAGGACGGCCACCTTCATAGCCCTGAAAATAGGAGCGGGAGACTTCCTTGAACGGCAGGAAGCCGTGACGTTCGGTGCCATAGTCGACAAAGCACGCTTCGAGGGACGGTTCGATACGGGTGATCAAACCTTTATAAACGTTCCCCTTGCGTTGTTCTTTGCCGACGGTTTCGATGTCGAGGTCGATGAGCTTTTGCCCGTCGACGATCGCAACGCGCAGCTCTTCGGCCTGCGTTGCGTTAAACAGCATACGTTTCATGTATACATTCCTTGCGAGGCACTCACGCAAGGACACGGCAAGTATTTGACGGCCCAGTGGCTAAGATGGGCGCTTTCCGAAAGAAGTGTCCGAATAAAGAACAGTCAACAACCAAGCATCAAGCCTACTTCCTGATAACGTCACACGAGCGCGCTCTTCGACCGACTTGCGCCGCAATGCCCTGTAGGACATGCCTGCGCCGTGCCGCTCGTGCCGGGTCAAACTTTGCCATGCGTATTCCCTGACTGGCTCTTGCATCAGGAAATAAAATACTGGTGAGTGCGCTATACGTTCAAATGCATTACCATCGCTGCTTTTCGGTGAGCGAGTTAACCTTGGCTGCGGCCGAGCGATTTAGCGTCAGGTCAGGGTCCTACCCTGCCGGCCGGATCGCTGTGACGCAGCAGCGTCATCGGGCATACCGCCCGTGACCTTGCCTCTGTCGTATCCGCCGTGACCATTTATTACGGTCAAGCGCAGGAAGTATAAGCAAAATGACTGATATTCGCAAAGATTCCGTGACCTTTTACTCGGTTGACGAAAACGAGGCCGGACAACGCATCGACAACTTCTTGGTCGGACTCCTGAAAGGGGTCCCCAAAAGCCATATTTACCGCATCCTGCGCTCGGGCGAAGTCCGGGTGAACAAAGGACGCGCCGAGGCTTCGCGCCGACTCGCCATCGGCGATATCATCCGCATTCCGCCGGTACGCATGGCCGAACGCGGCGAAAGCACCGTTCCCGGCGCCACCTTTCCGGTTATCTATGAAGATGACGCCATGCTCGTCATCAACAAACCGGCGGGGGTCGCCGTTCATGGCGGCAGCGGCGTATCGTTCGGCGTCATCGAACAGCTGCGGCGCGGCCACCCGGAATATCGCTACCTCGAGCTGGTGCACCGCCTCGACCGCGAAACCTCAGGCTTGCTGATGCTGGCCAAAAAGCGCTCTGCGCTGGTCAAGCTGCACGACATGATGCGGGACAACGTTCCGGACAAGCGCTATCTGGCGCTCGGCATCGGCCAGTGGGACCCCAGAGTGCGCAACGTCAAGCTGCCGCTGTACAAGTTCCACACCCCAGAAGGCGAGCGGCGCGTCTGCGTCGATGAAGAAGGCCAGTCGGCGCACACGATTTTCACGGTGCAACAGCACTATGCCGACTTCACCCTCGTCGAGGCCCGACTGAAAACCGGACGCACCCACCAGATTCGCGTGCACATGGTCGCCAGCGGCTGTCCGATCGCCGGCGACGAAAAATACGGCGACTTCGCACTGAACAGGGAGTTGGGAAAACGCGGGCTCAAACGCATGTTCCTGCATGCATGGCACCTGTGCCTGCCTCACCCGCTCACCGGCGCGCCACTTGACCTTGTCGCACCGCTGCCGCCCGAATTGCAACGCTTTCTTGATACGCTGAAATGACATGGCTCACGCTTTCGATCTGATCGTATTTGACTGGGACGGGACGCTGATGGACTCGACCGCCCATATTGCCCACGCCATCCAGCGCGCCTGCGCCGATATGGGGGTCACGGTGCCGAGTGCGCAGGCAGCGCGTCAGGTCATCGGGCTCAGCCTGAACGAAGCCCTGACCATCGCCTGCCCGGACGTTCCCGCAGACCGCTACACCGAGCTTGTCGATGCCTACCGCAAGCATTTCTTTCTCGGCGACCAGGACGTCACGCTGTTTGACGGCGTCACCGAAGGGCTGGAAGCCATCCGCGCGCGCGGCATCATGACGGCCGTCGCCACGGGCAAGAGCCGCCGGGGCCTGACGCGTGCGCTGGACACCTCCGGACTGAACGACTGTTTTGTCGCCACCCGCACGCAGGACGATTGCCCCTCCAAGCCCCACCCCGCCATGCTGCTGGAACTGATGGACGAGTTGTGCGTCGCACCGGATCGCACCCTGATGGTCGGCGACACCACGCACGACCTGCTGATGGCACAACAGGCCGGCACCCATGGCGCTGGCGTCTGCAGTGGCGCTCACCCGCGATCGGCGCTGGAAGACTGCAACCCGCTCGGGTTGTTCGAAGATTTCATGGAGTTCCGCTCCTGGCTGCTGCCGCTGATCGGATCCATCGACACGACCTCCTGATCGCCGGACGCCGAATCCACCACAACCGGCAACCGCCCCCCGGGTCAATCGACCTCAATCGCCCATCACACCAATGATGCCGACGGGATGCTATATTATGGCATCCCCGTCAACCCGCGCCCTTGCGGCGCCTCTGGAGTCACACGAATGAGCGACAGTCAAAACTGGGAGCGCGCGCTGCTTGAACAATTGGCAACCGCAGCCCTGATCGAGCAGCGACGCAGCCGCCGCTGGAAGATATTTTTCCGTCTGGCCTGGCTCACACTGCTGATTGTCGTGATCGTTGCGGTTCTGTTCCCGAATGACGAAAAATCGGTTTCGCGGCTGACCGGCTCCGGGCACACCGCGGTCATCCGGCTCGACACCGAAATCAGCACCGAAAACAACTCCGCGGACAAGCTGATTCAGGGGCTGCACGACGCCTACGCCGACAGCGGGACCCGCGGCATCATCATTCAGGCGAACAGCCCCGGGGGCAGCCCGGTATTGTCCGGCATGGTCTATGACGAAATCCGCCGGCAGAAAGCCCTTCACCCCACGATTCCAGTCGATGTCGTCGTCGAAGAAATGTGCGCGTCGGGGTGCTATTACATCGCCGCAGCGGCAGACAACATCTATGTCGACAAGGCCAGCATCGTCGGTTCGATCGGCGTACTGTCCGACGGATTCGGCTTTACCGGACTGATGGACAAGCTCGGTGTCGACCGCCGCCTCAAGACCGCAGGCGAAAACAAAGCCATGGGCGATCCGTTTTCCCCCGTCAATCCCAAACACGAAGTCATTCGCCAGCAATTGCTCGATGACATTCACGCGCAATTCATCAAGGCCGTGCGCGACGGACGTGGCAAGCGCCTGAAGGAAACGCCCGATATGTTCAGCGGACTCATCTGGCTGGGCGAGAAAAGCCTGCCCCTCGGCCTCGCCGACGGTTATGGCACGGTCACCTCCGTTGCGCGGGATGTCATCAAGGCGGAACAAACCGTCGATTTCACACCGCAGGACGATATCGGAAGCCGCTTTGCGCGCCGTTTGGGGGTAGAATTCAGCGGGGGCGTCAAGAGCCTGTTTGACACCAGATTTTTCTGAGCGACGTGACGGAAGCCAATACATCATGCCCAAAAAGCCAGTCGAAGAACATGACAACGCCGATCGGTGGCTGGTGTCCTATGCCGACTTCATCACGCTGCTGTTTGCCTTCTTCGTCGTGATGTACGCCATCTCGTCGGTCAACGAAGGTAAATACCGCGTGCTGTCGAGCGCACTGGTCAACGCCTTCCGTTCGGGCACCAACATCACCATCGTCACCACCCCGCCGACCGGCGGGGCAAACTCCCTGGTTCAGGTACCTCAGACCTTGCCGATCGCGAAAGCGGTCAGAACCGCCACGCCGATGCAGATTCAGGAGCAGTCCAAGCTGGGCAACCTGGCCAGCGATATGCGCCGCGTCATGTCGCCGCTGGTGAAAAACGGCCAGGTCAACATCACCCAGACCGAACGCGGCGTGGTCATCGAGATCAAGGACAGCGCGCTGTTTGCCGTTGGCCAGGCCCAGCCCTCCCCCGCTTCCATCGCCATGCTGACCCAGGTTGCCGCCTTGCTGACCCAGGTCAACAACCCGGTCAGCGTAGAAGGCTTTACCGACAATGTGCCGATCAGCACCGCGAACTACCCGTCGAACTGGGAGCTTTCTGCGGCGCGCGCCGGCAGTGTAGTACGACTATTTCAGGAAAACGGCGTCGCCCCCGACCGCCTGGTGGCGGTAGGCCGCGCTGAAAACCAGCCCGTTGCCGGCAACGACACTCCCGATGGGCGGGCACGCAACCGCCGCGTGTCGATTACCGTCCTGAACAAGGGTCTTCTCAACCCGGGCGAAGCCATTCCGGTCGAACCCATGAGTGCAATCCAGCAGCTCGCGGCATCGGCGCCGGTCGGATCGACCGCGCCCTGACACGGACAATACGCATAACCAGGAGATGATGATCATGACTACGCCAATCGGCAAATCGGCTCTGGATCAGGTTTTCAATAATGCGCGCACGCATAGCCACTGGCAGAACCGGCCGGTTCCCGAAGACCTGCTTCATCAGTTGTACGATCTGCTCAAGCAAGGTCCGACCAGCGCCAATTGCTCGCCGGCCCGCTTCGTCTTCATTACCAGCAGCGAAGCCAAGGCGCGCCTGCTGCCCTGCCTTGCCGAAGGCAATATCGAAAAAACGCAGCGCGCACCGGTCACCGTCATCGTCGGCATGGACATGGCGTTTCATCAGCACCTGCCCCGGCTGTTTCCGCATGCCGATGCGCAAAGCTGGTTCACGGGCCACGACGAACTGATCCGCAGCACCGCATTCCGCAACAGCACGCTGCAGGGCGCCTACCTGATCATGGCGGCGCGCTCGCTCGGACTCGACTGCGGACCGATGTCGGGCTTTGATGCCGACCTGGTCAATGCCGAGTTTTTCCCCGAAGGCCGCGTTCAGGCCAATTTCCTGATCAACCTGGGTTACGGCGAAGCCGGCAAGCTTTATGCGCGCAGCCCCAGGTTCAGTTTCGCGGAAGCGTGCCAAATCATATAAAATCCGCTGCAGCGCATCTATTCGTGCCCGGTCGATGCCGGGCATTTTCATTTGGGAAATCATCATGTTCTATCCGCTGCTGCGCCCCTTGCTCTTCCGCCTGAATCCGGAAAACGCGCACGAACTCACTTTGTCCATGATGGACCTGACCCACAAACTGCACCTGATGCGGCTCGCCGCCCCGGCCCGGATACAGGCGCCGGTCGAGGCGATGGGCATCACCTTCCCCAACGCGGTCGGGCTTGCCGCCGGACTCGACAAAAACGGCGCCCATGTCGATGCGATGGCGGACCTCGGATTCGGCTTTATCGAAGTGGGCACCATCACGCCGCGCCCCCAGCCTGGCAATCCGTCTCCGCGCATGTTCCGCGTGGTCGAGCACGAAGGCATCATCAACCGCATGGGGTTCAACAACGAGGGCGTGAACGCGCTGGTGGCCCATGTCGAAGCCAGCCGTTTCACGGGTGTGCTAGGCATCAATATCGGCAAAAACGCCGACACCCCCATCGAGCGCGCAGCGGATGATTACCTGGCCTGTATGGACCAGGTTTACCGCTTGGCCAGCTATATCGCCGTCAATATTTCGTCCCCCAACACCAAAAACCTGCGTCAACTGCAGCAGGCTGATGCGTTATCGTCGCTGCTTGCCGCGCTGAAAGACAAGCAGCAACGTCTGGCAGACCAATATGGGCGCTACGTACCCGTGGCGGTCAAAATCGCGCCGGACCTCGAAGACGAAGCCATCGCGGAAATCGCCGCACTATTGACCCGTCACAAGATCGACGGCGTCATCGCCGGCAATACCACCCTCTCCCGCAGCGAGATCGCCGGGCACCGCTACGCAGCCGAAGCCGGCGGTCTGTCCGGCGCACCGCTGAAAGATCGCGCCACACGGCTGGTCAGCCGTCTGTCACGGGAACTCGACGGCGCATTACCGATCATTGGTGTAGGGGGAATTTTCTGCGGTGCGGATGCTGTCGAGAAGATCCAGGCAGGCGCCACGCTGGTTCAGCTGTATAGCGGCCTGGTCTATCGCGGACCGGGGCTCATCGCCGAAGCAGCCCGTGCCATTGCAGAAAGGAGCGAAAGGCGTCCCCCGCAACCCTGAACGGAGAACGTCGATGAACAAACAGTTTTGGGCGCTGGCACTGGGCGCCGCCGCACTGACGGGCTGTGCCGACAATTCGGCCATAACCTACAACCAGAGCCAGATGCAGCGCGCACAAACCGTGCAGCTCGGTACCGTGGTTTCGGTACAGCCGGTCAAGGTCAAAGGCGACAGCAACGCGCTGCTGACACTGGGCGGGGCCGCGCTGGGCGGTCTGGCGGGCAGCAATATCGGCGGAGGCAGCCGGGGTTCGGCGGCCGGGGCCGTTGTGGGAGCAATGGCGGGCGGTTATGGCGCCCAGGCGGCGCAAAAAAACCTGGGCGGTAAAAACGCACTGGAAATCACCGTCAAACTCGACAGCGGACAGACCATTTCCATCGTACAAGGCGCGGACACCCCGATCGTCAACGGACAGCGGGTCCGCGTGCTGACCGGGGCGGGCGCCGACCGCGTCGTGCCGCTTTAAGACACCCACCGGGCAACAGGGCTAGCAGTTTGTCGGGCTTAATGAATCCACAGCTAAACCCAAAGCGACCGCAGGGTGATGCGCACACACGGCCGTGATTGCTTCGCATTTTGGCGAGGTTTCAATCCTCGCCCAACGTGATCGCCGGGCGATGCAATGCCTGCATGCCCACTCGTCATGGTAGCGATGTTTCAATCCACGCCCGACGTGATTGCCGGGCGATGCGCCCATACTTCGCGCGGCTTGGGTCTCGTAATGACGTTTCAATCCACGCCCGACGTGATTGCCGGGCGATGCTCAACAGGCGCTGTCGTCGCTCGCGGCGACGCTGTTTCAATCCACGCCCGACGTGATTGCCGGGCGATGCCAAACAGCATAGGCCACACCATACAATAGGACAGAGTTTCAATCCACGCCCGACGTGATTGCCGGGCGATGCATCTGCGCCGGAAGGATTGCCTCCAATCTGCGTTGTTTCAATCCACGCCCGACGTGATTGCCGGGCGATGCGTCCACCGGAATTTCAGGCAGTTCATGTTCCGTGAGTTTCAATCCACGGCCGACGTGATTGCCGGGCGATGCGGCGTATTGTAACGCGCCAACACGATCTGCCATGTTTCAATCCACGCCCGACGTGATTGCCGGGCGATGCGGCCAAGCCCGAGACCTTCATCGACAGCATGGAGTTTCAATCCACGCCCGACGTGATTGCCGGGCGATGCTGACACTTCCCGGGTTGCTGGCGAGCGCAAAGGTGTTTCAATCCACGCCCGACGTGATTGCCGGGCGATGCTACCGAGCGTCGGGCTCTCCGACGTCCATGCCACAGTTTCAATCCACGCCCGACGTGATTGCCGGGCGATGCCCCCAAGGGGTAGCCCATACTGACTTTCCAGAAGAGTTTCAATCCACGCCCGACGTGATTGCCGGGCGATGCTCATGCTCTTGAGATTACGATGACGAATAACCAGTTTCAATCCACGCCGATTGCCGGGCGATGCCACGGTCGAGATAGGCTTTCTCACCATCTGTTTTAGTTTCAATCCACGCCCGACGTGATTGCCGGGCGATGCCCCCGGGATCGTCCACGGTTAGCATCGGTAATGTGTTTCAATCCACGCCCGACGTGATTGCCGGGCGATGCCCAACCTATTCCCAGGGCGTGGCCGCTGCTACGTGTTTCAATCCACGCCCGACGTGATTGCCGGGCGATGCGGCGGACAACAATTCTTCGCCGCGCAACTTTTCAGTTTCAATCCACGCCCGACGTGATTGC
>Ga0326727_10025203_pt1 | contig 11172 bp, 7 predicted proteins | sample MB2enrmetagenome_FD_207643 | JGI IMG/M metagenome (GOLD analysis project Ga0326727, IMG submission 207643) | Lab enriched peat soil microbial communities from McLean, Ithaca, NY, United States - MB29MY | ecosystem: Environmental > Terrestrial > Soil > Wetlands > Peat | place: USA: New York... | reverse complement strand
CAGCGGCTGGGCAGCGAGGCGGACGTGGCCGTGGACGTGCGGGTGCTGGCCGCGACCCATCGCGACCTGGAATCGGCCATCCAGGAGAAGGAATTTCGCGAGGACCTGTACTACCGCCTGAGCGTGGTGACGATCATGTTGCCGCCGCTGGCGCAACGCGCCGAGGACGTGCCGCAGTTGGCCCGGTATTTTATTCAACGCTATGCCGGGGAACTCGGCCTCGACGCGCCCGCCGTCCAGCCCGAAGCCATTGCTTTCCTGCAAAGCCAGCCCTGGCCCGGCAACGTGCGGGAGCTGGAGAACGTGGTGCGGCAGGCCTTGCTGCTGGCCAAACCATTTGCCGTGAGTGTGGAGCACGTGCGGCAGGCGATGGCCCGGGCGTCGCGGCCGGCCGCCGACCATCAGGCCCACGCCGCTTATGTCGCTGAACTGCTGGCGCGCGCGCAACGGGGTGAAGTCCAGGACGCCTATGCGCAGATGATCGCGGAGTTGGAGCCTGAGTTGTTCAGCCAAGCCATCCGGCTGGCGCACGGCAACCAGGCCAAAGCCGCCCGCTGGCTGGGCGTCACGCGTTTGAAAATGCGCGAAACACTGTCCCGACTCGGGCTGCATCCGACGCAGAGCGACCGGGACAAGTAGCTGGACGAATCCATTCCACTGCTGGTCTGAAAAGTGCCATCCATCCCGGCGCCAGGCTGGCTTTTCCCCGTTGGCAAGGCGGTCTGCCCGCAGCGCGCAGGCGGCATGGAACTTGCGCATCCAAAACCGGAGCCAGCCGTCTGCGGCTGGAACACGAAAGGAATGCAAATGAAAACGATGCGAACATGTACAGCAGCGACCGCCCTTGTGGCGCTTTTGAGCCTGGCCCAGGCCAGTCCGGCTGCCGACAACGGTTCCTGCAACGCGGCCATGAAGGAAAAGACCTTCACGGGCGACGTCACCGCCGTCGATGCGCCGGAGAAGACGCTCTCGGTGAAAGGTTTCTGGCTCACCCGGAACTTCAACACGGCCGCCGACTGCAAAGTGTCCCTCGGAGACAAAGCAGCCGCCCTGGCGGAATTGCGGCCCGGGCAGAGGGTCGATGTGCGTTATGAAAGCGACAATGGCGTGCTGATCGCCAGGAGCATCGCGCAGCACGACCTGGCCTACACGGGGCGCATTACGGCCATTGACCCGGCGGCGCACAAGCTCAGTGTCAAGGAGGGCCTGCTGACCCATGACCTGGCCATCGCGCCGGATTGCGAGGTGTCGCTCAAAGGGAACCAGGCGGGGACCTGGGCGAACTTGCAAGTTGGCGACGCCATTCGTGTCTGTTACGAAACGCCAAACGGGCCGCACATTGCGCGGCGGATCGAGCAGACGGGCGATATGTTCACGGGAACGATCCAGGCCGTCGATGCCACATCCCGGACCATCAAGGTGGAGGGCGCTCATGGGGAAAGGAAGTTCAATCTGGCTGACAGTTGCCCCATCGTCATCAACGGCAGGCTCAACGGAGGAATGAGCGACCTGCGGATTGGCGACCGGGTGTCACTGAGCTACGAGGACAGGAACGGTGTGCTCGTGGCCAATCGGGTCAGCCCGATGAACGCGGCCACGGCGGAGCCGGCCGCGCCGGCGCCTTCGCAAACAGCGAAGACCGTGACGCAGCCGCCGTTCTACGGCTACTAAGCCGAAGCCGGTCCGTCCAAAGGAGAACACGCTCCCGCCCTTCCGGTGCGCTATCGCCGGAAGGGCGGAGCCTTTTTTGGCGGTCTCCAAAAATCATTGCCTTCTTCGTCATTCATTGGCGCCGCCCCGGCTTGCGTTCGCGGCGGGGAGCGCCCATGCTGGCGGGCGGATGCTTTTATGCCCCGTGGGCGTGTGATCAAGACCGTGCTGCAAATCGTGGCCATTCTGGTTGTGCTCTACCTGGCCGTCGTGGCGATGACCTGGTTCCGGCAACGGTCAATACTCTATTTCCCGGCGCACGACGCGCCCGCGACCGGCCTGGCGCCGTGGTCGGACGGCTCGGTCACGATTGGCTTTTGCAGGGAAACGCCCCAGGCGCGCGCGATCTGGCTGATGCTGCACGGGAACGCCGGCCAGGCGGCGGACCGGGATTACGTCCTGAGGCGCATGTCCGGGCAGGATTCGCTCTACGTGCTGGAGTATCCCGGTTACGGGGCCAGGGCCGGGAGCCCATCTCGCGAATCCCTGGACCGGGCGGCGTCGGAAGCTTACCGGCTGTTGCGGGCGCGGCATCCGCACACGCCGGTTTGCGTGCTGGGCGAGTCCATCGGCTGCGGGCCGGCTTGCGCTCTCGCGGGGGAGAGAATTGCGCCGGACAAGATCGTGCTGGCCGTGGCGTTCGACATTTTGGCGAACGTGGGCGCGGAACATTTCCCCTGGCTGCCGGTCCGGCTGCTGCTGCGCGACAACTGGGACAACGCGGCGGCGTTGAAGGGCTACAAGGGACCGGTTGAGATATACGGGGCCAGGGATGACACGATCATTCCGATCAAACATGCCAGGGCCTTGGCGAAAGAGGTTCCCGGCGCCCGATTCATCGAGATTCCGGGCGGCCACAATGACTGGGCGGAGCAGGAGCAGGTGAAGATTGAGCGATGAACGTTGACTTCGCCAATGCGGCGTGGCTCCGTGTTGGCCGATAACGGAATTCACCGATGCCGCTTTGCGCCAAATGTCATCAAAAGGAAGCGACGGTTCACCTTACTTCCGTCGTGGGAAAAGCGGTGGAGACCAACCACTTCTGCAAGGACTGTGCTCCGCTCTCCGGGCTCGGTACCCTTGACCTCAAACAAGCTGGAGCTTTGTCCGTGGCCGGGAAGAAGTGCGAGTTTTGCGGGCTAGATGCTCTCCTGGTTTCTTGGGATGCGGAGAACCCAATTTATTGGTGCCACGATTGCCGTTTGAAGTTCCAGAGTATCGTCATCTCCCTGGTGCTTTCAGAACATCCTGAACTTGCCGAGCGGATTAGAAATACTAGTTCCTTTGCGTGGGTCTGCCTTGATCCGGAATTCCAAGCATTGTCGAGCGCGCTCATGCAGAAGGCGTTGCAGAAGATGAGATCATGAAAACCCTTGTTGCACTCTGGCTTGCCGCGCTGATTTGCGCCGGATGCACGACGCGGACGGAATCACCTTCAGCCGCGGCATCGCCGCGCGAGGCCGTTGCATTGACGACCTGGGAGTTTGCCGAGGATGGCACAACCAATGCGACAAACCTCCAGCCTCCGGCGGCCGCGGAATGGCAGCAGGTCGTTGTGCCGCACGTCTTCCGCCAATCCGGCCTGCCCGACAACACCGCCGGGTGGTATCGCCAAGCCATCACGCTGACCGGCGCCGACCGTGACAAGCGGATTTATCTGAAGCTGGAGGGGGCGGCTTCGGTGAAGGATATTTTCGTCAATGGCCGGTTCATGGGCCGGCACAAGGGCGCGTTTTCGGCGTGCGCCTTTGACCTGACCGATGCGCTCCGAATCGGCCAGACCAACACGCTGGACGTGCGCGTGAGCAACCGCGACAGCGAGGCGCGGAACTGCTTTTCGCGCTCCATCCTCTACTACGTCAATGGCGGCATGTTCCGCAAGGCCTGGCTCGTCAAGACCGGTCTGGCGCATATTTTTCCGGACATGGGATCAAGCGGCGTCTATCTGACCCCCCGCAACATCACCGGCGCCGGCGCCGATCTTGAGGCGCTGACAGTGGTGCGCAATCCCCTGGCCGCACCGGTGGAGGCGGTGGTCCGCCATGTTGTCACCAGCCCGGGCGGCGCGGTTTGCGCGCGGTTCGAGACAAAACAAACCCTTGCCGCCGGAGAGACGGCAAGGATCAGGGCCGCGGGGCGCATTGAGCATCCCAGGCTGTGGGACATAGGGCAGCCCAATCTTTACACCGTCCGCACGGAAATCATCGTGGGCGGACAGGTGAGCGACGAGGTGACGGAGCGGGTGGGGCTGCGCACCATCGCCATGCGGGACCGGCGCTTTTACCTGAACGGGCGCGAGACGCAATTTCGCGGCGTCAACAAGCACGCGCAAACCGAATACGCATGGAACGCGGTGAGCGACGACGATCTGCGCCGCGAATGGCAGGGGATGGCCGGGCTGGGGGCGAACCTGGTGCGGCTGCCGCATTACCCACACAGCCGCCTGGAATACGACCTTGCCGACGAGCGCGGCATTGGGGTGTGGGCTGAAAATGGATTTGCCGGCCAAGCCTGGACACCCGCGGGGGACGAGGAGAAGAACGTTTCACCCGACGGCGAGCGCCTGACGCGGGAGATGGTGCGGCAGAACTGGAACCATCCGAGCATCCTGTTCTGGAGCGCCGGCAATGAGAGCGTGGTGGAAACGGTCAGCCATTACGCCGGCGTGATCCGGCAGGAGGGGGATGCCACACGGCTGGTGACTTACGCGGCCAGCGGGCGTGAGCCCCGGAACTGCGATTTTGTGGCGAACAACACCTACGACGGCTGGTACACCAGCGGCCCCTACACCGATTTCAGCAAGCTGCCGCGCAACGCCTTCGTATCCGAAACCGGCTCGGGCGACTGGATCACCCACCATGTGCCGTACGGCGTCATGCAACGGACGGTGGATCAATTCGAGCCGGAGGAGTATTCGGAGATGTTCGCCGAGTACCGGCTGCAGACCGTTTGCCGCGACGACGCGCGAAACCGGCCGCTGTTCCTCTGGTGGAACTTCCGCGAGTTCTACAATTTGAAGTTCAAGGAAAACCGCAACAGCAAGGGGCTGGTGACGATGGCGGGCATGCCCAAGGACACCTATTACTTGTTCCAGGCCTTCCTCAACCCGGCCCAGCCGGTGGTCCATCTTTGCGGGCGGCACCATTTTCTGCGCGCCTTTGCGCCCGACACCGGCATCAAGGCCTACTCCAACGCCCGCGAATTGCAGTTGACGTTGAACGGAACGCCCCGCGAAAAAATCAGCAACGGCAGCTACCGCATTCCCAACGCGGAGCTGAAAATGAAGGACGGAACCGCCCGGCCCGTGCCCGGCATCCCGGTGGCCAACGTGTTCTTCTGGAAAACGCCGCTCCGGCCGGGGCGGAACGTCGTGGAGGTCGGCGACGGCCGCAGGCACAGCGACCGCATGGTGATCTACCAGCAACCGGCGGGCGAGACGGACCCCGGCGCGCTGGCGCAGGATTTGCGGAGTTCCAACGCGCAAAATCCGGCGTGGTTCATTGACCGCTCCGTCGAGGCGCAAGGGCCGGTTTATACCGACGTGGATGGCTCCTCGGACAACACTTTCGACACGCTGCCGGCCGAGGCGGCAGGCGCGAGCTGGATCGCCACGCGCCGCCTCAGCGATCCCCGGCTTAAAACCGACCTGGAGTTCCGCATCAACCCCGCCGCAAAGGGCGCAACCGTTTTTGTGCTCTTCTCGACGGGCGCTTATCCGGCGGTCACATTGAAACAGCCTGACGCGGCCATGGCCGGCGCGGCGGCGGCCATGCGGGAATCGCTGGCGGCGGCGGGATTCAAAGCCAGCGAGGCCAAGGCCGTCTGGCGGGATCATCGGCTCAATCGCGCTTTCGCCGAACTGTGGCGGCGCGAAGTTGCGCCCGGGGAGAGGTTGAAGTTGCCGGGCCAGACGCTGGATTACGTGGTGATGATGCGCGGCGCGGAGACTGAGACAAGGACTGTAAAATAAATTGTGTCAAACGGCTTGATAATTATGAGATGGAAAACGGCATTGTGGAGGGCCCCCTTCGGTTGGTGTGAGCCATGCCGGGTTCACCGGGTGTCTGGCGTATGAATGTGCGGGTATCGTATGAACAGGACATTACTAACTTTTGAACTGTGGTTTTGGATTTCCTTGGGGATGAGCGTCGCATGCGCAACGATTCTGTTCATCGCCACCCGCCGCCGTAATGCCTGGCTTCGCTACACCGAGACAGAGACGGCATTTTGGCTTCGCCTGGGATTTCCTCCCCGGAAATTCGTGGAGGCTGCGCGCCGCATTGAGGAAAGCCGTGTGTTCATATATTTATTGTGGTTCATCGTAATCAGTTTCCTGATCTTGACGCTCATACATGGAGGAGCGTATCTGCATTACAAGGACAGGTTGCCTCAGGCATTACCCAACAATTCTTTGTCAACGCCGGTTCGCGGCGGCGGTCGGTGAGTTGAATCGTTCGGCGGCAAGAATTTTAGGATTCTGTGGAGTTGAACTCCAAGGCAGACTGTTGAGCGAATTAAAAGCGCATATGAAATGCATTGTCACCGCAGGACCAACTTACGAGGAACTGGACCAGGTCCGGCGCATGACCAATTTCTCCACGGGCGCGCTGGGGTCGGAACTGGCCAATTACCTCGTCGAACGGGGACACGAAGTGGTGTTGCTGCGCGGGTATTATGCGACCTGCCGAATCGAGTCGGGGGCGCAAACTGTCCAGGTTTTCACGACTTCGGCTGATCTGATGCGGCGGCTGCAGAAGCTGAGGTCAAGCAAGGTGGCGGCGGTGTTTCACGCGGCGGCGGTGAGCGATTATACTTTCGGCAAAATCTGGCGGCGGGCGGCGGGCGGGAAATTATCGGAGATCCGGTTGCGCAAGATTTCCACGCGGGGCGGGGCGGTGCTGGCGGAGATGACGCCCACGCCGAAGATCCTGCGGCGTTTGCGCGGCTGGTTTCCCAAGGCGCGGTTGGTGGGTTGGAAGTACGAGCTGGAGGGCGGACGCGCGGCGGTGATTGCCCTGGGCGAAAGGCAAGTGGCGGAAAACTCCACCGACGCTTGCGTCATCAACGGCCGGGCCTACGGGGCTGGGTTTGGACTGGTCGAAGGCGCCGGACGCTGCCGCCATTTGCGGAACAAAAGGGCGTTGTTCGAGTCGCTGGCGGGTTTTGCGGGCGGTTTGAACGTTGCCGCCTGGCTGGCGGAAACCAGCGTAAGTGATTTTGCATCAGGATGATAGATGAGGAACAGGGCGGCATGAGTTTGGGTTCGTTTGGCAATTTTTCGTTTTGAGCGCAAGGGAAGAAGCTGAACCGCGGATTTCACGGATGGCACGGATGAGAGCCAAGACCGCACGGACGCACACGGACTTTCACGGACGGCTTTCATCTTCTTCACTCCAAACCAGACGTTTGTTTGCATTATGGCGGATCCGTCTCCGCTAAAGCCACGGCGGACAAGCAGGCAGGAGCCTGGCGCGTTCCAGTGAAGACACGTCTTCATGGAGGCATTATGGCACAAGGGGCGGGATTTCCACAGTCCACGGTGGGCATAAAATTTATAACGCAAAAAGGCCGTAAATATTGAGAAAAACGCGTGTCTGGGGCCTTCTTGTCAAGTATGTATTCTTGACAGAGGCCCGGGAAGCCGGGCCTGTTGAGCAGGAGTTCTCCAAGGGTCCGGCAGATAAAATGGACGGGTGGAAATGCGATTGTTTTGGGCGGCCCCCATAGGCGCATCTCAAATTCTTGCGAGAACAGTGACAAAGCGGGACTTTCGTCCCCCCTCCCCGCGCGCGCTGGAGAGGGAAAGGGTGAAAGGAATCGAAAAAGGGCCTCCTCTCCATGAACCCCCATCGAAAAAGCAGCCTCCTCTCCCCAACCCTCTCCTCCACAAGTGTGTGGAGGAGAGGGAGATAGCCGAAATCTGCAAAAAATTGAGATGCGCCCGGTCCCCATTTCTCGTTCCAAAAGCTATGGACAGGCAGGGCGGCCGGGGCCATGATGGGGCCTATGAAATCTCAACAAATGACTGACGCGCTGCGCGGGGCCGGCTGGCTTTCCGCGGGGCGGTGGATGGTGTTTTGCGCGGCCGCGCTGTTCGCAGGCGCCGCCAGCTTGAAGGCGGAATTATGCAAAGGGCCGGTCGGCTTGCAGTTGTGGAGCGTGCGGGCGCAGATGGACAAGGACGTGCCGGCCACGCTGGCCGAGGTCAAGAGCTGGGGGGTCAAATACGTCGAGCTGGCCGGGACGTACCATTTGTCGCCGGAAGCGTTCAAGGCGCAATTGGATGAGTATGGATTTGTGCCGATTTCGGGCCACTTCGGTTACGAGCGGTGGCGCGATGATGCGGAGGGGGTGCTGGCCGAGGCCAAGACGTTCGGGATGAAGTACGTGGGCTGCGCCTGGATTCCGCACGCCGGCAAGTTCGACGAGGCGACGTGCCGGAAGGCCATCGAAGTGTTCAACAAGGCGGGCGCCCTGGCGGCCCGGCAGCACATGGTCTTTTTCTACCACACGCACGGCTACGAGTTTCAACCGTTCGAGAAGGGGACCCTCTTTGACTTGCTGATGAAGGAAACCCATCCGGACCAGGTGAAGCTGGAGATGGACATTTTCTGGATCGCCCACGCGGGGCGGGACCCGGCGCAAATGCTGGGGCAGTATCACAAGCGCTGGGTGTTGATGCACTTGAAGGACATGAAGAAGGGCACGCCCACCGGGTTGCTCACCGGCGGGTCGCCGAACAGCAATGACGTGGCGCTCGGCACCGGCGAACTCGATCTGCCCGGCATCCTGCGCGCGGCAGCCAAGGCGGGGGTGAAATGGTATTTCATCGAGGACGAGTCGGACTCTTCGGAGCAACAGATTCCGGTGAGCCTGCGCTACCTGCGCGAGGCGAAGTGACGGGACGGTTTGGCAACCGGCATGGCGGGGAATTCCGTCAAACCGGATAGGCCACAAAGCCTAATATCTAGTAATAGTCAGCCGATTACGCGTTCGTGAAAACCGACGCTCCGGCCATTGCCAAGCGAGAGATGTTTTGGCTCCGCAAGAGCGGTGAGCGAATTCCATTGTCGGTCGAGATTGGTGCGCCTCGGCAGCATCCGGACGGTTTTTGGCACACGCCGGCTGCTCTGCACGGTCTTGACGGTCGGCTTTCTGATATTTGCGGCGAGGATTCACTGCAGTCGCTTTGTTTGGCCGTCGAGATGGTGCGCAGTCGCCTTGCATCTGTTGTCGAGATGGGCGACCGCGTGGTTGACGAAGATGGCGGTGATTTTCAATTTGAGGCTTATTTTCCGAAGTCATGACTGAATTTATCCACCAGCCTAACACATCACAGGAACCAACGCCGGTTACGCGTGGCAGTTTTCGCGACGGTTTTCGGGTAGGCGAATGTCACCGGCGGCGTGGATCAGTTCTCGGTGGTTAGGCGGCAGCGCGTATGACCACGAAACGCACATTGGCGTTCGGGATTTCCGGCGTCGCATTTATTGCGATTTGTGTTTTCACTTCTTCGTGTTGTTCGATGCGGTCAGAGTCGAGCATCCGCGCGTCACTGCTCAAGCAGACGCCACTTGGCAGCAGCTTATCAGACGTTCGCGCGTTTGTTGCGAAGAAAAGATGGCTTGACCAGAGCTACACCGGCACGAATTATGGTTTTTACAAGCAGGAGCCTGGCGAGCCAGCACATACGATTGGTGTTTCTTCCATTTGCGGCCATTTGGGGCACTACTACCTTCCTTTCCGCACCGATGTAACAGCATTTTGGGGATTTGACGGGGATGGGCGTCTGCTAGATGTCTGGGTATGGAAGACGACAGATGCACCATGATTATGCCGCCTAACACCGCGCCGAAGCCAACGCCGACTGCCCCGCGTAGAACACCGTGAACCTTGAGCATCATCGCTCGCGGCGGGAGAACCGCCTGATGAGGGCATTGGGATGCAGGGCGTTCGTGACATGCGCAGGCGTTTTCAGAATAATCCGTGTAAGTAGTGCTATTTATTTGCCAAACGGGGCGGGGGGCGCGATGCTGGGGCCGCCGGGATTCTTTCGATGCGCGATTTCAAACAACGGATTGCCGCGTTTGCCGTGGGCGGCGGTTGGGCGCTGGTCCTCTGCCTGGCCGGCGCCGCCGCGGCGGCATCGCCCGCCCAGAGCGACGGGGCGGGCGAGTGGACGATGTATCGCGGCGACCCGGCCCTGACCGGCGTGGCGGGCGGGGCGGCGCCCGATCAGCCCGCGCTGTTGTGGAATTTCAAGACGGGCGGGCCGGTCAAATCGTCGGCGGTGATTGGCGGGGGGAGGGTGTTCATCGGCTCGAACGACGGGCAGGTTTATGCGCTGGATTTTGCGTCGGGCGGCAAAGTGTGGGCGTTCAAAGCCGGCTCGGCGGTGCTGGCGCCGCCGCTGCTGGCCGGGGACGCGGTCTATGTGGGGACCAGCGAGGGGATTTTCTATGCGCTGGACGCCAGGACCGGCCAGCCGCGGTGGAAGCATGAGACGGAAGGGAAAATCGTGGCCTCGGCGAACACGGCCACAACGGGGTCCGGGCCGATGCGGGTGCTGGCGGGGAGTTATGATTTCAAATTGTACTGCCTGGCGGCCAGCAACGGCAGCGCGGCCTGGACGTATGAGACGGGCAATTACATTAACGGCTCCTGCGCGGTGGCCGATGGCCGGGCGGTCTTTGGCGGCTGCGACGCGGTGTTGCACGTGCTGTCGCTGGCGGACGGGCGCAAGATCAAGGAAATTGAGGCCGGGGCCTATATTGCGGCCTCGGTGGCGCTGGCGGGGGGGCGGGCCTATTTCGGCCATTACGAGAATGAGTTTCTGTGCGTCGATCTGGAATCCGGGGCGGTGGCGTGGCGGTATCACGACCTGGACTTTCCCTACATGGCCGCCGCCGCCGTGACGGCGGAGCGGGTGGTCTTTGGCGGTTTCGACAAGGCGATGCATTGTGTGCAGCGGTCCAATGGGACGAATCTGTGGAAATTTGCCACGCGCGGCAAAATCCAGAGTTCGCCGGTGGTGGCGGGGGGGCGGGTGATTTTCGGGTCGGACGACGGCAACGTTTATATGCTGTCGCTGGCCGAGGGCAAGGAAGTGTGGTCGTATGACCTGGGCCAGGCGGTGGCCAGCTCGCCGGCCGTGGCCGCCGAAAAAATAGTGATGGGATGCGACGACGGCGGCGTCTATTGCTTCGGGCGGAAAACGAACTGAGCAGAATCATGAAGTGGAGACGATCCTGGTTTTCCATCCTAATCGTAATCGCAATCGTAATCTTAATCCCGCCGCCGCCCCGGCAGGTCCGATTGAGATTAGGATTACGATTAAGATTAGCCCACACCTCCTGCCCAGGAGGCTCATTTTTTAAGAAACTGGAGCGATTCGGGCGCCTGGATTTAGGTAAATTTGCAAAAATCAGGTCGTTGATTACCAACAGGTTACAATCATGTTTC
>Ga0326727_10025202_pt1 | contig 11173 bp, 8 predicted proteins | sample MB2enrmetagenome_FD_207643 | JGI IMG/M metagenome (GOLD analysis project Ga0326727, IMG submission 207643) | Lab enriched peat soil microbial communities from McLean, Ithaca, NY, United States - MB29MY | ecosystem: Environmental > Terrestrial > Soil > Wetlands > Peat | place: USA: New York... | reverse complement strand
CCCCGGCGCCATCCACAGGGTTGCGGAGCACGTGAGCGAGGTGGGTAAGAAAGTGCTTGAGCAGGTTGCTTGCAACTCGTCTCAGCTCGATGTTCGCAGCCAGCTCCAGTCTGCTTTCTGGCAAGGCGCCCTCGCGGGCACAGGAGAAAAATTCACTTGCGGTTTGCCAGCTGAGGGTCAAGTCCGGATGCTTAGCAGGGCGGCGCTCGAATTCAATCTTCCCGTGATCGATGATCACGGTCCAAACCAAATCCCAGTCTTCCAGAATCCACAGGGTTGTAAGGCGGGCCTCACGGATGTGCTGGCGCAATTGCCTGTCACGCCCGGCAAGAACAAAGGCGCGTTGCAGGATGCGACGGGCAGCGCGCTTGGAGGGCGGCAGGGAGGATTCGTTGCTGCCCGTTTCACTGTGAGTCATGTTTCCATTTTCCAATTTTCTTTCATGTGTGTCCGAGCCAGGGCGCGGCGCGCCGCCACCTCCACCAAATCTGTAGAGGGAGCCAGTTCATCGACCAACCCCAGCGTCAGGGCCTGGGTGGCCGGAACGCGTTCCGCTGTCAGCAAGAGTTGCGTCGCAGCCGCCCTGCCGATCAAGCGAGTCAGTCGCTGAATCCCTCCCCAACCGGTGATGAGGCCGAGGGAAGCTCCGGGGTGGCCAAAAGAGGCATCGTAGGTCGCGATGCGCGCATGGCACGCCAGGGCCAGATCCAGGCCTCCTCCCAAACAATAGCCTCGGATGGCCGCAGCGATGGGAAGAGGGAAGTTCGCAACATGGTTAAAGAGTGATTGTCCCGCCTGCGCAAAATCGCGGGCGGTTATCCCTTCAACCGATGCGACTTCCTCAATGGAAGCACCCGTTGCAAAAGAGTGGGAGTTGGCGGCAATCACCACGCCCTGGAAAAGGCCGGAGAGCTTGACTTCATTGAGGAGGTTGCGCAGTTCCGCAAGGACTCCCATCGTAAGCCGAGGGTATCCGGCGTCCCGCGGAAAGCTCAGCACGGCCACCGAATTGTGACTGTGGAATTCCATGGGCAAGGATTCAGGATTCAGGAAAGCAGGTTTCAGGGGTCGCAAGAGAGCAGGTCCGAGGGTCTCACGCCCTGAATCCCGAATCCTGAATCCTGAATCCTATCTCACGTTCTCCCGGATGAAGTCTACAATCTGCTGAGTTGACGCCCCCGGCTGGAAGACTTCAGCAACGCCAACCTTTTTCAACTCCGGAATGTCTTCATCCGGAATGATGCCGCCGACGACCACCAGGATATCCTCGAGACCTTCTTCACGAAGCAGCTCGCAGATGCGCGGGACGATGGTGCGGTGCGCCCCGGAAAGAATCGAGACGCCGATAGCGTCCACATCTTCCTGGAGCGCAGCGTTGACGATCATCTCCGGCGTTTGCCGGAGGCCGGTGTAAATCACTTCCATTCCGGCATCGCGTAGGGCGCGCGCCACAATTTTGGCTCCCCGGTCGTGGCCATCCAGGCCGGGCTTGGCAACCAGAACTCGAATCCGACGGTCCATAGATTGGTGACGTGTGACAGGCAAGGATTCAGGATTCGGGATTCAGGACCTGCGCTCCCCGCGTCTGCTCTGAATCCTGGCTCCTGAATCCTGAATCCTGCTCGTCACTGCTCCTATCGAAATGCCGGCTCCTCGTAGGTCCCGAAAACGCGCCGCAGGACGTCGCACATTTCGCCGAGGCTGGCATACGCGCGCACCGACTCGAGAATGTATGGCATCAAGTTGGCATCCGTGGCAGCAGCGTTTCCCAAAGATTCGAGGGTCGCCTGGACGCGGGAATTATCCCGCTGCTTCTTCAACTGCTCCAACTTCTGTCGCTGATGACGGGCAACGTTCTCATCGATTACCAATAGGGTGATGGGGCGCTCTTCCTCGGTAACGAAATCGTTGACGCCCACAATGACCGCTTCCTTGCGTTCGACGGCCTGCTGATAGGCGTAGGCGGCATCGTGAATCTCTTTCTGCGGGAAGCTTTTTTCGATTGCCGCCACCATGCCTCCCAAGGCATCAATTCTGTCAAAATACTCGTAACAGGCGCGCTCGGTTTCGGCCGTCAGCTTCTCCACGAAATACGAGCCGGCGAGCGGATCAACGGTGTTGGTTATGCCGCTTTCGTGAGCAATGACTTGTTGCGTCCGCAGCGCAATCGTAACCGCCGCCTCGGTGGGAAGGGCCCAGGCTTCATCAAGGGAATTGGTGTGCAAAGACTGCGTTCCCCCCAAAACCGCCGCGAGTGCTTGCAGGGTCGTGCGCACGACGTTGTTGTACGGTTGCTGTGCAGTGAGCGAGCAGCCCGCCGTCTGGGTATGAAAACGGCAAAGCCAGGAGCGGGGATTCTGCGCGCCAAAACGCTCGCGCATCACCCGCGCCCAAACTCGACGGGCAGCGCGATATTTTGCCACTTCTTCGAACAAGTCGTTGTGCGCGTTGAAAAAGAAGCTGAGACGGGGCGCAAACTCGTCCACGCTCATGCCTGCGCGTACCACCCACTCGACGTATTCCATGCCGTCCCGCAAGGTGAAGGCGAGTTCCTGCACCGCTGTCGATCCTGCCTCACGAATGTGGTAGCCGCTAATGGAGATGGCATTCCAGCGGGGGACTTCCCGTGCGCCATACACAATAGTGTCCACGACGAGGCGCATGGAAGGCTTGGGCGGATAAATGTACTCCTTTTGGGCGATGTACTCCTTGAGAATGTCATTCTGTGTTGTTCCTGAGATCTTCTTGAGCTCGGCCCCGCTCTTTTCTGCCACGACCAGGTACATTGCCCAGATGATGGCCGCAGGCGAATTGATGGTCATGGAGGTGGTTATCCGTTCGAGCGGCAGCCCGGCGAGCAAGGTTTCCATATCAGCGAGAGATGAAACCGCGACCCCACATTTGCCAACCTCGCCCTCAGCCAGAACGTGGTCGCTGTCGTAGCCCATTAGGGTAGGCAGGTCAAAGGCGATAGAGAGTCCCGTTTGCCCTTGCTTCAGAAGGTAATGCAGGCGCTGGTTGGTGTCCTCGGGGCTGCCGAATCCCGCGAACTGGCGCATGGTCCAGACCCTGCCCCGGTACATGGTACGGTGGATGCCGCGCGTGAAAGGATATTCACCCGGCTCGCCGACGTCGCGCGAATAATCAAAATCAGCCAGATCGGATGGGGTGTACAGTCTTTCGACGGGCACGCCGGAAAGGGTCGTGAAGACCTCTTGCCGCTCGGGGGAGCTCTTGAGGGCGGGCTTGAGTACCTCTTCCTCCCAGCGGGCCTGGGCAGCGGAGGGTCGGCGCTCGGAACGCCCCGTCTCCAGTTCGGTGCCCGTTTTTAGCCCTCTCTGCATCGTACACTACGACCCGGAGGGCATCTTAGTTCAAGGCCAAATGCAAAGTCAAACTTGTGAAAGAGCGCAGAAACCAAAATCCCTCTCCCTTGGGGAGAGGGTATCCCGCTGCCGGCGCTTTCATCAGCCGGAGCGGGACGGGTGAGGGGTCACTCGCGCTGGCTGAGAGCAAGCCGCGGTTCTTCAAAACGAGCTGCGCTACCTGGAGAATTTTCAGACTCACACCTAATCGTCTAGGGAATGTGTTTTGCATATTCCCAGAAACGTAATGCGAACATGGCCATAGCAATCACCAGCATCGTGATCCCACCAGACACCGCTAGCCGGTACAGAATGCTTCTGGGATAGAACGTTTTGTACTCGGTGGGGAGCCTAGTCCAATCTGCCCAAGACAGGCGAGCCCAGTCACCCCTAGACACAACATTAAGAAACCGAATGCGACGGGACCTCGGCAAATTCCGATTTACCCTGAGAACCATGAAGTAGACGAGGCCAAGCGTTGAAACATAGAACAGGAATAATGCGATCAACATCCACTTATTTACTCATTGTGATGCGATTTTGCCAGAGGAGACCGGTCAATATGCGATTTCTGACGGCTGATTTCTTTGTGAGATGAAGAAACCGGCTTCGGCCGTGCGAAGACATAGGCGAGCGCAGGAACTTTGCTTAGCGACGAGAGGAACCCCTCACCCGACCCGCTCCGGCTGGTGAAAACGCCGGACGCGGGCCACCCTCTCCCCAGGGGAGAGGACTACCATTCTGACTTCTGTCCCCGGTTCGAGCGAAAGATGTCGGGCGCGTTCACCCCGAGGCAGAGGGCTACGATTCCGACCTCTGCCCCCGTGTCCAGCCGAGGGTATGGGTAAAGGTCAGGCGCGTCCCGCTTATCCTTGTGGGTTTGGAGGAGAGGTCTGAGTGGCTGGTTCATCGTGCGTGCCTGGAATGTTCGGCGAGCGGGTCACCTTCCCTTGAAGCGCGTCGTTCAATTCGACATGGTAGTCAGCCAGAATCGTGGCGGTCACCTGCTGAAATTGCGTGAGAGCCTTGGCGTAAGTCGAGCGCGCCTTCACTTCGTTGCCCTCGGCCGTGGCCAGGTCGCGCTGTGCCTGAATCACCAGGAAGACCGTGGACTCACCCAACTGAAATTTCTTCTGTTCCGCGTCGAGGGTTTTCTGCGCCAGCAGGACCGCCTTCACTGCGGCCTCGATTTGGGCCTTGGCCTGAATCACCCCGATTTCTGCGCTGCGGACGTCCTGCTCAACTTGATTTTTCTGCTTCAGAAGTTGTTCCTCCAGTTGTCGTTGTTCGAGGAGGGCGCGTGCTACGTCGGCCTGCGCAGCGCGGTTGCGAATGGGGAATTGCAAGGTGAAGCCAAAAGAATAATCCGGATAATTGGCGTGGAACAATTGGGACAAGGATTGCGAGATGCCTTGGCTGGACACCACCATCGGTCGCGCAATTGGTTCGAGGCCGGTTCCCACGCATTGCTCCCCGCTCGCCGTGTACCCTGACGGGCAAGGCCCGAGCACCGAACTGAGACCTGAAAGTCCCGAGGGGGAGTAAGTGGCAAACAGGTCGAGGGTGGGCAGCAAGGCATTACGATTAGCCTTGACCACGATTGACTCGTAGCGCACGTTGAGGTCAGCCTGTTCGACTTCCGGGCGGTTCTGGAGTGCTTGCTTCAAGGCTTGATCCAAGGGTGGAATATCGTTCGGCATTGGCTCCGGGAGTTTATCCAAAGCCTCAATTTGAGCGCTCATTAGCTCCGAGTCAACTTTCCTCGAGAGTGCCGTTTTGATCAACTCTGCCTGCTGTTGCAGGCTGGTCTGGGCTACGATCAAGTTCTGTTGATCGGAAGCCACCTCGGATTCCGCCCGCACCACTTCAATCGGCGCCAGGGTGCCAATTTCGACCTGACGCGTATTATCGGAAAGGAGTTTCTGAGAGTAGGCCAGGGCTTGTTCCGCTACACGGACGTTTTCCTTATAAGACAGGTAATCCCAGTAAAGATTCAAAACTTGAGCGACCGTCGTAATCACCTGTTGACGGAAAACACTGTTTGATATTTCCATGTCATTTTGTGCGATGCGAATGAACTTGGCATTAGCTCGATAGCCGAAGCCGTTCAGTAGTTGCTGGTCGAAGCCCACGGTCAAGTTTGTAGGGACGGCGGGGTTGAAGAGCGTGTTGAGGGAAGTCGTGGATTGGCGGTAGCCGCTCACTGCCACTGCGTAGCTGGTGCCAGTCAGAAAACCCTGGCCAAAGTAGGCGACACCGTTGGTGGTTTGAGTGATGACTGTGGGAATACCGCTGACTACGGTGTAATTAAGTGGGGAGGTCCGGCGGTCCCATCCGAACTGGGCGCCTGCGACTGGGTCGCAGCAGCCAATTACGCCGACGTTCGTAGCGCCGCCACTGCCCGTTACTGTGCTGGCGCTAGTCGTGCTGCTGCTGCTGATACTACTGATACCGCCGCCGATCGCACCTGCAAACAGCGCCGAGGAGGAGAATGCGCCCGGAACCCCACGGGTTGCGCCGCCGCTCTTCGCCCGCAAGAGGTCCGTCTGCGCATAACCCAGGTTATAGCGCGCCACGGAGATGTCGAGGTTGTTCTCGAGCGCCAGGGCAAGGGCGTCCTCAATGGAAAGGCGCAACTTCCCCCCGCTGATCAGCGAGTGAACCCGCTCCGAGTTGCTCATCCTCGGCTGGGGAATGTAAGGCGAGGAATAAGGCCCCCAGAAGGCCGGAAACAATCGCGTGTTTCCATACTCCATGGTTGCCGGGTTGGTGGTTCTGGTCGCTTGGGCATGCATGCTCTGGGCGATGAGAAGCGAGCCCAGCGCTAAGATGAAGGCAGACCAACGTGCGCTCCTGAGTTTCATCGAGAGTTCTTCTCCCTACAGATGGGATTTCTTGAAATCACGGGCTCAGAACCGTGCTTACGCAATTGTTGGACGTGGAGTTTCATAAAAGGTCATCACGGGCTCTGAAATGTCAGTCGTGAGTTGGTGAAGTCCTTACTTAGCTAACAAAAACAGATGATTCTAACATCCACTGCACCAACTAACAATCGTGAGCAAGTATCTAGGACTTCTCCAGGCGGGTTTGCAAATTCGCAATACGATGGTATTGTCATTTGAGATGATAATCCGCACGTTCGAAGAACTTCGGGAACGCGCCAAAGGCCTCGGCCCGCGGCGCGTCGTCTTAGTCTCGGCGGACGATGAAGTGGCGTTGACCGCTGCGGCGGAAGCATTGCGCCTGGGCATCGCCATACCGGTGCTGGCGGGCGATCTCAGGAAAATTCACGAAATCGCGGAAGCGCTGGGACTCGACGCGCTGATCGAGCGCGCGGAGTTCGTGGACGCACCAAACAACACTGCGGCGACCGCCGTCCGCCTGGTGCGGGCGGGCGGCGCAGAAATTCTGCTTAAGGGGCATCTGCGCACCGACGAACTGCTGCGCGCCGTGCTTGACAAACAGGACGGTCTGCGCACGGGCCGCCTGTTGAGCGACGTGATGCTGTTCCAATACGGGAACGGCGAGCGCCGCTTGGTGGGCCTGACCGACGGCGGGCTGAACGTGGCTCCCAAACTGGAACAGAAGATCCAGATTGTCGAAAACGCCATCGAGGTGATGCGCAGCCTCGGAATCGCGCGGCCGAGAATCGCCATCATGAGCGCCACCGAAGTGGTCTCCGACGCGGTGCCCTCAACCGGAGACGCGCAGGCGCTGACCGCGATGGGCGTGGAGGGAGCATTCGGGGACGCGGAGGTCTTTGGTCCGCTGGCCGTGGACAACGCGCTGCTGGAATGGGCGGCAGCAGCGAAGGGAATCCGCAACCCGGTGGCGGGCCACGCGGACTGTCTGGTGGCGCCGAACATCGAGGCCGCCAATATGTTCGGCAAAGCGGCGAAGTACCTGGGAGGCTCGGCCTGCGCGCACGTCGTGGTGGGGGCGAAAGCGCCCATCCTCATTCCCTCGCGCGTGGAAAGCGCGGAAGACAAGCTGAACGCCATCGCCCTGGGGGTGATCTTTGCCGCCCGTTGAGTATCGGATCCTGGCGATCAATCCCGGATCGACTTCCACCAAGTTCGGCGTATTCGCCGGCTCTCAAGCCGTGCTGGCGCGAAACCTGCGGCACTCCGAAGTCGAGATGGCGCCGTTCCGCGGCAGGCCGGTCCTCGATCAGGAGGAGTTCCGGCGCGAGGCGATGGAGCGTGAGCTCGTCACGGCCGGCGAGGATCTGTGCGGCTTCCATGCGGTGGCGGGACGAGGAGGGCTGCTGGCACCGGTGCGCAGCGGGACGTATCGGGTGAACCAGGCGATGCTCGATCACTTAAGGGAGGCCCGCCGGGGGGAGCACGCGTCGAACTTGGGAGCCTTTCTGGCGCGGGCCTTGGCCGCGCGGGCCGGCGTGGAGGCCTTCATCGTCGACCCGGTCAGCGTGGAGGAATGGCCGGAGCACGCGCGGCTGTCGGGGCTGGCCTTGATCGAACGCCAGTGCTTCTCGCACGCCCTCAACACCAAGGCAGTTGCCAAGAGGTACGCGCGGGAGGTCGGCCGTTCGTATGAGCAGTTGCGCCTGATCGTCGCGCACCTGGGAAGCGGAATATCCATTTCGGCGCACGAGGGGGGCCGGATGATCGATGTCGCCGACGGCGTCAATGAAGGGCCGTTTTCGGCCGAGCGACCCGGCAAGCTGCCCGCCATCGAGCTGATGCACCTGTGTTTCAGCGGCAACTACACACAGCAACAGATGGAAGCTCTACTGTGGCGCGGGAGCGGATTCTACTCCTACCTCGGCACCAAGGACCTGGCGGAAGTGGAACGGCGGATCGACAAGGGCGACGGGCGTGCGGCGCTGGTGTTCAAGGCCATGACGTACCAGATCGCGAAGGAGATCGGCGCCATGGCCACGGTGCTGCCGGGCCGCGTGGACGCGCTGCTGATCACGGGTGGCATGGCCCATTCGGCTCGGCTGGTCGCTGCGGTGCAGGCCGCGGTGGGGTGGATTGCGCCGGTGGCCGTGTATCCGGGTGAAGATGAATTGCAGGCGCTCGCCGAGGGTGTGCTGCGCGTGCTGTGCGGAGAAGAGCCAGCTCGGGAATACGGCGCCGCTTAAGCGCTCTGCAACATTTGCTGTGACATCACCCGTGGAGGAAAGACTGGGTTCACGCAAAGGCGCAAAGTACGCCCAGTCCGCAAAGATGAAGAGAGGACTTCCGCTTTGCGACCTTTGCGTACTTTGCACCTTTGCGTGAAACAGGTTTGTCCTTCAATGACCCCTTCCCAACGCAAACGCCTCAAGGTTGACTTCAACCAGCTTTTCCGGTAACCGGCGCCTTATTGCCGCAACCCAAGTCTCTTCGGAAAACTCTAGATGGCGGCTTAGCGCGCCCAGCAATGCGACGTTCAGGCTCTTCTTGCTGCGCAGCTTATCCGCGCGGAATTGCGACGGCTCGACAATAATGCCGCTCGGGCTCAAGACAGCGGCATTCACGGAAACTTGGTCCGGCTCGACCGCCACCAGAAAGTCCGCTTCGCCCGCAGGAACCATGGGGCTGAAAACCTCGCGTCCGAACCGCACATCGCTGGCGATGGAGCCGCCGCGCTGGCTCATTCCGTGGAGCTCGCTCTTTTTCACGTCCAAGCCCGCGTGCAGCGCCACATCGGCCACGATGTCTGAGGCCGTGAGCACGCCCTGACCGCCAAGCCCGGCGATGACGATGTTAGTTACATTGCGCATTCATCCTCTCGTATTCGCGAATGTTCCTTGCCGCCAGCAAGCAATCCCGTCTGGCCACGATGACCGTGAGTTCGGGCTTGTCCAGGCACTCCTTCACCAGTCGCTCGAAAGCCGCGGGATCGAGAGTTGGATCGACCACGTGCACATTCCGCACGCCGACGGCGCGGGCCAGCCCTTCGATGCTCGCCTTGGCGGCGGCGGAATGGTCCAGCGTTCGCCCCGTCCCGGGATGTTCCTGGAAGCCGGTCATGGCGGTGGTGCCGTTATCGAGCACCAATACCACATGGCCCGTGGGCGGCGGATTGTAAACCATCTCCACCAGTCCGGGGATCCCGCTGTGAAAGAATGTGCTGTCGCCGATGACGCTGACCACCCGTTTGGCCTGCTCGGGTGGAAGGGCGTGCCTCAAACCGAGACCCACTCCAATCGAGGCGCCCATGCAAACACAGGAATCCACGGCTTCAAAAGGCGGAAGCACCGCCAGGGTATAACAACCGATATCGCCGGAAACGATGCAGTTCAGGTTTCTCAGGCTGGAGAAGACGCTGCGATGCCCGCATCCCGCGCAGAGCGCGGGCGGCTTGCCCGGCGGCAGCTCCGGTTCGGGAGAGACATCGCCGGCCAGGATGCGGCGCACCCGGCTAACATTCAGTTCGCCAAGGCGAAACATCTCGGTTTTCCCATCGACGGGGATACCAGCCGCGCGCACCGCTTCCACCAGGTAAGGGTCGCCCTCCTCGATGACCAGCGCGCGCTCGACCGTGGAGGCGAACCTTCGGATGAGCTCGAAGGGCAGCGGGTAGGTCATGCCCAACTTCAGCACACTCGCTTCAGGGGCGGCCTCGCGAACGTGCTGATAGGAGATGCCGGACGTAATGATGCCCATGGCCGGCGATCCATCGACGATGCGATTCACGTCCGCGGTTTCGTTCCACGCGGCGATTTGCGCTAGAGCGGCACGCAACCTCTTGTGCGCCGGCCGGGCGTAGGCGGGAATCATCACGCGGGCCGGAATGTTCCGTGCGAAATCCGCTGCTCGCGGTGACGGAATCGACGGCGTCCTGCCACGCCGCAGCACCGTTTTTGAGTGGCACACGCGCGTGGTCATGCGCAACATCACGGGCTTCCGCCAGCGCTCGGCAATCTCGATGGCGCGGAGCGTGAACTCATACGCTTCCTGGGAGTCCGAGGGCTCCAACATGGCCACCCCAGCCGCCACGGCGTACCTGCGGTTGTCCTGTTCGTTCTGACTCGACGCCATCCCGGGGTCGTCGGCGGAAACCACCACAAGAGCCCCGGGAAGTTCCAGGTAGGCCGCCGTAAATAGTGGGTCGGCTGCCACGTTCAAGCCTACGTGCTTCATGGTCACGATCGCGCGAGACCCTGCCAGCGAAACACCGAGAGCCACTTCAAGCGCCACCTTCTCGTTGGGAGCCCATTGGGCCCGGCCGCCCAAGCCGTCAAAGGCCTCGAGGATCTCCGTGGAGGGCGTGCCGGGGTAACCCGTCCCGAGCGACGCTCCGGCGTCGAATGCCGCCAGCGCCACCGCCTCGTTCCCGCTCACGAGCTCCACGGACGACTGCTGCGCTCCGCTCGTCGGAGAGGTTGCGTCCGTTCCACTCGCCGGCGCCACGCTATGCGAGTCCTTCATATTGCCATCACCTCTTTGTAACTCCAGTTGAATTCCTCCCCTCGCCTCGGAAGAGTATACGGCTTCAAGGCGGGCTTTGCATCCTGAAACCGATTTAGTGTAAGTTAGCAGCGGGTGCCGAGGGACCGGCGTAACTGACTACTGAGAACTGTCGACTGACCACTGCTTTATGCGCAATATCCGCTTGCTCATCGCCTACGACGGGACGGATTTTCATGGCTGGCAGCGCCAGTCGAATGCGCTGACCGTGCAGGAGTGCCTTGAATCGGCAATCGAGAGAATTCTCGGCGAAAGGGCGCAGGTTTGGGGATCCGGGCGGACCGACGCCGGGGTTCATGCCTTAAACCAAGTGGCCAACTTCAAAACGGATTGCCCTATCCCCTGCGACAACCTCGTGAAAGCACTGAATGATGTTCTGCCCCCCAC
>Ga0326727_10025201_pt1 | contig 11173 bp, 8 predicted proteins | sample MB2enrmetagenome_FD_207643 | JGI IMG/M metagenome (GOLD analysis project Ga0326727, IMG submission 207643) | Lab enriched peat soil microbial communities from McLean, Ithaca, NY, United States - MB29MY | ecosystem: Environmental > Terrestrial > Soil > Wetlands > Peat | place: USA: New York... | reverse complement strand
AATGTCCAGGGGTTCCCATACAGGTCGATTTTTGGAGGACAGGCAGGCTTGTCCGGCCAAGTTCGGGACAAACGCTTCGGAGGCTGGCTCCCTTGTTGAATCTAAATGGGCACAGGCGTCCTCTAATACAACCAAATTCAGAGATAGACGTTTCTGAAGCAAACACAAGGTTTAGGCGGGCATGAAGGAACATTCTAGACGCAAAAGGAGCGTCTGAAATCCCGCCATTCCAAGAATGAGCCATTAAATTGGGGGGCAATATGTCTTCTCCACCGGCACCCAGCACACTGGATGCCCGTACGCAGGCTTTTCCAGTCCTAACTGCCAGCCAAATCAATCGCATTCGTCCCGGCGGCAAGCTCCGAAGCGTTGCCAAGGATGAAATCCTGTTTGAGCCCGGCGACACAAACGTCCCATTTTTCGTCCTCCTTTCCGGGGGCATGGAGATTGTCCAGCCGGGCCTGGCGGGAGAGGGTCCAGTCGCGACTCACGGCCCGGGAGAGTTTACCGGCGAGATGACCATGGTCTCCGGCAGGCGTTGCCTGGTGCGTGGCCGCGTCACCGAGCCCGGCGAATTTCTGGAAGTGAGCGGGGATGGCTTGCGGTCGCTCGTCGCAAAGGACGCCGAGTTGAGCGAGATTTTTATGAGGGCCTTCATACTCCGCCGGTTGGCGCTCATCAGCCGAGGCCAGGGGAACGTCATCCTGATGGGCTCACGCCACTCGGGCAACACGCTTCGACTGCGCGAGTTTCTCACGCGGAATGAGCATCCTTACACCTACGTCGATCTCGACACGGACAAAACTTCGCAGGAACTTCTCGACCGGTTTCAGGTGCGGCTGGACGAAATTCCGGTCGTCATCTGCAATGCTCGTTCGGTCTTGCGAAATCCTTCGATACAAGAATTAGCAGATTGCCTCGGGTTGAACAGCACGATCGACGAATCGCAGATTCGCGATTTGATCATAGTCGGCGCCGGACCCTCCGGCTTGGCAGCGGCCGTCTACGCCGCTTCGGAAGGCCTGGATGTCTTGGTGATTGAGACAGCCACGCCCGGAGGACAGGCCGCGGCAAGCTCCAAGATCGAGAACTATCTGGGTTTTCCCACGGGACTCTCCGGCCAGGAACTGGCGGCGCGCGCGATCGCGCAAACGGAAAAGTTTGGCGCAAAGATTATGGTGGCGCACAGCGTCTTACAACTGGATTGCGCGAAGCGTCCCTACAAAGTGGTCCTCGATACGGGCAATAAGCTCCCAGCGCGCGCAGTCGTGATTGCCACAGGGGCGCAATACAACAAGCCGCGTCTCCCCAATTTACAGCAATTCGAGGGGCAGGGAATTTACTACGGCGCGACGCATATGGAATCGCAACTGTGCGAACAGGAGGATCTCATCGTGGTCGGCGGAGGGAACTCCGCGGGACAAGCGGCAGTCTTCCTTTCGCAGACGGCGCGCAAGGTGCACATGCTGGTGCGGTCGGGTGAGTTATCAAGCACAATGTCGCGCTATTTGATCCAACGGATCGATGAAAATCCCGGAATTGAGTTGCACTACAGAACGGAGATCATCGGTCTCGAGGGTCAGGATCATCTCGAGCGCGTCACCTGGATGGACAAGTCGAGCGGCGAGACTTCCATCCACGAAATTCGCCATGTGTTCATCATGGCGGGAGCGTCGCCGCGAACCGATTGGCTGCGCGGGTGCGTCGCTCTCGATGACAAAGGGTTCATTCTCACCGGGCGCGATTTGGACGCTGCAAACGGAGCCTCGGCATGGACGCTGGCCCGCTCTCCACAGATGCTGGAGACAAGTCTTCCCGGAGTGTTTGCGGTTGGAGATGTTCGTTCGGGAAACGTGAAGCGCGTCGCCTCGGCTGTGGGTGAAGGAGCGATTGCCATTCACCTTGTCCACCGCGCCCTGGCCGAAGCTTAGGAGACAAGCGCATGAAAAAATGTACGCATATGGATCAGATCAAAGACGTACACGCCCGCACTCGCGTGTGCAACGAGTGTGTCAAGTTAGGCGACTCGTGGGTCCATTTGAGGCTCTGCATGACGTGCGGCCGCGTCGGTTGCTGCGATTCCTCAAAAAACAAGCACGCAACGAAACACTTTCACTCCGCCGGACACCCGATCATGAAGTCCATCGAGCCGGGTGAAAACTGGGGCTGGTGCTACATAGACGAAGTGGAACTCGATTTCGCTTGAGTGGCGATGCTCGCTTACTTCGGTTCTTTCTCGACGAATAGAATTGCGTCCTGCCAGCCGCTTGGTGGCGTAAATTCCTTGCTCCGTGATGTCGGATAGACACCGATTTTTGTCCTCGCGCCGGTCAGCGGGTCTATCCACCAAGCAGAAACTGAATCGGAAGCCGTGATGCTGGAAAGCTTAACGTTCACGGCGGCAGTTCCTGTCAAGTAAGCGAGTATCCAGTCTCCGTCGCTTGACCGTGCCGCGACGTTGCCAGTGGCCCAATCCGAAAAGATCGACCGGTCCGGCACAAGATGCCACCACTTGATCGATCTGAAAAGGTCGCCCATCACTTTCATTTGTTTGGCGCCAGGAGAGTCGTACCATCCGCGCCAGGTTTGGGGAGAGGCCCAGTTGTCTCTGTGACCGTACGAGTAGAATCCGCCCGCGAGGCATGCCCAGTAACCGGCACGGCGCACTTGGAGCGCTGTCGTGCCATCTTCTTCCTCGTAGCGGGCTTCGCCGTTAACCACCGGCTTTGCGGGGATTCGCAGGAAATCTGCGCGCACCATGTCGTAGTTCATGAAATCGGTGCTCCATGTCTGCAAAGTATTAAACGACAGCCAGAACTCGGTGTGCATGAAACTCGACGACGTGGGAGACGGGTCCGGATGCATTGTAATCAGATGTGCGCCGCCATCGGCTTCCAGAATACCCTGCACCGCGGCTCTCACCACTGGCTCGGAAGACGAGTCCGCATGCGGATACATGCTCCAGACGATGTTGCTTGCGTTCTTATAGCGCCCGGCGAGCCATTTGGCCCACGCTTTCGCATTTCCCGTGTTAATTCTTCCTTCATCGTTGTCCCTGGCGTGGTAAACGCCGATTACCAGAACGATTCCATATTCATTTGCAGCGGCGACGATTGCGTCCGCGCGCTCGAAGTAGGCTTCATTCGGTGTGAGCGGATTATTATCCAGCCACGCTTGCATTTCATTCCAAGGCTTCATTCCCTTGGCGGCTCCCCACTCGGGATAGACGCCGGTTGCCATGACTTGAACCACGTTGAATCCTTGCTTGTGCCGTTCCAACAGCAATGCTTTTGCGTCCTCAACCGAAAATAGATGAAAGAGTTCCCACTCCGTGTCGCCCTGCCAAAAAAGAGGATATCCATCCGCACCGACAAAATATCGGTGATTCTCGCTGACCTTGAGGGCCACGGGTCCGTCGGCCTTCGCGCCAGCGGGAGACATTCCACCGATCAAGAAAATCCCGACGAGAATGGAATTAAAGAAGAGGGATCTTTTCATGACGCTCTCTCCCACTCGAAACTTGGTCCGAAATTTGGCATTGGAGATTCTACTCACTTTATGGAAAGCCGCGCTCCCCTGGAATCACCCACTTCTGCAACACCCTTAGTTCACATGAAGAGTCCCGGCGGTCACCACATTGCGAGATGAGTTGCCCAAATAGACGGCGTAATCGCCCGGCGCGACCACCCAACCACTTGAACCGGTGTTCCAGTAGGACAAAGGATGGGACGATGAGTTCGCGTCCACCGTGATCGTCACATGCTGAGTTGCGCCGGGCTGCAGAAGGATCTTGCTCCAGCCGACCAGGCGTTGTGGAGGTTCTCCCAATCCGGCCGGGAATCCCAGATAGACTTGCGCGACCTCCGCGCCGGAGAGGCTTCCCGTGTTCTTCAAATCGAAAGTCACCTGGAATCCGGTGGCAGGGGATGAGTTAGGGACCATCTGCACATTTGAGATTGAAAAGGTCGTGTAGGAGAGGCCGAAGCCGAATTCAAACAACGGCTGAATGTTTTGCGCATCGAACCATTTGTATCCGACGTTCAGTCCTTCGATCGTGTAATCCATATCGAATGGCGCCGTCGAATCGGGCGGAGAGGGAATCGGAATGACAGGCCGCGGCAGATCGGCCACGCTTGCGGGAAAAGTGATCGGGAGTTTCCCGGAAGGATCCACACTGCCAAAGAGGATATTGGCAATTGCTTCGCCGCCGCGTTGACCCGGGTACCATGCTTCCAGCACGGCGCTCACACTGTCAAGCCACGGCATGACCTGTGCGCCGCCATTTTCCAGCACCACGATTGTGTGTGGATTCGCTGCTGCCACGGCCGTCACGAGGGCATCCTGATTGTCGCCAAAACCCAGGTCCTGAAGGTCCATGCCCTCGCTTTCCCACTGGCTTACGAACACAACGGCCACACTCGAGGACGCTGCCAATGCGGCGGCCGCGGTGGAGTTGGTTCCATCGTTGAAGGTAACGCTGGCTGCGGGCGCTTTGGCCTCGATCGCAGCAAGCGGAGAAGATGGATCGAAAATCTGGGATGCACTTGTGCAGGCGAGGCCGCCCAACCCCGGCGTATACGGAGGACACGCCGGCGGCAGAGTAAGAGCTGGGCCGCCGACCGGAACGACTTGGGCTGAGCCTCCTCCCGATAGCACGCCTACGTCGGCATGCGATCCAATCACGGCAATTGACGCTGTATTCGACGGGTTGAGCGGCAGTTGCCCGCCAGCGTTCTTCAAGAGGACGGCTCCTTGTTCTTCGGTTTCCTGGGCGATGGCCGCGTCACCTGCCGCATCGAACGGCTGGACTGTTGCGGGATTATCGAATATGCCCGCAGCGTACATGGCTCGGAGGATTCGATGCACCATGTTGTTCAAGCGCGAGAGCGGCATGTCGCCATTCTGCACTGCGGCTTCGAGACCCTCGGAGGTCCAAATGCCGCCGAACATGTACTCTCCCGGCTGTTCCTGATCGAGTCCTGCCATCGCGGAAGCCACTGAGCTTTGCGTCGCGTACGCGTCCGATAGAACAAAACCTGGGAATCCCCAATCTCCTTTCAGAACTCCATTCAATAGATGATCGTTCCCGCAGGAATACGATTCATTTACCAGGTTGTAAGAGCACATCACCATTTGCGCATTGGAATCCTTGACAGCGATTTCAAAAGCCAGCAGATCGCTCTCTCGCGCGGAACGTTCATCGATAACGGCATTTGATTGCGTGCGGGCGGTTTCCTGATCGTTGAGGGCGAAGTGCTTTACACCGGCAATCACGTATTGGTCCTGAATGGCGCGAAGGTGCGCGGCGGTGATTTCCCCCGCAAGATAGGGATCTTCCCCCTTCGTCTCAAATGTGCGGCCATCGCGCGGCTCGCGGCCGATAAGGTTGACGTTGCCTCCCAGGTTCACGTTTATCCCGAAAGCGCGCAACTCTTTGCCGATCACTTGGCCGTACTTGTACGCCTCATTTAAGTCCCAGCTTGCGGAGCTTGCGATGGACGACGGAAGCGCCGTCGCTGGCCCGACACTGTCCCCGACCCCCGTGCTCCCGTCCGCAAGCAAGAGATCCGGAATTCCCAGCCTTGGTATGCCGAGAACCCACAGGCCTGCGCCTCGTGGACCGGTATTGCTCTGAAGGGTCAGGTTGCCGTGCACGAGCTGGAACTTTTCGTCCAAGGTCATCTGCGATAGGAGGAGGTCCGCCCGCTGGTCAGGGTCAGTCACCGGTGGAGGCGGCGGCTGTGAAATTGAGCCCGCCCCGCCGCCGCAGCCCGCCAAAGAAAGAAAGGCACATGCCGAGAGCAACAACGCACTCCGTCTTACCATTCGGATTTCACTCATGTATCTCTCTCGCGTAGAGCCGCGGTAATCAACGCGCCTGCGAGCATCTCCTTCATGAATCGGCCGGGTTCTGCGTACGTCCGCGGTTCCCTCGAAAGGTCACATCGAGGGAACGTCGCCGCAGATGTTTACTTCGATTCCCATCTCGCGAAATGCGACCGCTTTGGTCATCAAAGCAAGATCGGCGGAGCGGGCATCGCGCGCGTAAGCCACCTGCAGGTGATTTGACTTGTGACGAGCCATAAACTGGTCGCGGGTAATGCCGTGAAGCACCGCATTCATCATCGGCCACTGCGGCGTGGTCGCATTCCATCGGCGCTCGTTTTCCTGCTGAGGCAACGCAAGGGCCGTGGCGCGGCCCATATCCACTTTGAGGCCGCCCCCTTCCACGAACACCCGGCTCCAAACAACTTCGCCGGGTTTGCTGATGCCTTTGATCGTTCCGCCGCCCGATGGGAAATACATGGCAGGCTGGCGCTCGCTGGTAGCATCGCGGTAGCCGTTTGCAAAATGCGCGGGCGGCACTGCGCCGGAGATTTCGAACACCCACACGAATTTATTGTCGAACATCTCGCCGAAACGCACATCGTGCAACGTGGTTTCCGGGTCGAGAGCCAGTTTGCGCCACGCGCGGTTCGTGACGAGCGCGTCGACACCCGCGCACTCGTCAACTTCGTTGAAATGCGGGAGAGCGCTGTTCTCGTAGAGTACGCGGGTAGTGCCGGTCGCGCACACCGGCGGCCGATCCACATTGTTCAACAAACCTTCAACGAGATCGGAAGCGGGCGCGAGGTCCTTGAGTCCTTGCTGATACTGAATGCCGATGGCCGCGCAACCGAACTCGTCGGCGATCTGCAGGGCCGCGATGTACATTCGGCATTGATCCAATATCTGGTCGTCGGTAAGTTGGGTGGCGGGATCGGAGCCGGTCTTAAACGTCATCCCCTTTCGGTCGAGCCAGTCGCGGACGGCTTGCGCCTCCTTTTGCGGCACGCGCTTCATTTCGGCATACAGCGCCGATTGGCTGAGGCGTTCCTTGAAAATCCCGATGGGAGAAAGCATCTCGTCGGGAATGATGGCGTTGTACATGCCCATGCATCCTTCATCGAATATGCCCATGATGGGGCGCTCCTCAAGAAGCGCGGCGGCAACACTGCGGCCTGTATCTTCCGCCGGTCGAGGGATCTTCACCGAGGCGAGCGAGTGCACGTGACTTCGATCGTGGACGATGGGACGGCCCTCGAGCCAGTTCCCGAGGCCTTTGAGGAAAAAGTCATCACTGAAATCTTCACTCCAGAGAGTTTCGTATGGAATGCCCGCCTTCGTGAGCGAGCCGTTAAGGTTCAACATGCCGACAAGGCCAGGCCACTGCCCGCTCCAATTCGCAACGGTCAGGACTGGACCGTGGTGGTGCCAAATGCCGGACAGCACGTGATGACTGTATTGCCAAACTGCTTCCGCGACGATGATCGGAGCGCCTTTGGGTATTTTGCGAAACACGTCGAGACCGTACCGCTGGCTATCGATGAATCCGTGGCCCTTGGCAGGGTCGAAGGGATGAGCGCGCCGAAGTTGGCGTCCAAAGCGCTGTACTGCAACGCCAAGCGTTTTTTCCAACGCATCCTGCGCCGGCCAACACATGCGGTTCGCCGATAAGCGAAGATCCCCGCTCGCAACCACATAAATCGTGTCGGTCATTGGTGTCACGTCCTTTCCGCCAAACTCACCCTAACATCAATTCTGCCACGTTCGGTTTGTTATCCACTCGCAATCGATTTTACGGGTGCCCCTTCGTCCGCACGGACCGTTCATTTTAACGTCAGAAACGCCACGCCATAGCCGTTCAGCGTGATGGAAACCTGCGGCGCAGCCGTGACCGAAGAAGCGGTCGGGCCCGTCGCGGTATTTGTGTTTCCGTCGATGATCAGCAGACTTGCCGAAGAAAAACTCCCGAATGCCGAGGTATCAATTTGCACTGTACGCGGCGCGCCCAGTCCATTCACGTCGCCTGGCGCCCTGGGCGCATAGTCGACGACCATCACGGTGACGCTGCCGTCCGGGTTCATCACTGGCAGAATCTCGATGTCAGCCGTGTCCGTCGATGTATAGGCCAACAGGTCGGCGCCGGGCGGCGACGGGAACATGCGAGCCAGCCAGTAATCCACCCAATAGCTGAGCCAGAAGCGAGTGGCTATATTCTGGTCGACTTCTCCGTACTGGGGGTTGGCGTTGAAGGTGAATTGGTAGAGCGCTTCGGCTCCGGCTTTCCCGAGTTGCGAAAAAACATAAGGTCTCCACGCCGCGAAAAAGGCGCTCGACCCGCGCGGATCCGCATCGAGGACTGTACCATCCGGCCCCTGAACGAGGTCGACGTCAACATTGTTTTCTGTGACCCACACCGGCACGGACGCCAATGCCGGGTTGGTTGCCATCTGCGAATAGATATATTGCACGTCCGCGGCAAATCCCGGCACTGTGGAAAACACCACGGCATCGCTGAATGTAGGATCCCAGACCGAATAGTAGTGCGTGGCCATCACGTCGACCCGGGCGGTAACGCCGTTCACGAAAGGCTGAACCCACGCCTGCGTATCCGGCGGCCACCATTGATAGGCAAGTTCCATGGCCACAAACTTCAACGAGGGATCGGCCGCCTGCATTGCCGGCACCACCGTGTTGTACATCTGGACGTATTGCTGCGGTGTCAGGTTGTTGTTGACATCGGGCTCGTTGTAGATGCCCCACCAGGTAATCTTGTGGGTCGGATATGACGGCGAGACGTGCGGCACCCCGTCGGCGGAGGTGAAGCCGCCCGTATTGTAATACTTCACGAGGTTTTGGGAATACGTTGCAAACTGCTGGAACGTCGGATCCAGGAAGCTGTTGGTATTGTCATTATTGACGTACATGAACGGGGGCGCCCCCCGGACTTGAAACTCCGGGCTTTGGTCTCCGACTGTGAGTACGGGCTGAATCGTGGCGTCAAGGGTTGTGAAGTCCCAACTGCTTGGCGACGTCTGCGGGATCCCATGCAGCGCCTCCTGCAATCGGATGTGCTGCGGCAGAAGGTTGCCCAGTACCTCAGTGGCCGTTGGGTTCTGGACGAAGAACTGCACGTCCCAGTCGGCAGGCAAAAGCGAATCGGACATGAATTCCTTGAACTTGGCGGTCTTCGTGTTGCTGATCTGAACCACGGCGCCGACGGAGAGTGGGAGTGCCGCTGACTCGCTGGTAGTGCCATCGCTGCCGGTTACAACTATTGTTGTGTAGGTGGCAGCGGCGGCGGTTGACGCAGAGAACGTGAGAGATCCCGTGTTCGACGCGCCAGGCGACTGGATGACAACCGACACGCCGGTTGGCAGCCCGTCGACGCTCAGTGTGACGTTGCCCGTCGATCCCTGTCGGACAAGGCTCACATTAACCGTGGCCGAAGCCTGTCCGGGGAACATCAGTGTCGCAGCGGGCGCTAGGGACAGAGTCAGGCCCGGTGGTGGAGGGTTGGTCGCGCTTGATCCGCCGCCGCAGCCCCACGCCGTGAATATGACGACCAGGATGACAGCAAACGAAGCACTAAATGTGAAATAAAAAGGCTGCCTTTGTTTTTCAACCATTCCGTGTGGACCCCCAGAGCTTTTCGGCCAACTGGAGACCGCATGAATGAACGGTTCCGGCGACATAATAACCTCAATTCCTTCGGCCACAATCGAAAATGTAAAATCGACGGAAGACTCGCATGGATTGCCTTGTGTAAACTCGGATGAGTTCGTCTTTTGGCGTGTGATCGACTTCGCCAATGCTGGAGACTCGCCTGAAAACGCCGCCATTCGAAAACAAGCCTTGGAGCTCTGCATCACCGATTCATGCCGCAAGACCATCAGCCAACGCATCGCCCGCAGCAAATTCTGACTCTGCCCGCCGTCATTCTAGCGTAGCGAAGAATCTCTCTTCGATTTTGGTCGCGCCCCTGATTCGCATTACCGCCAACTTGGCGAATGGGAGAAGCGAGCATAAAATCCTTTGAATGCCAGCCAAACGCAAAGCCGCCGCGACTTCTGATGAAACGTTGAGTTTGTTCGAGCCCGCGGAGAAATCGGCCGGTCCGAAGAGGACCACTCGCCCATTCGGTGCGGCTGATTTGCGCGTCGGCACGTCAGCATTCACGGCGGCGGGCTGGGAAGACGCTTTCTATCCTGCCGGGATGAAGCCGTCCGACTATCTCACCTACTACGCCACGCAATTAAACGCGGTCGAAATCGACAGCACGCTTTATCGCTTATCTCCGATGCCTTTTGGACGCTCGGTGCGTGATAGAATCCCGTTCTCGTTAGGAGTAGCTATGTGAGACCGGGTGCCGATTGTCGCGCACAGAACTAGTGTGGCGCCTTCAGAATTACATGGCGAAGAAAATGCGAAGAGGTTAGACTCTCTACTGCACGGGCACTGGGCGGTGAACGCCCAGTTCTGCTCTGGCCCGCAGAGTCGAATTTCGGTGCTGCGGCAGGAGGCAGTCGTGGGAGCACAGAATACCAGTCGGATCGAGGGAATAGGCACTTCAACTGTGGCTAAGAAGATTCCACGAACAGCGAAGAGCAGGAGACCTAAGAATAGTGGGTTAAGAATCAGGGCTGCTCTTTCCTTGTTTTCCGGCGCAGGTGGCATGGACATTGGAGTTATGGAGGCTGGATTTTCCATAGTGGCATGTCTTGAATTTGACCCTCATTGCTGCGAAACGCTCAGAGCCGCAGCGGCCAGAGAAGAGCGACCTACGCAAGTCATTGAGAATGACATCCGTCTAGTAGACCCAAAAGGGCTGATGACGCAGCTAAGACTGCGGCCTGGCGAACTGGACCTCCTGTGTGGTGGACCGCCGTGCCAAGCCTTCTCTCAAATTGGAAAACAGGAAGCTCTTTCGGACGAACGTGGCCTGTTGCTTTTTCAAATGATTCGATTCGCCAAGGTTTTCAAGCCGAAATCGATTTTGATTGAACAGGTCAAGGGATTGTTGACAGCAAAGGATGAGAGGGGGCGGCGAGGCAAGGTATTTGAACGACTCCTGGCCGAATTGGAGGACCTTGGTTATGTGCCCAAATGGAAAGTGGTCAACGCGGCAGACTATGGAGTGCCTCAGCTTCGGAAGCGCGTATTCGTAGTGGCAACTCGAAAGCCAAACGGTTTTGAGTTCCCTCTTCCCACGCATGCGCCACCCGATAACACACTTGGTCTTTTTGCGGCCCCCGCATATAGAACCGTTGGAGAGGTTATCGAAGGGCTTCCGCTGCCGACGGAGAAGAATGGAAAAGGGAAAGACTGCTGTCACATCGACGTTACGCCT
>Ga0326727_10025200_pt1 | contig 11173 bp, 8 predicted proteins | sample MB2enrmetagenome_FD_207643 | JGI IMG/M metagenome (GOLD analysis project Ga0326727, IMG submission 207643) | Lab enriched peat soil microbial communities from McLean, Ithaca, NY, United States - MB29MY | ecosystem: Environmental > Terrestrial > Soil > Wetlands > Peat | place: USA: New York... | reverse complement strand
AACGTTGTTGTTCCAAAGCGGTGATGGGAATCGGCATGGGGCCTCCTGTACCGAGCGTATCACATACGCTCGGTAACCGAACGGCGAACCCAAGCCCGAACAGCGCCCACATTCTCGTCGCGCACCCACGGGCGCCGGCCCGCACCACAACACCCCCGCGTCGCGCTACCCTAACCTACATCCGGAGGCTCTCGTTATGAAACTCGCCGCCACGCTCCTCGCCGTCTGCGCCTCGCTCGCCGCCCAGCCCCTGCGCTGCGACCTCGCGGGCTACCACCCCCTCGATGGCCTCCACGCCGCCGTCAACCAGGGCTTTCTCGAACTCACCTGGACCGGCGAGCGCCAGGAGCAACTCCGCGCCAGCTTCGCCCTCCGCGACGGCCAGCCGCTGGTCCACGAACTCGCCATCTCCGCGGCCGGCCGCTGGATCGTCCTCGGCCGCGACCTGTCGCCCGAGTTCCAGATCTCCAGCGGCCGCCGCCGTCTCTCCGAACAGCAGATCGCGCCCTTGCGCGAACTCGGCGTCGCCCTCACCCCCGAGGTCGTGGACCGCGAAAAATGGAACGCCTTCTGGGATGCCCCGCTCATGATCCCCGGCCGGCCCGGCAATGCCATGGACATGCCCCGCAAACCGGAGGAAGTCCGCCGCGCCTGCGCCCAATTCCATTCCACCTCCTGCCAGGTGAAGACCGATGGCGCGCGCCTCGAAGTCACCTTCCCCGGCGTCGATGCCGGCATCTTCTCCGGCCAGTTGCGTTACACCGTCTACCGCGGCTCCAACCTGCTGCGCCAGGAGTTGATCGCCTCCACCGACCAGCCCTCCGTGGCCTACAAGTATGTCGGCGGGCTGAAGGGCTTCGCCATCGATAAGTGCTCCGAGGTGGATTGGCGCGACCCCGCCCGCGCCTGGCAGCGTTACTCTTTCGGCGGCCCCGTCAACCAGGACCTCGTCGGCCTGCGCGCCCGCAACCGCCTGGGCATTCTCCAGGCGTGCGGCGGCGCGCTCGCATTCCTGCCGCCCTCCCACAAGTTCTTCTTCGCGCGCGAAATCGAAACCAATCTCGGCTATGTCTACTACCGCAAGGATAGCGATACCGCCTTCGCCATCGGCGTCCGCCAGCCCGATCGCGAAGAGGGCTACAAGCCCTACGGCGTATCCACCGAAGTCTGGAACCGCCGCGTGGCCGAGTCGCGCGGCGAGCTCGACAACTTCGCCCTCTACAACGCGCCGCCCGGAACCCTGCAGCGCATGCCGGTGTATTTCTACCTGAGCGCCGCCGCCGTCCCCGTCACCCAGCAGCATGTCCTCGCCTACACCCACGACGACGTCTTCAAGCCGCTCCCCGGGTTCAAGGTCCTCGCCAGCCACTTCCATTTCCACCTCAACGAACAGCTCACCGACGCCGGCAGCCTGGACCAGATGCCCACCTGGATCGCCGTCTTCCGCGCCCTCGGCGTCAACGCCATCGTCCTCGCCGACTTCCATTCCGACTCCCACCCCGCCGACACCGGCCCCGTCCGCCTCAACGAGCAGAAGGTCTACTTCGAAGGCTGCCGCCGCTTCTCCGACAACGATTTCCTGCTGATCCCCGGCGAAGAGCCCGACGCCAATTTCGGCGGCCACTACATGTTCGTCTTCCCCCAGCCCGTCTACTTCACCCACCTGCGCAAGCCCGCCGCCCCGCCCGCCCAGCCCTATCTCGAAACCCTCCCGCCCTGGGGCAAGGTCTACCACACCACCTCCGCCGCGACCGAGATGCAGCTTCTCAACGACGAGCGGGGCCTGGTCTGGCAGACCCACCCCCGCACCAAGGGATCCACCGGCTATCCCGACGCCATCCGCACCGCCGATTTCTTCAATGGCGACCGCTTCATCGGCGCATCCTTCCAGTCGCTGCCCGTCGACCAGTCCGAGCCGCGCATCTGCCAGGCCCGCTGCCTCGGCCTGCTCGACGACATGAACAATTGGAGCGGCGCCAAGTACATGATCGCCGAGGGCGACACCTACATGAAGTATCCCGACGACGAAACCTATCCGCAAATGCAGGTCAATTACGTCAAGCTCGCCTCCATCCCCACCTTCGATCAGCCCTGGACGCCCGTTCTCGACGCCCTCCAGGCCGGCAGCTATTTCGTCACCACCGGCGAGGTGCTCTTCACAAGCTGGTCGATCGAAGGCGCCGGCCCGCACCGCTTCTACAACGCCGCCGTGGAGTGGACCTTCCCGCCGGAATTCGCCGAGCTCGTCTGGGGCGACGGCGCCACTACCAACCGCCAGGTGATCCCGCTCTCCGCCATGCCCCCGCACAGCGCCCACCAGTTCCACATCCCTTTCGATGTGGAAGGCAAGAAGTGGGTCCGCTTCGCCGTCTGGGATTCCGCCGGCAACGGCGCACTCACCCAGCCCGTGCACCTGCGCTAGCGGCGCCCATCGCCATCCCCATCCCCAGGGTCGGCCCCGACCATCTGCGCGATAGAATAGTCTTCACCGCCCAAACGCGCGGCACGTTCACCACACACCGAGCCCCTCATGCCCGATCAATCCATCACCCGCCGCAGCCTCCTGACTCAGGCCGCTGGCGCCGTGGCCCTGGTATCGGCCATCCACCCCTCCGCCGCCCAGACGCCTCCCGCGCCGCCCCGCATCCGCGAGTCCTTCGACCTCGACTGGAAGTTCCAGAAGGGCGACCAGCCCGGCGCCCAGGAGCCCGGCTTCTCCGACTCCGCCTGGCGCTCCCTCGACCTGCCCCACGATTGGAGCATCGAAGGCCCCTACAGCCCCGACGAGCGCGCCCAGGGCAGCCTGCCCACCGGCGTCGCCTGGTACCGCAAGCGCTTCCGCGCCCCCGAGTCCTTCGCCGGCCGCTCGGCCACCCTCGAATTCGACGGCGTCTACCAGAACAGCGAGGTCTGGATTAACGGCCAGTACCTCGGCAAGCGCCCCTACGGCTACATCCCCTTCAACTACGACATCACCCCCTACCTCGCCGTCGGCCGCGAGAACGTCGTCGCCGTGAAGGTCGACAACTCCAAGCAGTCCAATTGCCGCTGGTATTCCGGATCGGGCATCTACCGCCATACCTGGCTGCTGGCCACCAACCCGCTCCACATCGCTCAATGGGGCACGTTCGTCACCTTCCCGCGCGTCACCCGCGAATCCGCCGTCGTCCAGGTCAAGACCCGCGTCCGCAACCACGCCAACGCCGCCTCCACTTGCACCCTCGTAACCACCCTGGTCGATAAGGATGGCAAAACCGTCGAGACCGCCGAGGACACCCAGGAAGCCGGCCCCCGCTCCGAATACGAGTTCGTCCAGCAGTTCCGCGTCGCCCGGCCCAACCTCTGGAGCGACCGCGACCCCTACCTCTACCAGGTCCGCGGCCAGTTGAAGGATGCTTCGCGCGTGCTCGACGAATGCACCACGCCCATCGGCATCCGCGAAGCCCTCTTCGACGCCAACCAGGGTTTCCTGCTCAATGGCGGCCGCGTCAAGCTCAACGGCGTGTGCCTTCACCACGAGGCCGGCTCCATGGGCGCCGCCGTCCCCGAGCGCGTCTGGGAGCGCCGCCTCGAAATCCTCCGCGACATGGGCTGCAACGCCATCCGCACCAGCCACAACCCCTACGCCGCCGAGTTCCTCGACCTCTGCGACCGCCTCGGCTTCCTCGTCATGAACGAGGCCTTCGACGAATGGAAAGTCGGCAAAAGCCAAATCGGCCCCTATGGCTACGCCAACTACTTCGACGAGTGGTACGAGCGCGACGTCCGCAACTTCGTCCAGCGCGACCGCAACCATCCCTCCGTGGTCCTCTGGAGCGCCGGCAACGAGATCCTCGATCAGGGCGAACCGCACGGCGCCGAAACCCTGCGCAAGCTGCTCGACGTCTTCCACGCCGAGGATCCCACCCGGCCCGTCACCTGCGGCTGCGATCACATCGCCTCCGAGCCGCCCACCGAAACCGCCCGCCCCGAGTTCCTCGCCCTCCTCGACGTGGTCGGCTACAACTACGTGGACCGCTGGCGCGACCGCGCCGAAAAGTATTACAGCATCGACCGGGCCGCCTTCCCGCAGCGCCGCTTCATCGGCACCGAGAGCATCTCCATGGGCGGCGTCCGCGGCGGCGCCGGCCGCGGCCCCGGCATCGATACCGAGCAGCTCTGGAAATTCGTCCGTACCTACGACTACGTGGCCGGCGACTTCATGTGGACCGGCATCGATTACCTCGGCGAATCCCGCTGGCCCGGCAAAGGCTCAACCTCCGGCGTCCTCGATACCTGCGGCTTCAAAAAGGACGGCTTTTATTTCTACCAGAGCCAGTGGACCGCCTCGCCCATGCTCCACCTCTTCCCCCACTGGAACTGGAAGGGCCGCGAGGGCCAGTTCATGCCCGTCGCCTGCTACACCAACTGCGACACCGTGGAGCTGTTCGTCAACGGCAGATCGGCCGGCGTCAAGGGATACGTCTTCCCGCGCACCGGCATGGAAGGCCGCTACGGCAACTACCCCGCCCGCATGCGCGCCCTCCGCACCACCAACGACCTGCACCTGTCCTGGGACATCCCCTACGAACCCGGCACGCTCAAAGCCGTCGGCACTAAGGACGGCAAAGTAGTTTGCATGGAAGAGTTGTCCACCACCGGCGATCCCGCCGCCGTAGCCGTCGCCGTGGACCGCGACGCCATCCCCGCCGGCCGCCAGGGCATCGCCCACCTCACCGTCCGCATCCTCGACGATCAGGGCCGCATGGTCCCCACCGCGTCGAGCGAAGTCGCCTTCACGGTGGAAGGCGAAGCGCGCATTATCGGCGTCGACAACGGCGACCCGCAGAGCCACGAGGACTACAAAGCCAGCCACCGCAAGGCGTTCAACGGCATGTGCCTGGCGATTCTGCAATCCACCGGCAAGCCCGGCCAGGTGCGCGTCGCCGCCTCATCGCCCGGCCTGCGCAGCGCCGTGGCCGCGTTCGTCTGCAAGTAGGGCAGCCGACCCGCCCGGCGCAGGCATACCAGGCTCAGAACCGTTGCTGGTACCGGGCGCAAATGCGCGAGAGCGATGCCGCGTAATCCAACTTCGTCCCCTTGAAGTCCACCCAATCGAAAGGAAACGGTGGTGCGTTCGTCGCCCTGAATCGAAGCACCAGGAACTCATCGAATTCCTGCGCAACCTCGGCCCGCAGCCGCCGCTCGGCTTCAGGCGCCTCCTGATACGGGTGCAGGAATCCGTCACGCCCAGTAGTAGGAAACGGTCGGTCGCCCTCATAACCGACAGTGCTCTCGGCTTGGTTGATGCCGACCACCGCAACACAAATCGGGCTTCCGCCGCCCCGCCTGAATTGAGCCGCCTGGTTGCGAAGATCGTTCATCACCCGATCAATCTGTTTGATCATCGCTTGGCAAGAATCTTGACCTCGACACCAATTTCGACTGTCGCGATCAATCCCCTTGCCACGCGGTAACCGGGGTCCGAAACGGGAGCCTCGCCGGGAACGATCTCCCCGAAGGTCCCATCGCCGCGTCGGGCCGTAACCCCACGCCGCTTGTTTTGGACGTTCAGAACCCGGTCCTTTCGATCGGTTGCACCCGCGTTCAGTCTGGAAGAGCGGTCTATGGCAACCAGGTCTTCGTAAAGGTGCATTGCAACAAAGTCACCCTGACTCGAATCGCGATGCCTGTAGATCTTGCCCTCAAATAGCCGCCGGAATTCCGTCAGCAGCCGGAGCTCGAGTGGTGCAAGCGTCTCCTTCAAACAGAACCTCGGCTTCTATCGCGCCAACCACCCGGAGCTCCCCCGCGGTCTTCAGAACCCGCTCCCGAGCGATCTCCAGGTATCTCGCCTCAATCTCATTGGCGATCGAGTTTCTCCCGGATAGGATAGCAGCTTGTGACGTGGACCCGGTTCCCGCAAACGGGTCGAGCACCGTGTCGCCCGCGAAGGAGAACAGCTTGATAAGGCGCTCGGCGAGTTCCACCGGGTACGGCGCGGGGTGCCCGTCGCGTGTAGAGGCTCCTCGAATGTCCGCCCAAATGGACTTCTGCCATGCCTTCATCTCTTCTTTCGTCAGCATCGAAAGGGCCTTCTGAAGTGGGGGAGTGGTGCGATACTCGCCGCCTTTGCGAAGGAAGAGAATGTACTCGATATCGTTCTTGATGATGCCGCCAGGCTGATACGGTTTCCCGTAAAAGCCCGCGCCGTTCCCCTCGGCTTCGGTCGCGCCGTTGGCAATCTTATGCCACAGAACCGGCTGGAGACAATCCAGGCCCAACCTCCGCGCACGCACCTGGATATCGGAGTGAAGCGGAACCAGGTAGTGCCGCCCACCGCGTTTTCTCGGAATGCAGACGTCGCCTACCACGCAGCAGATTCGGCCGCCGCCCACGAGCACGCGCTCACACTCCCTCCACACGCGATCCAGCTCGCAAAGGAAACGCTCGTAATCGTCGAAATGGCCCATCTGATCCGCGTTACCCGGCGCATATTCCTTTAGCGTCCAATAGGGCGGCGACGTAACCACCAGGTGCACCGAGGCGTCTCGAATCCACGACAGATCCCGCGCGTCGCCGAGATGCAGACGATGCGCCGTCTTGCGGTACGGCTCGGGCCATGGCACCTGCCGGTAATGCGCGTTAGCCGCCAGCAACGCCTGAAGTCCTTCCGGCGTGTTGTCTTCGGTAGGAAGTTCCGGAGCCACGCGCCCCCGCCGCTCCGGCGACCCGGTCGGGAGCAGGTTAGCCTGGAGTGGGCTCCCGCGTCTACCCTTTCTGGATCGAGTGCTTCGTTCAATCCGCATTCCGAAGACCGGCTTTGGTGTGCTCAGAGTTATTGTACCTTCGGTGGGCGTGCCGTCGCTCATTTCCTTTTGTCTCATCGGCCAAAAGCGCTCAGTTTTTACCCGGTCCCAGCAATACCGCCAGCACCAAGCCTCGACGATCCGGCGGCGGGCCGCCTGGTGTTGCCTTCGGCCAGCCAACGGGCCGCCGGCCTCCCGTCCCGCCCGAAGCCGCCATCCGCAAGACCCCGCGGCACACCCCACCCAACGTGTACGGCATTACCGTACATGCTACACTCATGAAGGGACCCGATGCGGCTCGTTCGCTTCCGTCCCAAGGGGCTCAGGCAGTTCCATTCGGATGATAACCCCAAGGCAGTGCCGCCCGGGATGGCGGACAAGTTGCGCAAGCTGTTGCTCGCCCTGGAGACGGCCGACGGCCTGGAGCAGATGAGCCGGTTTCCAGGATGGAATCTTCACCCGCTCAAGGGCGGCCTCAAGGGATTCTGGAGCCTGACGGTCACCGGAAACTGGCGACTGATATTCCGTTACGACGAGGCGGCCAACACCGCCAGCGATATCGGCTTGGTCGATTACCATTAGGAGATTGCGATGCCCATGAAGAACCCGCCCCATCCGGGCGACCTGATCCGAACCGAGATCGTCGAAGCCCTCGGGCTGACCGCATCTAAAGCCGCGGAGATCCTCAAGGTCCGCCGGGCCACGCTCTCCGACCTGCTTCACGGCAAATCCGCCCTGACGCCTGAAATGGCCCTGCGCATCGAACTCGCTTTCGGCCCCGACATGAACCACCTGCTGCGAATGCAACTGGCCTACGACGTCGCCAAGGCGCGCCGGCGCGCCAAGGATATCCCCATCAAACGATACGTGCCGGAACTTCGGGCGTCCTGACCCGCCTTCTCCCCGCCCTATTGCCCCCGCATCCGCTGCACAATCACCCTCCGCGCCGCGGCCACCAGCGACGCCGCCCGCGGCATCGCCTCCACCGCCCGCTCCACTTCCGGATCGATCGTCGCGAACTCCCGGTCGCTCGCGTCCACGTCGAATGCGTATATGTACATCTCGCGGATCAGGTACCGCCGGATCCACGCCCGGTCTTCCTGGAATCGCGAATCCTGGAAACGGTAGCGATGCTGCGCCAGGTAGTCGTGAAGCTGCCGGAAAACCGCCTCGTCCGGCAGCCACCCCGGCGGCAGCGCCGGCGCCCGTCCCCCAAAGTAGCTCCGCGTGAACTCGAACAGGCCGCTCCGGTAAAGCTGCGCCTCCAGCGCATCCAGTTTCGGCGCAATGTAATCCTCGTCCGGTGTGATGCCCCCGCCGCCGTACACCGTGCGCCCGCTGTCGGTCATCTTCACGTCGTTCAGATCCCGCGGGTTGGCGTCCCGGTGGTAGTAGTAGTCGTACATCGTCTTGCCGGAATAGCTCCGCTGGATCAGCCGTCCGCTGGGCGTGTAAAAGTGCGCCGTCGTCAGCGCCATCCCCGTCGACTCCTTCAGGCTGATGATGGATTGCACCAATCCCTTCCCGAACGTCGTCTCGCCCAGAATCCACGCGCGGTCGTGATCCTGCAACGCCCCGGCCACGATCTCCGCCGCCGATGCCGTAGCCCGGTTCACCAGCGCCACCACCGGGTAGCTCCGCCCGTGGTTCCCGTTGTGAGCCGTCAGTATCCGCTCCGCCGACATCCGCCCATGGTGCGAAACCACCGTCTGCCCCCTGCGTAGGAAGTGGTCCGCCACCTCCACCGCTTCGTTCAGAAGCCCCCCCGGATTGCCGCGCAGGTCCAGCACCAATCCCTTCAGGCTGTCCTCGCCCAGGCTCTTGAGGCTGTCGTCCAGTTCGCGGCTGGTGTTGTCGCCGAAACTCAGGATCTTCACGTACCCGATGCCCGGCTTCAGCCAGAAGGCGTCCGACACGGTCTTGCGGCTGATGTCCTCCCGCACGATCGAAAAGCTCAGGGAATCCCGCACACCCTCCCGCGACACCACGATCTTCACCGTCGTGCCGCGGGCGCCCTTCAGCATGTCCGCCACTTCCAGCGTGGTCATCCCCTCCGCCGCCCGGTCGTCCACCGACAGAATGATGTCCCCCGGACGCAGCCCCACGCGGTACGCCGGCGAGCCCGGAAACGGCGCCACCACTACCGTCTTGTCGTTGCGCGGCCCCACCTGCATCCCCACTCCCGAATAGCGCCCGCGCTGATCCTCCAGCAGCACCCGGTATTCTTTCTGATCGTAGAAACTGGAGTGTGGGTCGAGCGTTTCCAGCATGCCCGGAATCGCGCCCTTATAGATGGCCTTGTCGGGATTCACCGGGTCGGCGAAGTTGCGGCTCACCAGCACGTAGGCCCTGAGGAACCGCTCAACCTCCCGTTCCGGAGGCGCCACGTCCGGCTCCGCCGTGGCCGCCGCCGCCATCGCCTCCACCTGCGAGCCGTAGTACCGCCCAACCACCGCGCAGCCTGCGACGATCAGCGTTAAGGCCAGCAAAAAGCGCAACTTACGGGCCATTGAGGATGAACCTTCTCACCTGAGTATAGCGTAGCCGGAAACCGCCCGCGCCGTTCACCCACCTCCCCACTCCCTATCCTCCGCCGTGGCTCGCGCCAGTTCCACCAGTTCCCTAGAGGCCTCCTCCGGCAGATCTTCGTGCGTCAGGCTCTCGCAGATTCCGAGCAGATCCGTCCATCGCGCCAACCGCCGCCAATCGCCCGCCAGTTTCCCGCCCGCCCGCCGGTACCCCTCCGAAAAATGCGGCTCCAGCAGCGGACGCGCCGCCCTCTCGTAGCGTAGAAAGTTCCCCACATCCGCCAGCGGGCTGCTCGATACCGCGAACTCCCAGTCCAGCACCGCCGCCACCCGCCATCCTCCCGAGCCCCGCCGCACCACCAGGTTCCCCCCGTTGAAATCCCCGTGAACCAGCCTCGATTCCCGCTCCACTTCCGCCAATCGGGAAGCCCCGCTCCAAACCATCTCGTGCAACCGCCCGCGCACCTCCGCCGGCATCCGCCCCTGCAGCCGCTCCGACCCCAGGCACAGATCCACAAACCGCGGCATCGCGTTCGCCCCTTCCACCAGCGGCCCCGTCACGCCCGGCCCCGGCCCCAGCCATCCACTCTTCGGGAAACCGAAGCGCCCGATCGCCGCCAGCGCTTCTCCCGCGCTGCCCGCCGCCTGCCCCATGGCCTCCGCGTCCCCGCTCCGCCGCAGTTCGCGCAAGCCCATCCCCTCCACGTATTCCAGCAGCGCGAATGGCGGGATGCCGTCCAGCCCCTGCGGTTCCGCGTAGATCGCCTCCGCCACCGGAACCGCGCCGCGCACCATGCCCAGCAGGTCCATTTCCTTCTGGCACAGCGACGCGTCGTGCTCGTAAACGCGCAGCACCACCGCACGCTCCGGGGAGTCGACACGCAATTTGAAATTGGCGTTGCGCCGTCCGCCCGGCAAGGCCTGCGCCTCCAGCACCCGCGAGTGCGGCAGCGCCCGGCTCACCATCCGCCGCAGCACCCCCTCGGGCAGTGTCCGCCGCGGCTCCCCGCGGACCCAGCGGGATTGATCGGGAGCGCCGGCCATCACAGGTGTAGCATAGCAGCCGCTACCACCCCTCCACCCGCCCGCCCTGCCGCGAACTTCTCACGGCCTGGCATTCCGCGGTCGCCCCGTCCGCGAACCCGCGCTCGTCCAACCCCACAAATCCCCCTCCCCAAAATTCCGTTCACACCAAATCCAACAATATTTTCGCCACTAAGCCATTTCCTCCCAACACCCACCCCGCCGCTCACCCCGGTTTCCCCAATCTCGCCTGCTATCTTCGGGGCAGGAGCGTCTATGTCCTCCCAACTCCAGATCGAAGCCAATCGCCGCAATTCACAAAAGTCCACCGGCCCCCGCACCCCCGCCGGCCGTGCCAACTCCAGCCGGAACGCCCTCGCCTCCGGCCTCTACGCCCAATCCCAAATCATCATCGGCGAAAGCCAGGCCGATTTCGAGGGCCTCGCCGCCGCCTTCCACTCCCGCTACCACCCCGATTCCCCCGGCCAGCAATCCCTCCTCGACATCGCCATCCATTCCGAGTGGATCCTCCGCCGCCTCCGCCGCGCCGAAACCGGCCTCTGGGATTACTACATCGAGGAATACGAGCACGGCGCCGACACGACCGGCCTCGGCCGCGCCTTCGACGCCCGCGACAAAACCCTCTCCCGTCTCCAGCGCCGCCTCGATTCCCTCCAGCGCAACTTCCAGCGCGCCCTCAAGGAACTCTCCCGCCTCCAACCCGATACGCCGCCCGCGCTTTGTGGGGCAGGCGCTTCCGCCTGCCAACCGGTTTCATCCCAGCCCGTCCCCGCCCCCTCCCAAATTGGCTTCGTTTCGTCACCTGAGCCGCCC
>Ga0326727_10025199_pt1 | contig 11173 bp, 10 predicted proteins | sample MB2enrmetagenome_FD_207643 | JGI IMG/M metagenome (GOLD analysis project Ga0326727, IMG submission 207643) | Lab enriched peat soil microbial communities from McLean, Ithaca, NY, United States - MB29MY | ecosystem: Environmental > Terrestrial > Soil > Wetlands > Peat | place: USA: New York... | reverse complement strand
GAGGAAGGCGTGGGTCTCCGGCAAGTTCTCGCAGTGAGTGCCTTCGCGCTCGTAAAGATACGGCACCGCGTCCAAACGCAGTCCGTCCACGCCCAGGTCCAGCCAGAAATCCACCACCCTGAACACAGCGGCGCGGACTTCGGCGTTGTCAAAATTCAAATCCGGCTGGTGGGAGAAAAAACGGTGCCAGAAATGCGCCTTGGCTACCGGGTCGAATCCCCAGTTCGAGGTTTCAACACCCTTGAAGATGATCGGCGCATCCGCGTATTTGTGGGGGCCATCGCTCCAGACGTAAAAATCCCGCCAGCGGCTGCCGGGCTTGGCTCGGCGGGCGCGCTGAAACCAAGGGTGCTGGTCGGAGGTGTGATTGAGCACGAGTTCTGTGATGACGCGCAGTCCGTGCCGGTGCGCCTCGCGCAGGAAGGTTTTGAAGTCCCCGAGAGTGCCGTACCTCGGATGCACGTCGCAATAATCGGCGATGTCGTAGCCGTCATCCTTGAGCGGAGAGGGGTAAAAGGGCAGCAGCCAGATCGCGGTGACGCCGAGGTCCTTGATGTAATCCAGCTTCTCCGCCAGCCCGCAAAAGTCGCCCGTACCGTCGCCGTCCGCGTCGTAAAACGCGCGGACGTGGACTTCGTAGATGACGCCATTTTTGTACCAGAACGGGTCCTCCTCAGGCCCTTGACGGTTGTGGTTCCAGGTGGGCATGACGTTCTGCTGCCGGGCCGGGGCCGTTGTCCGTGTTGCGCGGGCTTTCGCTCAACTCGCGGAGCATCCGCCGCACGGCAGTGTGGTTGGTCAGATAAAACCGCGCGTCAGTGGCGGCCACTCCGACGCGCACGGAGTAGGCGGTTGGCGGCAAGGCGCGGAACAAATCCTCGTCTGTCCGGTCGTCGCCGACGCCCAGGATGAAGTCCGGGCTGCAGGCCGACAGACATTCCATCGCGGCAGTGCCCTTGTTGACGCCGGAGTTCCGCACTTCGATGACCTTGTTTCCTTCGAACACCTGCAAGTCGATGTTTCGCGTGAAACCCGACAGGTCGTCCAGGAGTTCCTTGGCGCGGAGCGAGGCCTGGTCCGGGTCGGCGCGCCGGTAATGCCACGCGAGCGAGAAGTCTTTTTCCTCGAGCAACGCGCCCGGCAGACGGTCCACGTACAACTGGAGAATCGGACGCACACTTTCCTTCCAGTCGCCGGTCATGGCCTTGAGCATGCGCCAATCGGAGTGTTTGATGCGCAACCAGACGCCGTGCTCGGCAACCAGGGAAATGGGAAACCGCCCGAACCATTCCTCAAGGATTTGCAGGGGCCGGCCGCTGACGATAGTCACTTGGTTGGCCGGGTCGGAACAGAGGGAGGCGAGCAACTCCAGCACTTCCGCGTCCGGTCTGGCCAGTGCCGGCACCGTCGCAAAGGGCACGAGCGTGCCGTCGTAATCCAGCAACAGCGCGCGTCGTGACGCGGCACGGTAGTGTTGGATCATCTGGAGGTAAGGTTTTCCTATCAGCAACCTTGCACGCCGGGCCGCCTCGGTCTTCTGTGTGGAAAGCAGGGCCTGGACAAAATCATCCGCCCAGCGAACCACGTTGTAGCGGCGCAGCCGGTCTTGAAGCAGCCGATTGCGCCTGACTTGTTCTTCCACCGGCATCGTCAGGGCCTCTTCCAAGGCCCTGGCGGAATCTTCGCGGTGAAAGGGGTTGATGATGAGGGCCTCCCCCATTTCCTTGGCTGCGCCCGCCATTTCGCTCAAAATCAAAACGCCCGTCTGGTCGGTGCGGCAAGCGATGAATTCCTTCGCCACGAGGTTCATGCCGTCGCGCAACGGCGTGATGAGCGCCACGTCGCACAGGCGGTAGAGCGGCACGATTTCGTCGAACGTCAGGTTGCGGAACTGATAGACCAGCGGCGTCCAATGCACGTCGCCGAAATCGCCCACGATGCGGCCCACCGTCTGCTCAAGTTCCAGCTTCATCGCCTGGTAACTGTCCACGCCGATTCGCGACGGGGCCACGGAAATGATGAAGACCACCTTGCCATGCCACTGCGGGTTGCTCTTCAAGAACAGCTCGTAGCTGCACAGCCGGTTGATGAGTCCCTTGGTATAGTCCAAGCGGTCCACGGAAAAAATCACCTTCTGCCCGGCGCATTTCTCGCGCAGTTCCGCCACGCGCGGCGCGGTCTCCTTTGAATCGGCGGCCTGCGCGAACCGGTCGAATTCCACTCCCATCGGAAATGTGTCCACCTTCACCACGCGGTCGCGCAAGGCGAGGCTGCCGAGGTGATGCTCGTAACCGGCCGTGCGCAGCACGGAGGTCAGAAAATACCGTACGTAATCGTGCGTGTGAAAACCGATCAAGCTGGAGCCGAGCAGACCCTCGATGATTTCCTGGCGCCAGGCGCGCGGCAGCATCCGGAAGACTTCCCACGACGGGAACGGGACGTGCAGGAAAAAGCCGATGGGCATTTCCGGAAACGATTGGCGCACCAGTCTGGGCAGCAGCATCAGGTGATAATCGTGGACCCACAGCATGTCGTCGGGTTGCAGCACCTTCAGCACCGCCTCGCCGAAAACACGATTCACGTTCTGGTATTCCTGCCAGTATTCCTCCTCGTAGCGCGTCAGTGTGGAAAAGTAATGGAAGAGCGGCCAGAGGGTCTTGTTGCAGAAACCGAGATAAAAATGGTCCATGCTCTCCTCCGGCAAAAAGACCGGGCTGGACTTGAATTGCTGCCCGCCGTAAGCCCGCACCTCCGCCTCGTGGTCCGGCGGGACGCTTGCGCCGGGCCAGCCCATCCATAAAAAGTCCGCGGGTTCCGCGCCATTCGGGGACCTGCCTTCCAGATAACTCCACAACCCGGTGGTCAGCCCCCCGGCGCTGGGCTTGAACTCTGGCGTCCCCTCTTTGAACGACACCGTAAACGGCAATCGATTTGAAACGACGACCAGCCTCACGCAGACAATCTGCGCCATTTACGTCGATTGTTCAAGGGAACGGGGATCGGAGGCGCGTCGAGGGCAAAAATGGCGACGATGCCATTGGCCCCGCCAGGCCGGATTAACTCAGGGGTCCTCCACCGCATCCCAATTCACGATGAACTCGATGACGAACGCAGCGGTCCATCCGTATTGGTGGATGCCTTCGCCCTTCCCGGACTTGGAATCATAGTATTCCCAGAGGTGGTCGTGGTTCTGCCGGCACCAGGCCAGCAACTGGTCTCGACATGCCTGCGCGGTGTGGTCGAACCCGTACCGTTTCAAGCCCTTCAAGGCAAAGTAGTCGATATTCACCCATGTCGGGCCGCGCCAATAGGCATGGCTTCGGTAGTTGGGATTGTCATAAGCGACGCAGGGGAACCCGGGAAAGAACTTGTTGGGGTCGCGGGCCAATTCATGCATCGCCTTGGCCCGTTCCGGCGGGGCGATGGCGACGTAGAGCGGCATGAACGAGGCGGGGGTCAAAACCGGGCTGAACCGTTTGGTGGCGCGGTTGCGGTCCGCGTAAGCTTTGGCGCTTTCGTCCCAGAGTTCCTCGTTGATGCGGCGGCCCAGGGCATCGGCTTTGGCCCGCCATTCCTGCTCCGCCTCGGACAAGGACTGGCGGCGGGCCATATAGGCCAGCGCGCGGTAGGCCATAACCATGTAACAATTGAGGTCAATCGTCCATAGGTTCTCGCAGCCCTCGTCCCAACGGACCGAGTCGTCCCAGCCCGCCTCGCAATTGGGAGTGCTTCCGCCGTAATGAAAGAGCCCCTCGCCGGTCCCCCTGCGCTCGCGCTCCCAAAAGCGGGCGTTGGCGGCGAATTTTCGATAGACCTCTTTGACGTAGCCGAGGTCTGGGCGCCGGCGGTCCATGATGGCGCAAACCCACGGCAGCACCGGCGGTTTGCCAAAGGCGTCCACCAGACCCTCCTTCTCCCAAATCACGTCGATGAATCCGCCCGAGGGCAATTGGCGGTCCAGGAAGATGCGGACCTGCTCGCGGGCCAATTCGGTGTCCCACCGACATAGCGCCAGGGCGTGAAAGGCGGCGTCCCAGTTCCAAACGCCGCGATACCGGAACGGCGACGGGCAGATGCCGCGGAGAGGACGCCATTGCCCGTCGAGGATGTTCGCATACAGGGTCTCCTGGGCACGTCGCAACAGTTCGGCATCGCGCGGAGACACCCTGCCTTTTTGTCGGCCAAGCCAGCGCAGGGCTTGGGCCGGGGGCTTGAGCGGACCGAGGGCAGGCTCGGCTCCCCCGCCCGTGTCGTCTCTGCCGAACAGACCCCATGCCAGCCACACAAAGAGGGAGAGCCGAAATTGAGGCCTCATGGCAGCATCATGGCGGAAGCGCCCGGGATTTCAAGCACTCGAGGAATATGGACACTGCCTCGGTTGCGGCGGCCTGGGAGTGCGCATCTCAGGTTCTGGCGATGCGGTCCGCTTGCGCAATCGGATGCGTTGTGGCACGCTGGGAACGTGACACAATCCGCAATCACCGATGGGTCTGGCCGATACCGACATCCTGAATGATTTTTCAACGAGAAATTCGGCTCCAGACCTCGGGGCATCGGCAGATGCACGACCTTACGGACGAAATCGCCAAAATCGTGAGTGAGTCCAGCGTGCGTTCCGGGATTGTGCATGTCTTCAATGTCGGAAGCACGGGCGCCGTCGGCGCCATTGAATTCGAGCCGGGCCTGCAGCAGGACCTGCCGGCAATGTTGGACAAGCTCTTCCCGCCAAGCCGCGACTATGGCCACGAACATGCCTGGCACGATGGCAACGGCCACTCCCACTTGCAGGCAACCATGCTTGGCCCCTCGCTCACGGTCCCGATCAAAGACAGAGAGCTGGTCCTGGGCGCATGGCAGCGGGTTTTCCACTTGGAGTGCGACATCAAGCCGCGTCGCCGCACGATAGCCGTTACCGTTATGGGGGACAGCCAGCCTGGCATCGATTAAACGTGCCGGATGGCTTTCAACAGCCACCGTGGATGAACTGGCGGTGTTTGCCAGTTGCAGTTTCCCGGCGGGTAAGATACTAAGGGCCTTATGCGATTCATTGGCAGCGTAATCGAGAAATTGCAGCGGCACCCCAAGCGCATCGTCTTTGCGGAGGGCGCCGAGCCGCGCGTGCTCCAGGCGGCGCGGCAGTATTACTCGCTGTCCTTGGGCGCCCCCATTCTGCTGGGGGACCGCAGCCGGGTGAAAGAGACCGCCGCCGCCTTGAGCATCTCGCTCGAGGGCATCCGCATCATCAACCCCGCCGAGAGCGACGAGGTGGATAATTTCACACGGCGGTTCGAGGCCCTGCGGCGTCGCCAGGGCCTCAAGGAGTTGGAGGCCCGACAGGCCGTGCTGCAGCCCAATTATTTCGGGGCGATGATGCTGGCGATGCACCAGGCAGACGGGTTTGTCTCGGGGACAAATCAGAGCAGCGGCGCCGTGCTGCGGCCGCTCTTCCAGATTATCAAGCTGGCTCCCCAGACCAGGACTGCTTCCAGTTGCATGGTCATGGAGGTCGAAGATTCGCGCTTTGGGGAGAATGGGGTGCTGTTCATGGCCGACTGCGGCGTGATTGCCGACCCGACGGTCGAGCAATTGGCGGACATCGCAGTTTCGACGGCTCAACTGGCCCGTCATTTGTTAGGGGTACGCCCTCGGGTGGCCCTGCTTTCCTTTTCCACCAAAGGCAGTTCCCTGCACCCCTCGGCCGGCCGAGTCCGGGCGGCGGCGGCGCTGGCCGAGAAACGGGCCCAGGAGACGCAGCTCGACGCCGATTTTGACGGCGAACTGCAGGCGGATACGGCATTGGTTCCCGAGATTGCCGCGCTCAAGCTGCCCGAGGGCAAGCTCCGGGGCAGGGCGAATGTCCTGGTCTTTCCGGACCTCAACTCAGGCAATATCGCCAGCAAGCTGGTTCGGCACATCTCGCACGCCAATGCCTACGGCCACATCCTGCTGGGACTGGACCGCCCGGGCGCCGACGTTTCGCGCGGCTCCAACGCCCATGATGTCCTGGGTGTGGCGGCTATTGTGGGAGTCCAGGCCGTCGATTACCATAAGCTCTACCCGGGAGCGGGCCAGAAACTGCCCGGCGAAGAGTGAAGTTCGCTTTACTTTTGCCTTCACTTTTGGCTCAGCAGCCATTATTCTCAAGAGCGTGACAGTAGAAACCTTCAGGCCGGAAATCGCGGAAGCCATGGCAGCGTACGACAAGTACGTCGTCTGCATCGACAAAACGCCCGAGGACTTTGAGGCATCCCTGATCTCACTCCTCAACAAGGCCCTCAAGGCTTATGAAAACCGCGGGCCCCAGCTTCGCCACGGCATCGCCCTGGACAAACAAATCACCGTGATCCTCAGCCAAAACGACAGCCCGCGCCCGCTCTGCGGCATCTACTTCAACCTGCACTCCCCGTATCAGAAACCGGCGTTGCCCAAGACCACCAAACCGATGACAGAATCCATCGGCGGCGGCCAGACCAAGGCCGAAGGGTAGCCGCCCGCCCCCTCACCGGTTGCGCGCTTCGTCCCCGACCGCAGCCTCCCCCTCCACGACGTCGGCTACAATATTGTCGTCATACTGCGGGCCGGCAATTTTGACTTCGCCGACTTTGAGACCTCCGCGATACAAGCCGAGCCGCAGCTCCAGGGCCGGAAGCCGGCTCAGCGGATAATTGAGCACCACAAACCGCTCGGCCTGGTTGACTTTGACCACTTTGCCTGCCGGCGCAGTTTCAGGCGTGACGATCAGTTTCTGCTTCCCGCTCCGGACCGCCCAGGAGCCGGCAGGGGAGGCCAAGCCCGACTTGCGGCCGGCGCAACCGCAGCCCAGCAAGACCGCCAGCATTACGACTGAGAGCGAAACGCGCATACAACCAGTAATATACCCTGCCTTATCAAGGTCAATTCACAAGTAAAGGCGAGCGCCGCCCGCAGGGTCACTCAGTTCGGCGCCGGCGGGGGGCAAGGATTGTCTGCCAATTGGCCTGGCCCAGGATGACGCCGGCCACGATGAGGAGCATTGCCAGCCAGAAGGTCCGGGTGACGGATTCGCCCAGGCAGGCCCAGGCCCAAGCCATGGTGCTCAAAGGAATCAGGTTGTTAAAGAGCATCACCTGGCTGGTCGGCCAGTGGCGGAGGGCCTGGTTCCAGACCGCGAAGGCCACGACGCCGCCGGCCACAATGCAATAGGCATGCACCCAAACCAGGTCCGCCCTCCAGACCAATCCCGAACGCCAAATCTCCGCCATTCCAAAGGGCAAGAGCAGCACCCCGGCCCGCCACATGGTGTGCGCGCTGCTCTGCGCCCCGGACAGGTGCGCCCCCAAGGCGCGGCACTGGCGGCCGTAATTGGTCCAGAGCACACTGGCGGCAAACCCGAGGACTTCCCCGCGCCAGCTTCCGGCGGGCGCCCTCAAGGCGGGCCAAAAAAGGACAAAAACCCCCGTCAGAGCCAGCGCCGCCGCTCCATACCGCCGGAGGCTGCCCCAGGCCAAAGCCGGGCGCCCTTCCCACAACAGCGCCCAAACCGGGGCCGCTCCCAGATACAAGGCCACATGCGAGACCGTCGTGTAGCGCACCGCCGAATTGAAAACGACGATATAAACCCCCAGGCTCAACCCGCCGCGCCACCAGAGCCTGCGCCGGATGTCGGGCGTGAGCACGCTGCCCCGCCCGAGCCAGTCGGTCCAGCGCAATACGCCCAGCAACAACAGCCCGGCGCTCAAAAACCGGGAACCGCCCGTCCACATAGGCGGCCAGACCCCCAGAATGAACTTCGTGCCGGCATTGGTGCCGCCCCAAAGAAAGACGGCCAAGAGCAGACCCAGCCCCAAGATGAGGTTGCCCGTCTTCTTGCCGGACATGGAAGGGGCCATTAGACCGTTATGTTTCTGCATTCAAGCACCCTCTGTTCAAGAACCGCCGTTTGCTTTTGGGCGCAGACTGTGCTGTATTTAACTCAATTGAATATGCATACTTCAATCGAAGAGTCCCCGGTCCTGCGGAAAACCAAGGAACTGTGCGAGACGATCCTGGAGCAGCCGAACATGCGCTCGATTCGCCAGCGCGTCGATGCCTTCCTGGGAGACGCCGGAACCCGCGCCCAGTATGACGGTGTCATTTCTAAAGGCCAGGCGCTCCAGCAAAAACAACAGGCCTCGATGCCGTTGACCGGGGAGGAGATCGCCGATTTCGAGCGCCAGCGCGACCAACTCCTCAGCAACCCGATAGCCCGCGGCTTCCTCGACGCCCAGGATGAACTCCAGGAGGTCCAGAAATCCGTCCACAGCTACGTCAGCAAGACCCTTGAATTGGGCCGCATGCCGACCGAGGCGGACCTCGTGGACGGTTCCTGCGGGCACGGCTGCGGGTGCCATTAATCGTGCGGAGAGCGCGATTGTCCGGTGGTCGAAAAGAGCTCTCGAGCCATTCGCATGGCCTTTCTGCCGGATACTCGAAGCCTCCAGGTCGTTCGCAAGAAACCACCCGAGTGCCGGTTTACATCGCGAAAATTCGCCGCATCCGCCCTCACTTCCTTTGGGTCGACGGCCACTCCCAGGGCCTCGATGAACTTGATATCCTCGAAAAAAAAGCCGGCATTCCACACGCGCAAAATGCCGACCAGCGGTTTGGCATGCCCGTAAAGACATTTGCGAAAGGCCAACTCCGCATATCCCTCGGGGGAACAGTTGAAACGCTTGCAAAAAAGCGCCTTGAGCTGCTGCGGCTGTTGGGCCATGGGCCGGAGGGTAGCAACTGCAGGGGCAAGGTCAACCAACTTGTTGGCCTTCGGACTATTTGCTATAGCTGATGCTATAGACCGGGATGCCGTCGGGAGATGTACTCACACTGACCACCTGCCGAAGCGCGGTTTTGGTTTCAGCCGGCCGGGCGACGCTCACCCCAGGGGTGTAGCTGTATGGAGCCGGGTCCGGCACCCATCTGCCCGCCCCTGGGGTGCTGGGCACCCAGTAGGACGGCTCCGGCGCCCAGGCAGGACTGGCAATCGCTGCCGGAGGAGGGTCCACGTAACTGGCGGCAGGGGCATAGGCATAGGCGTATGACGGCTGCGAATAAGCGTAGCCATAGGCCGGATAGCCCGAGCCGCAGTAACAACAGCAACCCAGGCCGGCCCCCAGCGAACATCCGATTACGCCCCCGAGGCCGACTCCGACCGAGAACGAGGGCCAGAAACCCCAGCCGCAGTGCCAGCCGGCCATGGCGTTGCCGCCGAGCGCAAGAACCAAACTCAAACTGAGGGCAAACTTCTTCATAATCTTGCCTTTCTTCGACTCCAACCTACTCCCATTCGAGCCTGATGTGAAGTCATTTTCGGGAGCCGGATTTTTTTTGAACAGAATGCCCGCCCTGCTTTCCAAGTCAATGTTGTTGCAGTTGGTTTGGTTTTTTGGCACGGTTGGGAGCGGCCCGCGTTGGCGGGCCGCTCTTTTTTGTAAATGTATGGCCATCTCGAAGACACCACACTAGATTCCCCCAATGGAAATCGGTGCTCCGGACCTGTTGCCGCTGCTCAAGCAGTACTTCGGCTTCACTTCCTTTCGGCCGTTGCAGGAGCAAATCATCCGCGACGCCCTGGCGGGCAGGGACGTCTTTGCGTTGCTGCCGACCGGGGGCGGCAAATCGCTCTGTTTCCAGTTGCCGGCGATGGCCAGGGAGGGTCTGACCGTGGTGGTGTCGCCGCTGATTGCGCTGATGAAGGACCAGGTGGACGGCTTGCAGGCGAGCGGCGTGCCGGCGACTTTCCTGAATTCTTCGCTGCCGGCCGGCGAGTCGCGGAGGCGGCTGCGCGGGCTGCACGGCGGCCTGTATCGGCTCCTCTACGCGGCCCCGGAGCGGCTCATGCTCCCGGGCTTTCTGTCGGACTTGCAGCGGTGGAAGGTGGGCCTGGTGGCGATTGACGAGGCGCATTGCATCAGCGAGTGGGGGCATGATTTTCGCCCGGAATACCGCCAACTGGCCGGCTTGCGCCCGCTCTTGCCTGGGGCGCCGATGATGGCGCTGACCGCCACGGCCACCGAGCGGGTGCGCCGGGACATCGTCGCGCTGCTTCAATTGCGCGATCCCGCCTGTTATATCGCCAGCTTCAACCGGCCGAACCTGGCCTACCGCGTCTTCGCCAAGGACAGACCTTACGAGCAGGTGCTCGAATTCGTCAGCGCCCGGCCCCGGGACAGCGGCATTGTCTATTGCCAGGCGCGCAGGACCGCCGAGAGCGTCGCCCAGCGGCTCAATCAAGACGGCGTCAAGGCCAGGCCCTATCATGCCGGGCTAACGCCGGCCGAGCGCACCGAGCACCAGGAGCTCTTTCTTCGCGACGAGGCGCGTGTCATCTGCGCCACCATTGCCTTCGGCATGGGCATCAACAAACCCAACGTCCGCTTCGTCCTCCATTACGACCTGCCCAAGAATATCGAAGGCTACTATCAGGAAACGGGCCGCGCGGGGCGCGACGGCCTGCCCAGCGAGTGCGTGCTGCTCTTCAGCCCGGGCGACGTGGTCAAGCAAATGGGGTTCATCAACGAAAAGCCCGACCCCAAGGAACAGCAAATCGCCCGCGCCCAGTTGCAGCAAATGGTCCATTATGCCGAGTGTTCCGGCTGCCGCCGCGGCGAGTTGCTCGCCTACTTCGGCGAGACTTTCCAGGAAGAGAACTGCGGCGGATGCGACAATTGCCTGTCCCCCCGCCAGACGTTCGACGGCACCGTTGCGGCGCAGAAACTCCTGTCCTGCGTCTATCGCGTCCGCCAAAAAACCCGCTTCGGCGTCGGCCTCCATCATATCGTCGAGGTCTTGACCGGCGCCGACACCGAAAAGGTCCGGCGCTGGGGCCACGACCAACTGTCCACCTACGGCATCGGCGCCGAACACAGCCGCGCGGAATGGAGCGCCATTGGACGGGAACTGATCCGCCTCGGCTACTTGGGCCAGACCTCGGAGAGATTCAGCGTCGTCGAACTCACTCCCGAGGGCCTGGCCGCCCTCAAGCAGCGCCGGCGCATCACCTTGACCCGGCCCGTCAGCGCCCCGGCCCAAAAGGCCCGGCGGGCGGGCGAGATCGCCTGCGACGAGGCCCTGTTCGATGTCCTGCGCCAGCTCCGCAAAGGGCTGGCCGACGAGCGCGGGGTCCCGCCTTACATCGTCTTCTCCGATGTCTCCTTGC
>Ga0326727_10025198_pt1 | contig 11174 bp, 7 predicted proteins | sample MB2enrmetagenome_FD_207643 | JGI IMG/M metagenome (GOLD analysis project Ga0326727, IMG submission 207643) | Lab enriched peat soil microbial communities from McLean, Ithaca, NY, United States - MB29MY | ecosystem: Environmental > Terrestrial > Soil > Wetlands > Peat | place: USA: New York... | reverse complement strand
TAGTAGATGCGATACGGATGAATCGCACGGATGGGGCGCTGGTCCGGGTTATCACGCCAATCTCTTCCGGCGAAGATGTTTCGGCTGCAAGAAATCGCGCCGAGAGATTTACCATGCAGCTTGCGCCTTTGCTGCCACGATTTATCCCCGACTAAGCGCATTCAAATACGCAGGGAAAGACAATGCTGTCCGGCAAATGACTTTACGTTGCAGCTGTTTGAGAGACAGCCTGAAAGGATGAAAAAAGTGGAAAGCAGAATCAATGCAATTCAATTCGGATACGATGGCAGGCAGATGTCACGGAATCGTTACACGGCTCTTTGGGTAGTTGCGCTCTTTCTATCGCTTACTCTATTATCCGGGTGCTTCCGCGATCCAAACGTGCGAAAACAGAAATATCTGGAGAGCGGACAAAAGTATAGCGCTCAGGGCAAGGACAGGGAAGCCGCCATCCAGTATGCCAACGCCTTGAAGATCGATAAAAACTTCGCCGAGGCTCATTATGCCCTGGCGCAGTCCTATCTTCATATGGGTGCCTTGAGTGCTGCTTTCGGAGAACTTCAGCGGACCGTCACTCTGCAGCCGGCAAACTACAAGGCGAGAATCGATTTGGGAAATATGTACCTTGCCGGTGGCAGGATCGATGACGCCAAGGCACAGGCGGACGCGGTGATTGCTGCGCAGCCGGAAAACGCCGATGGCCACGCTTTGCTCTCCCGTATTGCGGCTCGGAAGGGACAGAAAGATCTGGCCTTCGATGAGATCCGTCGTGCGCTGGAACTCGCCCCAAACGAAGCTACACTTCATGAAACCCTCGCCTTGCTCGAAGTGAGCGATGCAACAAAGAGCGCTTCCGTTGAGGACGAATTGAAGAAGGCGGTTACGCTGGATCCGAAATCTGTAAATGCCAAGCTTCTGCTCGCGGCTTACTATGCAAAATACAGCCGCTGGCCGGAGGCTGAGCAGACTTGCAAGAACGCCATCTCCACCGATCCCAAAAACTTGACTGCCAGGGAAAGCCTCGCTCAGATCTATCTCAAAGAAGGAAATCAATCCAAGGCCGAGGACGCGCTGCGCCAGGCTTCGAACGACCTTCCGGACAGCCCGCAGGGTGTGCGGATGTTGGCGGACTACTACACCGTCTCTGGACAGATAGACAAGGCCAAGGCGGAGTTTGCCAGCCTTGCTAAAAAGTACCCCAAGAACCTTTCTGTGCAGGAGGGATACGTCCGGGTTCTTCTTCAGGTCAAGGACTTCGCGACTGCCCAGTCCGTTATTACCGAAATGATGAAGAAGAACAGCAAGGATCCACAGGTCGCCGTGCTGAACGGAATTGTGCTGCTCAACAACGGCAAACTGGCGGACGCTGTCAATGCACTTCAGGGTGCGGCCAATAATGCGCCAAAGGACGCCTACATTCAGTTCTGGCTGGGCAGGGCAGCACAGGCCAAGGGCGATAGCGGCCTGGCGGAGAAGAGCTTCCGTCTGGCAGCGCAGTTGAATCCGCGCCTCTTGGAAGCGCAGGAGGAACTTGCCCGCATTGCAACTCAGCGCGGCGACATGAATTTGCTCTCTGATGTAGCGGAGAAAACAATTTCCGTCGCTCCTCGGTTCCCCGGCGGATATCTGTGGCGCGCGATTGTGGAGCTGTCCCGTAGTACGCAAGATAAGGCCGAGACTGATAAGGCCGAGGCTGACCTCAAGACCGCAATCAGCGTCGCCCCGAAAAGCGCGCAGGCCTATCTCATGCTCGGCGATCTTCGCTTCTCGCAAAAAAAGTATCCGGAAGGAGCGGCGCTGATGCAGCAGGCTTTACAAAGCGACCCCAACTCGATTGGCGCCTTGCGCGGATTGGTCGGTTACGACCTCTACAAAAAACAACCGGCTCAGGCCTTGGCGCGCATCAACGCGCAGATCGCCATAAGCCCGAAGAACAGCGGATTCTACGATCTGCTGGCTCAGTTTCAAATGCAAAACAAGAACCTCGACCAGGCTGTTGCCGCGGCTCAGAAAGCCATGGACGTGAATCCTGATGACGGCGAGGCCGTTGCCATCTTCGCGCAGCTTCAGGTGCAGCGCGGCCAGGCGGCAAATGCCATTGGCGCTTGGGAGAAATGGTCGAGAGCTCATCCCAACAATGCCGGCGCCCTTGCCATTCTCGGAACCCTGGAAGAAGCGCGCGGAAATGGTAGCAAAGCTGAGGATTACTACAAGAAGGCGCTTGCCATCCAGCCCGCGCAGCCTATCGCCGCCAACAATCTTGCTTACAGAATGTTGATGAACGGCGGCAACGTCGATGTGGCCTTGTCGCTGGCGCAGACGGCGCGGCGCGGCATGCCAACCGCTTCCAGCACCGCGGATACACTGGCGTGGGCTTACTACTCCAAGGGAACCTACGGATTCGCCCGCGATCTATTGGAAGATGCAATCAAAACCACTCCGAACAACGCGGAATACCAGTATCACCTGGGAATGGTGTACTCCAAACTGGGGGATAAAAGCAACGCTATAACCCATTTGAAGAAGGCGATTTCGCTCGCGCCTGGATCACCGAATGCTAAGAACGCGCAGGTTGCGTTACAGGGACTTGGTTAGACAATCATGACGCTCTGAGGCCGGCAGCACGGAATGTGTTGCCGGCTGACTATATGCGTGGATTGCTCGATGCGTTAATTGCTCGCGCGGGCGTATAACGTACCATACTTTTCCAATCAGAGTTAATTCGGACATGACAAACACCAAAACCATCGCCCGCAACACCGGCTGGTACGGCATCGAAATCGTAAGTAACTTTATTGTTACCCTATTTACTTCGATCGCGATTGCCCGTACCCTGGGTCCATCGAAGAACGGTTATATCGTTTATGTCTCATATATTGCTGGGGTAGTCAGCACTCTAGGCGGATTCGGCATTCCAGCAGCAACGCGGAAGTATATGGCCGAATTTCTGGCTGGAGGCGACCGCGGCACCGCGCGATACATCTATCTACGCACGTTTATGCTCCAGACAATTTTGGCAACGCTGGCCACCGCCGGCCTGCTCGTCTGGGTACTAGGCGCCCACGTAGAATACGTCACCCACGCAGAGTACAGGACTGCTTCTGTTCTCCTGGTGCTAAGCATCTGGCCCTCTATGGTCAATCTCATTTCAGCAAGCGCCAATGTTGCCACGGAAGATTTGGCGGCAAATATGCCGGCCTCCGTCCTTTCATCCCTTACCTACTTTATCGTAATCGCGTTAACGGTGGTACTGAAGTGGGGGGTAGTAGGCGTTGGCATGTCGATGCTGATCATGCGTCTTGTCGATTTTTTGGTGCGCCACTTTCCGACCATGAAACGCGTGCTCGCTTGGGAGACTACCCATGTTCATCCGCCCGGTTTGCGCAGGCGAATGATCTCCTTCGCATGGCAGAGCGTGGCCAGCATGGTTGTGGCGCTGATCGTCTGGAGCAGGTCGGAGGTTATTCTGCTCAAGAGTTTCTGTGCGGATATTCGTCAGGTTGCATACTATTCCGTGGCATTCTCTATGGCCGACCAGTTGTTGCTTGGCTCAACGATCTTCGGGTGGTCCACTGGCGCGACGATTTTCGCCCAGGTCGGCCGCGATAAGTCCAGGCTTCCCTACATTACAGCCACAACATTCCGCTACCTCGCCTTGATGTCAATTCCGCTCCACTTCATCTTTGCTGCAATTTCGGTTTCAGTATTGCTGCTTCTATATGGCGTCCAGTATGCTGGCGCGGCCACTGTTGTGGCGCTGGCGCCGTTGCTGTGTATATTTAAAGCATTTGCGGCGCCCGCGCAGAATCTTTTACAGAGTATGGAACGGCAGGTTTATGTCATCGTGGCTACGGTATTAGCGGGCATAGTTGATATCGGAGTAGCTTGGTATCTTATTCCCGCGCACGGCGCGGTGGGTGCCTGTATCGGCAACGGAGCGGCGCAGTTCGTGGCCGTCGGAATCATGTGGGCCGTCAGCATACGCTTCTACAAAGTGAAACTTCCCTGGTTGCTGGTCGCAAAGATTGCTTTCATCAGCGTGCTGGCAGCATTGACCGCGCATCTCATCGCCGTGCATTTCTCGCCGGTATGGGCCATTTTGTGCGGTGGAACCGCCGCCCTTATCGTTCTTTTCGGGCTTTTTTACCTGATGCGCGTGCTGGAGCCGGAAGACCACAACCGCCTGGGCACTGTGGTCAGGATGCTTCCTAAGCAAATTGCTACCCCGACGAGCACGATTTTGGACCTGCTGAATCCCTCAGCATGAAGAGCGTGGCTGTTACCCATGAATATAATATAAGTACTGTATGAATATGCATTGACCTTGGAGGGGCAGGTGTTTTCATCGTTGATTATGGATGTTTACAGGAAATGCCCGATGCTGATTCGGCGACGTGTTTCAGGCATCAAGAAGAGCTATGTCAGGTGGGAGGAAAGAAGAAGACTAAAGCTTATTCGCGTCGATTCTTGTCTTCTGGGGGGGGACGATGGCGTTTCCTCAAGTAGTTTTACTCGCATTTCTAGCGATATCCGCCGTTCTTCACGCCTCATCTCCGATTGGCCGCACGTGAAACTGCTTCGTCAGTACGACAGTATAGGAGAGCGCATCTGGGATCAAGGAACATTCGAGCAAACAGAATATTATCGAAACGCGGTTCAGAATATTGAATTTCTTGGTTGCTACCACGGCGCCATCCTTCCCAACGAGATTCATCAGGGCGCCCGTCACTTTGTCAATGCTTATCGTGGCCTGAATGATACATCTCTTTTGCAATGGCTTCAGAACAATAACGAAAATGTTTGCCAATATATCACCGTTAATCCTGTCTTGGACTCCAAATGCTATGAAGTGGTTAATGGACGCCACCGGCTAGCGATTGCGTACATGAAAGGTGTTAGAGATGTATTTGGCATCATCAATTTTCCGTCGGTACGTACGCCGCTTCAGAATCTTCTGCTTGATGTTTTGTGGCTGAATGCAAAGCGCCATGAACTCTATCAACCAATCAATTCGCCTGAAGTTGCGGAATGGCCTTTGGTGCGCCGCTGCTCGGACAGGTTGGCAATGATGAAAGAATTCCTTCATGCTGAGGGCTTGATGCCTCCCGCAACCAAAAGTTATCTCGATATAGCCAGTTACTATGGATGGTTTGTGTCCGAGATGGCAAATGCCGGATTCCAAGCTGAGGGAGTGGAGCGTGATCCGATAGCAATTTCAGTCGGAAAGACGGTGTATGGTCTGAGACCGGAGCAGGTCCATGCCGGCGATGCTGTTGAATTTCTCAAAGCGCTGCAAGACAAATATGACGTCACGTCGTGCTTCAGCCTTATTCATCACTTTATTATGAATCGTTTCAACGTGAGCGCCGAAGAATTGATTCATTTGATTGACTCAGCAACTCGTCACGTAATGTTCTTTGATATGGGCCAGGACGGCGAGAAGTTCTATTTGGATGGGCAACTTGCTGGCTGGAATCCTGACCACATTCAACACTGGCTCGAAGCCAATACGACTTTTACGCATGTTTTGCGACTGGGGAAGGATACGGATAATGTTCCTCCGTATCAAGACTGTTATGGACGAACTATGTTTGTGTGCCTGCGTTCTAATGTTGCGAAAGTGGAGCCGGAAGCGGGGCCAGCCGTAAGAAGTGATACTGCTAAGACGCGAATGAAGGTATTGATTCTAGACGCTGATAGTGATGCGGGCATAGAAACTATTCAAAGCCTGGGCCGGCATGGCTGTATTGTGCACACTGTCAATTTGCAGCCGGAGCGCTCGTTGCGTCGATCTCGTTTCATCAACCGGCAAATCAAATTGGCCGCCTATGACGACAATAGCATTCGCGAGCTCGTCAATCTCTTCCAAAACGAGAATTATGACCTTGTGGTTCCTGCAACCGAAGTGTCCCTGCTTGCGATGATTTCGCCAGAGATCCCCGGCGATATGTACCGGCGGGCCGTATTGCCATCTCAGTCGAGTGTTCAAATTGCCTTGAACAAGCAGGAGGTATGGAATTTGGCTCGGCATCTAGGTGTGCGGGTGCCCTCGTCGGAATTGGTTTCCTCTTCAAGCAGACCACCTGAGGCCTTCCCCGTTGTCCTCAAGCCTGTGCTCAGCAAAATAAATTCGTCCGGTGTTGTACAAGAGTTCTCTGTGACCATCGCCCGCGACGTGGCACAGTGGTGGAATGCTCTTACATTGACCTATCCGGGCATCCAGGTTCAGCAACAGCAATACATTCCCGGAAGAGGCCTGGGCGTGGAGATGCTATTCGAGCACGGAACACCCCGCTGGGCCTTTCTTCACGAGAGAGTGCATGAACTTCCGCTCACCGGTGGTGGCAGCAGCTATCGTGTATCTCTCGGTTTAAAGGATGACTTGGTCCAGACTGCAACCCTGCTTTTATCAGCATTAAAATGGCACGGTGTTGCAATGGTTGAGTTTAAAGTGACCCCGAGCGGCGAAGCTTATCTTATGGAGATTAATCCTCGTTTGTGGGGATCCTTGGGGCTCGCCATCGATTGTGGAGTCAATTTCCCTATAGGCTTGCTTTGCCTTAGCACGGGACAACCCCTTCCGCCACAGCCGAAATATCGCACAGGTTATTTCACTCGAAATATTTCTCGTGATGGTGAGTGGTTTAAGGCAAACCTGAAGGCCGACCATTCAGATCCCTTGCTTTTTACAAAGCCAATCATTCTTTCGGCTTTCGAATGGTTGCGCCCTTTGATAGGCAAAGAAAGCTGGGATCATTTTTCCTGGTCCGATCTAGGGGTAATAAGTAATGAGTTGATTGTTATTGTCCGAAAACAGTGGCACTCGGTTGTCAGTGTCGTTAAGCGGACATTATCCCATATGTATCTAAGATATATCCAGCAACCGCAGACGATTCGAAGGCTGCGTAGACGTCGAATCAACACAGTGCTTATACTATGCCACGGCAATATCTGCCGCAGTCCACTCTCTTCTGCATTCGCGGTAAAGAAATTCCCAACTGTGACTTTTATTTCTGCCGGATTTCATAAGCAAATTGGTCGGTTATGTCCTGATTTTGTGGTCGATGCGGCGTCCAAGATGGAAATTAATTTGGAAAGGCACTTTTCGAAATGCGTCGACGCGAATATGATTGACAATGCTCAACTGATCTTGGTCATGGATCTTCAAAATTACATGCATGTCACAAAAATATTTCCTGGATCGCGTAAAAAGACACTTTTACTCGGGATGTTTTTACCTAAACCACAGCTTGAGATCAAAGACCCCTATGAGAACCCTGATACGATTATGAGTATTGCTTCTGAAATCAAATATGCAGTGGAGCGGACAGGAATTTTTTACAATGAACCGCATGAATGATACATGATCCTCCACTGTCGGTGTCTTAACTCCGCCCCTGCGAAGCAATCAAGGCCAATAGCTGCCGGTGAAACTACAGACAGCTGTTTGAACCCGGAAGCGGCTCCTGCTTTGATCGTCTATGCCGATTCGTTTTACATCATACGGCAATGTCTTTCCCGGCAGGTTCGTGCCGCCATAGAACGAAAAACCTGCGCGGAATCCCGCCTCCCGCGCTAATGTCTGTGTTTCATAGGTAAAGCTGGTTTTGCCGCCCACCGGATAAGCAAGCACATCGACTTCGACACCAAGTTGTTCCTTCAGGATTGTTCGGGACTTAGTTAGCTCTTCGCGCTGCTGGTCTGTACTTAATTGGCTGAGCACGGTGTGTGAATGTGTATGGGACCCCATCGCCATGCCGCCTTTGCTCATCTCGCGAGCTTCGTCCCAATTCAAAAATCGCCGCTGCGTTCTAGGTAACGCTTCGCCCTTTGATTCTTCCTCCAACTCTCGAATAAAACGCGCGGGATCAGAGTTCTCCGGCAGCTTATAGTGCCTGAGTATTGCGCGCAAGCTTTCCGCCAAGCCCTTCTCATCGAGATTGACCGTTAGATCCATAGGGTAGCGAAGTTGGAACCGGCGCCTTCGTGCTGTCTTCACCAGATAGGCAATGTGATCCCACCATGGCGCTTCACAGGAACCAACCATGCTTGTGGCAAGAAAAAAAACGCCTTGCGCTCCTTGCGCGCTTAGAACGGGATAAGCGATCTCGTAGTTATCCAGGTATCCGTCATCAAAAGTGATCAACACGCGGCAGCGGCGATTCTTTTCTTTATTCGTGCCTTCGATAAACGCCAGCGCTTCATCGAGAGTCACCAGCGATACATGGTTCTTCAAATATGAGACTTGTTCGTTGAACTGATCAGCGGTCGCCGAAAATACTCCAGGGTCAAACAGATCGTCATCCGGGTTTCCGATACGATGATAATTCAACACTAGGAGGGAATCTCGCGCCGGAAGTTGCGATAACAGGAAGGAGGCGCCACTCCAATACAACCCCTTCGCCAGCAACTCTCGCTTCCCGTCAACCTTCAAACCACGTATCATATTCACCCGATCATAACAGGATATGGAATTTTGCAACAGTCGCGCCCGATTACTGGCAACGTCATAATATAGCAGTTGCTTTTCTCGCGCGATTCACAAACTCCATCACCTTAGCTGCATCCTTGCGGCCCGGCGAGGCTTCCACGCCAGTAGCTACGTCCACGCCCCATGGTCGCAGTGTGGCAATCGCGTCGGCTACGTTGACCGGGTTCAGCCCTCCCGCGGCAATAAGGTGTTTCTCCGCTCCCACATGATGGAAGAGGGCTTTTCGCGCTGCTTCCCAATCAAAAGTTTTACCAGTGCCGCCTGCGGCCACTGTCATCATCGCGTCCACAAGCGCCGCGTCAACATGTTGGTTCGAGTTGTACTCCGCAAACCGGGCTGTGCACTGCACCGCAGTTTGTTCATCGAAGTGGATCACACACAAAATGCGCAATTCAGGCCCGAGTTTCTCGTGAAGCCTGGCCGGCAGCTCGGGGTCCGCGTCGAAGTGCAGTTGCACGCCGGTCAACCCACAGGCTTCAACCGTGGAGACAATCTCCTCCAGCGTCGCATCGACGAATACGCCGATCTTCTCCACCGTTGCCGGCAGGTGCGGCGCGATGGCCGCTACTTCGGCCGCCGTTACCTGCCTCGGGCTGGGCGCAAAGACGAAACCTACAGCATCGGCCCCAGCTTCAGCGGCTAGCAGCGCGTCTTCCCGTGAGGTGTTACCGCAAATTTTGATCCAGATGCTCATCTGGCCTCCGCTGCTCCAGCCAACAATTTCGCCAAAGCCGCGCCGGGGTCGGGTTGGCGCATCAGGCTCTCGCCGATTAGAAAAGCGTCAAAGCCCGCCGTTCGCAGTCGCGCCAAGTCTTCGGCCGTCGCGATGCCACTCTCGGCCACGCGCACCACGGCACGCGGAATCCGCTCCACCAGTTCGAGCGACGTTTCGAGACGCACCTTAAAACTTCTGAGGTCGCGATTGTTCACGCCGATGGCGTCCGCCCCCGTCTCCCCCAGAGTATTGAGCACGCGGTCAAGCTCCTCCGCCGTATGCACCTCTACCAGCACATCGAGTGAAAGGCTGTTCGCCGCGTGGGTAAAGCGCTGAAGCTCTCCATCGCTGAGCGCGGCGGCAATCAACAAAATTGCATCCCCATGGTGCGCGCGAGTTTCCACGATTTGATACTCGTCCACCGTGAAGTCCTTGCGCAAACAGGGCAATGGGACAACAGCCGAGGACAGCTCCAGATTGCGCAGGCTGCCCTGAAAATACGGCTCGTCCGTCAACACAGAAAGCGCCGCTGCACCGCCGACAAAATAGCGCTGGGCCAGCCACGCCGCATCAAAGTCCGCGCGAATCAGCCCCTTCGAGGGCGATGCTTTCTTGATTTCGGCAATCACCGCAGGGCCTGTGGCAGCCTTCTGTCGCAGAGCCGCAGCCCATCCGCGCGGGTGATGCTGTGCGGCCAGCCGCTCCAGCTCCACCATGGGAATACGCTCTTTGGCCGCAGCCACCGTGGTTCGCGCCGTCGCCAGAATTTTGTCTAGGTGAGTCGACATCGTCTAGGTTGAGTATACGAAAATATAGCGGAGAAAGCGGTGCTTGGCCGTCAGCAGCGAAACGGCCCCGTTTGTTGCATTACCAGGATTGCTTTACCTGGACAGACACCAATACCCGCCAAACGATGCGATGGCGTTCAACGTATCGTAACTAAATAATTACCTGCAAGGTTTTGAAAATAAAAAAAGGGGGGGGTGGGTGTGTCCCCTTCGCTTCACAGTTCCACAGTTCCACAGCAAATAGGGGGGTGGGGGGCCTAGGGTGGTACGGACCGGTCGCATAGCCAGCATTTGCCCATTCCCGCTCGACGTTTTTTCGTGTTCGGCCATAGTATGACCTCATTTCCCGCTCGAACCACCAATTGAGATTGTGCGCCGAGGGAGGGTAATTATCTGCAAACCAGACCTGAATTACCTTGCTGATGGGAAGGCGTTACTGTCGTCTGCCACCATGGCCGCGCAGCTAACTTCCAACCGCCATCCTCACCGCCTCTTGCGCATTGGCCGCCACGCGCACCAGCCCCCGGTTCTTCGCCTTCACGAACCCCGCCGCAACAGCGGTATCAAGAAAAGCCAGCAGCCCATCCCAGTACCCCGCGGTATTGATCAGGATGCAGGGTTTTGTGTGCATGCCGAGTTGCGCCCAGGTCACCACCTCAACCATCTCGTCCATCGTGCCGTACCCGCCCGGCAACACCAGAAACGCATCGGCCAATTCAACTTGGCGTGCCTTGCGCGCGTGCATGGAGGGCACCAGTTCTAGCTTGGTCAGTCCGGTGTGCTCGATCTCGCGGCCAGTCAGCACCGATGGAAGCACGCCAATCACCTCTGCCCCGCCGGCCAGCGCCGCATCGGCCACCGCGCCCATCAGTCCTACGCGGGCTCCGCCATAGACAAGCCCCAGCCCGGCGGCGGCAATCGCCGCGCCCAGCGCGCGAGCCTCGGCAACAAATGCGGGGTTGGTTCCGTTTGCCGATCCGCAGAAAACCGCCACGCGGCGAAGTGGTTGTTTGGAGGATGTCATAGTCTCTTCAGAATAACCGCTCGCCGCCCAATTCTATTCGCGCTCCAGGTATTCTGCCGGCGTAAGAATCGCAATCCCCCGGAACGGATTCAGCACCAGCAGGTCTTCGTCTCCGGTCACAATCAGATCGGCCCGCCCATGCACGGCAACCTCCAG
>Ga0326727_10025196_pt1 | contig 11175 bp, 8 predicted proteins | sample MB2enrmetagenome_FD_207643 | JGI IMG/M metagenome (GOLD analysis project Ga0326727, IMG submission 207643) | Lab enriched peat soil microbial communities from McLean, Ithaca, NY, United States - MB29MY | ecosystem: Environmental > Terrestrial > Soil > Wetlands > Peat | place: USA: New York... | reverse complement strand
GGCAGGTAAAGCCGACTCCGTTTCGCCGGTTCCGGCCCGCATAGCCCTCCAAGGTGGAGAACGCGCGGACGCCGATGCGATTTGTCTCTCCACCCCAGCGACGAAGACCTGTCGCCGGGGACCCCGGCTGCCCTTTGCAAGAAAAGAGCGATTCCGGGAACTCACTGGCCAATTACTGCACCTGGCCTGGGGCTTATCCCGCGCCAACTACCACCTGGCAGGACTACCCCTTCGCCCCAACCCGTCAGAACACACGGATAGTAGCGTTCTTGCGCAACCTTTTAACAATAGCAAGAAATCGGGGTGGGGTCAATGCAATCCGCCCCACCCCTCAGGTTTTTCCCGCTGGAGCGGGTTTTTCCCCTTTATTCGGTCGAGTGCAGCTTCCATACCCCGTTATCGAGGGCAAAGTCGGCATGGCGCTTGGTGGTCAGCTTGTTGATCGGGTTGGTGGCAATGCCCTGCAGGGCGCTAGGCAAACCATCCAGGTTCTGGGCCTCGATGAAATCGACCCCTTTGGCCGTATCCACGCCCGGAAGCACTTCGTCCTGCACGTCCTGCAAGTCCTGCACCTTGAGATGATTGGCGGCCACCGAGGTCACCACCACGGAATAATTTTTATCGCCGGCATTTTCCGGGCGCCACTTGATCGTATCGCCCCCGTCGGCCAGCTTGAGCACCTTCTTGCCTTCAGGGGTCAGCGGGAAGTCGCCCCAGAACCTGTTGACAAAAACCTTGGACCGATCCCAATACTTGGCAGACACGCCCTGCTTCAGACCTTTTTCGTCCACCGCTATGGCGACGCCCGCCGCCGGCATCTGGTCATACTTGGCCTGAATCAAGGCCAGCGCGTTGGCTTTTGTCAACTCCGGCGCCTGCTTGCAGCCGCTCAGCAACAATCCTGTGCTCAGAACACCCACCAATCCCAAAACAAGCATCATCCCTGCGTTTTTCACTTTCCCTCCATAGATTGCATAAAACGGCTCAGAATACCCTGCTCCGTAATTTTTCTCCTACTTTCCTCCGCTGTCAATGGGGTTGACTGTGACCTCGCTCACAGTCGGTGGCTTTGTGCCTTGAAAAGCGCAAAATTACATTGCCCGAGTTGTGCAGCCCGTCCAACCCTGCTATTACAGCCGCCGTCCACGTTACCAAAGTTTGCATTCTTTCATACACTTTGTGCCGCTATCGGAATACAATTCCCGCGAGCCGCTTTTCGGCCGCGACTCGCAGCCAACCCACGAAAGGAACGCACCCATGCGCAAGCCCTTGGGTAAATTGGGGGGCAATTGGAAGGCCACTCCTCCACGACGCCACGCTTTTCTTGCTGATTTTTCCCACTTTCTGCCACGCGCAATATGAATGCAATACCCCAACCATCACCTCCATCACCCCCAGCACCTGGATTGCGGGAAAGACCTATAACATCATCATCAAGGGAACCGGCTTCACCACATCCCAAGAAGCGGCCATGTCAGGTTGTCCTGTATCGCCGATCAGAGTCCTACAAGTAACTGAAGACGCGGGCGGTGTTGACATCGTTGGAACCGCGGCGACGGTATCAACCGTGAATGTCGTCAGCTCAAAGGAGATCAAGGCAACCGTAGAGCCTGCTGCCTCCGACCCCACCCAGACGGCCTGTCTCACGGCGGGCGCCTCCGCCGCCTATTTGGTCGTCAGAGCTTCCGCCGATGCAACACTAGCGTCTAGCGCAAGCATCAGTTGTGACGGCGTTGGCGGTCCTTACTCAGCGGCGGCGCCGGTGAAGATCGCGAACCTTCCACCACCAATCATTCAGCGGTACGGCAAGACGGTGAGCGGAAAAACGACCACCGTTACAGTTGGCCAACCGGTCGAGCTGACCGCAAAACCGAAGGATCCGCTGCCTGCCGGGTACACCCTTTCAACCAGCACCTGGACGGTGGACGGAACCAATATCGGCGGGTACGACGGCTCCAGTGCCGGAATCAACCTCACCGCCTCGCCTCTCAACGATACGAAGACAACCTTCTACTGGCTCTATCCCGACACCGGCCTCAACGTCACCTATACCTATTGCGCGACCGACCCAGATGGAGATCAGATATGTGAGGCCTCCACGACAGCAACCGCAACCTTCAACGCTAAGGCTGCAAGCTCGGATGTAACGATGTCAACAGAGGACTCCAAAGAAGCAACGATTGAACAGCTCAATGTTTGTACGATGAACAATCAAAAAGCTCCGTATCTCGGTTACGGCAACCTCTCGGGCCCAGCCCCAGGATGCCCCGGAAACCAAAATGGAACGGTGGGTATTAAACTCCCGACCTCAGGAGCATCGGGAGGAAAATATGTGTTTGTGCAAGTCATAAACGCAGATTTTGGCACATATACTTACCCGGCTCCTACTGGAGGTGGTCCAATACCACCGCCCTACATATGCGGACCTCACGCGGGACTCGACAAAAAATACCCCTTCCCGGGAGTGTATCCTCCGGCTTCGCCCTTGTATGCCTATGACGGGCCGCAAATGCTGCTCCCTCCTACATACGCAAGCGGGACCAGGAATTTCTACGCCACAATGTACCTATTGTGGCAACCGGATCAGCTTTCAGGAACAGCTACAAAATCCATTCCAGTTCCAATCGGATACCAGGATTGGGAGTTCATTGCCACTGCGCTCCAGAAGCCGCCTATAGGAAAAGACAAATGGAATACAAATAGAACGCCAACAGCAAGCGGAGATGAAAGCGAAGGATTTGTTTTGTCAACTCAATATGACAATGCATTGTACGGATATCCGCAGTGGAGTTATATTTCAAGCACTTCCTGCGGCGTCAGCCAGACAATCGACACCAATGTACTGAACAAATACTCGCTTTGGAACTACATACAAAGCACTGACAACGGTTTCAGTAAGGAGGAACAATGATCACTTTGCGACAGTTTTCTCGGAATACACTCTTCATCGGGGCTTTGGCATTTACGACATCCATTTCAATAGCCCAAAACGATACGCGATCCACAAATCTTGATCCGGATGGCGTACATATGAGGTCAATCAAAAACCCTCCGCAATCCGCTCCCTCCTTCACGCTCACTTTGAGTCCAGGCACACGTAACAAGAATATCTCCGAATTTCGTGTGGGATCGAAGGTGTGGATTACTATCAAAATGACGAACATAACTGAACATACAATTGACCATTCTGATTGGCACTCAGATGCTGGAGAAATGTCCTATTTATGGGATGTGAATGATGAAGATGGGAAGCCGGTCGCAAAAATTGTGCATCTACACCCGGAGTTGGACACTGCGAGTTATTATTGGGGTGCTATTTCGCCAGGTGAAAGTGAGATTGGTGAAGTGCAGTTGAACAGGGTCTATAAGTTTGATAGGCCCGGAAAATATGTCATTCAGGTCTCGCGTCCCGACATTGATTTCAAAGATGCCAATGGTAACTTCGTGAATGTCAAGTCCAACATCATCACCATCACGATCACTGGATAGCCATTACCCACACCGCCCCGGATGCAGATAATGTTTCCGGGGCGAAGTTTCTCTTGTCAAGGCAACCGGCGTGCAGTGGCATAGAAGCTCAAGGCCGCATCGCCCTGTTCCAGCAGCCGCGTTCGTTCTAGCAAGCCATAGCGGTCATCGAGGCGCTGCTTCTTTCGATGCTCTGCGATAACCAAAGAGCCCTCGCCAAGCAGCCCGGCCGCCGCGCCGCCCAGCAAACCCAGCGTCGCTGCATACTCCTCGGCCGCATCCCAGGGCGGATCGAGAAAAAGTACTTCGTACTGTTCTTGATTTGCTTCTTCCTGTTTTCGTTTCCGGCCGGCCACTACTGCGCGGCGCAGAAAAGCTCCCACGGCGCAGCCGTGAACACGGAATCCCTCCCTTAGCCCCAGCCGTTCCAGGTTGCCGCGCAAAACCCTGAGCGCCGCCGGAGCACGCTCCACGAACTCCACCCGCGCGGCCCCTCGGCTGAGCGCTTCTATCCCCACCGCGCCCGAGCCGGCATACAAATCCAGAAAGGCCGCGCCCTCCATGCGGGGCACCAGCACGTTGAAGAGGGTCTCGCGCAGCCGGTCGCTGGTGGGACGGGTGGCAATCCCCGGCGGAGCCTCCAGGGTGCGGGAACCGAGTGATCCGGCAATGATGCGCATCGCCAACCAGCATACCGGAAGCGCGGCGACCTCCAAAGAAGAAGCCCGACCCTCTACAATTATTTTGTATGCGTGGCTGGTCAATTCCGCTGGGCCGTTGGATGGGCGTCGAACTGCGCGTCCACGTCTTTTTTCCGCTTCTGGCGGCCGTTTGCATGGCGCTCAGCGGCTCTGACGGCATCGGGCGCGGCCTGGCGCTGTTCATGATCCTGGTTGCGGCGGTCGCGGTGAGGGAGACGGCGCGGCTGCTGGTAGCTGCATGGCTGGCCTTAAGGCTGCGCGCCATTCTGCTGCTGCCCATCGGCGGTCTCTTTGCATACGCCGACCCGGAGAGCCAGGAGGGATCCAGTCAGGGTGGCGGGCAGTTTAGCCTGGCGCTGGCCGGTCCGGTGGCGAACCTGGCCACGGCGCTATTGCTGGCCGCGGCGTTTCTTGGCGCCAGCGGCGGCGACCTCAAGCTCTTCGACCAACCCTGGATCTCCGCCCACTGGCTGATACGCAGCATGGTCTGGATGCAGGCCGGCCTGGGCATCCTGCACCTGTTGCCGGCCTATCCCCTGGACGGCGGACGGCTGCTCCGGGGCAGCTTTGCCCGCAAGCACGGTTTCACTCCCGCCGGCCGCATGGCTGCCGGGCTGGGTCAGATTCTGGCGCTGATCGCCATGGTTGGCGGCATGTTGTTGCATAGTCCCTGGCTGATCATCGCCGGCTTCTTCATCATGATCGGCGCGCAGATCGAGGACCAGGGCGTCTTCTTCCAGTCGGTGGTGGACACCGTGCATATGCGCGAGGTGATGCTCACCGACTTCGCCACCCTCTCCGCCTCCGACACCCTGGCCGGCGCGCTGGTGCGCTGCGTCCACTCGCTGCAAGAGGATTTTCCCGTGGTGCGCGGCCCGCAACTGGTGGGCATCATCAGCCGCCAGCGCATCGTGGACTGCAACGGCTACGTGCAGGCGGCCATGTCCAAGGCCTTCCAGGTGGCGCGCCCCGAGGACACGCTGGGAACCACCATCCGCCGCATCCAGACCGGCCGCGGGCTCTCCCTGATTCCCATCACGGAAAGCGGACGCGTCGTCGGCATTGTCAGCGTCCAGAACCTGATGAGCGCCATGTCGCTGCTGGCCGAGCAGCGCCGCCTGGAACGCGAAGAAGCCCGCGAGAAAGCCCTCTAGACGCATTTCCTTTTTTATTCATCGCTCTGAAACCTCTAAGCGTAATAAACTGCAATGTCTATGAGGGTACGAGCGCGCTGAAAACGCCAGGGCTCCCGATGAGGCGAGCGAGGCAAGGACGGTAGCAAATTGCCGGGCTTTCGTGCTGCAAACGCTGGCTTTACGGCACAAACGATCTTTTGGTCTCGCAATCTGCCTCAGGTTTGATACAATTCCATCGAATCTCCGATCAAAAAGATTCCTGTTTATATGGTTTTGGAGACTTTTTATGCGTGTCATGCTCGCTGTCCTACTATGCCTGTCTGTCGTTCTCATCGGCTGTTCTTCGAATTCATCAACTGACAACTCGAAACATGGAGACCAATCTCCCATTGCGAATCCAGGTGGCCCATATACCGGCTTACCCGGCGTTGGAGTGAACTTCAGCGGGAGCGGTTCTACCGATCCCCAGAATGAAACACTCACTTACGCATGGAACTTCGGCGACAGCACTGCCGGGACGGGTGTTAGTCCAACCCACTCTTACTCGGCAGCAGGAAACTACACTGTTTCCCTTACCGTGACTGACACCTCCGACTTGACCTCAACCGCAACCAGCACCACGGCTACGATCAAAGCCCAATCACCAGTGGCGAACCCCGGAGGCCCGTATGCCGGACTACCTGGTATTGCTGTCAATTTCAACGGAAGCGCATCGACCGATCCCCAGAATGAAACACTCACTTACGCATGGAACTTCGGCGACAGCACTGCCGGGACGGGTGTTAGTCCAACCCACTCTTACTCGGCAGCAGGAAACTACACTGTTTCCCTTACTGTGAATGACACCTCCAATCTCACATCGACTATTAATACGATAGCCACGATCGACATTATTGGACCCACTGTGAACGGGACCGTTGCTAGCGGTTCCGGTATTTCGTACGGTGACCCGGTTATCTCCGGCGCTCATATTTACCTTTTTGCTGTGAACACCACCGGATACGGCCAGCCTTCCATCTCTCTGCTTAATTCCTCTGATACCGGACACTCTGATGAAGTCGGCTCCTATGTTCTCACAAATTCAACCGGCAGTTTCTCCATCCCTCCCGGTTACATATGCCCCTTCGGTTCTCAACTTTACATCTACACTTTAGGCGGAACCATCGGTACGGTCACGAACTCCGCTGCTGGCCTGCTCGCTGCACTCGGCCCCTGTAATAGTCTCATTTCAAATAACTCAGTCTGGGTCGATTCGGTCACAACGATTGCCGCAGCATACGCCTTATCCGGTTTCGCCACAGACGCCATACACATCTCCAGCTCCGGTAGTGCGCTCGCCCAAATCGGAGTTGCCAATGCTTTTGCCAATGCTGCAAACATCGTCTCGATCTCAACCGGTAGCACTCTAGCCACCACGCCCGCCGGCAACGGGAGTGTCCCGCAATTCACTATCGGTACAATAGCTAAAATACTCAATTATTGCATTAGCTCTACCGGTCCCAGCTCACCCGAATGTTCTACTCTATTTACAAACGCAAAATCCTCTGGTTCGACCGGCGCAGTACCGACCGACACCGCGACCGCCGCTATCAATATTGCCCACAATCCCGGTTCAAATATCGCAGCGCTCTGTAGTATCTTGCCATACTGCTGGGATGCGCCTGGCGCTTTGCCTAATGATTTCACGATCGGAATTGCCTTTACAGGAGGAGGTATGTCTCAGCCCTGGACTATTGCTATCGACGGCTCCGGCAATGCGTGGATTGGAAGCCAGACGGCCTGGACTGTCACGGAGCTATCCAGCACGGGTGCAATCCTCTCTGGACCTAATGGATACACCGGAAACGGATTAGTTGCAAATAATGGGATAGCCATTGACGGTTCCGGTAATGCTTGGATAACAGATGGAGACGGCTATGTCACAGAGATATCGAGTTCCGGTTTTCCTCTTTCAGGGAGCTTCCCTGATGGAAAAGCTGGCGGATACACAAGTCCTAGTATGGGCGGAGATCGGGGCATCGCCATTGATGCTGCCAATAACGCATGGGTAACAAACCTCGGCGGCGATAGCAATACAACAGAGTTCTCTAGTACAGGTTCCGTTTTGTCCGGTGAGAGTGGCTACTCAAGCAACTATATGCGTTTGCCCTACGACATTGCCATCGATGGTTCCGGCGATGTCTGGGCATTAAATTCAACCACCTATGATGGCGCCACCATCACAAAGCTTTCAAATTCCGGAGCAGTCCTTTCAGGTACCGGAGGCTACGACATTAGCGGAACTATATTTAACAGTGGGCTGGCTATCGATTCCTCTGGGAATGCCTGGTTCCTCACATCAGGTGGGCCGACATCAAGCCTGGTAAAAGTCTCCAACTCCGGAGTCCTGCTTGGACAATACACTGGAGGAGGCCTCGCTTACCCATACAAAATCGCCCTGGACGGCGCAGGGAATGTCTGGGTCATAAATTGTCCCAATAATTCAACCGAGGGTAGCTACAGCGTTTCTGAATTCAACAAAAACGGCATCCCCATCACCGGCTCTTCCGGTTATATCTCAAGTGGCTATAATGGCAGTGCCTTGGTACTCGGCCCTTCAGACATCGCTATCGACGGATCCGGCGATGTTTGGATCATGCCTGGCTTTAACCAGATAGATAACGGTGGCACAAACTTCGTCGTTGAACTAATCGGCGCTGCGGTGCCTGTCATCACCCCAATCGCTGCGGGTTTGCCTCAAACACCGACGACAGACGGAACAAGCAACCTCGCAACACGCCCCTAGCCTGAACCATGCCCCAAATTTCGATTCTGAGAGTAGGGATTCTCATTCAAGAAGGTTCACCCGAACGGCTAGGGCATCGCCGCCGCCCTAACCCAATTTCGAAACTGGAGAAGGAATATGAGTTCCGAAGCAATTGCCGTCTCGCTTTCATACGCGAATATACCCGCTGAATGAATCGAGGTTTTGAAAGGGCACGACTTTAACTATGAAGGGTACTGGCTTTAGCCCGTATATTACGCAGCAAAATCAATGTCGGGCTTTATCCCCTGAGGGAATGTTGGAATTGCTACAAATCATTGTTTCTAGCTCCCCCAACGTGCCGTAGACTGACCGTGCGCATGTCCGAAGATTCTCAATCACCACTCGATCCCGGCCTCTACCTGGTAGCCACTCCCATCGGCAACCTGGGCGACATCACCCTGCGCGCCCTCGATGTGCTCCGCCGCGTGGACCGCATCGCCTGCGAGGACACCCGCCAGACGCAAAAGCTGCTCAACCACTTTCAAATCACCACCCCCACCCTGAGCTGCCACCAGCACAACGAACATCAGCGCGCCGCAGAGCTGATCGAGGCGCTCAAGGCCGGTGGCCGCATCGCCGTGGTATCCGACGCCGGAATGCCGGGCATCAGCGACCCCGGAGGCCGTATCGCCGCCCAGGCCATTGCCGCCGGCATTGCGGTGATCCCCATCCCCGGAGCCAATGCCGCGCTCAGCGCGTTGGTGGCCTCCGGATTGCCCGCGGATGAGTTTCACTTCATCGGCTTTTTGCCGGAGAAAGCCGGGGCGCGGCGAACCCGGCTTGAAGAACTGGCCGCACAGGTGCAATATGCCGGCGCTCCACGGACTCTGGTTTTCTACGAGGCGCCCCACCGCATTCTGGAGACACTCTCCGACCTCGAAGCCGTATTTGGTCCCGCCTTGCGCGTAGTGCTGGCTCGCGAGCTGACCAAGATTCATGAGGAGTTTCTGCGCGGTACGGTGGCCGAGGCGCGCCACGAGCTGGCCGGCCGCGACCGCATGCGCGGCGAGATTACTTTGCTCGTCGACGCGCAGCCGACGCAGGCTGGTGCAAAGTCCACATCTGGAGCGCAGGAAAGGATTTCCGACCGCGTCGCTCGTCTTCAGGCCGAAGCCGGTATCGACGAAAAGGAAGCCCTCAAGCGCCTGGCGCGCGAGCTGGGTCAATCCAAGAGCGAGGTTTATCGTGAACTGCAACGGGAGCGCGCACGGCGGCGGAGATAAGGCTTTATCTGTTCCCTGTTCCCTGTTCCCTGTTCCCTGTTCCCTGTTCCCTGTTCCCTGTTCCCTGTTCCCTGTTCCCTGCAACATGACCTAGGGCCTGTCTAGGTCAAGTGCACCAAATTATGTGCAATAATTTTCGGATAATTTCGCTTAACCAATTCATATAAAATATGTTAGTGCGTTTTTGGCAAATGGATGGCGAAAAAGGGCCTTTATAGCAAAAGAACATGTCCTTATATGCGCATCTTTTATGCTCATAAATGCCCAGAAGTGTAAACTTCCAGCTACACAAAAGGCATCTTTTTCAGCCTCCTCGCCATGGATTTTCGTGCCTGCTCATCCCCTCTTGCCCGCTACCCCGCGTCCGGCCATCCACAAATGAACCGGATGCCCTAGGTTTCGATTTTGAGAATTGGGTAGAGTCCTGTTTCCTATTCCCTAATCCCTATTCCCTATTCCCTATTCGCTGTTCCCTTGTCCCTTTCCCTCATCTCCCGGAAATCTGTGATCAACTGCTCCAACTGTTCCTGCTTGCGGCTGCTCATGTCCAGGAAGCGGATGCCGATATTGCGCCGTTCCCTGTCATGGATGACCTGGACGACGCCACCGAGACGGAAGGGCAGCCCTGCCAGGCGAAACTCAGTCTCCACCCGCGTATAGATGCCCACCGGAAAACGTTCGTCGGCGCGAATGCGGCAGCCGCCCAGGCTCAGGTCGAGAATGCGCCCTTGCAGCCGCGATGCGACATTGATGAGATGAATCACCGCCGAGGTATCGACCTCTTCCCGCAACGCCTCCCGCCGGTCTCGCGGAGAGGGCTTTGCCTGCGATACCGGCAAAGCCCCCGGAAGGGGATGGGCTCGCGCCACGATTGCCAGCGCCGGGGTCTGAATTTGAGTCTGCCGCCGCGCTTTTTCTGCGGCCTGCTGTGCAACCGTAGCCTTAGCGGTCTCCCGCGCGGCAGCTTGTTCCTCCGCGGCCCGCTTCGCGGCGGCCTGCTGCGCGGCTTTGGCGGCATTCTCTGCCGCCACCTCAAAGAGCGCCTCGACCAGCTCCTCCCTGCGCCGCAAAGGCACATCGACAAAGTGGATGCCAACCAGATGCCGGCTGTCGGTCCAGGAGGTCATGCCGCTGAAGCGGAAGGCAAGCCCGCGGACCCGGAAGGTGGCCTCAACTCGCACCATGGACCCGGCCTTAAACTGCTCCTTGGTACGCAGGCAACAACCGCCCAGGCTGAGATCGACAATGCGGCAAGAGACGGTAGAACCGTGATTGACCAGCAGCAGACTGGCCTCTTCGTCCACGCCATGGCGGGGGACGGTCCGGCGGTTTTCTTCACCGGTCTCAGGCTTTGCCGCATTATCTTCCGATTCCATGGTCATCACCACCTGCATCCCGGAATCATCCGTGCCCTTCCGCCGCCAGGTCCCAGGGGCGTTGTGGGGCAGGCGGTGCTGCTTCCCGGCCCTGCAAGCGGTCATACACGTAAAGGTCGCTGGTCGTTCCCAGCGACTCGTTGTACAGATCGATGGCGCCCATCAACTGTTTCAACTCTTCGCTGAACCGGTGGATCGCGTGCAAATGGCTGGCCGTGGCAGGAAGCTCAAGTTGTGTCGTTTGCAGGAACTTTTGATAGCCGCGGTCCAGCAGCTGGGCCACCCGGCCCCCAATCAGCGCGCCGGGCAAAACGGCAATGGCCGCCGGCGCCGTCTTCTCCGCGGCCGCTGCCAGAACCGCCCCGGCCCCGTACTTGGTCACCAGCACGCCGCCAGCAACTTCGGTGGAGGGCGCTACGTCGAAGCCATCTGCGCGCAGCTTCTCCAACATCTGATCAAAATTTG
>Ga0326727_10025194_pt1 | contig 11176 bp, 10 predicted proteins | sample MB2enrmetagenome_FD_207643 | JGI IMG/M metagenome (GOLD analysis project Ga0326727, IMG submission 207643) | Lab enriched peat soil microbial communities from McLean, Ithaca, NY, United States - MB29MY | ecosystem: Environmental > Terrestrial > Soil > Wetlands > Peat | place: USA: New York... | reverse complement strand
GTGGATCTGAACACCGACGCTGCCGCCGACTAGACCGCAAAGGTGAGAAGAAGGACCCTTACCGATCATCCTCGGGAATGAGGCGCAGGATCACCTGGTGGCGCCCTTCTTTCGTGGCGTGCAGAGTCTGGGTCAAGGCAGCGTAGTTCTGTAGATAGTCGGGATCGTAGTAGGCGCCCTGGGGCACATCCTCCCAGGCGTAAAGATCGTAGTCCCCCGGCGCCAGGCCATGCAACACAAACTGTCCGTTCTGGTCGCTGACGGTTTGCCTATAGAGTCCGGGGTTCTGCCGCAATTCGGAAGCGGGTACGGCCACCACCACCGCCCCGGGAACGGGCTGGTCGTGGCTATCCACAACCACCCCCTCGGCGCGAGCTCCCTTGGCGCTCACGGTCACGAATATGGGAGAGGATCCATGTTCCAGGGGGAGCTGGAGACCGTCCCTGGTGACCTCGACCGCTCCCACTTGGGCGTAGCTGAGATAGGCGTCTTCCAGTCCCGCCGGAAAGCCTGAAACCGCGACAAAGTACCGGCCGCGGCCCGCGATTTGCATCGTAAACCGGCCGTTTGCGTCCACCTGAGCGCTCTGCCCGGAACCTCCGCTTCCCATCTCGTCTTCGGACAGCAGGGCAGCGGGGGATAGCGAAACGGTCGTGGCAGGAACGGGACGAGGCGGCGGACAATCGCAGTTAACATAGCCCTGGAACTGGGAGAGAGTGTGTAGTGGCTCGAGGTGTACCTCGACCGTCTCCAGATCGCTTTGCTCCACCTGCACCGTAGTGCGGCCTTCCAGGGTCTCGCCGGCGCTGTGTTCGATAGCCACCACGGTATAGCTTCCCGGCAGTACCTTCTTGAATTCGAAGCTGCCGTCGCGATACTCGCCTTGGAGCGGTTCGGCGTAAGGCACGCTCACCCGCGGCGCCAGCGTGACTTCCACCGCGCTGCCGATGGCGCCGCTAACCCGGCCGCGCACGCGTACCGGTTTTCCCGGCAACAGCACGAACTTGACTGGAAAGAGGTCTGCGGGGCGAAGGCGAATAGGCTCGGCCAGATCGAAGGACGAGACCCCGGGATAGTATTCCGGGGGACAGACCACGTCGGAGATGCTGGAACGATAACTGGCCACCAGGTAGTACGGCCCCGGATCGAGATCGCCCAAGCGGAACTCGCCGCGCTCGTCGGACAGGACGTCGCGCACCACGGCAAGGCGCCGCGTTCCGGAAACATAACGGTACTGCAGCAGCCGCACCACCGCTTTGGCCAGCGGCTCGCCATTGCCGTCGAGGACACTGCCTCCAATGGCGGCGACCGCCACCAGGTGCAAAACCACGTCCTTGACCTCCTCGCCGGAAGTCACTGCGATCAAGGCCCGGGCGCGGGGAAGGTGGCCCAGAACGTAGCCGGTCCTCTCTGCCAAAAGGCGGTAGCGTGCCGGCCCTAAGCCGGTGAAGGTGAACTCACCACCGTCGCCGGTCGTCGTGCTAGTGGCGGCGGCGTTTGCGTCGGGAGCATCTCCGGATTTGATGGCGGCCAAGGCCACCGTGACCCGGCGCATCGGTTCTCCGTTGCCGCCCACGACATGCCCGGAAATGACCGCGGTGGTAGGGGGCGCTATGGCGGGCTTGCGCGGCTCGTCCGCCGTCAATAAGGCGGGCAGAAACAGAATCAGCCACAGACAGTGAAGGGCTCGCATAAACGTTCTTTGCGGGCCAGAGTAGCACAGGGCGACGATTCTTGGATACGCGGCTTAAGGTTATAATCGTGCCGTCACCCTGCCTGTCCGAATGGGTCCTTAAGGATTCGGAGGTGAGCATGAAGCGCTGGCTTATTTTCCTCCTGCTGGCAGTCGCGACCGGGGCTTGGGCGCAGGCTTTTATTCCGGCGTCTCCCGGGGCTAGCGATGTGCGCACAATCAGGCGATTGATGGCACAGCTCGAATACGCCTCTTCCCGAGGCGATGCGAGAACTTACGCTGCCATCTTTGCCGACGATGCTAAATGGCTGGGGTTGGACGAGAGACAAGCCAATGGTCCCGCCGCTATCCAAAGGAACATCGAGACTATGTTCCGGACTTTCGGTCCGCTGGTTTCCAGGGGCTGGGACTGGGGGTGCGAGGCCAAGGCAATTGGCCGAACCCAGATTGGCTCGCCCCGGGGCTGGGGGTTCGAGGCCAAGCCCGGACCGGATGTGGCGATCATGACTCTGTACCAGAGCCAGCGGCGGGCGCTGTTCGCGTTACCGGAATCGCCGGATAGTTTTTTCGGAAATCCCGATCGTAAGCTGGGCGGTTGCCTGGAAACCACACTGGGGCTGGAGAAGCACGAAGGACGCTGGGAAGCGGTGCGGGCGCGCCTGCGGGTCACTATGTCTTGCAATATGCGGGTCGCCACGTCTTGCAATGTTGTCTACTTGCCGTTACGGTGAGCCAGGCACCAGGACAAAGGCAACGATGGTGTTGCCGCGCTTACCCGTAGCGCTTTCCACGCGGGCGAGCAGCTCAGCCTCCAGTTCGTCGGTATCCGCGTGGAGTTCGCACGCGGCGATCTGCTCCGATGTGGCGCCCTGGAAACACAATTCGCAAACGCCGAGGCCGCCCTCGGAGCGTATCGGCGGCCCGAATACGCGGCACGTCATAGGCCGGGCGGCGTACAAATCGCAGGTGCCGGTTTCAGGATCGAGCGCCGGACAAGGTTCGTCGTTGGCATAGTCTTCGAAATCGTCGCTGTTCTCGTCGAGCAGTCCGGTGGATGCGTCTCCGGGAAAGGCAGGGCTCAGGCGGTGGACCGCGTCAGCGGCGCGACGGCGAACGCGCTCAGCTCGCTCGGGGTCACGGTGATCCAGTTCGGCCAAGCCTTCCTGCAACCTGACGGCGTCCAGTTGGGTGATGGCGAACACCCCGATGCAACACTGAGTGCAGCCCGGGCGGCATGCCAGCCATGCGCCGCTCCGGCGAACGGAATCCGCCAGCGCGGTATCTGCAATCTGCACCAACTCGCGATCGCTGGACTTGGCGTTGCACATTCACAGATCGTACGCCATATCCTTCCAACCAATTATCCTATACGGAAATGGCGAAGCCTTCACAAGCTCAGCCGCACCCGCAACCTGTTGACGATCCGTGCGGCGACCGCTGCAGAACTTCCAGGGTGGCCGTGCGGCTCCAAGTTGTCACCTTGGGGTGGATGTTGGTCGAGTGCGCCGTCGCCCTGATCTCCGCCGGGCGAGCCCACAGCCCGGCGCTCCTGGCCTTTGGCTCCGATAGCCTGGTGGAACTGCTGTCGGCAACGGTAGTAATTCTGCAGTTCGTTCCGCGGTTTACGCTGGGCCCGGCGCGAGCAGCTCGCCTGGCAGGGATTCTGCTTTTCGTTCTGGCCGGGGTGGTGGCGCTTACTTCGGTAGCGGCTCTGGCCGGCGGTATCGAGCCGGATCGCAGTTGGATGGGGATGGCCGTGACGGTGGCCGCTCTCATCGTTATGCCGCTGCTCAGCCGCGCCAAGAAGCGAACCGCCACAAGTTTAGGAAACCGCGCCCTGGCCGCCGACGCGGTGCAGTCGGCCATGTGCGCGTACTTGGCCGGTATCACGCTCGGCGGACTCGCGATCAATGCCGTTTTTCAGGTTCGCTGGATCGATCCCGCGGCAGCGATCGGAGCCATTCCACTCCTCTGGGCAGAAGGAAGGCGGGTGCGGCGCGGAGAAGGGTGTGGATGCTGCTGATGGGAGGTAACCTCCCGGAAGATACCGAATACACGGAAGGGGCGAAGAAAGATGTCAGAGTGTGATGTCTGTGTAGCGGAACTCCTCCGCGCTCCCTGTGGATTGCGTGGCTGCGGCCCTCACCCCCGGGAGGTAACCGCGGAAGACACCAAGTCCACGGATCCTAGCGGCCCATAATAACCCTGCGTGCTCAGGGAAAAAGCAGGCTCTTCGCTTCGCTCAGGATGACGCTTCTTTGGATATTGGGGCCTTTACCCCGGCGGTTGCTTGGCGAAACTGCGTTCTTCGGGAACTTTTGCAGAGTACCGGGTTTACAATTCATCTGGTTTAATGCGACGCTGAGTCCCGGAACCTGGGACACTGGAGCTTGGTCATGAAACAACCCTGGGTGTTGCTGCTGGTCCTTGTGCTGCTCGTTCCGGTGAAGTTGCCGGCGCAGCGCGGGGGAGGCCGTGGGGGTGGAACCGGACGGACCCCCGGCACAGGTAGCGGCGGCGGCAACAGCAACGATAACGAGCTCGCGAGGGAGGTTCAACAGGTTGAGGCCGCCCAGGCGAACGACGATCAGGCGGCGGAGTTTCGCCAACTGGTAAAAAGCACGGCCGTGACCCAGCAGCAAGTGCAAGAACTGGAGAAGATCGCCAAGCCGGGCGACCCGGCAATACCGGCCCAAGCAGCGGCGCTGCAGACCGCCCTGGATGCGCGCAGAAGCAGCCAAGAGCACTTTGTGCAGGGCCTATCCAAAGCGCAGAAGACGGAATTGAAGGAGCCGCTGAAGAATCTCAGCAGCGCCAGCGCTCGCGTGGGCTCCGACTGGGCCGCCCTCCGCCGGGAGTTGGACCGGGCACGAATTGATTCCGAGCATGTGTCGAAAGCGGAAGAAAAGCTGAACGACGCGTTCGCCCGGCTGCAAGCCGGCCAAAAGGAATTGGGCGCGGAGATGGGAATTCAGCCGTGAGGTGCGCTCCGCAACGAATTTGACCCAAGCCAATTGCGGTGCCCCGATCCTGTTTCCCTCCGCGCCCCTCGGAGCCTGCCCTGAGCGAAGCCGAAGGGTCCTCTGTGGTAAATCCGACTTGAGGTCTCTACTGCCATGCCCCTGCCGGAAGCCGCCAAGTTGCCAATTGCGCTTTGGACCGTCTGTGGGCTTCCTTCGTAAACCTGGGACAACGTCTACTACGGGCCAACGCGGAACTGTACCGGCTCGCCGGCGGCGGAGTTGGGCGCGACCCGGACCGTTACCGATGCCGGTTCCACAGTGTATCGCATGTCGATAGTTCAGAAGGCCAGTTGCTCCAGGCCGAGGGTAAACTCCACCTTCTGGGGTTCGCCGGGAGCAAGTTCCAGGACCTTGAAGCCTTTCAGCTCGCGGACCGGGCGCACTACGCTGGTGTCTCGCAGTCCGATGTACAACTGCACAATTTCCCGCCCTGCCTTGGAACCGGTATTCGCGATAGTGGCGGAAACGCGAACTGCTTCCTCGCCGCCGTTCAACGCGCGCTGGCCACGGTTGCCGACAGTTCCGGTTAACGGAGAGCGGTGGCTAGTCGCCGGCGGCGTAGTCCTTCAGCTTGCGATAAAGCGTGGTCTTGCCAATACCGAGCACCTGCGCGGCCATGAGTTTGTCGCCATTGAGGCGGTCGATGGTGCTCAGAATAGCTTGTTTCTCCAAGTCCGCCAGACTGAGGATCTGCGGCCCCGGCCCGGCCGGCCGCGCACACTGCAGGCCGGCATTGCGCACCGCCGAGGGCAGATCGGCCGCGCGCAGCACCGGTCCGGAACTCATGGTGCAGGCCCGCTCCAGGCAGTTCTCCAGTTCGCGGACATTGCCCGGCCAGTCGTAGGCCAGCATCGGCTTGAGGGCTTCCTCGCTCAGCGAGTACTGGGTGCCGCCGGCGCGGCTTAACCGATCCAGAAAGTGCCGCGACAGCACGGAAATATCCTGCTTACGTTCCCGCAAGGGAGGAATGCGCAGGGTCAGCACGTTCAACCGGAAATAGAAATCGCGCCGCACCCGGCCTTCGGCCACCGCTTGTTCCAGGTCGCGGCTGGTGGCCGCCAGCAGCCGTATATTCACGGGCACGCGCCGCATACTGCCTTGCGGCCGGATCTCGTGCTCCTGAATCACCCGCAGCAACTTGGCCTGCGCCTCCACGGGCAGTTCGCCCACTTCGTCCAGGAAGATGGTGCCGCCGTCGGCAAGGGCCAGCAGGCCTTCCTTGGCCCGGTGCGCCCCCGGGAAGGCGCCTTTGACATAGCCGAAGAGTTCGGACTCGATCACGGTAGGCAGCAGCGACCCGCAGTCGAGCGGAATGAAAGGCTTGTCCTTGTAGGGGCCGGAGAGGTGGATGGAGCGAGCCACCAGCTCCTTGCCGGTGCCGCTCTCGCCCAGGATCAGCACGGGGTGCGTACTCTGGGCAGCTTTGGCGATGATGCGGTACAACTTCTCCATCTCCGGGGAACGGCCCACCAGGCCGCCTAAACACTGTTTAGGATGGACCCGGTCGCGATGGGTCCGTTGCTCCGCCGTGCTTCTTGCCGCCTCGGCAGCGGAGCGCAACAGCAGCCGCAACTCTTCGCCTTCCAGCGGTTGCACGCGGTAGTCATAGGCGCCCATTCGGATGGCTTGCACCGCGGTGCGCACATCGTTGTGGGCGGACAGCACGACGATCGGGATCTCGGGATGGCGCTGCTTGAGCTGGGGAATCGCCTCCAACTCCCCGTCTTCCGGACATTCCAGATTGAGCAGTACGAAGTCGACGTTCTGCGCTTCCATCAACCGTGAAGCGCGCTCCAGGTTCTCGGCCAGCAAAGGTTCAAAACCGGCCTCGCGCGCCAGCGCTTGCGCCGCCTCGCGCCTGGGTCCGTTGCCATCGACGATCAGCAGACTGGCGTTTGAAGAAACAAGCGCCAGCGGCGCTACCGCCCGTGCCGTCGCACTCGCCCGCATAATGTCCTCCCGGTTGTACCCCCACGCGCCAGCCGGGCGCGTGCGGGGGATGCTGTTGCCCAAATCTGTTGCCCAAAATGGGACAGATTATAAATTTATAACGAAACGCCATTTTCATTTTGGGAATTAAGTGGCCAATCGGCCCATTTTTGCCGCTCCCCCGGGAGGCGGGGCGGCAGTCGAAATTCCCGTCTGGCGGCCAATTGGCCTTGCTCCTGACTGCGCAAGTGGCTTGTAGGGAAGGGGCTTGCAGAGCCTCAGTCCAATGCCGGACGGATTCCCGTCTTGGGAATTCCACGGGCGCCGTTGCGACGGGTTGCGCCGTTTTTCCCTCAGTGGGAACATGAAAATCATATTCGATGGCAACCAGGCACCGGCCGGCTCGCTATACATGCCGACGCGCTCCTGCTCCTATTTGGGCTTGAGAGTCGCCGTATTCCGTTCGTCACTGGCGATAATGCGATAGAACCTTTTCAGATCCTCTGCCTTGGCCACGGGCACGCTGAGTTCCTTGATTTCAAGAACGCGGCTGTAGCCAATGGTGTTTCCGTGGAATTCCGTCTTGGCGTGATAGCTGGCGAAGCTGTAGTCCACATCGACGGGCAGAGGCAACTCGTCCACTTCGTAGCCAGGAGGCAGCTCGATTTCAAAGCTGTCGGTATCTCGCTCCAAGCCCTCGAATTCGATGGCGTACTTGCGCGGCTCGGGGGTCTCCAGCAAGGCACTCGACTTGACCCCGAGCACCCGGGGACGCACCAGGAGGAGATTGCCGGCATGTTTGGCATAGTTGTCCGACGAAATAGTGTACCCGAAGCCGAAAGGCAAATCGGCGTGGTCGCGGTTAATCACAAAGGCCTTGCTGATCTGGAAATTGGATAGCGAGGCGCCCAGGAGAGTTTCGATCGATTTGATGCGGTCGGTGTCTTGGGTGATAGCGCGCTGCCGTGCACGCTCTGCCCAAGCCTGGTCGCCGAGGCGCATCTCTTTGATCTCTCCCTGGAGATTGCCGCTGGCGTTCAGCGCCAGTTTGCCGGTGCGTTGAATGCCGTTCATCGCAGAGGGCAACGTGGGCAGTTCGACCAGTTCCCCCCCGTCGGGACCGACCAATAGGCCATAATTGCCCTGCAGATAACCCCCAATACTGCCAAACGGGGTGAATTCTTCCGTGGGATCGAAGAAAAGCAGCTTGCCGTAGCGAGCGTGCGGTAAAGTCGCCACCAAAGACGGATCCGATAACCCCTCCGGGAGTTTGACCGCCAGGATGGCGTGATCGAATGCGCCGAGATGCGCCGGCGTATCGGCCGCAACCGCGCCCCGCTGGCTGTTGATGATTACGTAGTAAGACGCAACCCCGATTTCACCCAGCATCGAACTCAGTAGCGTGGCTTTGTCTTTGCAATCGCCGTATCTGTGGGTGAAGGTATCTGCCGCCGCGTGGGGCTGCAATCCTCCTATACCCAGACTGATGGCGACGTAGCGAATCTCCTGCTGAACGAAGCGCGCCACAATCCTCATTTTTTCGAGCTGGGTAGGCGCGGCCGCCGTCAGGCTGGCCACCTCCTGCTTTATGTCGGGAGAGGCATTGAAGCGGCCGTTGGTCAGATTCCGGTACCAGTCTCCCACTTTCTGCCAATTGCTTATCTCGTTGAGCGTCGAGCCGCCGGGAGGAAAAAAGGAGACGACCATGTATCCGGCAACCTCAGGAGGCATGGCCGATTCGGGCCGAATCCCGCTGACATTGCCAACAGTCCAATGCCACTCTCCCCCTCCCGCCGCCGGCTTTGCTTCCGGGTAGTTGAACCAGAAAGTCTTGCACTCCCAGCCGGAAGGAAGAGAAAGCGAGTAATGGCTTTCACGGGCAGGACTCTCCTGCTGGAATTCCCACATGTCCTGCAGAACATAGGGTTGTTCCTCGGCTTCGTACTCGTATCCGATGACGTTCCCCGGATCGGACGCCGGGATGCGGAGCAACTTGGCCTTCACGTCGGACACCAACTCGCTGCCTTCAACTTTGTGCAAGGAGATCTCCAACGCGTCCTTGTCTTTTACCTCATAGTCCTTACCCTGGGCCGGGATACACCAGCCGTGCAGACTGGTTATCTTCCGGTGAGAGTTGAAGGAAACTGCCACCTCACCGTACTCCCGGCCGCCGGGGCGCAGGATCTTGTACGCCTTACGCACCGATCTTTTGACCCGATCGGTGGAGACTACGGTCAGGTTCTCCTCCGAGTACAGCAGCACCGCATCCGTCTTGTCGTCATGGGCCGGCAGAGGAGCGCCGGCTACGGCAGCCAGCCATGGAGGCGCACTGCCCGCCACCGCGGGCCGGGCATACGTCAACACGGCTAGGATGGCCGCCAGAAAGATCCAGTGGCCATGCCGGCTAGTTGCCGGCGACGGCCGTACCCGGTTGCAGAACGATCTGTGCCTCATCACTCGATTTCACCTGTTGAAAGAAATTGCGCAGTGCGGTGTAGTACTTGGTTTCCAGGATGAAGAAACCGATATCCAGACTTCGCGACAGGTGCAGGCTGCCGTGATCGCTTTCCTCTTTGGAGCGATAGGCGATGATATGGGCATCCTGGTCCACGGCCGGCGGCAGGCTAGCGGATTCCCAACCGGCCGGAAGTTCCAGGGAAATGTCGTCCGTCTCCTGGGAGGGGAACTCGAAGTAGATAGGGTGAACTCGGTTCGCGTGTTCGAAGATGTGCTTCACTTGACCGCTGAAAAGCCCCACCGGAAAATACACGCGCCTGCCCGACCCCGAGACCCAGCCGGGTACGCGCAGCTTGAATTCCGCTACCAGCGGCGGGGCGGAAACGTCCCACTCCGGCTTGTTGGTCAGCTCCACTTGGCTGGCCACGGGGATGTACTGCTGGGCTTCATCTTCCAGAGCTTTCTTACGCGCGGTTTCGTCTTCATTGTGCTCGTCGACACGCCAGCGGGCAGCTTCTAAGCCGGTGTAGGTAATGGTCAGTTTGCCTTCCAGATCGCCCTGCGGCGAGAGCTTCAAGCTCGCCTTACGCTCGATGCGGGAAACCGAACTCTCCGGCAAGGTAGTGATAATCCAGTTTCCGCCGTCTTTGTCCAGCTTCAGACCGGCCACGCCCGTCTCCGTCCACGGCAACAATCCAAAGGGAACAAAGGCCGACCCCGGATCGCAGTAGAGGTCTTTCCCATCAAGCTTCACGAGAACCACGTTGGAGTTGAGCTTGGAACGGTTCATCTGCTGGGAAGAGAAAAAGTAGCGGCCGCGGTCGGAAACCCAGACCCCGTGGGCGTCAAAACCCGCGGCCCGCGCCAGGGCGAGGAAAAGCCAAGTCAAGCTCGTGCCGTTCCCATAGCCTCGCTTCCACAGCTCCTGCACATTGCTGGGTTCTTTCTCCTTCTCGCGTTTGACCTCCTGTTCGGTCTTCTGAATCTCGAAGGATGTGTTGCGGAGCTGCTGCACCCGCGCATAGATCTTCTGCAGCTTGGTCTCCGGCGGATCCGCCGGAGAAACGATCTGCCGGACGGCGTCCTCCATGGCGCCGCGCTTCGAGACGAAAGCCTCCATCGCGGTATTCCAGTTCTGGCCGGTCTGCTTCCAGTACTTGGCGGCGTCGCTTTCCAGGTTGGCGAGATCGTAGACAAAATCCACCCGTGCCTTCAGTTCGTTCTCCGGAGGCATGTGGTCCTCGGACTGAAAGGCTGGAATGTTCCTGGCCTCCATGCGGACGATATGATCCGTGCCCTGTTTGGGATTGGCCGTTCCCGGCGGCAAAGCCTGCCAGGTCCACCGGACCTGCAGCGGCAAGCCTTGCGGCGGGTCATAGGGTTTGAGGGAAAACTGGGCGTAACGCGTAAACAAGTCCTGGCTCAGAATCCAATGGGAGTCGTAAAGCGCGTCTTCGGCTAGGTCGATGGTGTAGTAGTACTCAATGATGCTGCCCACCTGGACATTGGGAAGGGTGAAGGTCCTGGCCTTATATTTCAGGTATTTCCCCTTAACGATGTCTTTCTTGAAGACTTGGCCGCTAAAATCCACCACGGAGCCGTCCGGGCTTATGGTGCGCGCTTTCAGGTTTGCGATATTGGTGTCGTTCTCGAAGTAGGGGATTTCGATGTTCGCCTGTTCCCGGCCCTCAGCGGTCAGGATCTTAATGCGGAAGTAGACGTTCTCACGCGAGATCCGGCCGTTGTCGTCGCGGTCCACCTGGCGGCCCAGGATGACTGCCGCAGCCCCGGGCGCCAGCGGCTCGCTGGTCATCTTCAATTCTTCCGGGGAAATGGGTTGAAATCCGATGGCGCAAGCGGGAAGCGAAACGCCAATGGCAACGAGAAGAGCCGCCAAAACGCATGAAACCATCGCAAGCAAATGCCGTAAGGACACGCTGAATCTCCTTAAGAGTACTCAGGTAAGACTCGGCCCAACTGAGGAATTTGCTATTTTTCCGTCACGCGACAATACCGTGGCCGATTGTGCGCGTCAAGAGTTTGCTGAAATGGGAATGGAGGCCGGCTATCGCGG
>Ga0326727_10025193_pt1 | contig 11176 bp, 16 predicted proteins | sample MB2enrmetagenome_FD_207643 | JGI IMG/M metagenome (GOLD analysis project Ga0326727, IMG submission 207643) | Lab enriched peat soil microbial communities from McLean, Ithaca, NY, United States - MB29MY | ecosystem: Environmental > Terrestrial > Soil > Wetlands > Peat | place: USA: New York... | reverse complement strand
TGGATGTATGGCTGGATCGCCGCCGAGGATGCGGCGGATGAGGCCGGAAAGAAGCTGGCAGAGGCTTTTCGAGCGCGCCAGTCGTTAGGCCAGGCGCGTGTTTGATGGATGTACAAGTTATTGAGCCGTTTCCGGAATGGGCGTGGCCGCTGGTGTGGTCATGGATTCAACCCTTTCGGAGTAGGGTAGCGGATGATTTTAGCCCGAAGACTCTAAGCGATTTCGTGGGCCACGCGGTCTCGATTTCGCAGAGGTGTCGCACTTTCGCTGTAACTCGCGACGGCGACCTGGGTGGTTTCATCACGGCGGAAGCCGTGAGCCCCGTCCTGAGCACTTCTCATTTGTTGTTCAAGAAAGAATTTTGGGGTTGGGGCACCACGATACCCGCATTGCGCGAGGTGTACGGCAGAATCTTCCGCGAGGGCGCGCTCAGAATCGAGGGCGAGGTCTTCGCCGATAATTACTCTGTGATTTCCGTCGCCCGCGCGATCGGCTTTCGAAACGAAGGTAGGCTGCGCGCCCGCACGATGCGCAACGGCAAGCCAATGGATATGGTGATCCTCGGCCTCTTGAAAGAGGATTTCGAGCATGGCATCACTCATAGCCCCGGCGATCGGACTCGCGGGGTCGATCTTCGGCAGCAGCCCCGGAGCGCGGACGACGACAACCACGCCGACGTTCACGACGGCCCAGACGGGCGTGCAGAACGAGTTGGGGTCGAACCTCCAGTCTGAACTCTCAGCGGGGGGCGCCGGAATCCAGAAGCAACTCGATCCGCTCGAAGCCACGGCGGCGGGTTCCATCAATACCAACTACGCCACCATCCAGCAGCGCATGCAGCAGGCCAACGCCTCGCGGGGCTTCGGACGCTCCGGTTCCACTGTTGGCAACTCGAACCAGTTGCAGATTGCGCGGCAAGGCGACCTTGGCAACCTCGCGTCGCAGTTCGCAGCCTACAACCTCCAGCAGCAGAACACCGTGGCGCAGCAGGCGCAGCAGTTCGGCTTCGCCGATCCGGGGAAGAAGGAGACGGCTCCGGGTTCGCAGGTAGCGACCGGACTCGGAACCCTGTACGGCGATATCACCGGCAACGGCGGCAATAACCCGATCGGAAACCTTATAAACCAAATCCCAGGCGTGGGCGGCACGCAGACCAGTGTAGGACCGGGCGGCGGCGCGGGAATCTCCACGGCGACCATTGATCCGGCCGACATGATCACAGGCGGCGGAGACTAACATGCCATACCCCTACGGATATGCGGCGGGCGGGACGCCCAACCCCTTCTTCAGCGCGGTAGAAGCCACGCAGGCCCAGCAGGCGGCACAGCAAAGCATACGGGACCAGATCCAGCAGGCTTACATCAACCGTGAGGCCGCGGCGCGCGTCGACGCCAAGCAGCAGCACGACTTCGACGTGGACAAAGTCGAACAGCAGATGAAACTGCAAGCCGGTGGCGCGCAACCCGTGGCTGCAAACGGCACGATTCCAGGGACGGCCGCCACCCAGTACGGCGACATCTCCTCGCGCGTGCAGGGAGCCATGCCCGCGCCCGATCCGGTGGCCCAGAATTCGGATGACCCGACCACGCGGATGTCGCAGCTTCCCACCCGCTCGATGCCGGATATGACGCCAACTTCGGCTTCGGCGGACCAGCAGGCCGATCCGTCGCGCACGGTGACTGCGCTCAGCGGGCAGCAGTATCAATTGCCGACGCCCGATGAGACCCGGCAGCGCGCCGTGCAGCAAGCGATGGACCTCGAAACCGGAAAGAAGCTCGCCGATGTGCACGCCCGCACCCAGGAGATCAAGGAAAACGGCGTGCCCATGGGGCAGGATATTGCGGACGCAGTGGGCGGCGATCCGAGTGAACTGATCACGCGCGACGAGAAAGTGAAGTACACCTCGTACCTCGCGCCCATCATCAAGGCCAACGCGGCGCAAGAGAACGCCGACACGAAGAAGAACGCGCCGCCTCCATTGCCAAAAACCGAATTCGAGGCGCTTCAGGATTCGCTCAATCCGAACTCGCCGACCGCGAAGCAATCGGCCTTACTCGTCCAGGCGGCGAACAACCAGGCACTCGCGCGGGCGGCGGCCGGGCGCGCGGCCCCGAACGACGTTCCGCTCAGTCCCGGCGGGGCGGCGATTGCGGCGAAGCTGGCCACGGGTGATTTCAATCCCGCGCAGCTTTCGCGCTTCAAGGACAAGGAGGCCATCATGGGCGAGGCGGTGAACCAGAATCCGGACTGGACCCCGCAACTCTACGCGGCCAAGAAATCGTTCACCGACCCCGAGGGTACGCAGGCCAAGAACCTCGGAACGATCTCGCGCATCGTGGGACACATCTCCCGGTTCGAACAGAACTCAAATGCGCTCGGCGTCGCGCCGGGCTACGCCATGGGGATGAACCTCACGGGCCGGGCGGCCGCCACGAGCAACGACACGCACGCCATTTCCGCGGAGCTCGAAAAGTTGACCTCGGGCGGCGTTGGCTCCGAGGCGCAAACCCAGCAATGGCAGAAATCGCTGAGCTCGCCCTTACCCCAGGTGCGGCAGCAGGCCATCGACGAAATTTCGCGGCTGATCGGCTCGCAGTACGAAGGGATGAACCAAACCTACAAGGCCGCCGGCGGCGGCAACCTCCCCGTTCAGCAATTCGTCAGCCCAGCCGGACAACAGTGGATGCGATCGAAGGGCATCAACGTGGGCGGCGGGCCTGCGGCGGCGCCGCAGTCAGCCGCCCAGGGGCGCGCGCCAGCGCCATCGGCGCAGCCTTCTGGTACGCCAACACCTCCCGCGCCCGCGGGAAGCGCTGCCGGGTCTTCCGCGACCGCGGGCGGCCCGGCAAACGCCGCTCCCGCTTCCCCCGCCTCCTCAACGGGCGGGCTCGTCCCAGGGCAGACCGTGACCTTGAAGAACGGCGTCAAGGTGAAAGTGAAGACCGTCTACAGAGACGGCTCTTTCGACACGCAATAAAATGCCCACCGGACTCTACACCGCCGCGGACCTGGCTCCCGCCCCCGAGCCGCCCAGCCCTCAATCGACCCGGCAGACGGGCCTTTATTCGGTCAACGACCTTGCTACGCCCGCCGAAGGACCGGGCGCAAGCAAGCCGGGCGGAGCAACCTCGCAGGTTGGCACAACGGCGGACGGCCACCTGGTGGTGGGCGATCTGGACGCGGGGGCCTCGGGCGTTACGCCGCAGATCGACCCGCGGCTCCAGCAGAAAGGCGTTGGGGACTTCCTCACCCGCGCGCTTCCCGATTCCGCTGGAAACCTGCTCGGCAACGTGGTGGATGCCGTGAGCCATCCCATCAACACGGTGGCGGGAGTGGCGGACCTCGCCATGGGCGGAATGGAGAACCTCGCCGATAAGATCACCGGGCACGCTCGACCCACCCAGGAAACGGCGATGGCCGACGCGCTGGGCAAGATGTACAAGGACCGCTACGGGAGTCCGGACCAAATCAAGAACACTGTCTATAACGATCCGGCGGGAGTGGCCGCGGACCTGGCCACGATTTTCGGAGGCGCGGGAGCAGCCGCGAAGGGAGTCGAGCTCGGAGCCGATGCGGCGAACTTCTCGCGCGTGGCGGGCGCGGCAGGAACCGTTGCGCGGGTGGCGGGGCAGGCCAGCGATCTGGTGGACCCGCTGCGCGTTCCGGGGCGAGTGGCTGGCGCGGTCGCGAAGATTCCCGCCGTTGCTTCCGGCCTCGACGCAATCCCACAGGGCCTCTATCACAGCTCACTGAAGCCGCCGCCCAGCACGCCCGGTACGGCAGCCATGGTGCAGACGGGCCTTGAGAACGGCATCCCCGTCAGCGCTTCCGGAGTTTCGAAACTCACTGATTTGATGGACAACCTGAACAACAAGATCAAGGCGGTGATCGCAAACGGCAAGCAGAGAGGCGTCACCATTGACCCCAACGCCGTCGCTCAGCGTGTGGACCAGATCAGGCCAGGTTTCGCAAACCAGGTGAACCCGGATAAAGACCTTCAGATGATTGATAACTCCAAGGCGGAGTTTCTGCGCAACCAGGGGCAGACGCCGGGATCTCCCGCCGTCGCCCCAAAGCCGACCGGCTTGCTCGATCCGAACGGGCGTCCGATCCTGACCGCGGGAACTCCCGCAACTCCCGGTACGCCCGCCCAGCCGATCCCCGCGGACACGGCGCAGGCAATGAAGCAAAACACCTACAAACAGCTCTCTTACGGCGAACTGAAAAATGGCCAGGTGGAAGCGCAGAAGGCTCTCGCGCGCGGCCTCAAAGAAGAGATCGCGAACCAGTTTCCGGAGATCAGCGCGTTGAACGCCAAGGATTCGAAACTGCTCGACCTCCAGCCGACGCTCGAACGCGCGGTGCAGCGTTATGCCAATCACAATGCTGTGGGGATAGGCCCAGCGGTAGTGGGCGAAGCGGGCGGCCGCATGTTGGGAGTGCCTGGAGCGGGCCTGGGTATCGGCGCTCTGAAAATGGCCTTGGACAACCCCGCGGTGAAATCGCACATAGCGATCATGCTTTACCGGGCCGGTCAAATGTCAGGGAAGGCCACGGGCGCGGTGAGCCGGGCGAAGGTGACTAATATCGCCGATGCGCTGGCGCGGGTGCAAGCGGTAGCGGACTCACTGCCTGCGGGGCAGCGTCCGGGTCAACAAACAGATAGTACACAAAGCAGCCCACCCGAAGGAGGACTCGTACCGTCGTTAGCGCAATAAACCAATACAACCGGAAGAGCGCGACCAGCCCCACCACCATTCCCAGCCACAGAAGCGCAAGCTCGATCCAGAGCATGTAGTTGGTGGAATTGGGCCACAGCGCACCCCAGACTGGAACGCCTAAGAACACGAGCAATGTGATGGCCCATTGCAGGCGTTTGGCCCAGAATTTCCGGAGCAGTGTCGGCACGCGAACGAAGTCTAACACGAGACCCCAGATGCCCGCAAGAATCACTAGTACGATTGCCGCGATGGAGGTTTCCAGATGATGGAACTCGGCTCGATTGCGAGCGCGGTCATCTCGCTGTTCACCCTGCTCCGGATGCTCTACACGGAAAAGACCAGGGCGGAAAACCAACTGCTCGTCCTCACCAAAATCGAAGAGCTGCGCAAGGAGATCCGCGGCGACTATGTGGACCAGCGCGTCTACGATGCCGACAAAAAGGCGCTCGATTTTCGCCTGGCGCGGAGCGCCCGCGCGTCCAGCAGCAAGATTTGACCCTAAGGGTTACTCGCCGTTGAAAAGCGTCGGCTGGGGCTTCTCGTCCGACTTCCGCTTTTTCGGTTTGGTGTGCGCGGCCGGTCCGAGGACGGTGTCGCTCGGAGCCGGAACGATGTGCAGAGGGTCCGTTATGCGGGAAGCGGTTTCGTGCGAATCGGGAAACAGCAAACTGTACGCATTGTCGAGGTCCGGCCAGAACTTTTCGAACGTCCGCTCCAGCACCCGATCTTTGATCGGCCGGTCGGAGAGTTTATTGAACGACTTCACCAGGTGCCACGCTCCCAGGCGATTCAGGCGCAGCCCGTTGAACTGATTGAGGGGTTGGCGGATCTCTGGGTAATCGATGTCGAGGAGCACTGTGACAACCCGGTTTTTCCCCAGGCCCTTGAGCATTCCCCCGGCTTCGAAGTGAATCCACGGCGCGAGGTGGTTCTCACGGGTAATGCAAATCACGCCGCATTGGCACTTTCCGAGGCCCTCGACAATTTCAGTAAACCAGATCGTGCCCTTGTCGATGTCCTCGCTCGACAGCCAAACATCGGTTCCTGGAAGAACCTGCTCCAGCCAGGGCTTCAACTCTTCCGCGAACGCGCGGCTCTTGTCGCCGGACCAGCTCATGAAAATCGTCATGGGACGGCCTCCGACAGTCATTTCAACACAAACCCTAAGCATTCCCACTTAGCGCAACCCGCTCTATCCCTGACGCGGGCGGGGAACTTACAGTAACCATGTGTTGGTTTCCGGGCCTCCGGTTTGAGAGTCGCTTCGCTCCTCATGCTCCGACTCCCCCGGACGGCGCAGAGCCGAAGCGCCTGCACCTTCGTCAAACTCCTGGAACGTGTTCTCCCTCATGCGCGGCATGGCGGCTTCGAAGGCCGCGTCTTAAAGGCGGGATCAAACGTCGATCCCGCGTTACTGCCTGAGCCGTGCCTGCTTCTCGAATGCGCGCCGACAGGTGGCCGTGGCCACAATGCGCGGTGGACGTGGATTCTCTGGAAGCTCGACCGATCACGTCTCACCTGGCGCGAAGTCGCGCGGAGTGACGCCGAGGGCGACACCTGGACCATCGCGCTGCGCCCCATCGCTCTCTACGAATTGAACGGCGGCAGGCCTGAGCCCGCGGTGGACGTGCCGGCGATCGCGCGGCGCGTGACGGATTTACTCGACAGGGAGCTGGCTGCGGTTGAGCCTTCGATCCGCGCGGAAGTACTCAGTGCTCTGGAGCCGGAATTTGCGGGGCGTTGGGCGGAGTGGGTGGGTTAGAGAGTAACGTAGGAGCTATGGAAGAGACGTTTCGCATCGCCGATGACTTACTCGCTGAGCTTCGTCGTCGGGCCAGATCCAAGGGTGATGCGTGCTCCGCGCTGTCGTGCGCCCAGTTAGTCCTTGCGGCCATGGACGAGGGGGCCTTTATAAAACCAGGGTCGCCGTCGCACCTCGACGCCAACAACCCGCGGGCGAAAACGATGTTTAACCCTACCGGCGATCCAAAGCTCGGAGAATCTCGTCTGCAAGCTCAGTCTTCAACGCAACTGGATCGATAGAAACCCCGAGGATGGTACGGCAGGACGGGCACACGTAGCTGATCCCGTTCCATGTTGTTTTGCCCGGCCCGGAAGCGACGGCCATGTCTTCCAGCTCAACTCTCAGCAGCAGCGTTTTGCAGTGTGGGCATTTCCCCGTCATAGATTCTCCTCGAACGCACGAACTGTTTCCGCGAGCTGGGCGACGCGGGCGCTGGTTTCCCGAAGCTCTTTCACCCAGATGCGGACCTGTTGTTCCCCCGGCATATCGGGAACCTGATCCGGCGTGGCCTCCGGCGACGACAGGATGTCCGCAATATTTTTCAACCGATCCGAGACCCCCAGGAGTTTCTGTTTGAGCATCGCCTCGTCGAACCGCGCGCGCTTTAACCGCCGCTTCGTCTCGACAAACTGCGCGTTTTGTTCGTCCGTGCTCATGCCTTCAGATTATCCGGAGGAATGCGGTCGATCAGCTCGCGGAGCGCGCCGAGGAGCTTATCCACGTTGTCTTTCTGCTGCACCATGCTGGCGCGCAGGGCTTCGAGGTTGCGGTCGAGGCGCTGGTGGTCTTCCCAGTTGCTCTCGATCGAATCTTCGAGCCGCTTCATGCGCGCGTTCCAGTCGTAGTTTCCGTTGCCTTCAGCCATGCATCACCCCTTTCAAAACGTCACCGTGTACTCGCCGCCGCGGTTGTCTTCGCCGCGCTCGCGGCGGGCTTCTTCGCGGCTTCCTTCTCGACGACCGTGCCCCACGTGATGCCGCGCTCGAGCTGCGAGTACGGGCGCATGACGGCGATGCGTTTGTCGATCTCCGTGAGGTCTGGGCGCGGTTGCTTCACCAGCTTGCGACGCCAGAGTAGGAAGGTGCGAAGGGTGGCTTCCTTTTCGGAAACCACCACGCCGGACGGGCGCACGAACCTACCGGGCAGCGGGCGGAATCCGAGACTCAACTGGACGTTCGCCGCGCGCCGGATGGCGGCGCGTTCCTTGGCGATGAGGGTCGCGAGTTTCTCGACCTTCCACTCCTTATCGAACTGGACCAGCGTCTCCGACTGATCCTCGTAGAACCGTTCGGCGACCTCCCGGCTCGACTCTTTTTCGCCCGCGTCGCGAGCCGCATGCGAAATCGCTATCTTGAACTCTTCGAGGGAGTTGAGCCGCGAGGGGTGATCATGGCCGCGTTCATCGCGTGGCTGTACAGCCACACCTTGTAAGTTGCTCCGCTTCGACATTTCTTCGCCGTCCCTTTCCTTGGTTACTCGATGAGTTGGCCCATACACGGGCAGATCATATAACGCCCACTCCGGAACCGTGTGCCGAGGAGCTTGCACCGCGCCCTTGTGCTCTCTTCGGTCACAAGAAATATCCCGTCCGAGCAATCGCACGGGTACGTCAAACGGGAAACCGGAGGCCAGTGGACCCATACCGCGTAAGGCAGTTTGCTTTCGACGAGGGGATCGCGAAATGCCCCTCTCGGCGCTCGCTCGATCAGAAACTGAACTGTTCGCTGCCCGCTCATTTCAAAACGTCACCGTGTATTCGCCGCCGCGGTTGTCTTCGCAGGGTCCAGATCCATGGCCCCGGATCAGCCCGGCTTGCGCAGAGTAGTTACAGCGCAGCAGCAGACCGTTCGGCCCGGTGCCGATCATGTTGCCTTTGCGCAGGAGTGGATTATGGACCCAGCTCGAATTGGTCTGCGCCTGCCCCTGGCCGTTTGCGACCACGGTTCCTCCGGGGCCGGTCGCCACAGCGCTGCCCGTTGCCTGGGTGTGCGATGAACCGACGATCACATCGGGCCCGCCGCCGCGAATCATTTCGCCCGTGATGAGTTCGCCCGTGTTGAGGCGGATCTCGAACGTAGGATTACCGCCGAAGTGGGACTTGAACAAGACCTGAACGACTTCGCCGGTCTTGAGATTATACAGCTTTCCGCGGGCGCTTCCGGCCAGCAGGAGCGCGGCCGTCAGGAGGGTGAGCAGTACTGCGCGTTTCATTTTTGGTGGTTGCCTTTTTGGTGGATTTCACTGGTTGCTTCTTCGTGCCCCATCGCGCGGCGGCGGCTTTCTTCGCAATCGCGCTGCGTTTTTCAGGAGTCAAGGCATCAGCGCGGGCGGACCCTCCCATGGAGGCCAGCTCTTTCACGGTCATCTGATTTCCCTCTTCTTCTTTCGTCGGCATTGGTAAACATCTTAACCTTTCCTGCAAGCAAAATGCTTGCCTGAAAGAATTTTATCCCAAACCCTTGACAGTATGCCTGCCTGCAAGCATACTGAAGAGGTTAGCTTGCCTGCAAGCATAGACGAGCAACCCGAGGAGAAAACATGCAACGACAGGATGAGCAGGGAATCGAACAGCGGCTCGAAGCCGCGCACGATATGACCGCAGTGGAGCTCGCGAACTACTTCGCGGAGCTGGAAGAAGCGAACCAGGTGGCCGAAGCCCGCGCGGGCCAGATCGGCTTCTGCTTCATGGAGGTGGACTTCTAATGGAACGCCTCAACCTCAAATTCGGCGAGCCGGAAATCTGCGCGCTCGCCTACCCGACCGGAAAGGAAGTCACCAGCCCGCGCAACGGTGAGAAGGCCATCATGTTCACGCTGGTGGATGGCCGCGTGATCTTCGCCGACCTGAAACTGACCGAAGCCATTGAGGACCTTCAGCCGCGCAAAGGCCAGCTGATCGAGCTCCTGAAAAAGAAAGTGGGCGGCGAAGTCGTGTACGCCGTCACGCCGGTTGCCGCGCCTCCAGCGCAGCCCCTGCCGCCCCCGGCGACCACCTACGCAGCTCCGCCCCCTCCGGAAGAGCGGCGCCCGAACCTCGCGCCGATCAACCCGCCCGTGGGCAATGGGTCCGCCACGGTGTTCGGCCGCTTCTGCTCCGCCTACAAACTCGCCGTGGATATCGCGGTGGAGACGGAGAGCTACTGCAAATCGAGAGGCGTGCTGATGGCCGCTCCGCGCTTCGAGGACATCCGGACGCTGGCGGCGACCATCATCATCGACATGCAGAAGGGAGGCCACTAAATGGCGGCACTCTCTCTGGTCGCTCAACGCGACATCACCCGCGCCTTCGCTCCCGTTCCCCCACGGGAGCGGGGGCCGTCTCTTCGCGACCAGGTGGTAGACCTCGAAATTCTGGTCGATACCATTCTGGCTCTCGATCCGGAGGACCTCGAACCGGAACTCCGCGCCGAACTCGAAATCGATCTGGCGGGCTCGATCGCCGGGACCAAGTTGAAGGTCGACGCCACATCCGCCGCCTTCGGTGTTCTTGAGGCGTCGATGGCCGCGGCCCAGAAGGAAGCCAAGCGCCTGCTCGATCGCGTGGAGTTTTACGAGCGGGGCATCGAGCGGCTCACGGATTACGTTTTGGCCGTGCTCGACGCTTCGAAGCTGAAGCAGCTTGACGGGTTCACTTCCACGCTCACCGGCCGCGCCAATCCTCCCAAGGTCTTCATCGCCGAGGGTACGGTGCTGCCTCCCGAGTTCATGCGCACGCCTCCCGCGCCGCCGGCGCCGTCGCCGCAGCCTGACAAAAAAATGATCGGCGACGCCATCAAGGCCGGCGTGCTCGTCGCCGGCTGCGAGCTGCGGCAGTCCAAGCGGCTGGTGCGCTCATGAGGGCGCTTCTGTATCGCGCGGAGAGGTTGGTGGGCGGCTGGCCCGTGGCGTTCGTGCTGGGGGGCCTGCTGGGGGCTTGGGTGGCCATCGTGGTGGTCGTGGCCCTGCTGATGGCCCATCTCGGAAGTTGAAGGGGCTCGGGGCGGAACTCGACTTCCGCCCCGAGCTTCCGCGCCACCACCAAGCGACGCGGGGGGATCCAGCAATCGAATGGTAGCAGGCGGATAATCGAAGAGGCATAGCAAGGTTCTCTTTTTTGGGGGGTGGCCAGGGTGGTAGCTGGCCACCCTCTTTTTTTTCACCCGTCAGAAATACGAGTGAAAAAGTGACTTTCTGAAACCGAAACCCCGCCCGTAACTGCTTTGTTTTTGGTCCGCAGCCGATCTGTTAGGGGTGATAGTATCTACTCTCACCACCACCAACGGACGCCCCAAATGGACCAAAAAGCCCGCCAAATCAAGTATCTCGACCACAACCAGGTAGAACGGCTCTTACGCGTCATCCACACGCCCCGCGACCGCGCCATGTTTGAAATCGGCTTCCACCGCGGGTTACGCGTGTCGGAGCTGGGAATGCTCAGAATGGAGGACTACCGCCGCGATTCAGGGCGTCTCTACGTCACCCGCGCCAAGGGCTCCATCAGCGGCGAATACCCATTGCTGAAGAGGGAACGCGCGGCGCTGAACGCATGGCTGAAGGTGCGGGGAGACGCCCCCGGTTGTATCTTCCCATCCCGCCTGGGCTCTCCGATCTCGCAGCAACGGGTAGACGTCATGACGAAGCGCTTCTTCCGTTTGGCGGGACTTCCCTCCGAT
>Ga0326727_10025192_pt1 | contig 11176 bp, 13 predicted proteins | sample MB2enrmetagenome_FD_207643 | JGI IMG/M metagenome (GOLD analysis project Ga0326727, IMG submission 207643) | Lab enriched peat soil microbial communities from McLean, Ithaca, NY, United States - MB29MY | ecosystem: Environmental > Terrestrial > Soil > Wetlands > Peat | place: USA: New York... | reverse complement strand
TAGCGGCGCTCCATGAGCGCCGTCTGTTGGAGTTTGGACAATCTTTGGCAATAATTTTTTTACCTTCATTTGCCTTCCGCAGCCTTCATCGGAACGGCTCCAAGAAGGGAGTTCTTGGCGGGTTTCTTGAGAAAAGGCGCCGGGTCGGCAGCGGGACATTGATGGGACATAAAGGACAAATAGGACGTATAGGACAGACCGCACGCAGCCTTGGGACTGTTCCCCATGCCGCCCGCTCCGGCACCCGCGCCCGCCTGATCCGCCCGACAGCCTTGATCTGAGTTTTGCTGGCTCACGTAGCTTATAGTGCAATAGTGTCTAATTTTTGTCAACCGGCTTTTCGGAGGTTTTTTGAGGCCTTGCTTTTGCTGCGGCAGGCCCAATGCGGCGCGCCGCAACCAAAGAGAATCGAACCACGGATTACCCAGCCCAGCCAGCCGCAACCAAAGCGAACACTAAAAAATGAAATTATCAAGGACTGACACCAGCTCCAGCTTGGCCTGACCCCTATTCTTTTCCTAGGACAAATCCTGTTATAGCAATTATCATCAAGAAGCACCCAGCGAAAAGAGTTAGCCATTCAGAAATAGAAAGCGACCAAAACCTGGCAGGTGGATTAATAAAATAAGTTATACGGTACATAGCGCCGTCAATTAACAAAGGAGTTATGGCTGCCAGAATCACGCTAGGGACTTTCAAAACATCATAGGGACCCCAATCGCGCTTGTTCAAAGCTAATAAGGCAATTACGAACAAAACTGGGGCGCTTGCGTACGGCAAATACCCGAATACCGTATCAAGGAATTGGAACATAGATGTATAACCAAACACACGAAGAAGTATTAGCCTTCCTGAGTATAAGATAAAATAGAAACCAACGCAAAGGAAGAGACTTTGTATTACAGTTTTCAAGCCGGTGTCAGTCCTTGATAATTGCATTTTTCGCCTTTCCTTTCAGCAGGTGCGAGCCGGTGTCAGTCCTTGGTAATTGCATTTTTTGCCTTTCCTTTCAGCAGGTGCGAGACGTAGCCCCATCGGCCCATCTCCAGATGCTGCGCCACCCAGGCCAGGGTCATCGTTGTCTCTGCCCGCAACCGGCGCGCCATTTTTACTTTCTCCGGGTCCCCTTTGCGCCGCCGGCGCAAGTCATTCTCCTTCCATCCCAATCGCTTGAGTTCCTGCGCGATGATGCGCCGGGCTTTCTCCTGGCTGGTTTGAAAGCGATCCGATCCATAATGGTTGGCCCCCACGCCGTCCGCCTCGGCCGCCAGCAATTCGTGCCGAAATTCTTCACTGCCCAGACACCACCCCCCTCGAATCGCCGCATAATCCGCCCCGGCTTCTTCCCGTCGGCGACGCTCCATTTGCGACGCAAACTCCGCCCGTCCCGCCGCGTTGTCCTGCGGGATGCCTTTCTCACCCAATAATCGGCCCACCCGCAGCCACGGCCACCGTTCCTTGGCCGGTTTGCCATACTGCAGGTAACTGCTCCACACAAACTTCTCGAGGGGCTCTTCCGGTCGCAACAGTCCAGCCCGAACCGGATTGAGGTGGACATAATCGCACACCGTCCGCAGATAGCCATTCCCGCTGCCTTCGACCACCAGGGCCTTGTAGCGCCCCGCAAAAAGGTGGCCGCACCATTTGTGCCGGATATTGAATCGTTTGGTGTAAACACCCAGGAACCATTTCATGCCCGCCACCAGATTGCCTTGTGGCGTCTCGACCACCAAATGAAAATGATTGGACATCAAGCAATAGGCCAAGACGTGCCAGCCCGTTTTGCCACAGGCTTCCCCCAAGGTTTCCAGAAACCGGATTCGGTCCGCGTCATCACGGAAGATGTCTTCGCGACGATCCCCGCGATTGATCACATGATAAATCGCCCCCGGATATTCCATGCGCAACTTTCTTGGCATGGTCTAAACATCCCGCCAAAGCGCGCCGCTGTCCAACCAAAAATACAAATATCAAGGACTGACACCCGCCTGACACCCGCCCCATCAAGGCCCGGGTGTCCGGCGATTCCCCGACAGGAAGGCTCCTTTTTCTCCGACTGTGCAGGAATAAGGGTTTCTGATTAATCTCGCGCGAATGAAAAGACCGGCAGCCGCAAGGTTGGAAGCGCGGGTGAAGCCTCCACCCGCGCCGACGCCCAGGGATGAATCGGGTGCCATGCGACTTAATCGCCGCGAGGTTGCCGACATTTACCACAAAAAATAATCAATCAAATGAATACCCCGACTCTTGAAGACACTTCCGTTCAAACATCCACCGTTCAATTGGCCCGGCTTTCCGGACCGCACGGCTACCGCCTTGACGGCGATACGGTGCATCTTAACGCGATGTTCGCGCTCCTCGATGCCGCCGCCCACCAACGCTCCTGGGCGCTCCAGCTTTGGGCATGCCCCGCCGCGCCCGCCTCCGCCCTTGACCTCGCCGGACACATCGTCGCCGAAGCCCCCCTGCCGCCGATGGGAGAAATCGCCGACGAAATCGAACATTTGGAAGTCAGCGCCGCCGCCTGGCCGCCAGCCGGCGCGGGCGAACACGTCATGGTGCTGGTACTCGCCTCCGGGCGCCCCGGCCAATTCAATGACGTCCAAGACTTCGCGGTTTATCCGCGCCCGCAGCAGTTCATTCAACCCCGGATGAAGGGCAGCGTCGGTTATCGGATTGACGCCGGCCGCGTCCAAATCTTGGTCGAGCGCGTCCAAAATCCGCGCCCGGAAGCTAACCGCAGCGGCACATTGTCGTTGGAACTCTGGGCTTTGACTGCGCCATATCGGGGCGGACGATTCCAGGGCCACCATCTGGCAGGCGTGGTAATCGGCGTCGTGTGTGGGCAGGGTGAGATGGCCTTGCAGCCGATTGAGGTGGCGCTCTTTCCGCCGCCGCCGGGCGACTGGCAAATCGTGCTTATGCTCCGCGAATGGACTGCCGCCGGCTTCGTGACCCGCGACTTCGCCAACTTCCCCATCCGCTTCGTTTCCGCGCCGGTCGTGCAAAAAGCGCTTGCGCCCGTGGCCGTCAAGCCTGCCTTTCCGGCTGCCGAAAAGCCGCCCGTTGACGACGCAGCCAAACCGGCCGCGCTCCTCACGCCGCCCGTGGCCAAAGCGCCGCCGCCGGTCGTGCCGAAGGCTGCCGCCGCGCCCATCGCGCCGCCCGCGGAGGCGTCGCCCAGGCGCGTGTCTGTCAATACGGCGGACATCGAGGAATTGGCCGCAGTCAAGGGCCTTTCCAGGAAATTGGCCGAGGGCGTTGTCAAGAAGCGCCCCTTCACATCGCTCGATGAGCTTCGCCGGGTCAAGGGTATTGGGGCCGAAATCCTGGCCAAAGTGCGGTCGAGCTTGAAACTGTGAGCCGGACGCAGGCAGCCAACTGTTTGCCTTTTGGATATTCACGGCGTCTGAAGGCGCTTGCCGGAGCGGTCGCCTCGGCGAGGCGACCCCGCCTTTGCGCGGCGCGTCGTCAGGGCCGATTACATATTTCCGCACTTTTCGCTTGATCGTGGTGCGGAACTGTGTAGGTTTGAGGACATTAAGCGGGCTGTAGGCCCCCCCTATATTTATTAGACGCGGATAAAGTTGCGCCCTGAAAACAGGCTGATTTTGCCGGTATTTCAGGGGAACGCGATTTTTTTCGCATTTTGCTATTGCAAGGATGCGGCCAATGGAATACAGTCCGCGTCCCATTTCCCTTGGAAGGGAAGTTTGGTGTGTAAAACGTTATTGCTTAAAATGCCGACGATCAATCAACTCGTTCGTTTTGGACGCAGGAAACTGCGCAGCAAGTCCAAGGCCCCGGCCTTGCAGACTTCGCCGTACCGCCGTGGTGTCTGTATCCAGGTGATGACGCGCACACCCAAGAAGCCCAACTCCGCCATGCGCAAGGTGGCCAAGGTGCGCCTGACCAACGGTTTCGAGGTCATCGCCTACATCCCGGACGAAGGCCATAATTTGCAGGAACACTCCATTGTCCTGGTTCGCGGGGGGCGCGTCAAGGACCTGCCCGGCGTCCGCTATCATATAGTGCGCGGCACGCTGGACGCCGCCGGCGTGGAGAAGCGCCGGGTCAGCCGTTCCAAGTACGGTGTGAAGCGGCCCAAGGTCGTCAAGGGAGCCAAGCCGGCCGCGGCGCCCGCGGCAGCCGCCACGCCCGCCCCTGAAGCCAAAGCCTAGATATTTTATGTCCCGACGTCGCCGAGCAATTAAAAGACCGCTGCTGGAAGACAGCAAGTACCACAGCACGCTGGTATCGCGCCTGGTCAACACCGTGATGAGCAACGGCAAGAAAACCGTGGCGCAACGGATTGTCTATGGGGCTTTTGACCATATTGCCACCAAGAACCCGAGCACCAATCCGCTGGAAATCCTGCAGCGGGCGGTGGACAACGCGAAGCCGCGCCTGGAAGTCAAGCCCCGCCGGGTGGGCGGCGCGACTTATCAGGTGCCGATGGAGGTGACGGTGGACCGCCAACTCTCCCTGGCCATGCGCTGGCTGGTGGACCTGGCCGACGCGCGGAAGGGCCAGGCCATGAAGGAGGCGCTGGCGGCGGAAATCATGGACGCTTTTCAAGGCCAGGGCAATGCCATCCGGAAACGCGATGAGGTGCATAAGATGGCGCAGGCCAACAAGGCCTTCGCCCATTTCCGCTGGTAAGACAGACTGGCTCAACGCCCCGACGCAGCGAAGATCGGGGCATTTTTATTCTTGACCAAATGACCGAAGCAACTTTAGAACTGGAACGGAACAACTTGAACGTGAATTCGCCCAAAAGGCAATACACGATGCAGCGCACGCGCAACATCGGCATTGCCGCGCACATTGATGCTGGCAAGACCACCACCACCGAGCGCATCCTCTTTTACACCGGCCTGATCCACAGAATCGGCGACGTGGATGACGGCAACACCGTGACCGACTGGATGGAGCAGGAACGCGAGCGCGGCATCACCATCACCGCCGCCGCCGTGACCTGTTTCTGGACGCAGAAGAAGGAGGAGGGCATGGAAAAGCTCTTCGCCAATGTCCCGCACCGCATCAACATCATAGATACTCCCGGCCATGTGGACTTCACCGCCGAAGTGGAGCGTTCCATGAGCGTTCTGGACGGGGCGGTCGCCGTCTTCTGCGGCGTGGCCGGAGTGCAGCCGCAGTCCGAGACGGTCTGGCGTCAGGCCACCAAGTATGAGGTGCCGCGCATCGCCTTCGTCAATAAAATGGACCGCACGGGCGCCAATTTTGAGAACGCGCTCAACGACATGCGCAAGAAGCTCAACGCCTACGCCTACCCCGTCTATCTCCCCATCGGCGCGGAGGATCAATTCGAGGGCGTCATTGACGTTGTCAACCAGAAGGCCATCACCTGGGGGCCTGATGAAGTGGTGCGCGAAGGCTTGCAGTACGAAGTCCAGGAGATTCCGCAGGCCCTCAAGGCCAGGGCCAAGGACGCCCTGGCCGAATTGGTTGACGCGGTTTCCAACAAGGACGACGAAATCGCCAACTTGGTCATCGAGGACAAGCTGGTGGAACCCCTGGTGCTCAAGGCGGCCATCCGGCGTCTGACCTGCCGCAACGAATTTGTCCCCGTCCTGTGCGGCTCGGCCTTCAAGAAAAAGGGCGTGCAACCGCTGGTTGACGCCGTGGTGGACTACCTGCCCAGCCCGCTGGACATCCCTCCGGCTGAAGGCACTGAACCGGGCACCGATAATATCGTGAAGGTCGAAGCCGATGACAACGGCAAATTCTGTTCCCTCGCCTTTAAACTCTGGACCGATGTTTATGCGGGCAAACTGGTGTTCTTCCGCGTCTATTCCGGCCAATTGAGCAAAGGGGACGTCATCTACAACGCCCGCACCCGCAAGCGCGACCGCGTCAGCCGCCTGATGATCATCCAGGGGAGCGAGCGCAAGGACGTGGAGACGGTCTATTCCGGGGACATCGCCGCCCTGGTGGGCCTGCGCAACATCATAACCGGCGACACGTTGTGCGACGAGGATTTTGATGTGACCCTCTTCCCGCCGACCTTCCCCGAACCGGTCATCAGCATGGCGGTGGAGCCGAGGACCAAGGCCGACCGGGAGAAGCTGGGCGAAGGATTGCAGCGTCTGGCGGAGGAAGACCCGACCTTCCGCTGTTTCACCAACGAGGAAACCAGCCAGTTGATTATTGCCGGGATGGGCGAACTGCATCTGGAAATCATAGTTGACAGGCTCAAGCGCGAATTCAAGGTAGATGCCGCCACCGGCGCGCCGCAAATCGCCTATCGCGAAACGATCACCGCCTCCGCCGAGGGCGAAGGCAAATACATCAAGCAATCGGGCGGGCGCGGCCAGTACGGGCACGCCTGCGTGCGCATCAGCCCGAATGAAAAGGGCAAGGGTGTGGAAATTGCCAACAAGATTGTGGGCGGAGCGATCCCCAAGGAATACATCCCGGCCGTCATCAGCGGAGTCGAAGAGGCCTGCAAGAGCGGCGTCTATGCCGGCTACCAGGTGATTGACATCAAAGTCGAGATCACCGACGGCTCGTTCCACGAGGTGGATTCCAATGAAATGGCTTTCAAAATGGCCGGCATTTTTGCCCTCAAAGACGCTTTCAAACATGCCAAGCCTGTCGTCTTGGAACCGATCATGAAGGTGGAACTTGCCGCCCCCGATGAATACCAGGGCGACCTGGTGGGCGACATCACCCGCCGCCGCGGCGTGATCCACAGTATTGAATCCAAGGACGGCCAGGCGACCGTCCGGGCCGATGTTCCGCTCAAGGAAATGTTCGGTTACGCCACCGCCATCCGCTCCCTGTCCAAGGGCCGCGCCTCCTATTCCATGGAACCCTTGACCTTTGCCCAGGTTCCGGCCAGTATTCTCAGCACGATCTTGGACGAGGCGGGCAAAAAGCCCGGCCCCAGAAGTTAAACCCATTAACCTTGTTCTTTTTATATGGCTGGACAACGCATACGAATCCGACTGAAGGCCTTTGACCACCGTGTCATTGACCAGTCGGCGCACGAAATCGTCGAAACGGTCAAACGCACCGGCGCGAGGGTGGCCGGCCCCATTCCTTTGCCCACCCGCATCGAGCGGTTCACCGTCCTGCGCTCGCCGCATTCGGACAAGAAATCGCAGGAGACCTTTGAGCAGCGCACCCACAAGCGTCTGCTGGACATCATTGAACCAACCGCCAAGACGGTGGACGAGCTGAAGAAGCTCAATCTTCCGGCCGGCGTGGACATCACCATCAAGATTTGACTTATGCTCGGATTGCTCGGAAAAAAGCTCGGCCAGACGAACGTCTATGACGCTCATGGAGTCCTTGTCCCCGTCACCATCGTCCAGGTTGGCCCCAATCGTGTCATCCAGACCAAGACCGTCGCTTCCGACGGCTACAACGCCGTCCAACTCGGTTTTGATGACCAAAAAGAGCAGCGCATGACCAAGCCCTTGCTCGGACATTTCAAGAAACACGGCGCACTTCCCACCAAACGCATAGGCGAGTTCCGCGATTTCTCGCTGCCCGTCAAACCGGGTGACGTCATCGGCGCGGCCATCTTCGCCCAGGGCGATTTTGTGGATGCCATCGGGGTGACCAAGGGCCGCGGTTTTGAGGGTGTGGTGGGTCGTCACGGCTTCCGCGGCGGCGATGCCTCCCACGGGGCAAAAGGCTGGCGCCGCCGCTCCGGCGCCATTGGCCAGCGCCTTTTTCCGGGCACCGTCATGCGAGGGATGAAAATGCCCGGCCACATGGGCCAGGTCCGCCGCACCGCCCAAAACCTGCAGATCATCCAGGTCCGCGACGCCGACAATGTTCTCCTGATCAAAGGCGCCATTCCCGGCGCCAACAACGATTACGTCGTCATCCGCGAGTCAAAGAAATTGCCCAAAGGCTCCGAGCGCGCCAAACGCCGCGTCGAGATCAAGGTTGCCGCCGCACCCGTCAAGGGCGCCAAACAACAGGGCGCCAAAGCCGCGGCCAAACCGGCCGCCGCACCGGCCGCGGCCAAGAAATAACGATTTATGAAGCTCACCGTCAAAGACATGCAGGGCAAGGATCAGGGCGAAATGGAAGTCAAATTCGCCCTCATTGAGAACGGCAGCGCCACCCAGGCCGTTCACGACACCGTCGTCGCCTTTCGCGCCGCGCAGCGGATGGGCACGGCCTGCACCAAGAATGCCGGCGAAGTGGCGGGCACCAACAAAAAACCGTGGCGCCAAAAAGGCACCGGCCGCGCGCGCGCCGGTTCCTTCCAATCCCCGCTCTGGCGCGGTGGCGGCGTCGTCTTCGGCCCCAGGCCGCGCGATTTCTCCAACAAGGCCAACCGCTCCGTAAAGCGCCTGGCCCTCCGCAAAGCCCTCTCCGAGCGCCTCAAAGCCGGCGATGTCATGGTCATTGAAGAATTCAAACTCGCCTCGTCCAAGACGAAGGAATTTCTGGCCGTCCTGGCCGCCTTCCAACTCAAGGGCACGGCGCTCATCGTCGGGAACGACGATCCGAATCTGCGTCTGGCCTCGCGTAACGTCCCGCGCATCGAAGTGACCACCGCCCATGACCTGAACACCTATCAGGTTCTGCGCGGCGACAAGGTTCTTTTCACCCGCGGCGCCCTGGAATTGGTGGCGGAACGTCTCAACCGGAAATAACATGACAACTTTTACCGCCATCAAGACCGTCCGCGTGACCGAGAAGGGCACCCGCCAGTCCGACAAGCTCAACCAATACACCGTGGTGGCCGATCCGCGGGCCAACAAGACCCAGATCCGCAAGGCGGTGCAGGAGCTTTTCAAAGTCAAGGTCATCAAGGTCAACACCCTGAACGTCCACGGCAAGGCCCGGCGCAGCCGCACCCCCATGGCCGGACACGCCCCCGATTGGAAAAAGGCCATCGTTACCCTGGCCAAAGATGACAAAATCCGCCTCACCTGACGCCCACGATTTATGCCAGTAAAAACCTTCAGACCGCTGACGCCTTCGACCCGCTACATCACCGTGGCGTCGTTCGACGAAATCACCAAGGACAAGCCGGAGCGAAGCCTCATCAACATCCGCAAGAAAACCGGCGGTCGCAATTGCTATGGCCGGGTCACCGCGCGGGGCATCGGCGGCGGGCACAAACAATTTTATCGCAACGTGGATTTCAAACGCCAGAAAATCGGCATGGAAGCCGAAGTGCTGGGCATCGAATACGATCCCATTCGCACCGCCCGCATCGCCCTGCTCAAATACCAGGACGGAGAAAAGCGTTACATCATCGCCCCCGTCGGCCTGAAGGTCGGAGCCAAACTGATGAACGGCCCCAAAGCGCCGCCCGAAACCGGCAATTGTCTTCCCGTCGGTATCATCCCCGTCGGACTGCCCATTCACAACATCGAACTGACTCCGGGTCGCGGCGGGCAGATGGTCCGCACCGCCGGCGGCGCGGCCACCTTGATGTCGCGCGACGAGGAATATACCCTGGTCCGTCTGCCCTCCGGCGAAGTTCGGCGCGTCCACAACACCTGCACCGCCACCATCGGCCAGGTCGGCAATCTCGAACACGAAAACGTTGTCCTGGGCAAGGCCGGCCGATCCCGCCACCGCGGCATCCGCGGCATCAGCCGGGGCGTGGTGCGCAACCCGGTGGACCATCCCAACGGCGGCGGCGCGGGCAAGGCCAAGAGCGGCGGCGGCTGGCAGCAACTGACCTCCCCGTGGGGCCTGCTGGCCAAAGGTTATCGCACGCGCAACAAACGCAAGCATTCCAACCGGTTCATCGTCGTTCGCCGCGACGGCCGGCCCATGAAACGCAAATAATTAATTTGAAATAACTTATGGGCAGATCCATCAAAAAAGGCCCCTTCATTGACAACCATCTCATGGAGGACATTCAGGAAGCCAAGGCCGCCAATTCCAAGGCCCCCATCAAGACCTGGTCCCGCCGGTCCATGATCACCCCCGATTTTGTCGGCCTGAACTTCGCCGTCCACAACGGCAAGTTCTTCAATCCGGTCTTTGTCACCGAGAACATGGTCGGCCACCGGCTGGGCGAATTCTCCCTGACCCGCACCTTCAAGAAACACGGCGCCCACACGGCCAAGGCCGAAGCCAAATAACTTTGATTATGGAAGTCCAAGCCATCACCAAGAACATCCGCATGTCGCCCCAGAAAATGCGGGAAGTCGTCCGCCAGATTCAGGGGCTGCCGGCCATCCAGGCCCAGGCCATCCTGGCGGTCGTCCCGCGCAAGGGCGCGCGCCTGGTCGCCAAGACGCTGGCTTCCGCCATGGCCAACGCCGAGGACCTCAAGGCCCACAAAGAGGACTACGCCGGGCTCAATACCCAGAATTTGCGCGTCAAGCTGGCCGTGGCCGGCAAGGCCCTCATTCTCAAACGATTTACCCCCAAGGCCCGCGGCTCCGCCGGCCCCATCCTCAAGCGCAACTGTCACGTCAAAATTGTCCTTTCCGACGAATAATCCACCCTATGGGCCAAAAAACTAATCCAATCGGTCTGCGCGTCGCCGTCAACAAAGACTGGGGCTCGAAGTGGTTCGCCGAGAAAAAGGAATTCGGCAAGCTTCTCACCGAAGACCGGAAAATTCGCGAAATCCTCAAGTCCAAGCTCGAAGGGGCTTCCGTCTCCAAAATCCAGCTCGAACGCGCCGCCTCGCGGTGCCGCATCACCATCTTCACCGCGCGTCCGGGCGTGGTCATCGGCCGCAAAGGGGCGGAAATTGACAAACTCAAGGAAGACCTCAGCAAAATGACCGGCAAGGAAGTCTATGTGGACATCCAGGAAATCAAACAGCCGGAAATGGACGCCCAACTGGTCGCCGAAAACATCGCCCTCCAATTGGAACGCCGTGTCTCCTTCCGCCGCGCCATGAAAAAAGCCGTGCAGGTCGCCATGGACTTCGGGGCGGAAGGCATCAAAGTCCGCGTCGGCGGCCGCCTGGGCGGGGCTGAAATCGCCCGCGTCGAAAAATATCACCAGGGCCGCGTGCCGCTGCATACCCTGCGGGCGAACATCGAATACGGATTCGCCGAGGCCAACACTCTTTACGGCAAGCTCGGCATTAAATGTTGGATTTGCAAAGGCGATGTCACCGTCCCGAAGAAAACCGCCATCCCGCCCGTTGCCGCCCCGGCCGCAAACTAACCCCCACCAGCCCCAGCCACCCCCTTTCCACTATGCCACT
>Ga0326727_10025191_pt1 | contig 11177 bp, 11 predicted proteins | sample MB2enrmetagenome_FD_207643 | JGI IMG/M metagenome (GOLD analysis project Ga0326727, IMG submission 207643) | Lab enriched peat soil microbial communities from McLean, Ithaca, NY, United States - MB29MY | ecosystem: Environmental > Terrestrial > Soil > Wetlands > Peat | place: USA: New York... | reverse complement strand
AACGGGCGATCATGATTTGCGGGGCGTTCGGGTATACCAAGGACTCGCCTTTAGAGATGGCGATGCGCGGAGCGATGTCGTATGTGGCCGGGGCGGAAGGCGCGGCCAACATCATGAAGATCATCATTTCCCGGGATATCTTCGGCAACGAGTTTGTCGACAAATAATACTATAAAAGTAGCAGTTCGCGAGATGGAGGGCATTCGCCCTCCATCTCGCGAACTTAACAATAGTTCAGGAAATACAAGATAGGGGTTATTAATTGGATAACTTCGATGTGATTGTCGTCGGCGGCGGGCTGGCCGGTCTCTCGGCTGCGTATACCTTAGGCAAAGCCGGTATCGGGGTGCTCGTGGTGGAACGTGGCGACTATTCGGGTGCCAAGAACGTCACCGGCGGCAGGTTGTATCTGAACCCGGTCCGGAAACTGCTGCCGGATATCTGGGAACAGGCGCCCCTGGAAAGGTTTGTCGCTAAAGAATGCATCGTGATGATGGGTGAAGACGCTTCTACCGCGATCGAATTATCCAGCCGGAAATTCGCCCAAAAACCCTATCACAGTTATACCATTCTCCGCGCCAGGTTCGACCAGTGGCTGGCAGACCAGGTAATGGCCGCTGGCGGCATGGTCATTACTAAAAACCGCGTGGATGACCTCATTATGGACGGCAACAAAGTCCGCGGCATCGTTGCCGGCGAAGATAAAATCCCGGCGAATGTCGTTTTGGCCGCTGATGGGGTAATCTCCCAGGTCGCCGAAAAGGCCGGTTTGCATCCGCGGCAAAAACCGCAGGATTATGCCGTCGCGGTCAAAGAAGTGATTGAACTTACCCCGCAGATTATCGAGCAGCGTTTTAACCTGGAACCGGGCGAAGGCACGGCCCGGATGTATGCCGGCGCAATCACTCACGGCATGTTCGGCGGCGGCTTCCTCTATACCAACCAGAGCAGTGTTTCCCTTGGACTGGTCGTCAGGATTAAAGATGTGATGGAACATAAGCCTTCACTGGAAGCCCCGCAGTTATTCGAGGATTTCAAACAGCGTCCCGAAATCAAGGGCCTGATTGCCGGCGGGGAAACCATCGAATATTCCGCCCATGTTATCCCTGAAGCCGGGATTGGCGGCGTTTCGAAGCTTTACGGCGACGGTATCCTGGTCGCCGGCGACGCGGCCGGTCTGGCGCTGAATACCGGCATCACGGTCCGCGGCATGGAATTTGCCATCGCTTCCGGCGTGATGGCGGCGCAGGCGATTATCACGGCCACAAAGAACAAGGATTTTTCCGCTCAATCTCTGTCCGTATATGAAAAATTACTACAGAACAGCTTTGTTTTAAAGGATATGGCCACTTTCAAGAATGCGCCGCGTTTCCTGGATAACCCGCGTTTGATGGGACTCTACCCCCAGGTCGCCTGCGATACCCTCGAAAAGCTGATGTTTATCGGCGAGCAGCCCAAACCGCGGCTGGTAGGCACGGCGATGGCGGAAATGCGTAAGAAACTCAAACTTACCCAATTGTTGAAAGACGGTTACAATGCTTTCAGGAGTATGTAATGGCGGACCTGAATATTAAAGCCAAGCTGGCCAAAGACACTATCAAGGCCGATGCGGAAAGGCACATCAAGGTCAATCCGGAAAAATGCAAGGCATGTAAGGATCGTGTTTGTCTCTTCATCTGCCCGGCCCGTGTTTATACTTTGAGCAAAGAAGGCGAAGTGACGCTGGAGCTCGACGGCTGCCTGGAGTGCGGTACCTGCCGTATTGCCTGCGCTGAAATCGAATGGCATTACCCGCGCGGCGGTTACGGCGTCCAATACAAATGCGGCTAGAGCACTAAAGGAAAGCTGAAAATTATTAAGAATTAGTGAGGTAAGTAGTTTTATAGAAACCTTACAGGGAAACCCTCCCTTTCGCGAAAGGGAGATACAGAGGGATTTATCTTCTTTGATTTTCACTTAGGCATTACTTTCTTGTTGGGAAGTAGACTATCTCAGTAGTCTGTTTAGAGGTGGGAAAATATGGATATCATTGTTTGCATCAAGCAAAACGTGGACATGAAACAAATCCGCATCAAGCGGGATACCCGTGAAGCGGTGCTGGAAGGGTTGCCGCTGTTATTTGGGGATATGGATAAAAATGCCTTGGAAGAAGCCGTCCGTCTCAAAGAAAAGGCGGGCAGCGGCAAGGTAACCGCCCTCGCTTTGGGCTCGGTTAAACTGAAAGATACGATTAAAGATGCCCTGGCGGCGGGCGCGGATGAAGCGGTAATTCTTATCGACCCGCTATTTAATAACCTTGACGCGCGTACTAAGGCGCAGGTACTCGCCAAAGCCATTCAAAAAATCGGCAAATTCGATGTCTTGATGGTCGGCGAAGGTTCCACCGATAATTATTCTGGTCAGTTCGGCCCCCGGCTGGCGGAATTGCTGGATTTGCCGGCCTTGACCTACGTCAAGCAGTTGGAATTTGCCAACGGCAAGATGAAAGCCACCCGCAACATGGAAGAAAGCTTCGAAGTTGTTGAGTCGGCACTGCCGGCATTGGTGGTGGTCACTTCGGGCATTAACGAGCCTAGGATTCCATCCTTGATGCAGATTCTCAAGGCCGCCCGTAAACCGCTGCAGGAATGGAACGCCACGGCTTTGGGGTTCACCGCCGCCGATTTAGCTCAAAACGACGTTCAGGTTGTCAGTAATCTGGCGCCGGTCGAGTTGCGGAAAAAGATTCTCTTCGAAGGCAAGTTGGAAGAGAATGTCGATAATCTGGTGAATAACCTTATTAAAGAAGGGGTCTTGCGAGGTTAGATATGACAGAAATAATGATTTTCAGCGACAAAGACGACAGCGCGTTTGAATTGCTCTCCTGGGGTAATAAAGCCAAGGGCGCTCTCAATGCCAAACTTTCCGCTGTTTTGCTCGGCAAAGGGGCGAAAGAAAAAGCCGCCGATTATTTTGCTTACGGCGCGGATAAAGTATATTGGAGTGAAAATCCCGCTTTCAACGATTTTTATGCCGATGTTTATGCTGACGCGCTTTCTCAGATTGCCGCTGCGCAAAATCCGGATGTTATCCTTATCGGTTCCAGCCGCCGCGGTAAGGAACTGGCCGCACGCCTCGCCCAGAAAATGAGGGCTGGCTGTATCACGGATGCCACCGGCATCGAACTGAAAGGCAGCGATTTACTGGTGCACCGCTACACGTTGGGCGGCAACACCGTCTCCTCCGAAATGCTCCGGACCGCCAGGAAAGTTATTTCCGTTTTACCCAAAGCGTTCGAAAAAGCGCCGAAGTCCCCCGGGCAGGGAGAAGCGGTGGAAGTCGCTGTAACGCCCATGGAGCCCAGGGTTAAGATTGTGGAGACGAAGACTAAGGCCGGCGATGTTGTCAGCCTGGAAGATGCTCAGACGCTGGTTTGTATTGGCCGCGGTCTGAATAAAAAGGAAGATATGCCGCTGGTGGAAAGCCTGGCTAAAGCCCTCAACGCCGAAATCGGCTGCACCCGTCCTGTTTCTCATGAATGGCAGTGGCTCTCCGAGCAGCGCGAGGTCGGCTTATCCGGCAAGAAATGTAAACCGCGTCTCTGCGTGGAATTGGGTATCTCCGGCCAGATTCAGCACACCGTCGGCGTCCGCGATTCCAAGGTCATCGTCGCCATCAACAAGGACAAAACCGCCCCCATTTTCGAAATGGCCGACTACGGTATTATCGGCGATATCTACGAGGTTGTCCCCAAACTCACCGAAAAACTTAAGACAGTTTAAAACTCCATTCTTCGTACGCCTGAGCGAAGCAGTCCCATGGCGGGTGAAAAGTCCGACAAAATAACAAACAACTAAAAGTAGATTCCAGCAAAGCTGGAATCTACTTTTATCGAGCTGTCTTTCCCGCGAAAGCGGGAATCCATCTCACGTCCATCTCTCAGCTGTGAGGTCTGATAATGCGGATGAGTGTTTTCCTTTTTCGTAAAAAGGTTTTGCTCCCACAACAAGGGATGCACTTCTGAGGGTATCCGAAAATAGACAGTGGAAATATTTTATGGATTCCCGATCAGGTCGGGAATGACAAACCCGGAATAATAGCTTCAACTTTTGCTTGAAGCTGTTATTTTTTCATTGTCATTGTCGGGCTTGACCCGACAACCCAGAGATTTCGGACAATTTCACTAAGGGAGAATTTCGAAAGATTTTTTTCAAACTGCAGGTGTTTAGTACTTACCGTCTTTGTCTATGGTATGATTCTTCCATGGCAAATATTCTTATCAAAAGCCGCTTGTTAACATTGCGCACAATCACTCCAAATGACACGCAAGCAATTCTCGGGGTTTATCGACAATGTGAAGATTTTCTGGCTTTAGGTCCTGAACCGAAAGCATCGTTAGAGATGGTTCAAAAAGACTTGGAGATATCCCGTCGGGAAGGCGGTTGTTTTTGCGGCATTTTCAAGGATAAAGGACCACTGGTGGGCGTTGTCGATTTCATTCCTTCGGGTTTTGAGGGAAAAGCGGACACCGCCTTTCTCAGCCTCTTGATGATTGCCTTGCAATATCGGAATCAAAGGATAGGAATTGAAACTGTTCGGCTCGTTGAGAGAGAAATACAAAAAGATACCACTATCACCGAAATCCGGTCCGGCGTACAGGTAAACAATCCTGCCGCTATCCGGTTTTGGCAGCAGAACGGCTATCGTATTGTCAGCGGGCCTGAACTCCTTCCCGATACCACCACAGTTTTCCAACTAAGCAAAAAGCTGAGCTAGCAACCTGCTTTCTATTTGTCATTGCGAAGTTACGTTAGTACCTGAAGCAATCCCAGGGTGGGGTGGAAAGTCACCCCAAAAATAACATATACCAAAGTAGACTCCATTCTGAGTCCGCCTCAGGGGACGAAGAATCTCCATGCCTATTGAATGAAGACATAGAGGAATTTATATGACAGACGGCACCATACCAGACACTTTTGTAAAAATGGGCCTGTCGTTCCCGCGAAAGCGGGAATCCATCTGAAATCACACCAATAATTACTTGGTCTTCTAATGTGCAGAAGCATTAAATCTATCGCTTATTGCCACCGTTGGATAAACCACTCATGCCGTGCTCCTACGGCGAATAACGGCGCAACCACCAGCCAGATAGTAATGGTCACCAGCATTGCCTGAGCGTAATTGATTGTTTTCAGCCCTACCTGCGGCGCAATCACGCCCCAGAGCAGCATCAATATCAAAGAACTGATGAAGAAACCGGGAATTGCCGCCAAAAATCTGAAACATCCGAACATAATCTAATCTCCTTCAAGGAAAATAAAATTCTCTAACATTTCAATTCTAAACAATAACCGGAACAAAAGCCAAAAAGACCGGTAGCGAACGTGTTTTTAGTAGGCACAGGCGTCCCTGCCTGTGCGGCCTTGTTTCCCATAACGAATTCGTGGACTCCATCCCGACGAAAGTTCGCAGATACTTTGCGCAGCAAACGTACGGGATCCAGATGATTTAAACGTAACTAAGACCTTACCATACCTTTTTATTCCCAGGTCACTATCGTCTTTGCGAGTCCGCCTGAGGCGGACGAATATCTTAGGGTGGAGAAGAATAACTAATTACTTTGGTAAAAAACTGATTACTTACTGCTTTCTCTCCGCTTTCATCACTACTTTTTCCACCAGCGGCATCAGCCTGTTTTCGATATCAGCCCAATCGTAGGTTTGTACCGGGAATATACCGCCTTTGTCTCTCCGGACTTCTTTCACGGGAAAAACAACACCGTTCGGCCATTTCTCATCCAGACCCACTATATCCATCATGATCGTCTGCAGCGCATTTGCAATCGTATCCAGCACCAACTCTTTATACGAGCGTAGCATCCATTCCTCGCTGCCGCCGCCGTGCGCGATAATCCCTACCGGTTTCCTATACACTTTCGGTCTGTAGCTGTTATCACGAAACCAGTGCAAAAATACCGGTTGTTCCATTTTTTCCAGCACTATACTGAGGTTGGCGGGAATCGGCGCGTAATGCGGCGAAACGATGAAAACTGCATCCGATTCTGCAATTTTGGCATAAATGGTATTGAAGTCATCTTTGGCCGCGCATTTGTCCGCTTCATAACACTGCCCGCACCCGGTACATGGTTTGAGTTCAGCATCGACAAGTTTGATAATTTCGACCTGAACATCCTTTCTTTGTAGCCTGTCTTTGATTATTTTTTCAATCGTTTGGCAGGCAATCAACGAGGTACTCTTGTCCCCCGCTTTTTTCATGTTAGAAGCAGAAATGCAAATCACTTTCATTTTCTTTCTATTCGTATTTCTAATTTTGAATTTGTTTCGAATTTCGAAACCTTCGGGAATTTAGTATTTTATTTGATTATCATCCACGGCATTTTCTTCTCTAGCTCCCATTTTTCATGGGCGTAAGCATCAATCAATAGTCCGGCCTTCTGCATCGCGGTGTGCCAGTTCGCCAGCGTTAATTTTTCGATATCTGCCAAAACTGCCGCCAGCCGTTCATCGCCCCGGGAGAGCACGGCCTGCACCTCGCTCCATTCCAGGCTTTCATTTTTCACGCTGATGCCCTTTGCCGGCAGTTTGCTTTTTAATAAGGATAATCTGTTTTTCAAAATATCCAGTGAAGTCATTGCTTCGCGCTGGAAAGGGGTGCCAGCCTTCGGCACAAACGGCGCGATTGTCAGCGTAATTCGGCTCCACGACTGATGTTTATCGAAAATGTCTTTGCACCTGACGGCTAAAAAAGCAATTGCCTCGATATCGTCGTCGGTTTCTTCGGGCAGCCCGATCATGAAATAGAGTTTCAACTGTTTGATGCCCTGCGCCGCCACTTTTTCCACCGCTTTTAAGATATCGTTTTCATTAATCCGTTTGCCGATGATATCGCGCAGTCTCTGAGAACCGGCCTCCGGCGCCAGGGCGACGGTATTGGTGCCGCCTTCAATCACTTCCCCCAGCACCACCGGCGAAAGCGGTTTGATGCGTAACGAACTCACCGACAACTCCGCTCCCAGGTCGTGCAGTTTTACCGCCAGTTCCTCGATTTGCGGATGGTCGGTCACCGCCGGGCCCATCAACCCCAGCCGTTTGCGGTATTTCAGTCCCGTTTCCGCCTGATTTAACAGGCTTTCCACCGAGCGGAAACGCATCGGACGGTAGCAATTACTCACCAGGCAGAAGCGGCATCCCCAGTTACAGCCGCGCTCCACTTCTATCAGGTACATATTGCCCAGTTCGGTGTCTCTGGTCATCACTACGGAATGGACCGGGAAATCGTCCGGGTTTTTAACCCACTGCCGCGTTACCTGTTTATCGGTATAACCCGGCACCAAAACGCCGGGCAACGTTGCCAGCTTTTTCTTCAAGTCATCGCGGTTTTCCGAAACGCCGTCTTTCATCACCGGCAGCATTTCCGGTAAAATCGCTTCCGCCTCCCCGATGCAGAGACAGTCAAAAAAGGGCGCTAAGGGCATCGGATTGGTGGTAATGCACGGCCCCCCGGCGATAATCAGCGGATATGTTTCGTCACGGTCTTTAGCGTAAACCGGAATGCCGCTCGCCTTCAAAATTGGCACGATATTAAAATAGTCCAATTCGTAGCTTAAAGAGAATGCCGCCACGGCAAAATCGGTCAGCGGGCGCTGCGATTCCATTGCCAGCGGTAAAACGTCAGCGGAATCTTTAGGTTCCCAAAAGACCCGTTCGCAGACGGCGTCGCTCCGGTCGTTCAGCCAGCCGTAAATTGCCTGAATGCCCAGATTGGACATACCGATAAAATAGGAGTTGGGATAAATCAGCGCAACAGGCAGCTTGCCGCCCCAATCTTTGATGATGGTGCCCTGCTCGGCGGCGAGCCTGTTTCTAATGTTCTTCGCTGTTTGCCATGTCATAAGTTTACACGGCTACAATCGAAAACTCTGGCCAGACCGGAAATTCCCTTTATTTGGTGTCGACGGCGGCATGGCGTTATAGCTCGGGTCGAGTTTGACCGCTTCCTGATAGGCTTTCGTGGATTCTTCATGCCGCTTAGCTTGATGGTAAGCCGTGCTCAGGTTATACCAGGCTTTAGCGAACTTCGGGTCGATTTTCACCGCTTTCTCATAAGCCAGCACCGCATCGCTGTATTTTCCGGTTTTCGCCAGGATTACACCCTTCTCAAACCAGGCATCCGCGTAGCCGGGATTAATCTCGGTCGCTTCGATAAAAGCGCGGTAGGCTTCCATCTGTTTGGCCGATTGCAGCAGTGCCTTGCCTTTGTAAAACCAGGCTTCGGCATCGTTCGGGTCGATTTTTATCGCTTCATCGAAAATCTTGATGGCCTCGTCCTGCATCGCCAGGTCCATCAGCGCAATGCCTTTGCTGTTCATCGCTTCGGTAAATTTGGGGTCCAGTTTAATCGCCGCGTCGTAGGCGACAATCGCTTCCCCGTGTTTCCCCATGTCGTCCAGGGAATTGCCTTTATTGTTCCAGGCTTTCGTGTAGCCCGGGTTCAATTTGATCGCTTCCTCGTAGGCTTTAATCGCTTCTTCATATTTTCCCAGGTTATGCAGCGCGACACCCTTGTTGTTCCACACCTGGGCCGTCCCCGGGTTCAGTTTTATTGATTCGTCATAAGCTTTAATCGCTTCCTCGAATTTTTCCCGTTTATGCTGCACAATCCCTTTGTTATACCAGACATCCGGGTCGTTCGGATTCAATCTTATCGCTTCATCGAAAGCCGCGATGGCTTCGTCGAGGAGGTTCATGTTATTCAGCAGCACTCCTTTATTCAGCCAGGTTTCCCAGACATTGGGTTTCGCTTTAATCGCTTCTTCGTAATTTTTCAGCGCGTCTTCATATTTTCCGAGCACAATGAGGGCGTTGCCTTTATTGGTAAAGGCTTCCGCGAGGCTTGGGTCGATTTTAATGGCTTCATTGTAGGCCATGATGGCTTCTTCGAATTTATTATTCTCGAAATATACTACCCCTTTGTTAAACCAGTCTTTTGCGGAATTTGTGTCTGCCATATTTCGTCCCTCCCCCCATAGATTACCATAATATCACCCGCCTGTTTTGAAATTATCAAATAACAGGCTGCAAATGTCAAGCATTGATTTTCCGGATTTAATTATATGTCGAGGAGCGGGTTAATTCTTGAAAAACCTAACGTATATTCTGTACTAAACTTTTCTTGAAAGCGGGAAAATTAAGCCTTAAAACGCCTGCCTGAATGCTGATGGCTGACCGCTGATTGCAGTTACTGATATTGAAAAACCCGGCAGGAAGGGCATATAATCAAGTACAATTGACTTAAAGACGGAGTAACCTGCCGCCGTTTTTAGAAAAATGATAAATTTCTCCTTGTATTTTCCTGAAGGAGGGCAAATTGGACGACCTATCAGTATCAAATTATGATTTATGGATGTCACTGGTTAAAGTCCACCATTCTTTGTTTTTTCTCCGGCAGAAAGAATTAAGCCCTTCACATATCGCCGCCCAGCAGCTGCAGGTTTTGCGTGTTATCCAGAATCTCGGCGATGAAGCCACCCTGGCAGCAATCGCGCATAAAGTGGAAAGGAAATTGGATGTCATTTCCCGTCAGGCGGTCAGAATGGAAATAGACGGGTTAATCAAGAGGACCAAAAACAGCCCTAAAACCCGGCTTTTAAAAATCGAATTAACCCCCAGGGGCGTGGAAATGCTCAAAATCAGCCGTGAAAGCGAATCAATCAATGCGGCGTTTTCGGTTTTAACCGCAGAAGAGCGCAATTTAATGTATCTATCTTTAAATAAAGTTTTATCCAGATTAGGGAAATAATTTCCCGCTGCTCGCGGACATTATCAATAAATCCGGGATTCCGGGCATATTTCAGTAGTTATTTTGCGATTTATCAACTATTTTTTCCAGCAGCGTGATTAATTGCTGGCGTTCTTCTTCCGTTAAAGCGGACATTATCGTTTTCGCTGATTTTACTTTTCTGACGTTTTGATAAATATAATAACCCCGCTCCGTCAGTTCGAATCTCAATTTGGTTGATTTCGGCGTATCCCTGATTTTTTTTACCAGACCGTCCTGTTCCATCTTTGTCATATTGATGGAAAGGGTATTCATATTCCGTTCTGTCCGCTCGGCAAGCGCGCTGAGGTCGGCTTTCTTACCCAGTTCATAAATACAGGTTAAAACATGAGCTTGCCGTGGGGTCACATCATAAACATCCAGCTCTTTTTTCCTGGCCCTCAACAGAATTTGTCTTGTTTTCCCGATTAAAAATCGCGAATACATCAGGCTGTTGTTTGATTTTACTTCAATCATGTTTCCTGTTTCTCCGGTCGGTCCTTTTTCATTTCGGTGTAACGGCTTAGTCAAGGCTTTCGCCTATATACTGAAATACCCGGTTTTATGGATTCTATCATATCTTTCGGTATTCATAAAGAATTAATATCAGTTTGCTTTCAATTTTTCCGGTAAAGAATGCATTGAGTTTATAGTGGTAATGAAAATTCTTATGGATATGATGTTCCTTATTGACAATATAGCAATTGCTCTTTAAACTTAGGACAATTTATTAACCATTCACAGATTATATATCCAGGCAGGCGCAATTATTGGGGGGAAATAACAAAAACCGCATAATATCTTATCAATTGAAGAGAGGTGGCTATGGGTGCATATGCAATAAGAAGACTGTTATGGATTCCGGTTACAGTCATCTTAACAACCATGATCGTCTTCCTGCTGGTACGGTTCATCCCCGGCAACGTCGTCGATATTATTGAATCCCAGATGTCCGCCAGCGGCGGCGGCACCATTGACCGTGCGACAATCATGCACCTTCTCGGTCTGGATGTCCCCGTCTATGTTCAGTATGCCCGCTGGGTTACCGGCATCGTCGTCCACGGCAGTTTCGGCACATCCCTCCGCTCTTCCCAACCCATCACCCCGATGATTCTGCAGCGTATCCCCTTAACCTTTGAACTCGGTTTCATGGCCCTCATTATCGGTGTGTGCATTTCCATTCCCATCGGCGTCTATTCCGCCATCCGCCAGGATACCATCACTGACTACATCCTCCGCAGTATTTCCATCCTGCTCATCTCTGTCCCCAGCTTCTGGCTGGGCACCATTATCGTGCTTTATCCTTCCATCTGGTGGCACTGGGCGCCGTCAATGGAGTTTATTCCCTTTTTCACCAACCC
>Ga0326727_10025189_pt1 | contig 11178 bp, 5 predicted proteins | sample MB2enrmetagenome_FD_207643 | JGI IMG/M metagenome (GOLD analysis project Ga0326727, IMG submission 207643) | Lab enriched peat soil microbial communities from McLean, Ithaca, NY, United States - MB29MY | ecosystem: Environmental > Terrestrial > Soil > Wetlands > Peat | place: USA: New York... | reverse complement strand
ACGCCATCGTCCTGGACAAGACGGGAACCCTCACCATCGGCCGCCCCGTGCTGGAAGCGGTGCATTCGCTTGCACCCGTTCCCGAAGAGTTGCATCCGGTGAAGGGTAGGGGCTTTAGCCCGCACATGAATGCAACGGGATCAAAGGGGGCTTTAGCCCCTGAGGGACGTTCTTCGGGAGATTCGCCCGCTGTTTCCTCGGTTTCCGCAGTCACTGCCAGCCGCACAGAGAACGATCTGCTGTGCATGGCCGCCGCCGCCGAGGAGCGATCGAACCATCCGTTGGCCCACGCTGTGGTGGATGCCGCGCGGGCCCAAGGCCTTGTTTGGCAGCCCGCCGAAGACGTGCAAATCCTGCCGGGCCGCGGCCTGACCGCCAGAGTCGGAGGCCGCGAATGCCTGCTCGGCAATGAAGCGCTCTTCAAGGAGTTTGCGATACCGCTTCCTGACGGCGTTCCGGCGGCGGAGCCCGGCGTCACGCGCCTGTGGATGGCTCTCAACAACGCGCTCGCCGGTTACTTCGATGCCCGCGATGCGCTGCGCGCCGACGCCCGGGAAGCCGTCGCCGCATTGCGCCAGAGCGGCCTCCGGGTTCTCATGTTCACCGGCGACTCGGTTGCCTCGGCCGCGCCCATCGCCAAGCAAGCCGACATCGCCGAGGTGGAAGCCGGCATGGACCCGGCCGGCAAGCTGGCCCGCATTCGCGCCCTGCAGCAGACCGGCCTGCGCGTAGCCATGGTAGGTGACGGCATCAACGACGCCGCCGCTCTGGCCCAGGCCGACGCCGGCATTGCCATGGGTTCCGGCGCCGACCTGGCCCAGGAGGCCGGCGACGTGCTGCTCATGCGCGCCCAACCCTCGGCCATTCCCGCCGCGCTCGATCTGGCGCGGGCCACATTGCGCATCATGCGCCAGAACCTGGCCTGGGCCGCCGGCTACAACCTGCTCGGCATTCCGCTGGCAGCGGGCGTGGTTTATCCGCGCTTCCACCTGCTGCTCACTCCCTGGCTAGCCGCCGCCGCCATGGCCCTCAGCTCGGTGTGCGTATTGGCCAACAGCCTTCGCCTGCGCCGCTGGCGGCCTTCCAGATGAACAGATTCGAGGTTTCCCACCCTGGCGCAAATGACGCGCAAGGATGGGGCACCCAGCGAAGCTGGGGGCCGTCCAACCTGAGCCGGTCACCGCGTGTCGTTCAAGCACGGTAAACTAACCGCAGAGCCTGTCCGTGCGCATCCTTACCCGCTACATTCTCGGCGAGATCCTCTCTCACACGCTCATCGGGGGCGTGATCTTCACCTTCATTCTCTTCATGAAGGAGCTGCCCAAGATCCTGGAGATGATGGTCCACAACAGCTCCACCTTCACCAGCCTGGTGGAGGTCGTCCTCTTTATGATGCCCAACTTCTTTAAGGTCACTATTCCCATGGCCGTGCTGGTGGGTGTGCTGCTGGGCTTCAGCCGCCTAGCCGCCGATAGCGAGATCATCGCCATGCGCGCATCGGGCCTGGGCATCGGCTACTTTGTGCGCGTTGCTTCCATTGTGGCCGTGGGGGGCCTGCTGCTGGGGCTGGTCAACTCTCTGTATGTGGCTCCGCGCGCCAATCAGGCCTTCCTGGCGCTGGAAAAGGCTCTTGCCTCGCAGGCGTCCTACGAAATTCAGCCCCGCGTCTTCGACGAGGACTTTCGCAACTACGTTCTTTACGTCCAGGACGTGCGCTCGGGAACCGGCGCGGCAAACTGGCGCCAGCTCTTCCTGGCCGACGTCACCGACCCCACCGCGCCCAAGATTACGACCGCGGCCTCGGCCACCGTGGTGAGCGACTCGACCCAGGGGCTGCTGATGCGGCTGCGCGATGGAACGGAGCACGAGACCATCGCCGGCCAGCCGCAGCAATACAACGTCTCCACCTTTGACACCACCGATCTGCCCTTTGCCGCCAGCCAGCAGAGCGAAAGCCACCTGGGACGCCTGGACACGCCCATTTACGCAATGCCCATGGGCGAGTTGCGGGAGCACATTCACGCCCCCGATGGCCAGCGCTTCCTGATCGAGATGTATACACGCTTCAGCTATCCCACTGCCTGCCTGGTGTTGATGCTGGTGGGAGTCCCGCTGGGCGTGACCTCGCGGCGCGGCGGCAAAAGCTCGGCCTGGGTCTTCACCATTCTGCTGGTCTGCCTCTACTACCTGGTTTCCACCTTCGGCGTCGCCCTGGGCCAGCAAAACAGGATTCCCGCGTTCTTCGCCGTGTGGTCGGCCAATTTGATCTTCGCCACGGGTGGCATCTTCCTGCTCTGGCAGATGGCCAGCGGCGGCCGCCTCATGAACGCGATCGCCTCCTGGTCTTCGCGCTCACCCAAACCCAGGCCTGCCGGCGCCCCCTTGGGCATGCTGTTGAGCGCCTTTCAGCCGCGCTCCCAGCGCGCCAAGGCCCGCAACGTCTTTCCGCGCATCCTCGACGAGTACGTGGTGCGCGAGTTCCTCAACATGTTCATCCTGGTGCTGCTGGGCTTTGTCCTGCTCATGCTCATCTTCACCGTCTTCGAGCTGCTGGGCGACATCCTGCGCCACAACACTCCCTGGTCCACGGTGGGCGAATACCTGATCAACCTTACCCCTTCCATGCTCTACCAGATTGCGCCCCTGGCGGTGCTGATCGCCGTGCTGGTCACCTTCGGAGTGCTCAACCGCAACTCGGAGATCATCGCCATGAAGGCAACCGGCATCAGCCTTTACCGGCTGGTGATTCCCATCGTTGTCATCTCCGCAATGCTGGCCGCAAGCCTCTTCCTCTTCGATGAGTTCTATCTGCCCCAGGCCAACCAAAGGCAGGAGGCTCTGCGCAGCATCATCAAGGGCCGCCCGCCGCAGACCTTCCTCAACCCCGAGCACAATTGGATCTTTGGCCAGCCCCGCCCCGGAGAGCCCGCCCGCATCTTCTACTACCAGTTCTTCGATCGCGACCGCAACGAGTTCGCCAATCTCTCCATCTTCGAGTTCGACCCCTCTACCTTTGCGCTCTCCCGCCGCATCTTTGCCGCCCGCGTCTTCTGGGACCCGGCAGCCGGCTCGTGGCGCTTCCAGAACGGCTGGCAGCGGGATTTCGATGGTACCAACATCACCGAATACCGCGAATTCCTGAAGACCTCCTTCTCTGAGATTCATGAAGACCCCGGCTATTTCGAGAAGGAAGAAAAGCAATCGCAGGAGATGAACTTCGGCCAGCTCGATCGCTACATCGGCGACCTGACCCAGAGCGGCTTCGACACCATGAAGCTGCGCGTCCAACTGTGGCACAAGCTCGCCTATCCGTTCATCGCTGTCGTCATGGCGGTGCTGGCCATTCCCTTTGCGCTCTCCATGGGACGGCGCGGCTCGCTGGAGGGCGTTGCCGGGGCCATCGCCGTGGCGCTTGCCTACTTTGTCGTCGACGGCCTCTTCGCCGCGCTGGGCAACGTGAATTACCTGCCCGCCGCTCTGGCCGCAGGTTCCTCCGATATCCTCTTCGGACTGGTGGGCGGCTATCTGCTGCTGAAGACGCCCACCTGACCTGGGCAGTCGCCCCAGTATCTAAGCCTCTTGCAAAATTGCCCTCAGGCTATCGATTGTGTCAAGGCACGACTTCAGTCGTGCCGCAATTGGCCAATTTAAACTCCGGCTTTAGCCGCTGCGGAATTGCAAATTACTAAAGACAAAACCGCCGGGGCTGAAGCCCGACATGATCTTTTTGCTCTTTCGGCACGACTGAAGTCATGCCCTGACACTTTTTCCAGTCTCAATGGAATTTTGCAAGAGGCTCTATCTGTCAAAGAACCTGCCGCGGCCGCCGTTGGCCCAGGGGTCGTAGTGCAAGGCGAAGTTGGCGCGGGTTTGGACGCTGGGGTGGTCGTACATCCAGAACTCGATGAAGGGGCTGGGGTTGGGGTCTTCAAGCCAGGCCTCGCCGAGGTGGTTGAATTCGGCGACGGCGGTCTTCCGCGGGTCGGCAACGATGCCGTGGATGGCTTCCTCGCCGTAGACGTCGGCTTCGTGTTCATAGTGGCGGCTGATGGTGTTGCTCACCGGCTCCAGCACGAAACCCGCCACCGATAGGACGAAGAGAAGCACCAAGAAGCCGGCGCGGCTTGAAAGCGCGGACTCGCCGAGCGGAGCCGCCCCGTCTTCGTGCCCGTTGAGCCGCCAGCGCACTCCGAAGCGGCGCGCCAGCCAGGCGGCAAACCCGGCGCAGGTCCAGTAGACAAAAAAGAGAAACACGGCCGTAAGCGCCAGCCCCTGGGGGATATGGTGGAGTACATAGTGGCCGCTCTCGTGGCCGAAGATGAAGAGGATTTCGTCGTCGGGGATGCGTCCGGCTGTGGTGTCCCACACGACGATGCGTTTGGTGGCGCCGAGGCCGCTAACGTAAGCGTTCAGGCCGTTGGTTTTGAGGCTGGCCTTCATCAGAAACATGCGGCTGGGCGGAATCTCGGTCCCGGTGCGGGCGACCACTTTCTCGAGCTCGGTCACCAGGGCAGCATGGTGCTCGGCGAGGGGTTCGTACCTGTTGAAGATGGGTTCCAGCAGCGGCGATGCAAAGCCGGAGAGGACGAGCAGCGGAAGCGTGGCGACCCAGGCGCCCAGCCAGTAGCGGCGCGGCCAGCGGCGAACGATCCAGTTGAAGAACACCAGAGCCGGCGCGCCCATCAGCACCGAAAGCCCTAGAGCCTTGCCTTGGTCTCCCAGCCAACTGCCCCACCCCTGCACGCTGATGCCGTAGCTCCGGCTGACCTGGTGAGCATAGACATCGAGGGGCAGCCCGGCCAGGCCCGTGATAACCAGAAAGGCGGCAAAGAAGAGCAGCCCCTGCAGCCAGCGGCGGGCACAGATCCGCTGCGTCCAGGCCTCCAGGCCGGCCGCGGCGCGGGTGGCCAGCAAGAGCCAGAGGACGGCCAGGCCCCAGAGCGCGCCGGCAAATTCCAGAATGTTGCGGATGCGGCTGAGGGCAATTGCCTTGGCCAGCTTGTCGGGCGGCAGCGAATAGGCCTGCCCGGCAGGCTGGGCTTTTGTCGGGGGCTGGCCGGCGGCTGAGGCCGGAGCGTTGGCCGGCTGGGCGGTGCAAGCGCCTGGGAGCAGGCCGGCAAGCAGCGCCGGGAAGCAGAACGCGAGCAGCAAGCCGCGTGCAAAACTCATGGAGTTCCTCCATTGCCCAAGCCGAATCTGAGACAATCGACCTTACGTATGCTTTTACTCCGGTTTTCCATGCCTATGGTAAATCCTCTTTTCACCGCCAAAAGGCGGATCGTTCCCGCGGCCGGCTTCGCCTTGGCCGTTGCCGCTCTGCTGATTGCCTTGCCCGCCGCGGCAGGCTCTCAAAAGCAGCAGACCCCGGTTCTGCTCGACGCCATGACGGCCGAACTCCACCGCGCCTTTACATCGCTGGGCAAACAGGGTGACGACAAGCAATTGCCCCCCTACTTCCTCAGCTACGCGGTGGCCGACGCCAGCGCCGTGGTGGTTCAGGCGCAGTTTGGGGCGCTGGTGAACAGTTTGGCCAATCATGTGCGCGTGGCCGACGTGCAGGTGCGCCTGGGCGAGCCCAAGCTCGACAATACACACGGGAAACATCGCGGCTCGGCGGTAAACAGTCAGCAACTGCCGCTGACCGACGACCGCGAGGCGCTGGGGCGCAGCCTGTGGCTGGCTACCAACACGGGATACGGCACCGCGCTGGACAATTACCTGCGCGTCAAGACCGAGGCCGAGGTGCGAGCCAAGGAAGAGGACACCTCCCCGGACTTCAGCCAGGAGGAGCCCCAGACCTACATCGGCAAGCCGGCTCCGCTGGCGGTGGTGGACAAGGCAGCATGGGAGCAGCGGGTAACGGCGCTGTCGAAGATCTTTCGCGAGTTCCCCGGCGTTTACCAGAACATGGTGATGCTGACGGCGCAGAACGAGACCGACTACTTTGCCTCTTCGGAGGGTTCGCGGGTGGTTGCGCCGCACCTGCAGGCGCGCGTCGTGATGGTTGCCGCAACTCGCGCCGACGATGGAATGGACCTTTACCGGACGCAGACCTTTGAAGCTGAAACCGCGGAGGGCTTGCCCGCGCAGGCTGAGCTGGAAGCGGCAGCTCGAGAGCTGGGCAAGAGCCTTGAGGCGCTGCGCAAGGCTCCAATCACTGAGCCCTTCGACGGGCCTGCGATTCTCTCCGGGCGCGCCGCCGCCGTCTTCTTCCACGAGGTGCTCGGCCACCGGCTCGAGGGCCAGCGCCAGCGCGGCGACGAGGAAGGCCAGACCTTTACCAAGGAGGTGGGCAAGCCGGTCTTGCCGGCCTTCCTTTCAGTTGCCGACGATCCCACGGCAACCAAATATGGCACCACTTGGCTGAGCGGCAGCTACGAATACGACGACGAGGGGCAAAAGGCGCGCCGCGTGGAGCTGATCCAGGATGGAGTGCTGAAGACCTTCCTCATGTCCCGCCTGCCCATCGCCAGCTTTGCCGCCTCAAACGGCCACGGTCGCGCGCAGACGGGCCATGTGCCCACCGGACGCCAGGGCAACCTGATTGTGACCTCGACCAAGAGCGTTCCCGAGGCCGACTTGCGCAAGCAACTGATCGAGGAAGCCAAAAAGCAGAACAAACCGTATGGGCTGTACTTCGAGGACATTTCTTCAGGCTTTGCCGTAACCCAGCGCAGTTCGCCGCAAGCTTTCTCCGTGGTTCCGCTGGTGGTTTGGCGGGTTTACGTGGACGGGCGGCCGGACGAGCTGGTGCGCGGCGTCAGCATTGTGGGCACTCCGCTGGCGGCGATGAAGAAGATTCTGGTTACGGGCGACAAGAGCGAGGTCTTCAACGGCGAATGCGGCGCGGAGTCGGGCACCATTCCGGTAAGCGCGGTGGCTCCGGCCATGCTGCTGAGCGAGCTGGAGACGCAGCGCGTGCAGCAGGGCACCGCGAGGCCGCCAATCCTGCCCATTCCGGGCGCGGAGAGCGCGGCGCCGACAAAGCCCGCATCCGGGAAAGAGGAGGCGAAATGAACCCGATTCGTCCGATTGCATTCTTTGCCGGAGCAGGGCTGATGGCTGCCTGCCTGTGCGGCCCGACCTTGGCCGAGGCCCAGCAAACCCGCGCCGATGCCGAAAAGGATCCCGTCCTGAAAGCCATGCTCGAAGAGATGGACCGCAGCAAGAGCGAGCTCCAGTTGAAGGATTTCGCCAAGCCGTTCTTCATTCAGTACCGCATCGAGGACGTGGACAACTACGAGACCAAGGCGGAGTACGGGGCCAGCGAGGGCGCTCAGCACAGCCACGGCCGCGTAGCCCGCATCGCGGTACAGGTAGGCGACTCGAAGACCGACAGCTCGGGCGGGCGCGGCGAGGGCGCGTTGCAATTGGCGGCTCTGGATGGCGACCCCATTGCGGTGCGGTCGGCGCTATGGGCGGCTACCGACCAGGCGTACAAGACTGCGCTCTCAGCCTATGCGCAGAAGCAGGCCGCTCTCAAAGAGGTGCAGACGCCCCCGCAGGCCGACGACTTCAGCCAGGAAAAACCGGTCGTTTCGCTCGCCGAGCCGCTCCATTTGAAGCTCGGCGAGGGGGCCTGGGTGGAGCGTATTGCGCGGGCCAGCGGGCTTTACCGGACGGAGGCATCCGTCAAAGCCAGCCAGCGCGACGTCGAGTATTCCATGGCTAGGTTTCAGGCGCGGGTAACGACCACTTGGCTGGTCACCAGCGAGGGGACCATTGTGCGCAAAGCAGCCGCTGAATATGAGGAGGCCGTTGCGGTGGGCACGCAGGCGGCCGATGGAATGCGGCTCGACCGCTCCTATTCTTCAACAGGAGCTTCGCTCAACGATCTGGACGCGCCAGAAGCCTTCGAAAAACATGCCATTGGATTGATCGCCTCGCTCACCGATCTGCGCCAGGCGCCGTTGGTGGAGGAGGAGTATCACGGGCCGGTGCTGCTCAGCTCCGATGCCGGAGCGGATACGCTGCGGGGGCTGCTGGCCGGGGCAGTGACGGCTACCCGGCCCAAGCTGGGCACCGAGGCGCGCACCAACGGGCCTTTTGCCTCCAGCTATCATGCGCGCGTGCTGCCGGAGTTCATGGACGTGGTAGACGACCCCGGCTTGAAGAACCTGAACGGCAAGGGACTTGTGGGCGCCTACGATGTGGACGACGAAGGCGTGCCGGCGCAGGCCGTGAAGCTGGTGACTGAGGGGCGGCTTGAGAATTATCTGATCGGCCGGGAGCCGGTGCGCGACTTTCCCCAGTCGAACGGCCACGGACGCGCCGGAATCGCAGGAGCGCCCAAGCCGTCGATCGGCGTGCTGAAAGTGACGGCCAAGGACGGTCTCTCAGACGAGGAACTGAACCGCAAGCTCCTGGACCTAGCCAAGGATCGGGAACTGAAGAGCGTCTACTACGTTGAGACGCTGGGGGGGGAATCAACGCCGCGGCTGCTCTACCGTGTCAGTCCCGACGGCACTCCCGCCGGCAAGCGTGAACTGGTGCGCGGAGCCAAACTGAGCGACTTGGACCAGCGAGCGCTGCGCTCGAACGTCGAGGCCGCCGGCAAGAGCCTGTTTGTTGCCAACTACTTCGGTGACGTGCCGCAGACGGTGCTGGCGCCCGCCTTGCTGATGGACGACGTGACCATCCGCCGCGCCAATGAAAAGAACGACAAGCTGCCCTTCTATCCCCCGCCGGAGTAGCATGCTTGACCGGTCCACGATTCTGGCCGCAGCTTGTTGGATAAGACCATCCGCGTATCGGTCGTCCAGCGGCGTCGCCGGCCCAAGGAATCGGACGCTACTCTACTTTCCGATGCAGAAGGTGGAGAAGATGAGATTCAGAATATCGTCGGAGGTCGTCTGCCCGGTCAGCGAGTCCAGCGCCCAGAGGGCGCGGTAAAGGTCCAGCAGGATCATCTCGTGGGGAATGGCGCTTGCGTTCGCATGTTCCGCGTCGCCCAATGCGCTCAGCGATGTCGCAATCGCCTGGTGGTGGCGCAGGCTGGTCAGCATCCCCGGCTCCGAGGCCGCCCCTCCGGTTGCCAGGGCCAGGATCCGCTCCCGCAGGGGCGCAATCCCCTCGCCCGTCAGGGCTGAAGTCCGCAGCACGCGTATGCCGCCAATCTCCTCGGCGGCTGTCTGGCCGTTATCCGCCAGGTCGCATTTGTTCACGGCAACTAGCGCGGGCCGCCCCTCGACGGCCGCGAGCAGCCGGTGCTCCTCTTCGTTGAGAGGCTGGGTCGCGTCCAGCACCACCAGCACCAGGCCAGCGTCGGCCAGCGCCTCGCGGCTGCGGGCAATGCCCAACTGCTCAACCTCCTCCAGGCTCTCACGCAGCCCGGCCGTATCCACCAGTTCCAGCGGAATCCCGTCCAGGGAGATCCGCTCCGTCACTGTGTCGCGCGTGGTCCCCGGCGTTGCCGTCACGATGGCCCGCTCGCGCTCCACCAGCCGGTTGAAGAGTGAACTCTTGCCCACGTTGGGGCGGCCCACAATGGCCAGGGTCAGCCCGTCGTGAACGATGCGTCCCCGGGCAAAGGTCGCTGCAAGCCCGGTGAGCGCAGGCGTCAGCTCGGCGATCCGGCGCGCAATCTCCTCCGCCGGGGCCACTTCCACGTCGTCCTCGGCAAAGTCTATGCCGGCTTCGAGCAGCGCAATCAGCTCCACCAGCGCCTGCTTTACCGGCTGCACGCGCCGGCTGAGCGCCCCGCCCATCTGGCTGGCGGCCTGGCGCGCCTGGGTCAGCGTCTGCGCCTCGATCAGGTCGCGCACCGCCTCGGCCTGGGTCAGGTCCAGCCGTCCGGCCAGAAAGGCGCGCTGGGTAAACTCGCCCGGCTCGGCCAGCCGCGCACCCAGCTCGAGCGAGCGGCGCAGCAAGAACTCCATCACCACCGGCGACCCGTGCGCGGCAATCTCCACCACATCCTCGGCCGTGTAGGAGTTGGGAGCGGCAAACCACGTCACCAGCGCCTCGTCGATCCGGACCGCCTCGCCTTGCCCAGCCTCGCTGCCTGGCGCATCCAGAACATCGGCCAGCCGCGCCCGGCCGTGCTCCAGCGGCTGGCGCAGCCTCACTAGTTGCGCGGCAATCGATCCAGCCTCGGGCCCGCTCAGGCGCACGATTCCGACGCCGCCCCGGCCCGGCGCGGTGGAGATCGCGGCGATGGTATCAGTAGTTGGATTCGGCCCGGACATAAGCTGCTCATAGTGTAGAGTCTGCGGCCGGAGCAGCGCTCCCGCCGGCTTCCGGTGCCGCGGTCAGGACTATAATCAGCAGGGATGCGGGGCGGGAACTGCTTCCGAACGGCTTGTCTCGGCGTTCTGCGCGCGGCAAATCAAAGGTCGAGATCGCTTGAAATCGAAGCAGGGGAAGAGGCGTTCGGTGCGGCGCTGGGCTGCGGGTTGGAGTGGCACAGGGATTTGGGTTTTGGGGCTTGCGGTGCTGCTCTTCTCCGCGATGCCGGCCTTTGCTCAGCAGCCCGCGGAAGTCGTCTGGCGGGGAGTACTCCGTAACCCCGCCGGCGCCCCAATTCCCGGTTGGAGAATCTGTCTTGCCGGGAACAGCTCCACGGCCGAAGCAATCACGGGCGCAGACGGCCGCTTTGCGCTGGACATCCTTCCCGCCGGGCAATACCGGCTGACCATCGAAACCGGTACGCGCAAGTTCAGCTACGCTCAGCTCATAGACCTCGCCCCAGCCGCTCCCCCGGTCGAGCTCACGCTCTCCGCTAACGGCGAAATCACGCTGACCGTCGTCAAAGGCCCGGCCGGAACTGGGGGCGAGGAGCTCTCCAGCCAGGCAGTCAGCGAACTGCCGCTCAATAAGCGCGACTTCAGCACCCTGCTGCTGCTGGCCGCCGGCACCATGACCGATACCAACGGCGCGACGAACTTCACGCAGCAGTTCGCCATCAACGGGCAGCGCGGGGTTGAAGCCACCTTCGCCATGGACGGCGCCGACATCAGCGATCCGGAGATGGGCGGAGCTACCTTCACCAACTTCAACGTCGACGCGGTGGAGAGCATCGATTCGAGTTCCGGCTGGATGCCGGCCGAGATTGGCCGCGGGGCCGCGGGATTCACCAATATCCACACCCGCTCCGGGGCCAGCGGCTTCCACGGGTCGGTCTTCGAGTTTGTCCGCAACTCCGCCTTCGACGCCCGCAATTACTTCGACCATCCGACC
>Ga0326727_10025188_pt1 | contig 11178 bp, 6 predicted proteins | sample MB2enrmetagenome_FD_207643 | JGI IMG/M metagenome (GOLD analysis project Ga0326727, IMG submission 207643) | Lab enriched peat soil microbial communities from McLean, Ithaca, NY, United States - MB29MY | ecosystem: Environmental > Terrestrial > Soil > Wetlands > Peat | place: USA: New York... | reverse complement strand
AATCTGGCCACTGGACGCCTGGTCGAACGCGGCGAAGCGGTGGGCGTGATCGCGGCGCAGTCGATCGGCGAACCGGGCACGCAGCTAACCATGCGTACCTTCCACATCGGTGGCACGGCTACCCGAATTTCCGAACAGTCGAAGCAGGATGCGAAGTCGGACGGGTTCGCCAAATACCTCAACATCACCTGGGTGCGCAACGAAAAGGGCGAGATCATTTCCATGACCCGCAACGGCATCCTCGCCATCGTCGACGATAAGGGCCGCGAAAAAGAACGCTATCCTGTCGTTTACGGCGCGCGCATCAACGTGGCCGATGGCGACCCCGTGAAGGCCAACGTCGACCTGCTCGAATGGGATCCCTACACGTTCTCGATCCTCACCGAGCTCACCGGCACCATCCACTTCAAAGACCTGCAGGAGGGCATCACGCTCGCCGAGCAGGTGGACGAAGTGACCGGTATGTCCCAGCTTGTGGTTACCGATTCGCCCGACGAAAAGCGCCAGCCGATGGTGCAGATCAAAGGGCCCGGCGGCTCCCGCAAGTACCTCATGCCGACCCATGCGCATCTTATGGTTCGCGACGGCGACGAAGTCCACGCGGGCGACGTGCTCGCCAAGATCCCGCGCGAAACCACCAAGACCAAGGACATCACCGGCGGTCTGCCGCGCGTTGTTGAACTGTTCGAAGCGCGCAAGCCGCGCGAAGCCGCCATCATGGCCGAAATCAACGGCGTGGTGAAATACGGCGAGATCGCCAAGGGCCAGCGCCGCATCTACATCGTCGGCGACGACGGCCAGGAGCGCGAATATTCGCTGCCGCGCGGCGTCCATATCAACGTGCAGGAAGGCGAGCGCGTGGCGGCCGGCGATCCTTTGATGGATGGTCCGCGCAACCCGCACGACATTCTGGATGTTCGCGGCGAGAAGGAATTGCAGAAGTATCTCGTCAATGAAATCCAGGAAGTCTACCGCCTGCAGGGCGTCAACATCAACGACAAGCACCTTGAAGTCATCTCGCGTCAGATGATGCGCTGGGTGCGCGTGGAAGACATCGGCGACACGGAATTTCTGCCCGAAGAAGTGGTGGATAAGTTTAAGTTCCGTGCGGAAAATCAGAGAGTGGAGGAAGCGGGCGGGCGTCCGGCGCTGGGTAAGGCCGTGCTGCTCGGCATCACCAAGGCTTCTCTTTCAACCGATTCGTTCATCTCGGCCGCGAGCTTCCAGGAAACCACGCGCGTACTCACCGAAGCCGCTATCAACGGCAAGGTGGATTACCTGCGCGGCCTGAAAGAAAACGTGATCATGGGCCGGCTGGTTCCCGCCGGAACCGGTATGGCCTTCTATCGCCAGACGAGGATCGCGGGCGAGGACATCGTGGAAGAGCCGCTGCCGGAGCCGACGTTAGATGCGCTCGCCGGGTATGAAGACGAAGCCCGTCTGCAGTACACCGGTGGGTTAAGCGAAGCGGATCTTGGGCCGGAAGAAACGCTGGCAGAGTAAGCGAACCACAAAACGGTAAGTTAAGCCGGGCGGACCGCAAGGTTCTCCCGGCTTTTTTGCTAAGTGCCTGGTTTGGCTGTATTGTCGGATGCGCGGGCCGGGAATCGAACCGACGGATGAAGTTTTGCAGACCCGCTGTTCCCCGTGCTACTCCCACACTGCGGCACTCACCGGCAGCGCGACGTTTTCAGGAACTCACAACGTGTTGTGACGCAAGCCCAGTGCTAAACAAAGACCGAGAATAGTCGGCCACGCCTTTCTTTGGCTTAAGGATGCCAGATCTTGTCCCATATGTTATGGGCTTCCAGACTCCTGTTTTCCGCTATTAACCACCGCACGACAGCCTGAAGCATTCGATGTGTACCGCGATCTCCAACAAATTTCTGGCCGTCATTTGTCCGTATCTTTAGCCGATCCAATCGTTTCACGAGTTCAGGGATCGTCAACGGGCGCAGATTACGCTTAGCCCTTCGGTTCGCTATGGCTGCCACGACCTCCCGCTTCCGCTTCAATTCCGCTGCTCTCATGTTTCATGAATTTTATCAAAACCCCTCCTGGGAAGTCTTTTCCCAAGACGACGAGCTCCAACGATGGGCCTCGGCCGTCGCCGGGCGGCGGTCAAGGAGGAAGATATAATGCCGGGAAGTGCGACTTTTATTCTTGTTCCATTTTGTTTCGTGTTACAGCGGACGGCTAAATAAGTAACGGCGAGGAGCATTTAAAAATGCGGAAGGATATTTCACAAGGGGTGCTGGTTCTGTGGCTGATTGGTTCGGCTAGCGCGCTCAATGCCCAGGGGCAGAGGCCGATTCCGACCCCAGTATTGGAAGAAGTGGTAATAAACGGACAGTCCATAACGGCGAACGTGCTGGCAATTGATGGGAAGCACTTTGTCGCCATGGAGGACTTGGCGCAAGGCTTAAAAGGGGCGATCAGCTATGGAAATGAAACGATTGCGCTCACTTTTTCGCAGCCTGCCCCTCAAGAAGTGAAACACGATTTTGGCCGCATTAAGGGAACCGTTACATATTTGTTCAACCGAAATTATGGCAACCGACCCGACACCGGCAGCAAGGTATGGCTCATCGACGACTATCTCGACATTGCGAACGATGAAGCGATCATCGGGGCCGACAACGGTTTTTCGGTGGTGAAGGGAGGAAAGACCGTTCGTTACCACGTATTCAAGCGGTCTGTCGTAGACGGCAATGGAAACTTCGATCTGTCTGACGTGCCCAGCGGTCATTATACGCTGATTGTGCAATCGAACCACTCAAATGCGACAACGATGCGAGACGTTGGGGGAACAATCAGATTGCGCGACGTGTTGGTAAAGACCGGGGAAACCGTTGATGCATCGACGAGCTTTGGGGCTACTGCCTTTTGATCGAGTTGCATTTTTCGCTGATCGCGCCGATCATGCGCCTAGAACAGAATGTTCGTATCAACCGCGGTCATACGCGTCGCTGCGATCAAACCGGGGTGTCCCGGCCGGCAACGGATTCCTCATCATCCGCTCAACCACGCGCTGACGGATGCGCCGACGCTGGTCAATCGGGGGAGGCTGCGGTTGCGGCGCACTCTGGACTCTTTCGATGGCAAGTCTGACGCGCGTTCCCTCAGGCAATTCGACCGGAGTTTCCGGGCGAAAACTGCGGTGTTCGAAAACAGCGTTCATCAATTCCATTGTTTTATCAGTATCGCGCCGCCGTGTCCCCGGAGAAGGAGATATTTTGGAGGCGCGGGTCGGGATCGAACCGACGAATAAGGGTTTTGCAGACCCTTGCCTTACCACTTGGCTACCGCGCCCTAATTGGGGACTCTCTTTGTAACGTAGCGCGATGGGTGCGCTGAAGTCAATTGCGAGGGGGCGGCGGGTACCACCGGGAGCAGCAGGTACGAATGCCGGTCGTGGTCGTGAAAGACCGTCTGCACCGCCTTGCGCAGGTTCTTTTCTTCCTCGACGGGCCGCCCTGTATTCGGATTGCGGTCGAAACGCGGAAAATTGCTGCTCGAGATCTCAAGCCGGATCCGGTGCCCGGCGAGGAACACGTTGCTGGTGACTCCCGTGTCGATGGTCACCCTATAAACCTCGCCGGGAACCATCAATTTCGGGTTATCGAGCGATTCGCGATAACGCACACGCAGTATCCCGTCCGTCAGATTCCTCGCCTCGCCATCGGGGAAAACGTCCACCAGCTTGGCCGTGAAATCCGTATCGGGCGCGGAGGACGCCACGTAGAGCACCACTTTGATCGGCCCAGTCACCTCCATCGCGGAGCCGAGCGGCGCACCGGTATAGACGAGCACATCGGGGCGCTTCTCAACAGGGCGCTGGTCGATCGGCCCCCAGGGGAAAACTTTCGGGTTGCAGCAAACCGCGCCGCCCATAGTGGGCACAGGGTTCTTCGGATCGTACACAAACGTGTCGGAGGGCGTGTGCTTGCCCGGCTCGTCGCCCAGCACGCCATTGCCGCTGAGGTAGAACTTCTCGCCACGGGCGCGCGCCAGAGGCCACTCGTCTTCATCGCGCCATTTATTAATGCCCATGACGAATATGCGCACGGGGTGCCCGGCGTCGGGAATGTCCTTCCCTTTGACCCAGCGGTCAAACCACTTGAGTTGCTCGGGGCGCAGCGGGACCGTCGCGTCCTTGCCAAAGCTTACGCGCGGAAACGGCGTATTGAACGTATGCGCCCACGGGCCGATCATGATGCGGTCCTCGTGGTTCGACTTGCTCAGCGTCGAAAACGCATCGAGATCGCTCTCGACATAGTTGTCATACCAGCCGCCCACCGAGTAGACCGGGACGTGGATTTCCTTGAGATGTTCGCGAACGCTTGAATCCTTCCAGAACTGGTCGTATGCAGGGAGCACGCGGCCGGTGGCGAGCACATCCGACTGGCGAACGGGCAGCGTCAGGATGTATTTGGCAAAAGCCGGGGGATCGTAGCCGGGCGCGCGCATATTTTCCGCCAGCCAGAGCAGACGGTGCCCCAGCTTCATGGCGCCGCCGGGGGAGTAGAAGCGGTCGCGATAATCGTCGTCTCCGGAAACATACGGGAAGATGGCCTTGAGATGCGGATTGTGCGCCAGTGCCGCCTTCCACTGAGCGATGCCCAGGTATGAACCGCCGTACATGCCTACGTTGCCGTCCGACCAGGGCTGGCGGGCAATCCAGTTGAGCGTGTCGTCGCCATCGTCGATCTCCTGATTGATGGGCTCGAATTTCCCCTCCGATTTGTAGCGGCCGCGCACGTCCTGAATGACGAAAGCGTAGCCGTGATCGAGGAACGACTGGAAGTTAGGGGTGAGCTCCGTACCCTTGTTGTAAGGGGTGCGGATGAGGACGGTCGGGTAGCGGCCCTGTGCGGCGGGGCGGAAAACATTGGCGCTGAGGCGAATGCCGTCGCGCATGGTGACACGGGTGTTGAACTCGCGCACAGGCGACGTGGCTGCGAGGGCGGCTGCCGCAGCGGCAAGAAGCAGGACTAGACTGCGCACAGCACCTGCCAATATTGCCGAGCCACCACAGCGAGCGCATGGTGTTCGAGAATATGCTGCCTGGCCGCGCCGCCGATCTGCCGGGCTATCTGGGGGAACTCAGACACTAATACCATATGGTCGAACAATTCGGCCGCTTCGGCAACGCCGGATTGCACGCGGAGACACGCAGACCGGGGAATATCGGCGGTTTCGGCGCCCGCCGTGACTATGGCGGGCTTCCCTGCCCCCATCATGCGGACGGCGATTCCGGAGGTCTCTCCGGCGGCCGGATAGCGCAGATTCAGGCAGCAATCGATAGCTGCGGCAGCGGTCAGGAGGTCACGGTCGCCGAGGTGCCTAACGCGGTGGATGGCGGGGTGGGCCGCTTCGGTTTGGAGCAGCCGGGCGAGATCGGGCGAGACCGCATCGCCAGCGAGCAGGAGCGCGGCGCCGGGCCTCTCAGCATTCAGCCGGCGAAAGGCTCGAATGCAGGGCAGGATACGTTTGGTCTCGCGCAGATAGCCGAAGATCCCAAAGAGCGTGGCGCCCTGCTCCACGCCGATCTTCCGGCGGAAATATGCGATGGCGGCGCCGTCGGGTGGAGTCGCGGGATCGAAGAAATGCGGGATGACGAAGACGTTGGTGGCACCGTGTTGGCGGGCCATCGCCGCAGCGCCGGGATTGTGCACCACGACGGCGCGCGACCGCTCCACAATGCGCTTGAGCATGGGGTATTCGAAATACCTGGGGTCGATGCCCGAGCTGGCGCGCTCTTCCCAGAGCTCTTCGGCCATGTGACGGCGCCACTCGCCGTAGTTGTAGACGAACTCCTCGATGTATTCGTCGCGCGACTGTGTGCCGAGCAGGAAGTGGTGGAGGACGGTGTCGTGCAGGATTACGACTCCGGGTGTGGCGAGCGCCCGTGCGTAGATCGGCTCGTGCAGCCGGTTGTTGCCGATGTGATAAACGGGCGGCTCCCAGGCGCCGAACTGGCGTAAGGCATGGAACAGCGTCTCCGCGTAATCGGCAACGCCGCTGCGGGAGCCTTTGCCTGGCGCGTAGTAGCCGCCGCTCAAAGCTTCTTCCTGCGCCCAAAGAGCGCGGTCCCGATGCGCACCCAGGTGGCGCCTTCCTGAATGGCGACTTCAAGGTCGTTCGACATGCCCATCGAGAGCTCGGGTACTTGAAAGCGCGCGGCGAGTTCGCGCAGCCTGGCGAAGTACGGGCGCGAAAGCTCGGGATCTTCCGACCACGGCGGCACGGTCATGAATCCGCGAAGCGTGAGATTTTCGCAGGCCCGTACGGCGTCGACGATCGCGGGCAAATCGGATTCGGGCGCGCCACTTTTCGATTCTTCATGGGAGAGCTTTACTTCGATCATCACGTCGAGCGGTTTCAACTCGGCGTTAAGGCGAACGGCGAGTTTGGCGGCATCGAGCGAATCGATCGAGGAAAAGAGCTGTGCGGCTTTTTTGGTTTTGTTGGATTGGAGATGCCCGATCAGGTGGAAGCGTGTGTCCGGCAGATCGGCTATGGCGGGGGCTTTACGCTCCATCTCCTGCACATAATTTTCGCCGAATTCGCGGAGGCCAAGCGCGTATGCTTCGCGAATTACTTCGGGGCCGAAGATCTTGGTCACGGCCATCAGGCGCACGGATGCGGGGTCGCGATGGGCCTGCTCACAGGCGCGGTCCATGCGCTCGCGCACTTCCGAAAGCCGCTCCTGCAAAGAAGAGTCCACCAACCTGATGGTAATGGTAGTAGACTGCTGACGTGATTAACCGGCGTCAATTTCTCGGCACGTCCGCGGCTGCGGCGGCTTCGCGCCTTCGAGCCCAAACCCAGAATGAATGGGGCAGTCCCGTTCTCGATCTGCACCTTCACTTCAGGCCGAACGATGCGAACTTCGCGCATATCGAGGGCAGCGGCTGCACCATGGCCAATCTGCTCACCCCCGCGGCGCGCGATGCCGATGCGCAGGCGGCCATGGCAAAACATCCCGGCCGCTATATCCGTTTCACCGATGCAGGCTACACGCAGGAGGGCGCGGATCAGATGCGCAAGTGCGTTGAGGCGGGCGCGCTGGGCCTGGGCGAGTTGCACCCTCCCTTCGCGGTGGACAGCCGGGAGATGCGGCGCGTCTACGAACTCTCGGCCGAGCTGCGCGTGCCGGTGACCATACATTTCGAGGAGGACACTTCGGGAACGTTCTGCGCGCCATTCAAGGGGCTGCCCGCCATGATCAAGGCGTATCCGAAAACGATCTTTATCGGGCATGCCAACGCGTTCTGGGCGAATGTCAGCGCGGATGTCCCTACAGGGATTGCATATCCCACGGGTAAGATCAAGCCGGGCGGGCTCACCGACCAGATGCTGACGGAGTTCCCCAATCTGTATGCGGATCTGTCGGCGAACTCGGGGCGGAACATGCTGGGGCGCGATCCCGATTTCGCGGCGGGGTTCCTGGTGCGGCATCAGGATAAGCTGATGTTCGGCAGCGATTGCCCATGCAGGGATGGACATGGTGCGGGAGCGGTGTCGCAGGAGCCGCTGATTAAGAATAAGTGCGTAGCTCGGGAAACTTTGACGGCGCTCAGGCAGTTGGCGGATGCCGGTGTGTTCGGGAAGATTGTCTGGGTGAACGCGCGGCACTTGCTGAGAATTCAGGGGTAAGAAGCCTGGGGTAACTTGGTATGGGGTTTCGCCGTCTTTCCGGGTTAATCGAATTGATGATAAAAGACTTTTTACTTATCCTGCTGGTCGCTTCGGGAACCGTTTACGCGCAGGTGAACGCATCCATCACGGGCCAGGTTGCCGACGCCAGCGGGGCTCCCGTGGGTGGGGTCACCGTCACTGTGAAGAGTCTCGAAACCGGCGCGGTGCGCACTACGAGCACCGACGCGGCAGGCAACTATTCCGTCCTTTCTCTGCCTTTGGGCGCGCAGGAAGTGCGGGCAGAGAAGACAGGCTTCAAGGCCGCCGTACGCAACGGAATCAATCTGCAGGTGGGGCAGGATGCGGTGGTCAACCTGACACTCGAGATCGGCGAGTTCGCCCAGCAGGTGACGGTTACCGAAGAGGCTCCCGTGGTGAATACGACTACTGCCGCGGTCTCCGGCGTGGTAGGCGCGCGCGAGGTGAAGGACCTTCCGTTGAACGGGCGCAGCTTCGATAATCTGATCGCCTTGAATCCAGGGGCTATCGATTACAGCCTGAAGAGCGCCAACACCAGCACGAGCAACGGCAACACGTTCACAGTGGATGGGCGGCGCCCAGCGGACAATCTTTTCCTTTTGAATGGGATTGAATACACCGGATCGAGCCAGCTTGCCATTACGCCCGGCGGCGCCAGCGGCGAATTGCTGGGAATCGACGCAGTGCGGGAGTTCAACGTACTCACCGACACCTATCCCGCCGAGTATGGAAAGCGCGCCGGAGCCCAGGTCAGCGTGGTGACTCAGTCGGGGACGAATGAACTGCATGGCACGGTGTTCGAGTTTATTCGCAACAGCGATCTGGACGCGCGGAATTTCTTCGATCAAGGCTCGGTGCCTCCTTTCCGGCGCAATCAATTCGGTGGGGCTCTGGGTGGGCCTTTGAAGAAGAACAAGTTGTTTCTGTTCGGCAATTACGAAGGCTTCCGTCAAGCTTTGGCGCTGAGCAGCGTGAGCGTGGTGCCGGACGCCCAGGTTCGCACGGGCTTGCTGCCGAATGCGGCGGGGGTGTATTCGAAACCTGCCAACCTGAATCCGGCGATGCTGAATTACATGTCGTTCTGGCCCAATCCCAACGGGCCCGAATTGCTGGCCAACGGAGTGCCGAGCGGCACCGCGCTCTCGTATAACAATCCGCGGCAGACGGTGCGGGAAGACTTTGGAACGACGCGGCTCGATTACGATATCCGCGAGCGGGACACTGTTTCGGCGGCTTACACGATCGACGACGGCACGGGCGTAATTCCGCAGGCCGATCCACTATTTGGGGCGGGGCTGAGTTTGCGCAACCAGGTAGCGAGCATCGAGGAACTGCATGTGTTCTCGCCCGACATGCTGAACACTTTTCGGTTTGGTTTTTCGCGCGGGGCATTCGGCTACGCGGCGCTCGATTTTGCCAGCTTCTCGCCGAGCCTCGATTTTGTGACGGGCGCGGGACCGGGCGGCATTGTGGTGGGCGGCGGGACATCGACTACCGGCGTGGCGGCGATTACTTCGGCAGGTCCGAACAATGCGGCGAATGTGTGGAACCGGCGCAATCTGTTCACAGTGTCGGACACGATCCAGATCAACAAGGGCATTCATCAGATCAGTTGGGGCGTGTGGCTGCAGCGCATGCAGGACAACGAAAACACGGCGTCGCGCGCCCTGGGACAGGCGACATTCTCCACGCTGGCGACTTTTCTGGCGGGCACGGTGAGCACGTTTCAGGTGGTTCCCGACCCCACGGAACTGGGCTGGAGAAGTCTTTTCGGCGCCGCGTTCGTCGAAGACATCATCAAGGCGCGGCGTAATCTGACCATCGAGCTGGGGCTTCGTGAGGAGTACACGACGGGCTGGAACGAAGAGTTGGGCAGGGCCTCGAACTACATTACGAATGCGGCGGGCGTGCTGCAGACGGCGCCTATTGTGGGCCATTCGCTGTTTACGCAGAACAACGCCAGGAGGCTATTCGGACCGCGCGCCGGCCTGGCCTGGGATGTTTTCGGTACCGGCAAGACGGCGATTCGGGCCGGGTTTGGCACCTACTATTCGCTGATCGACGATCTGGCGTTTCTAGTGAATTCTTTGCCTCCTTATAATGGCGCGGCTACGTATTCGGGGGCGCTCTCGTCGTTCCTGCCGATTACTCCGGGAGTGCAGCCGGCGGCGACGACCAAGTTTGCTCCGCAGGGCGTGCAGGCCAATGCGAAGACGCCGACTGTCGAAGAGTGGAATTTCCGCATCGAACAGCAGTTGGGCGCGAGCACCGCGCTGCGTGTGGGATATGTCGGATCGTTTGGATTCCATGGTTTGGTGAGCGTGGATCCGAACGCCATTCCCACGGCGATTTGCGCCACCCCGACCTGCGTATCGGGTGGGAACGCGACCACCAAGGGCTCGGTGCCGATGGGCGCGCAATACATCCCAGTGGGAACGCTGCCCAATCCCGCCCTCGGCGCCGGCTTCTTCTGGTACACGGAGGGCAACAGCAGCTACAACGCGCTGCAGGTGGACCTTACGCGCCGACTCACGCATGGCCTGCAGCTGCGTGGGAACTTCACGTGGTCAAAGAATCTGGATGTTAATTCGGCGCTGACCGGCGCGCAGGCGAGCAATCAGCCGCAGATGGTGATGGACATTAACGATCTGCATCGGGACTGGGGGCTTTCGGCGTTGAACGTGACGGCGCAGTCGAGTATTTCCGCGCGTTATGAACTGCCTTTCGGGCACGGCAAGCAGTTTTTGGGCAGCGCCAATGGGATGGAGGAGAAACTGATTGGCGGTTGGCAATTGAACGGCATTGTGACGCTGCTGAGCGGTTTCCCGTTTACGCCGCTGGTAGGGTCGAATATTTCGGGGGATGGCGATACGCGAAATCCCGACCGGCCTTCGCTGAATCCGTCGTTCAGCGGACCGATCGTGACGGGGAATCCGAATCAGTGGTTCAATCCGAATGCGTTTATTCTGCCGACTCCCGGGACGTATGGAAATATGGGGCGGGGCGCGTTGATTGGCCCGGGGCTGGCCGATCTGGATATGTCTCTGTTCAAGAATTTTCCGTTGACGGAGCGGGCGAGTTTCCAGTTCCGCTCGGAATTCTTCAATGTTCTGAACCATGCTAATTTCGCGTCGCCGAATACGACGGTTTTCGCCAATGGTGCGGTCAGCGCCTCGGCGGGTTTGATTACGAGCACGGTAACGACTTCGCGGCAGATTCAGTTTGGGTTGAAGCTGATTTTTTAAGGGGCTTTTTCGATCAAGCCGATCGGGGAGAGGCGAAGCTACCGCAGTTTCTGCGCAATAAACTGGTCGATTTGTTCGGTCAGTAAATCGAGCGGCAGACGCCCGTCGCGAATCACCGCATCGTTGAAATCGCGTATATCGAATTTAGTTCCCAGCTCTCGCTCAGCCCTAGCGCGCAGAGAGCGGATACGAAGCTCGCCCATCTTGTAAGACAGAGCCTGAGCGGGCCAGGAAATATAGCGATCAATCT
>Ga0326727_10025187_pt1 | contig 11178 bp, 8 predicted proteins | sample MB2enrmetagenome_FD_207643 | JGI IMG/M metagenome (GOLD analysis project Ga0326727, IMG submission 207643) | Lab enriched peat soil microbial communities from McLean, Ithaca, NY, United States - MB29MY | ecosystem: Environmental > Terrestrial > Soil > Wetlands > Peat | place: USA: New York... | reverse complement strand
CTCAGTCCCGCGCCTCCTCGCGACTGGCCACCGACGCCTGAACGCTGGCAATCAGCCGGTCCACCAGGTACTCAAGATCCTCCGCATCGAACTGCTCGAACTGGGTCAGGATCCGCGTCAGGATCTGCGCCCGGTAGGCCTCGATCTCCCGCTCGTCGCCGTCGAACGGCACCCCCCGCACCACGTCCACCGCCACCCGCATCGCCGGGAACAGCCCGCAACGTAGGGCGGAAAAGCGAAGCGTATTCCGCCGACGCAACCATCCCCGCCGCCGCGCTCTCCGTTGGCGCTCGGCAACCATCCGCCAAACCGCCCCCCAGGCTCCGGCGGTCCCGCAAGCCGGCGGTCCGCCCCGCTCACGCACACCACGCGCCAGCCCTCCGCCCGCCGCTCCAGGCGGGTCAGCGACACTCTCGTCGCTCGATGGCGACGGCCCCGGCAAAGCCCGCGTGCCGAGCCGCACGCTGCGGCGCCCATGCCACCAGCCTCGCCCTACGTCCCACCGTCTCACGCCTGGATACTGAGTCTATTATTCCGTATATTGAGACGACGGTGAGACCGAGCCTCCCATGCCTTCCGGCGGTTCCGCCTCGCGCGATCACGCGCCGGCAGCGCCCGGCCGGTATCTTGGTGCGGGTCTCGTCGCTCGCTGGCGGGCACCCCGGCAAGGCCGTGCATCAAGCCACAGGCTGCGACGCCCACGGTTCTCAGACCTGCCCACTGGCCTTCTCCGGGTCGAGGGTGTGTGAAAACGCGATTCCAGGTCACCTGCGCGCAACATCTTGTCGCAGGCGACCATTGAAGCGCACGAAGGATTCAAGGGAGGCTCCGACCGAGCAACGCAATTGCTTGTTGCCGTTACGGTCCGACGTTTTCACACACCCTCGGTCGTGAGCGGCCGTAGCCTTCCCGCCGCGACCACGCGTCCGATGTCACCCCACCAGCGCGCGGTAGGTCTCCGGGTCGGTCGCCCCCTCGGTGTTGAACAGCAGCACCCGGCTCGCGGCATCGAGCCCAAGCGTGGCGCGCGCCGCCGGGTCGGCGGCGGCGAGCAGGAAGGCCGCGAGACTCGCCACCCCGGACTCCCCGGCGACGATGCCCTCGCGCGCCAGCAGCCGCATGCAATCGATGGCGGCCCCGTCCGGCACCGCCATGAAGGCGGCCGCCCCGCGGTCCAGCTGGCTCCAGGCGAGCAGGCTGGGCTCGCCGCAGGCCAGCCCCGCCATCACCGTCTTCAGCTCGCCCGGCACCGCGGTCGGGGTGCCGAGCTCGGCACTCGCCAGCAGGCAGGCGGCCTGGTCGGACTCCACCACCACCACCGCCGGCGCCGGCGCGTAGCGGGCCCGCGCCTGCACCGAGACCGCCGCCGGCGCGGCGCCCACGCCGGCCTGGATGAACACGTGCGTCGGCGCCGCGGCCCACTGCTCGGCCACCTCGTCGACCATCAGCCGGTAGCCCTGCATCACATTGACCGGCACCGACGCATAGCCCGGCCAGGAGGTGTCCGACACCACGAACCAGCCTTCCGCTGCCGCGGTGCGCGCCGCCTCGTGCACGGCGTCGTCGTAGTTGCCCTCGACCCGCCGCACCTCCGCCCCATAGCGCGCGATCGCCTGCTCCCGGCCCACGCTGACCGTGCGATGGATGTAGATGACGCAGCCACAGCCGAACCGCTCGGCCCCCCAGGCGACCGAGCGGCCGTGGTTGCCGTCGGTCGCGGTGGTCACCGTGACCTGGCGCGTCGTGGCGGCGTAGCGGCGGGCCACCAGGTCGGCCGAGTTGGCCGCCGGCGCCACCCCGCGACGGGCCAGCTCGGCGATCAGCACCTCGGCCACCGCATAGGCGCCGCCGAGCGCCTTGAAACTGCCCAGGCCGAACCGCTCCGCCTCGTCCTTCAGCCGCACCGCCGCCACCCCCGCCTGCGCGGCGAAGCCCGCCAGGTCGCGCAGCGGGGTCGGCGCATAGCCCGGCCAGCTCGTGATCTCGGCCCGGGCCCGGGCATAGCCGGCGTCCGGCAGCACCACGGCTCCCGGCAGCCCGGCGCGCGGATTGGCAAACAACCGAAACGGATAGGGTTCCAACATGACCGCCACGCTGCGACAGTGGCGCCGGGACTGCAAGCCCTGGCGAGCTGGCAGAACTCTTCCCTCGCCCGCGCGCCTGTGCTTGATGCGACAGGCGACAACAGGGAGGAGGCAGCGATGCGCATCAGTATCCTGGGCGGAGCCGGATTCCTCGGACGCAAGCTGGCGGCGCGACTGGCGGCCGCGGGCAAGCTGGGCGGGCGCGCGATCGAGGAACTGACGCTGTTCGACATCGTCCCGCCGCCCGAGCCCCCCGCCGCGTTCCCGGTGCGGGCCGTTGTCGGCGACATCGCAGACCTGCCGCCGGAGGCGATCCCCGACGCGACCGACGTGGTGTTCGACCTCGCCGCCGTGGTCAGCGCCGCGGCCGAGGCCGACTACGAGCTCGGCCGGCGGGTGAACGTGCACGGCACCGAAGCCGTCATCGATCGCTGCCGCTACCTGCCCAGGCCGCCCAGGGTGGTGTTCACCTCCAGCGTGGCCAGCTTCGGCGGCGGCCAGGCCGCCAAGCTCGCCGACGATGCCCGGCAGTTGCCGACCAACAGCTACGGCGCCCAGAAGGCGGCCTCCGAGCTGTTCCTGTCGGATGCCTCGCGGCGCGGCTTCCTCGACCTGGTCAGCCTGCGCCTGCCCACCATCATCGTCAGGCCGGGGCGGCCCAACAAGGCGGCCAGCAGCTTCTTCTCGGCGATCGTGCGCGAGCCGCTGCTCGGGCTGGAAACCGAACTGCCGGTGGCGCCGGACTTCGCGGTGTGGATCGCCAGCCCGCGGCGCGCCGTGGAGTGGCTGCTGCACGCCGCCGGCATGGACACCACGGCCATGAACCTCGACCGTGGCATCAACCCCCCGGGACTGAGCGTGACCGTGGCCAGCGTCCTGCATGCGCTCGATGCGGTGCGGCCGGGCGCCTCCGCCCTGGTGCGCCGCACCTACGATCCGGCGATCGAGAAGATCGTGGCCGGGTGGCCGGCGGCATTCGAGCCGCTGCGCGCCCGCACGCTCGGCTTCTCGGCGCATGAACCGCTGGTTGACCTGGTGGCGGCGTTCGTCGCCGATGACCTGGAAGCGACCCGACGGGACCGCGGCCTTGCATAGCGGACGTGACATATGTGCAATGTCACCGCATCGTTACGCGAATTCGCGGCCGGCGTCGGGCGAGTGCATTGATCTCTACGCTCCATTAAGCCCATCAATGGCTTGATGACGCGTTGCGTGACTGCGGCCGAGTGGGGACCGCATCGATGAACCGCGGCATTCACCGGGCCGAGTCGGATGGATTTTTTTTCGGGGGCGAGGTTGCTTGACCGCTTCCGCGACGCGGGAGCGGGAGAGCCGCGCCCGGGCCCCGGCCTCCGCCTGCCGATTCTCGGCGTCCCCACCATCGGGCGGCACCATCGGCCGATCAGCGAATGGGTGCTGCACGTTCCGCAGACGCTGCGCGCGCTGGTGCGCGCCGACGAGGTCTGGCTGGTGGTGCTGGCCGGCCTGCTCGGCCTGGCCGCCGGCTGCTGCGTGATCGCCATGAATGCCGCCACCCAGGGCATGCACCACATCCTGTTCGCGCTGGCGCCCACCGAGCGCCTGTCCGGACAGGTGCATATCGCCGGCTGGCGGGCGGTTCTCGTGCCCACGGCCGGGGGATTGGCGATGGGCCTTGCCGGGCTGGCGATCGCCCGCTGGTGGCCACGCCGGCCGGTCGACCCGATCGAGGCGAACGCGCTCTACGGCGGGCGCATGTCGATGAACGACAGCCTCATCCTGGTCGGCCAGACCATGCTGTCGAACGGCTCTGGCGCTTCGGTGGGGCTGGAGGCGGGGTATGCGCAGATCGGCGCCGCCATCGCCTCGCGCATCGGCCGAGGCTTCCGCGTGCGCCGGGCCGATCTCAGGGTGCTGGTGGGATGCGGCGCGGGCGCGGCGATCGGCGCCGCCTTCAACGCGCCCCTGACCGGCGCCTTCTACGCCTTCGAGCTGATCATCGGCACCTATTCGCTCGCCACCATGGCCCCCGTGGTGGTCTCGACGGTGTGCGCGGTTTCGGTGGTGCGGGTGTTCATGCCGGAGGAGTACGGCTTCAACATCAGCGTCCCCACGACGATCGCGCCTGCCGCCTACCTGCCCATCCTGGCCCTCGGCATGCTGTGCGCCCTGGGCGGCGTTGCGATCATGCGCGGCGTCACCCTGACCGAGGAAATCTTTCGCCGCAGCCGCGTACCGGGTTGGGCCCGGCCGATGATCGGCGGGGTGGTCGTCGGGTCGATGGCGCTGATCAGCCCGCAGGTGCTCTCCTCCGGCCACGAGGCCCTGCGGATCGGCCTGAACGCGCCCTATTCGCTGCAGTTCGTCGCCATGCTGATCGTGCTCAAATCGCTCGCTTCGGCGATCTCGCTCGGCACCGGTTTCCGCGGCGGCCTGTTCTTCGCCTCGCTGTTCCTCGGCGCCCTGGTGGGCAAGCTGTTCGCCGCCTGCCTCGCCATGGTGACGGCCTCGGCCGCGGTGCCGCCAGTGGTGTACGCCATCGTCGGCATGAGCGGGCTGGCGGTGGCGATCGTCGGCGGGCCGCTCACGATGGCGTTCCTGGCGCTGGAATCCACCGGCAGCCTGCCGATGACCGCGGCCGTGATGGCGGCCGCCGTGGTCTCCGCGCTGACGGTGCGGCGCACCTTCGGCTACTCGTTCGCCACCTGGCGGTTCCACCTGCGCGGCGAGGCGATCAGGAGCGCGGTCGACATCGGCTGGATGCGCAACCTGACGGTTGGCCGGATGATGCGGCGGGAAGTGCGCACGGTGCGCATCGACACCCCGCTCAGCGCGTTCCGCCGCGACTTCCCGCTGGGCGCCACTTCGCGCGCGGTGGTGGTGGACGAAACCAACCGCTACGGCGGCATCGTGCTGCTCTCGGAGGCGCACGCGCTCGATCGCAACGCTGAAACCCTGGCCGACCTGCTGCACCACCAGAACGACGTGCTGCTGCCGCAGATGACGGTGAAGGACGCGATCGCCATGTTCGAAGAAGCGGAGTCGGACGCGCTCGCCGTGGTGGACGGGCGGGACACGCGGCGGGTGATCGGGCTGCTCACCGAACAGTACGCGCTGCGGCGCTACTCCGAGGAGCTCGACCGCCGGCGGCGGGAGCTGTCGGGGGAGTGAGGGCCGGGCTGAGCGAACAGATTGCAACGGAATTGGTGGAACGGGCTGCCGCGGCGTGGTAGCGCCGGGGCGCATGCGCATCCTGCACGTCCTCGACCATTCGTTGCCGCTGCAGAGCGGCTACGTGTTCCGCACCCTCGGCATCCTGGGCGCCCAGCGCGGCTTCGGCTGGGAAACCATCCAGTTGACGTCGCCGCGGCAGCACGCCACCCGGCAAGCGGTCGAGACCGTCGATGGCTGGACGTTTCATCGCACGCCCCGCCCCGCCGGCCCGCTCGCCGGCCGGCCGGTTGTGCGCGAGCTGCTGGAAATGCGCGCCACCGCCGCCCGCCTGCACGAGCTGATCGGGGCCCTGCGGCCGGACATCCTGCACGCCCATTCGCCGGTGCTGAACGGCCTGCCGGCGCTGTGGGCGGCGCGGCGCGCCCGCCTGCCGCTGGTGTACGAGGTGCGCGCGCTGTGGGAAGACGCGGCGGTCGATCTCGGCCATGCCCGCACCGGCAACCTGCGCTATCGGACCACGCGCGCGCTGGAGACCTGGCTGCTGCGCCGCGCCGATGCGGTGGTCACGCTGTGCCAGGCCATGCGTGCCGAGATCGTCGGCCGCGGCGTGGCCCCCGGGCGGATCGCGGTGGTGCCGAACGCAATCGATCCCGCCGATTTCCCGGCGACAGCGGTGCGCGATCCGTCGCTGGTGGACAGCCTCGGTCTGGCCGGGCGGCGCGTGCTCGGCTTCATCGGCTCGTTCTACCACTACGAAGGGCTCGACCTGCTGCTGGCGGCGCTGCCGCAGATCCGCGCCGCACTGCCACAGGCGGCGCTGCTGCTGGTGGGCGGCGGCCCGGAAGAGGCGCGGCTGCAACGTCTGGCGGGCGAACTCGGCCTGGGCGATGCCGTGCGCTTCACCGGCCGGGTGCCGCACGGACAGGTGCGCCGCTACTACGACCTGGTCGATTTTTTCGTCTATCCGCGCCGCAGCATCCGCCTGACCGAACTGGTCACGCCGCTCAAGCCGCTGGAAGCGATGGCGGAGGGGCGCATCGTGCTGGCCTCCGACATTGGCGGCCATCGCGAGCTGATCCGCGACAACCAGACCGGGTTCCTGTTCCCCCCGGACGATCCGCCCGCGATGGCCGCACGCGTGATCGCGGCGATGCTGGCCACCGACCGGCACCCGCCGATGCGGGCCGCGGCCCGCTGCTTCGTCGAAACCGAGCGGACCTGGCCGGTTTGCGTGCAGGCCTGCCGGCCGCTCTATGAACGGCTCATTGCGCGTTAGGCGCGGCCAGGCGCGAATCCGGGCACACAAGGCGTATAACCACCCCGGCCAACCGGAGTGGGCGCACGCTCGGCTGCGCGGCGTGCAAATGCGGCCACGGCGACAGGACGGGAGAAGAAGATGGCTCGGAAATCCCTGGCGGAGCGCCTGGTCCGGCGATTCTATTACAAATACTACGCGCGGAACCTGCTGTTCGAGCTGCAGGACCGGGCCCGCCGCGAGTCCGCCGATTACGTGCAACAGCACATGGCGGAGGCGGTTTTATACGAAACGTGGGATCGGTTTCTGCAGATGTGCGTGCAACGGGCGCCGGCGGGCGCCGTGCTTGAATTCGGCGTTGCCGGCGGCACCTCGATCCGGCAGATCGCAGCCTGGGCCAAAGGCACCGTTTACGGGTTCGATTCCTTCGTGGGGCTGCCCGATGCCTGGTCAGGACACGTGGAGGCCGAGGGGGCGTTCAGCCAGCGCGGGGTGCTGCCGAAGGTTCCTGCCAACGTCAAACTCTACAAGGGCTGGTTCGAGGAGACCATCCCGCTCTGGCTGAGCGAGACGTCCGATCCGATCGGCTTTCTGCACGTCGATTGCGACATCTATGCCTCTACCCGTTCGGTCTTGCTGGGGGTGAGGCGCCGGCTGCAGAACGGCACGATCATCAAGTTCGACGAGTATTTCAATTACCCCAACTGGCAGGCGCATGAGTTCCGCGCGTGGCAGGAGTTCGTGGCCGAATTCGCCGTGCAGTACCGCTATCTCGCCTTCACCGCCAGCGGCAGTGCGGTCGCCGTCAGGATCACGGACCTGGGCTCTGCTCACAGCGAATAACCGAAGCCGCTCTTGCGGTCATTCCTGCTTCAGCACCAACCGAAGCAGTAGCGTGAACACCGCCGAGAGGGCGATCAGCGCGGCCATGATGAACAGGCCGGCGTCGAACGATCCGGTGACGTCCTTGAGCCAGCCCATCACCACGGGTCCGAAGAACCCGCCCAACGTGCCGATGGAATTGATGAGCGCCAGCCCCCCGGCGGACCCCAGGCCGGCCAGGAAGCGCGGCGGGATCGACCAGAAAATGCCGCGCGCCGCGGCGATGCCGATCGTCGCCACGCAGACGCCGATGAACGACATCTCGAGCGAGGAGAACACCACCGCGGTCACCAGCCCGACCGCGCCCACCAGACAGGCGATGATGAGGTTGCCGGTGCGCTTGCCGGTACGGTCCACATGGCCCGACCACAGCGCCATGGCGATGCAGCCGAACAGGTATGGGATCGCCGCCAGCCAACCGATCGCCGTCGTCGAGAGGTCGTGCCCCTTGAGGATGAGCGGCAGGAAAATGGCCACGCCGTACGAGCCGATGGTGAATCCGAACTGGATGCCGGCGAGCATGAGGACGCGCCAGTCCGCCAGGGCTGCCCAGAAATCGTGGACCGGGCGGACCCGTTTTTCGGCACCGACCGCTTGCGCGATCGCGGTCCGTTCGGCGGGATCGAGCCAGCCCGCTTCCTCCGGCCGGTCGGCCAGCATGAACAGCAGCGCGCAGCCGACGACAACGGCCGGGACGCCCTCACCAATGAACAGCCACTGCCAGCCGGCCAGGCCGAACACCCCGCCCAGTTGCAGGCATGCCACGGACAGCGGCCCACTGATCATCGACGCCAGCGCGACCGACATCTGGAACCACGAGAGGATGCGGGAGCGGTAGTAGGCCGGGAACCAGGCGGCGAGCAAAAACATGCCGCCCGGGGTGAAGCCCGCTTCGGCAACCCCCAGCAGGAACCGCATCGCGTAGAAGCTGTCGGGGCCGCTGACCATTGCGGTCAACGCGGACAGGATGCCCCAGGTGATCATGATCCGGGTCAGCCAGCGCCGGGCACCGACCCTGTACATGATCCAACAGCTCGGCAGCTCGAACCCGCAGTAGCTGATGAACAGCAGGCCCGCACCCCAGCCGAACTGCGTGTTCGTCAGGCCGATGTCGTGGTTCATGCTGACGGCGGCAAAGCCGACGTTGGTCCGGTCGACGTAGGCCAGAATGAACGCGACCATCAGGATCGGAACCAGCCGCACGATAGCCTTGCGGAAAGCGCGGCGGGTGAGCGCGTCGTTGGCCGGGACGCCGGCTGAGGGAGCGGCTGTCGCGGTGCTCATGGGGTCCTCCTGGACGCCAGCGCTCTGTGGCGCTTCATCCTGCCGGGCCGGCCTTTGCCGGTCAGTTGCACCGCACCGTCATGCCGCCGTCGACGATGATCTCGGCGCCGGTGATGAAGCGCGCCTCGTCGGAGGCCAGGAACAGGACGGCGTTGGCGATGTCGCGCCCATCCCCCATGAACCCCAGCGGGATGCGCGCCAGCCGGGCTTTCAGCAATGCCTCCACATCTCCGCCGCTGAGATTATGGGCCATCCGTGCCTCTACCATCGGGGTGTGCATCTGTCCCGGCACCACCGTGTTCACCCGGATCCGCTTCGGCGCGTACTCGACCGCGGTGACCCGGCTGAACTGGATGATCGCCGCCTTGGTCGCGGCATAGGCGACCTGCGAGACCCCGGTGAAGCGCAGGCCCGCCGTCGAGCCAAGGTTGACGATCGCACCGCCGCCGCCGGCTTCCATCGCCGGAATCACGTACTTGCACGTCAGGAACGCGCTGGTCAGGTTGACGTCGAGCTGCCGGTGCCATGCCTCCTCGGACAGCGCAACGGCGCCGCCTGGTTCCGACACCCCCACGTTGTTGACCAGAATGTCCACCCGGCCATAGGCCGCCAAGCAGGCCGCGACCATCGTCCGCACCTGGGCACTGTCGGTGACATCGGTGATGTGGGTGCGGATTTCGCCGCCATGGGCGGCGGCCTGCCTGGCGCGGTCGACGGTTTCCGTCATCGCCGCGGCGCTGCGGTTCACCGCGAACACGCGCGCGCCCTCACGCGCGAAGGCGACCGCGGTGGCGCGCCCGTTGCCCCAACCCGGGCCGACGCAGCCTGCGCCGGTCACAATCGCCACCTTGTCCCGCAATCGTCCGGTCATTTCCGTTGCCTCTCCATCATTCAGCCAGCTCGGCGGTCTCGCCTTCGGACAGGGCAATCTGGAATGCGTTCGGCGTCATGGCAACCGGCGTGTCGCAGCCGGGCACCGTCAAAGCCTGAACACCCTGCAATCGTCGAATTCAGCACTACGCAAATACACGGCGCACGTTTGCGCCGGGAAAGCGTTTGCAGGAGAGCCCAAAGTGGCATACAGCTTAGCCGTACACAATGTAGATTCGATCTTTACGCCTACCGTTTCTGCCTAACAGGGCAACAGCCGAGGAGAACATGTCGTTGGAACGGACCATGCCGCAGGCGACCCCCCAGGATGGGAAGCCGTCTTCCCTTGCCGCCGTTGTCGAACCCCTAGAGCGCGAGACCATCAGGCGGGTGGCCTGGCGGTTGATGCCGCTGCTGTTGCTCAGCTATTTCGTTGCCTACATCGACCGCGTCAACGTCGGTTTCGCCGCGCTGACGATGAACAAGGCGCTGGGCTTCTCCTCGGCGGTGTTCGGCTTTGGCGCCGGCGTCTTCTTCATCGGCTACTTCCTGGGCGAGATCCCGAGCAACCTGATCCTGGTGCGGGTCGGCGCCCGACGCTGGATCGCGCGCATCCTGTTGACCTGGGGCATCATCTCCGGGTTGACCGCCTTCGTCTGGAACGACTGGAGCTTCTATACCATCCGCTTCCTGCTGGGGCTGGCGGAGGCGGGACTCTATCCGGGCGTGGTGCTCTACATGACCTGGTGGTTCCCCTCCTATTACCGTGCGCGGATGCTCGCGATCTTCATGACGGCACAAACGGTCTCGATGATCATCGGCCCGCCGGTCTCGGCCTGGCTGCTGAGCTTCGACGGCGCGTTCGGCCTGCAGGGGTGGCAGCTCCTGTTCCTGGTGGAGACGCTGCCCTCGATCATCATGTGCTTCGTCGTGTGGGGCCTGCTCACCGATCATCCGCGCAACGCGAAGTGGCTGCGCCCCGAGCAGCGCGAGTGGCTGCAGCGGCGGGTGGATTCGGAGGAAGCGCAGCGCGAGGCGGTGCACCGCTACGCGGTCGTCGAGACGCTGCTCAACCCGCGCGTCTGGCTTTTCACCCTGGTGTATTTCACCTACAATTCGGCGAACTACACGGTGCTGGTGTTCCTGCCGCAGATCGTCAAGTCATTCGGCATTTCGGTGCAGATGACCGGCTATGTCACGGCGCTGCCGTTCCTGTGCGCGGTCGTGGTGATGCTTTACTGGAGCCTGCGTTCCGACCGCTCCGGCAGCCGCACGATCTACTGCGCGGTGCCCTGCCTGGTCGGGGCCGCGAGCCTGGCCGCCTGCAGCATCATCGGCATCAGCCATCCGGTCGTCATGATGGTGGCGATGATCATCGGCGTGATGGGCCTGCAATCGATCGCGCCGACCTTCTGGCCGCTGCCGACCGCGATGCTGTCCGGCGTGGCCGCCGCGGGTGGCATCGCGCTGATCAACTCGGTCGGCAACCTCGGCGCATTCGTGGCGCCGTTTGTCTTCGGGCTGATCAAGGATGCGACCGGCGGCAGCGATCAGCTTGCCCTGTTGGTGCTGGCCTGTGCGCCGGTGGTGTCGGCGGTGGTGCTGGCGGCGCTTGGCCATGACCGGCGGTTGGAGCGGATTCCCCGCGGT
>Ga0326727_10025186_pt1 | contig 11178 bp, 9 predicted proteins | sample MB2enrmetagenome_FD_207643 | JGI IMG/M metagenome (GOLD analysis project Ga0326727, IMG submission 207643) | Lab enriched peat soil microbial communities from McLean, Ithaca, NY, United States - MB29MY | ecosystem: Environmental > Terrestrial > Soil > Wetlands > Peat | place: USA: New York... | reverse complement strand
ATTGATTGTCTCAGACATGATGGGCCTCGCTTTCGGCCAGCTCTTCGCGCAGTTCGGCCACTTCTTCGTCCTTGTTCTCCTCGAAATTCTTCAGCGACATGCACTCCTTCTCGCGATACATGGAGTTGCGCTGCATGAGCACCTCGAAGTTGACCAGCGAAGCGTCGAACTCCGGCCCGTCAACGCAGGCGAATTTGCTTGTGTTGCCCAGCAGCACACGGCAGCCGCCGCACATTCCCGTTCCGTCCACCATGATGGAGTTGAGGCTCACCATGGTTTTAATGCCCAGCGGCGCGGTGATGCGGGCCACGGCCCTCATCATCGGCACCGGCCCGACGGCGAGAATGAAATCAATCTTGCGCCCCGCGGCAATCAGCTCATCGAGCTTTTTTGTCACCAGCCCATGTTCGCCGTAGCTGCCGTCGTCGGTCATCATATAGGTCTCATTGCTCGCCGCGCGCACTTCGTCTTCAAAGACCACCATTTCTTTCGAGCGCGCGCCTTCAATGAAAATCACATGATTGCCGGCCTGCTTGAGCGCGACGGCTGTGGGAAGCGCCATGGCCGTGCCCACGCTGCCCGCCAGAATCACCACAGTGCCGTAGTTTTTTATCTCCGAGGGATGGCCCAGCGGCCCGACGATGTCCAGTACGGCATCGCCCGCTTCCAAACAATTCAACAGAGAAGTGGTTTTGCCAATGGCCTGCACAACGATGGTAACGGTGCCGGCTTCGGCGTTAGAGCTCTTGATGGTAAGAGGAATGCGTTCGCCTTTGTCATGAAGGCGGAGAATAACGAACTGCCCCGGTTTGTGCTTGCGTGCAATGCGCGGCGCCTTAATTACAAACTGCTTGATATTGAGGCCGACCGAGCTGGCTTCTAAAATCTCGTACATAAAGACGTCTCCAATTTCGCCCGGGCGACCAGCAATTCGATGTGGCACCTGCTCAAAAAAGCACGCGCCGCAACGATTTGCGCACCAAGGCGCGGGCGAACCATTCGCCGCCTAACAGCATCCTCCAGTATGCGAGACAGGGGATGTGACGCGAGTCACCGGGGGGAGTGGCGTCATTTGCTATGGAATGCGCTTGAAGTCCAAAGGACGAAAAGCATCTAACAGATGCAGCAGGTTAACCCTCGCTGCGCGAGGGTGGCGGGTTAACAAGCTAGCGGCTTTGATTCAACCTTCCATTCCCAGTTCCTGCTCGACTTCGGCTTCCATTGCGGGGAGAATGGCGCGCATCCGCTCGAATTCCGGGTTGCCGCGCAGCGCATTGAGCCGCGGATCGGCTATCGCCTGGAAGAACCAGGGGCAGCGGGCCTCATTGGCGGCGCGCAACTCTGCCAGGGCGGCTTCATGGTCGCCCTGGGCGGCATAAGCCGCGGGGGTGAACCCCCGGACGATGCAGCGTTCCCGGCCCAGCCACTGCAACCGTTCCAGGATGATGCGGGCTTCGTCCGTCTGCCCCGCGCAGGCCAGCGCGTAGGCGTGCGCGGCGGTTGCCAGGTCGAAGTGCGGCAGGCGCTGTTCCAGGGTGCGCGCCATTTCGCACGCTTGCCCGGTCTCTCCGTTGAAGGCAAGAATCACCGCCCCGTAGAGGCTGGTTCCATCGCCGTTGGGGAACAGAGAGATGCACTTGTGAATCTGCTCAAGGCTTTCGCCCGCTTGCCCGTCGAGGTGCAGGGCCCAGGCCAAACGGCTCTGCAGCCACGGCGAAAAAGGATCAATGCGAATGGCCGCCCTCAGCAATTCGGCGGCCTCGCTGAAGCGATGGCGGCTAAGCGCGAACAGGACGCGTGCGCGCGTGGTCCATGGATCATGCGGCAAATGAGCGCTGAACGAGAAGGCCAGCAGCGCCGAGGGCAGGTTGCGGTCATAGTGGAAGTTGACCCATCCGAGCGGCGGCAATAGCGCCGGGGCGCGCTGGGGAAGATCAGGGATCGATTCCGCCATGCGATGCACAAGCCCTGCCGCGGCGTCGGTTGGCATGAAGCCGTACAAAGCCTGGGCAACGCACAGGTGCGCCAGGTCGATCTTGGCGAAGATCAGCGTGGGGTCAAGTTCGATGGCCTTCAAGAGGCGTCGCAGCCCGTCCTGCATACGATGGCGATGCAAAGTTTGCCACTCGTAATGCCCGCGCAGAAAGAGGTCGTAGGCATCCTTTTGGCGGGCGGCGTGTTCATCAACAGATTCAGCGGCGGCGGAGATCTCCACCCCGGCTTGATTCGACGGCGCCGCGGAGAAAGCCGTTTCGGTCGAGATTTCGCCCTGCCACTCCAGCGGCCAGGAGGCGCCATCCTCGGTGTCGATGCCCAGGCGATAAGCCAGCCGCTCGATCAGATGCGACTCCAGCGCTCTGGCCCGGCTGCGCAATGCCAGCATATCTTCCACCCAGATTTGCGTGCCGTCCTCGATGCGGATCATCTCCGCCCGGAGCCTGTACCGGGAGGAGAATGCCTGTATGCTTCCCGTGAGAACCAGATCGGCCTTGAGCTCCTGGCCGATTTGCTGGGCCGTGAGTCCGCGCTGCGCCAGGTTGAAGACCGAGTCCCGCGCCAGCACCGCAATGTTAAATTGCGGTGCGCGCGAGAGGCTGGAGGTGGTCTCTTCCGCTATGGCCGGCCCCAGATGTTCGGGAACGGAGTAGCCGGTGCGGAAGGGCAGAATGGCCAGGCGCAAAACCTTGCCCGCCGTCGAGGCGCCGTCTCGCCTGATTTCGGCGGAAAAGCGATAACCGCGCTTGTAAACCGTCTGGATGCAAGTATCCGGCTCGAGGCGTGCGCGCAGGCTCGAGACGCACTTGGGAACGCTCTCGGCCGTCACATGAACGTCACCCCAAAGCTCCTGCTTCAATTGCGCCGGCGATACCACCCGGCCGGAGTACTCCACCAGCATCCGCAGCGCAGCCAACTCCTTGGGAGGCAGATGAACTACTGCTTCGCCGCGCCACAGCGTGCCATCGGCCTCCAGCCGGAAGCTTGCAAAGGAGCAGGCTGATTCGCGAACTCCGCGACCGGCTGGCTTGGTGGAGGATTCCGTATCGCCAGCCTGGCGGCAGGTTCTTGCCGCCCGGGAGCCAGCGCCCTGATTACTGCGTGAAGCCGGATGGTGCTCTGTGTCAATTGCCACGATGCTTCCTTGCAATCTGGGCGGCATGATTGCCGTTCTCTACACACTATGATTGCCGTTCTCCTGCCAATCCCATCAGGAAGAAGAGCTATCACCTGCAGCGGCTCCGGGAATCTGCGCGGAGAAAACAATCCAAATGGAAAAAGAGCAGAGATCCCGCCGATTCACAGTGCTTCATTGAGCCCAGTATTTTCTTTGAATTCAAGATTACCTAGAATCGGCAGACAGCGGGAAAGTTTGCTTGGGTTCCTTGTGCTTTTTGATGCGCGAAGTAATCCGCGCGGGTTACCAAGGAATCATAAAAGTTTCTTCCGCCGCAGGCTGAACCCTCTGGCTTCATAGGCTTCCAAAGGCCGCTCCGGCGGAAAAAACCTCCATGCGGAGAAGAAAAACGCGGCCGGCTTCAGGAAAACTTCAGATATTCGTCAGAAAATCGAGCGCCTGCGGCTGGCAAACTAATAGGACGGAGTTTGCCATGTCCAAGACTGTTTCCTTTGCCCAGTGGTCTCTTGAACCCTACTGCATCGGGATGAAGCTGCGCGCGCTGCGCACCCGCAAACGGCTGACGCTTTCGCGCCTGGCGGCCGAGACGGGGCTTTCCACGGCGCTGCTCTCCAAGCTCGAGACGGACCGGATGGTCCCCACGCTGCCCACGCTGGCCACCATCAGCCGGGTTTACGGCGTCGGCATGAGCTACTTTTTTTCCGAGCCGGCCAAGCACACGCTCTCGATTACCCGCAAGGCCCACCTTGCAGGCAATAGCCGCGGACTCGACTCAGTGAAGATAACCCCGCTGAACACAGTCGCAAATGGAACGCAACTGGTGGCGCGGATGGTCGAGTTTCCCGCCGGCGGAGCGCCCTCCGCCACCGATATCGGCCGCCGGACCAGCGGCCTGGTATACGTGCTCGAGGGCAAGCTGCAGTTGGATGTGGGCGGGATGCATGAACTGCTGGAGGCGGGCGATTGCGCTTGTCTCGAGAGCGAGATGACGATGGCGTGGAGCGCCGCGGGCAAGCACCGCTGCCGGATACTCGCAGTGACGCCGGCGGACGAGCGCGTGGAAGGCTGACCTGATGCTAAACGCGCGCACTCAATGGGCCGGAGCGGCCGCGGCGGGGGCGCGCGCGATTAACTGGAATGAGTCAAGAAAGCGCGTGGTGTCGACATACGGTTTGCCGAGCGGCCAGGCAACCAGTGATTGGTAGAGCGTGGTGCCCACCAGATAGATGCGGGCGGAAAAGTGCATTGTGTCGCTGTCCGCCTCAAACTCACGCCCTTGATAAACACCGAAGGTGATTTTCTTTCCATTGACGAGGTGGGCTTTGACGTTGTCAATGGCGCCCTGTTGGGCGCCGTCCAGCACCTGGTCCGGAGATCTGTCCGAGATTGCCGAGCCGTAATCGCAAACTCCGACATAAAGTGCTGCGTTGCCGATCTCCACGAGATATGCGCGCAACTCGAAGCTGCCCTTTTCAGTGGGAACGTCTCGCTTCGAAAATTGCGGTTCGAAGGGCAACGAGGCGCTGAATCCATCCGCTGAATAGGTGTATGTCTTCCAATTCGGGGCTGGCGCAGCAGGCGCTTTGGCGGCGGCCGGGTCGGCCTGAGCGCTGAGCGAAGCGGCAAAGGCAAGCGCTACCATGGAAACGGTCACGGGGCGTAAAAACTTCGTGCAAATCTTGTCGATCATTCCGAGTCTCCTTGTCCATGAGGAAGAACAGCCCTTTTAACGCCTTGAATCCTGCCGGGGAATTATAGCCTGACTCCGCTGCGACGCGCGTGCATTTCTCTCTGCCTCGGCAAGTTGCGCCCATTTGGCGCGCCCGGAGCCAACTTGAGCAGCCGCGGTGTTGTACCATCTATTTTTGACCTGAAAGGCAATATACTGATGCGACCCAATTCCAAACTGATCAAGACAACCCTGATAGGCGCTCTGGGCGGCCTGCTGTTCGGGTTCGACATTGCTGTCGTCTCCGGCATTATTCAACCCATTACGCGCTTCTTCGGGCTGAGCGTTGATGCGATGAGCATTCATTCTCAGGGATTCACCGTGACCGTTGGCACCATCGGAACCGTGCTGGGTTGCTTTATCGCAGGCGTAATCGGGCAAAGGCTTGGTTCGCGCACGGCGCTGCGCTATGCAGCAGGGTTTTACATCCTCGCGGTTCTGGGTTGCGTTCTCGCGCTGGATTGGCCGATGCTGCTCTGCGCGCGCTTTCTGGCTGGCATGGCCATTGGCACCGCCTCGGTGCTGGGGCCGGTCTACATCACCGAGCTCGCGCCGGCCATGTGGCGCGGACGCCTGGTAGGCGCTTTCCAGATCAATGTCGTGTGCGGCATTCTGCTGGGTTATACCTCAAACTGCCTGATTGGCCTCGGGCATCTTGGCGCACTCGAATGGCGCGTCATGGTTGCTGCCGCGCTGGTGCCGGCAATAGCCTTTTTCGCATTGCTCTTCCGCATTCCGCTCTCGCCCCGCTGGTCGGCCTCCCGTAATCAGTCCGCCGAAGCGCTCGCGGTCCTCGGCCAGATGGGCGCTCCCGACCCCAATGCCGAATTGGCCGAGATTCAGGCCGCGCTCAAATCCGAGCACGCCGTTGCCCACGAGCCGGTCTTTCAATGGAAGTATCGCTTTCCGCTCTTTTTGGCCATCACCATTGGCGCCTTCAACCAGTTGGAAGGCATCAACGCCATCCTTTACTACATCAAGCCCATCTTCGCCGCGGCCGGCTTCAACCAGCTTTCCGGCGACTTGCAGGCCGTGGCCATCGGCGCCACCAATCTGATTTTCACCCTGGTGGGCATGTCGGTTATTGATCGCTTTGGCCGCAAGAGCCTGCTGATGGTGGGCTCCGCGGGCGCCACGCTCTGCCTCTCCGGCGTCGCATGGGTCTTCTTCACCAATAGCCACCAGGCCGCGCTGCTCGTCCTGCTGGTCGTCTATATCGCCTTCTTCGCGCTCTCGCAGGGCGCGGTCATCTGGGTTTACCTGGGCGAGGTTTTTCCCACCTCGGTTCGCGCCAAAGGCCAGGGCGTGGGCAGCGCCAGCCATTGGATTCTGGTCGCCCTCATCGCGTTTTTCTTCCCGATTCTGGCCGGCAAATTCGGCACTGGCACGCCCTTCGTCTTCTTCGCCGCCGCCACGGCATTGCAGTTCCTGGTGGTCACCTTCTTCTATCCGGAAACCAAAGGCCAAACTCTCGAGCAGTTGCAGCGCCGGCTGGTGAAAGAATAAGGCCGAAACCGCTTGAATTTGTAATGACAGGAATGTAGCGCCGGCCTCCCGGCCGGCTGTGGTGCGGGCGTCCTCGCCCGCACATATCCAGGCACAATTACTAAATCACACGGTCTTGGCACTAGGGCCACGGACGGCGCTGTATATAATCTGAATCAATACTGGCGCTTGCCGTAGCCAGGTTATTCAGCCCAGGCGTGAGGACTTGCCATGCAGCACACAGCGGTTCCAGTTCCGGATCAGGAGAGCGGAGTGGCGCAAGCCGTAGCGGATGGTCCGCGCCCACCGGAACCCGAGGAAGAATCGCCCCTCGCAGTTGCCAACTCCCCCGAGACGCAGGCCTTGCGCGCGGAGATCATCCGCGTGGGCCGCAAGCTGTGGGAGCGGCAATATGTTGACGGCAACGGCGGCAACATCAGCGCCCGGCTAGGCTCGCGCTATGTCCTCTGCACGCCCACCATGCTGAGCAAGGCCGACCTCGAGCCCTCCGACATCTGCTTCCTCGACATCGAAGGAAATGTTCTGGCCGGCGAGCGCTCGCGCACCAGCGAACTGCTGCTCCACCTGGAGATTTACAAGGCAAACCCCAAGGCCCGCGCCGTGGTCCATTGCCATCCGCCCTACGCCACGGCTTTTTCCATCACCGGCACCACGCCGCCCAACGGCATGATTTCCGAGTACGAGATCTTCATCGGCCCGGCCGCCGTTGCGCCCTATGAAACCCCCGGCACGCAGGCTTTTGCCGAGACGGTGCTGCCCTTTGTCGAGAACCACAACACGATTCTGCTCCAGAACCATGGCGTGGTCTGCTGGTCTGACACGGTTACGCACGCCGAGTGGCTGGTCGAGATCATGGACACCTGCTGCAAGACCTACCTGCTGGCCAAGCAGATTGGCATGCCGCTCAACGTCATTCCCGACAGCAAAATCGAGGAGATTCTAGCGCTCAAGCGCCGTATGGGATTGCCCGACGCACGCCTTGCCGCTCATCCCGAGGCGTAACCGGCCGCCGGAAGAGAATGTCACAATAGTCGAGGAAGCGGCAACCTCGCTGGAAAAACGGGACCGAAAGGAACGGATCGAATGGTTTCGAGGCTGATTTGTGGCGCATTTGCTGTTGCATTGCTCGCAGGGGTTTCAGGGAAGGCGCAGACGCCTCCCAAGCTCAACAACCTCATCATCTATGGGGATGGGTTCGCTTTCGGAGTTAAGGAACCCGACGGATGGCACGGCGATACAGATAAAATTGCATCAAAATATCATGTCAATGTTGTGTTCATGCCGCCGGAAGAATCTGTGAAGAGTGACGTTACGGTTCGGGTGCGAGTCAATCGCAAGGTGGATGAGAACACAATTGAAGACCTGAACTACGACATGAAGGGATATAAGAAGGAATTCCCGGCCGCACAGTTCAGCGATCTGAATCTCGCTCACGCCGAATACAAAACATTTTCCAGAACAGTGTTTGTACCTAATCAGTTTTACGAATATGTTGCCTATGTGAATCCAGGGCCTGGAAAGCCGTATGTTTTTTCCGTGGCTATGTCCAAGAAGTCGGACCCTGCTACTGAGGCTGAAATCAAAGCGTATGAGGCGGTTCTAAAGTCTCTCGTGTGGCTCTCTTCAGCCGAGTTTCACCAGAAGTGATCGGCGAATAGACCACCAATGCAGGCAGGGTCTCCTAAATCCCCCGGCTGATGCGGAGTGAAGGTCCGCCAACTGAGTGGAACGCGACTCATTTGCCTTACGGCAGACTCACCGCCTGCGATGCCTCATTCGATTTCGCCCGCTCAACCAGCATCTTCCGGATAGCGCGCAGGATATTTTCGACCGCGGGCCGGCGATAGTCCCAGCGCGCGTCCGCGTCCGGTGCAAAGACCGCCATGGTCGCATTGGCTTCGAAGACCAGTACCTCACCCTCCTCATTCAAGCCAAAATCGATGCCGCCATAATCCAGGCCGAGCGTCTGCTGAATGCCTTCGAGAGCCTTCATGGCCCGCTCTCCGAGCACGCCGCGCATATCCGCCAGAAATGCGGCGTCTTCGGCGCGATTGTCGGCGTTACCCTCCATCTCCGCGCTGAAATAGTGAATCTTCCAATGGTGCGAGATGGCCGCATGTAGCGGGTAAAGCGCGCCATCGATCATCATCACGCGGTACTTGCGCGTTTTGCCGTCGGTCCCGCAGGCGTCAAGAAATTCCATCACCGTAAGCTCATCGCCGGGAAGTTCGCTAAGCGCGGCTGCGAGCCCCTCGGCGGTTTCCACGCGCAGGAAGTTTTCGCCGCCGTGAAATCCCGGCGTGCGCACCAGCAGCGGAAACTCGAATCCCTCCTCTCTGAGCGCGGCGCCGGCATCGGGCGAGGCGAGCGATTCGCGCGCGAGAGTCAGCGTTTTCGCCGTCACCACTCCCGGAACGCGGGCCAGCCTCTCGGCAATCGCGCAACGGCCTGTCGCCAAAACAGCCGCGGGCGAGTTGATGACCGGCGCAGTCGAGCGCGCGACCAGAGCCTTTGCGCCTTCAAGCGCAACCCCGGCTGCGTCCGCGTCTCCGATGGCGTTGACGATGAGTTCATGCGGCGGCAGCGGTGTAGTTGGCTCGTAGAATTCCGTGGCCACCAGATAGCGCTTGAAGACGGTGTCGTTGAGAAAATACTTGATGCGCGTGTTGCCGGGGCCGATGGCCACCAGTTCCAGAATCGTGATGGGAGGTTCGCTGCCGCGATAAGGCATCGGCACCACGCACCGGCCGTGAAATGCTGCCCGCCGATGCAGCGCCGCGGCTTCAGTCTCGCCCCCGGCGGCAAGAATCGCGGACAAGCCCAGATGCGCCTGCCAGTAATCCGCGTCGAGCCTAAGGGCGTATTCATAATGCGCGCGCGCCTCCGCCATCCGGCCCTGGTCTTGCAGGACGCTGGCCAGCTTCACCTGGCTTGCGGCCGTCTCCGGCGGCGACTGTGGCTGCGCGGCTCTGGTTTGCTGTTCAAGAGCGCGGCCGTGAGTCAGCGCGCCTTCCACCAGCGCATCAATCTCCGCGCGGCTGGTGCGATGGTTCACAATGGCCGCGCGAATCGCCGTGAGCCCGCCGAGTTGTGTGGTGGATGGCGCAACAATGCCCGATTCCTGCAGCTTGACGGCGATCTTCGCGTTGAGCCGGTTGGATTCTTTCGGGCCGAAGTTTTGCGCGCGATAGCGGAAGCAGACGATATTCAGTTCGACCGGCGCCATCAGCTCCAGCTCCGGCGTGGCATTGATGCGCTCTTCCAGGCAGCGGGCCAACGCGCAACTGCGCGATATGGACTCACCCACTCGGTCGGCGCCCAGCGTCTTCAGCGTGAACCAAACCTTCAAGGCGCGGAATCCCCGCGAGAGATCCGGCCCGAAGTCGCAAGGCCATGGCGAGCCTGCGGCCATTCCCCGCCCGGCTCGCTCCAGATACGCGGCAGGCGAAGCGAAGGCCTGCTTGTGTGCCTCGGCGTCGCGCACCAGAATGAATCCGGCGTCGTAGGGCGCCTGTCCCCATTTGTGAAAGTCGCAAGCCACGGAATCGGCGCGCTCCATTCCATCGAGGCGCGGGGCAATATCCGGAGCCAGCTTCGCCAGCGCGCCAAATGCTCCATCAACGTGGAACCAGAGCTTTTCGCGCCGGCAAATTTCTGCCATTGCCGCCAGATCGTCTATTGATCCCGTGTTCACCGTCCCCGCCGTTCCCACTACGAAAAACGGCGTGCAACCCGACGCGCGATCGGCCGCAATGCTTTTTTCGAGCGCGGCCAGATTGATGCGGTAGCGGCTGTCAACGGGGATGAGCCGCAGCGCGTCGCTGCCCACCCCGGCAATGTCCATGGCCTTGGCGACGCAACTATGCGCCTCCCTTGATGCGTACGCCCTCAGCCGTTTCTTGCCTGCGGCCACTCCGCTGCGGCGCGCTTCAAAGCCCAGCGCGGCATCGCGCGCAATCAGCACCGCAATCAGATTTGCCATCGACGTTCCGGTGACGAACAACCCGCTCGCGCCGCGCGGAAATCCAAAGATTTCGCGCACCCATTCGGTCACTTGCCGCTCGACCTCGATGGGAATCTGATCGCGGCCTCCGAGATTGGCGTTCAACCCCGCCGCGAGCATCTCCGCCACCATGCCCACCGGCGTGCCTCCGCCATGCACCCAGCCCATGAAGCCGGGGTGCACATTGCCCAGCGCAAAGGGAAGCACATCGCGCATGAATTCGGCATGAACCTCGGCGAGGTCTTCGCCCGCGCGCGGCAAGGGCAAGCGAAACCGCGCCCGCACATCATTTGGAATCGGCTGCCACACCGGCCGCTCGCGAATCTTCTCAATGTAGCCGAGCATGTCGTCGAGCATGACGTGCGCCTGGGCGCAAAAACTCGCCCAATCCGCCGGATCAAGGGTTTCACTTACTGCCGTCTGCAGGCCGCCGTCTTTGCCGCATGGGTCGTTCATAGAGCGCTCCCAGGGAGATGCTTTCTCCCTGCACGCCATTCTACTCAGCAAACCGGTGGCCGATGCGAAGGCACATCACGCCCGAAAGATAAGCGAATTCTCATTGCGTTGCGCAACCAGCCGTTCGGAGCCCCGGAAATAAAAAAACTGCAACCGTGTTACACTGTAGTTGCGCTCAGTGATTTGGCCGTGAGCGGTAACGAGCCCTCCAAGGCAAGTTTGCCCCGCACAGATTTCCCCAAGCACATTCATAGCGGAACCCCCAAACAATGGTTTTTGTTTTTGGGGTGGAGCGTATCCACATAAGTCTCCCATCCTGGGGGCCTCTGCCATGGGTTAAAACAGGCCCGG
>Ga0326727_10025185_pt1 | contig 11179 bp, 5 predicted proteins | sample MB2enrmetagenome_FD_207643 | JGI IMG/M metagenome (GOLD analysis project Ga0326727, IMG submission 207643) | Lab enriched peat soil microbial communities from McLean, Ithaca, NY, United States - MB29MY | ecosystem: Environmental > Terrestrial > Soil > Wetlands > Peat | place: USA: New York... | reverse complement strand
CCGGTCCTTCGAGGAACGGTTCATCCGGTTGATTTGAGAACTATGCATCCAGCCGCCGAAGAGCGATTTGGGTTTGCCGAAATTCAGGTGGTCTCGTTTGCCGATCTCTATGCCGGCAAGATGGTTGCGACCCTTGATCGCCAACATCCGCGGGACTTGTTTGACGTGCAATACCTGTTTCGAAATGAAGGCATCAACGACTCTCTCTTTCAGACTTTTCTCGCCTACATCCTCAGCCACAATCGCCCGGCTCACGAAGTCCTGCAGCCGCGATTAAAGGATATTCGGCAGGCATTCGAGCAAGAATTCATTGGCATGACGACCGATGAGACTTCTCTTGACGCCCTGGTTGCTGCGCGCGAGCAACTCATTTCGGAGATCCGCTCCCGCCTGGATGAGCGCTTTATGCGGTTCCTGCTCTCATTTCATGAATTGAAACCTGACTGGGAGCTGCTCGGATTGCCAGACGTCGCCAATCTTCCGGCAATCCGCTGGAAGCTGATGAATCTTGCATTGCTACAAGCCAAACAACCGGAGAAATACCGGGCGATGATTCATGATCTTGATGCGATGTTGTCCAACGACAAAACCTGAACAGATGCGATCTTGGCTTATTGCAAACTCGGATTGCGTCATCCAGTTGAGGGGCACGTCAAGTATATCGATGTGATTCCCGGGGATAAACCCGAAACAATTTGCCTCTGTTGTCGCGAAAACTGGTTCTGTTCGCCACTAGTTCTATGGAGTCAATTGAGGTCTCACCAGATGCCACACGTCATGGTGGATTTTCGATTCCGCAAGAAACGGTGGCAAACGAATGGAGAAGCCGTCCACTGCAGTCTCAAACACGCCTCTTTCACAGAAGTCCTAGCAATACTGATTCGGCAAGTTCCCTGCTGCTCGGAGCATTCGGCACATTCCTCCAGATGAATGACCGCTTAGCCACTCTTGAGCAAAACAGAACATTCTTCCGCATCTTGACGGGCAGATAATTCCCAGTGTGCCCGTCTCGGGCGGCAGTATGCCTGCGTCAGGCGTATCTCGCCTGATTTTAGGAGCTTTAGGGCCTCCATGAGACTGCCTCTTCGACGCCTTCCTAATGATCTTCCAGGAGCAGGGTACGGTACTCGGTGGCAGGAGCAACAAATAGGAGAACAACCGTGGTGAAATCTAGGCCAGATAAACCATTAGTGGGTATGGGAGCCAAGCCAGAGTCCAAGGACGATCTCAAGTCTCTTCCAATGCCGGAGTTGCAGAAGAAGTTGGAGTCTTCCGCAGACGGCCTGAGTCAGGCCGAGGCTGAGAAGCGACTGACGCAATACGGCCCAAACGAGATCACCGAAAAGAAGACGAATGAGTTACTGAAGTTCCTCACCTACTTCTGGGGTCCCATTCCGTGGATGATTGAAGCTGCGGTGATTCTGTCCGCGCTGGTCCAGCACTGGCTGGATTTCTTCATCATCCTCCTTTTGCTTTGTTCCAACGCAGTGGTCGGATTTTGGGAAGAACACCAGGCGGGTAACGCCATCGCCGCTCTGAAAGCCCGTTTGGCGATCAACGCAAAAGTTAAGCGTGATGGCAAGTGGGAGAATCCCAGTGCGAGTGAACTCGTGCCCGGCGACGTTATTCGTCTCAGGCTCGGCGACATCGTTCCCGCCGATGCACGTTTGCTCGAGGGCGATTCGATCGAGGTGGATCAGTCCGCTTTGACTGGCGAGTCGTTGCCCGTGACCGCCAAGCCCGGCGGCGCGGTCTTTTCCGGCTCCATCATCCGTCAGGGCGAAATCGACGCCATGGTGTACGCCACCGGCACGAACACCTACTTCGGCAAGACCGCTCAACTGGTGCAGGAGGCTCATACCGTCAGCCACTTCCAGCGTGCCGTATTGAAGATTGGCGACTACCTTATCATCCTTGCAGTAGCGCTGGTCGTATTGATCCTGATCGTCGCGCTCTTCCGTGGCGACAAGGTTCTCACCACACTGGAATTCTGTCTGGTGCTTCTGGTGGCCGCAATCCCAGTGGCCATGCCCACAGTGCTGTCGGTGACGATGGCCGTCGGCGCTCGTCTGCTGGCGAAAAAGGAAGCGATTGTGACCCGCTTGTCGGCCATTGAGGAGCTGGCTGGCGTGGATGTCCTGTGCTCGGACAAGACCGGGACACTGACTCAGAACAAACTCACGCTGGGCGATCCCTTCACTGTGGATGGTATTGCTCCGGACAAGGTGATTCTCTGGGCTGCGCTTGCTTCACGCGCTGAGGACAAAGACACCATCGACCTTGCGGTGATCGGTGGAGTGAAGGACGACAAGGAGCTGAAGAGCCTCCAGGTACTTCACTTTCAGCCCTTCGATCCGGTGCACAAGCGCACGGAAGCTACCGTCAAGGGACCGGACGGGAAGCAGTTCTTTGTGGCCAAGGGAGCGCCGCAGGTGATTCTTCAGATGTCGGTCAACATGGACCAGGTAAAGCCGGCTGTGGAGAGCGCCATCAATGAATTCGCAGGACGCGGCTTCCGCTCTCTGGGTGTGGCGCGGGCCGACGAGGAAGGCAAGTGGAAGTTTGTCGGCATGCTGCCGCTGTTCGATCCGCCACGCGAGCAGGCGAAAACGACCATTGCAAGCGCCCGGCAGATGGGCGTGGACGTCAAGATGGTTACAGGCGATCAGATTGCCATAGCTCGGGAAACCTCGAAACAACTGGGACTAGGTTCGAACATCCTGGATGCCAGCTCGCTGGGCGACTCGAAGCACCATGAGTCGGCACAGATGGCTGAGGCGATCGAAAAGGCTGACGGATTCGCCCAGGTATTCCCCGAGCACAAATTCCACATCGTAGATATTCTTCAAGAGCGCGGCCACATCGTCGGCATGACTGGCGATGGTGTCAACGATGCCCCGGCGCTGAAAAAGGCCGACTGTGGCATCGCCGTTTCCGGCGCCACAGACGCGGCCCGCGCGGCGGCGTCCATTGTGCTGCTTGCGTCTGGCTTATCGGTGATCATTGACGCAATCAAGGAAAGCCGCCGCATCTTCCAACGGATGAACAGCTACGCCATTTACCGCATCGCCGAGACGCTGCGGGTGTTGTTCTTTATGACGCTGGCGATCCTGGTCTTCAACTTCTATCCCCTCACCGCGGTGATGATCGTAATGCTGGCCTTACTCAACGACGGGGCCATTCTGTCGATTGCCTATGACAATGTTCAATACAAAGACAAGCCCGAGGCCTGGAACATGCGCCTCGTGCTGGCAATCTCCACGGTGCTAGGACTCATCGGGGTTGTCTCTGCATTTGGTCTGTTCTATCTTGGCGAGCGCGTCTTTCACTTCGACCGTCTGCACGTTCAGACACTGATGTACCTGAAGCTTTCAGTGGCGGGGCATCTTACGATCTTCCTCACACGTACCCGCGGTCCATTCTGGTCCATACGCCCCGCGCGGATCCTATGGATAGCCGTGCTTGGCACGCAAATTGTCGCAACTTTGATTGCGGTCTATGGGTTGTTCATGGCGCCGCTGGGATGGAAGTGGGCGGGGTTTGTATGGGCTTACGCTCTCGTCTGGGCCCTAATCAACGATCGAGTCAAGCTGCTCGCTTATCGGATCTTCGATCAAACCAAACCTGCGCTACTTACAAAGAAGTCTGCCGATCGCAGTTCCCAGATCTCGGCGCGTGCCTATGAACTCTACCAGCAGAGAGTCCACGGCGAGAGCCAGCAGGACCAGGACTGGCTTCAGGCGGAACGAGAAATCGGAAAGGAGCAGACGTTACGCTCGAAGGCTGTGTGAGCGCCCCCGTGAGCGTTCAAGATGGCCGGCTGTGGTCCGGTGCTGAAAGGTCAAAGCCATCGCTTGCAAGAAAACAACCATGATGCTGAGGTCGAGTCATCCGGGTTGCAGGAAAGGGAGTAATATGCCGTACGATCTGAATTCTCTAATCGGATACCCCGTGGAAGCGACCGATGGTGAAACGGGAAGTGTTCGCAATTTTCTCTTCAATGATCAGTCCTGGAAAGTTTGCTACGTGGTAGTGGACGTTGGGAACTGGCTGAAACGGCGCGATGTGGTTCTTCCGACTTCAACGCTCGAAAGGCCAGACTGGGCGAGCAGAACATGTCACGCTCGTCTGACCAAGGATCAAGTGCGCAACAGTCCCGACGTTGATACGGAAAAGCCGGTCTCACGTCAGCAGGAAATCGCCATGCATGATTACTTTGGCCCGCTGGCAAGCTGGGTCGACAGCGAGTTCGGCATGCCGGCAATACCGACTGGAATGAAATATCCGCTCCATACCGCCGAGGTGCTCCATCTGCGGAGCGCCTCACATATGTTGGGCTATCACGTGTGGGCCTCGGATGGCGACTTTGGAGTCCTCGAAGGCTTTGTCATGGATGAGGCCAGCTGGCACCTCGGCTATCTCGATGTGAAAAGTGGAGACTGGCTTAAGAATCGTTCGGTGCTGGTCCCCACCAGTTGGGTACAGTCCGTTTCCTGGACCGAATTCCGCATTCATTTGCATCATATGAAGGCAGGGATAGGGGTCACAGGCGAACTTCATACGATCGAACACTTATGAGCCCTGACGGTAGGAAGCCCCCGGAAAGAGCCAGAAAGATGTAAAGCGGAGCGAGAGGCATGCCACGATCGGGCGGCCGAGAAAAAGATAGCGTAACAGCGAAAGGGCCAGATGAGCATCAATTCGAAGGACTACCGTGTGCCGCCAGACAAGAAGGTCGACCTCAGCAAGTGGCCGACGATTGTCGAGCCCTATGCGAAGTCGAAGAAGCAGTATAAGGAACTTCTGGACCAACACATAGAGAAGCTGAGTTCGCTACAGCACCTTTTCTACGCGTCTCACCGCTATGCATTGCTTCTGATCTTTCAGGGCATGGACGGAGCCGGCAAGGACGGAGCCATCGGGCACGTGATGTCCGGGGTCAATCCTGAGGGCTGCGAGGTCTTCAGCTTCAAACAGCCAAGTGCCGAAGAACTTGAGCACGACTTTCTTTGGCGTACCACGTGCAGGCTTCCGGAGCGCGGTCGAATCGGCATCTTCAACCGTTCTTATTACGAGGAAGTACTTGTCGCTCGAGTGCATCCAGAGATTCTCCGTAGCCAGGGGCTTCCCAAGGAATTACGCGACAAGAAGGACATCTGGGAGGAGAGATTTGGCTCCATAGTAGATCTGGAAAAGCATCTTCATCGCAATGGCACCGAGACCATCAAGATATTCCTCCACCTCTCTTACGAAGAACAACGAAAGAGGTTCCTTGCCCGCATCGATGAGCCGGACAAGAACTGGAAATTCAGCACCTCCGACATTCACGAGCGGAAATACTGGAAGCGATACATGAAGGCCTACGAAGATTGCCTGCGTGCGACAAGCACTCGTCATGCGCCGTGGTACATCGTTCCCGCCGACGATAAGGAAAACGCACGGCTGATAGTCTCTCAAATCGTCCTTGATGGGCTGGGGGGACTCAAGATGGCGTATCCAAAAACCACAGCAAAGCGGCGTCTCGAACTGCTTGCAATCAAAAAGCTGCTGGCGAAATAATGCCAGGGCCCTTCGACGGAATATCCGAATAAACCGATATCCCAAAGACCCGAACGCGCTGTCACCAGTTGCGATGAGATAGAAAGGAACCGTCATTATGTCTACCAAGGAACTCCCAATCAAGGCCGATCCGGATGGCATCCCGCAATCATTCAGCAAGAAGTTCGATCAGACTGGCAACTCATCCGGGTTCATCTTCGATGTAAGTTTGTCAACGGCGATTGCGGCAAATGGAAAAGTTGAAGCACAAGCTCCGGTACCCAAAGGGCCGCTTTCGCCGGAGATGCTTGACAAGATGAATCGCTACTGGCGGGCAGCAAACTATCTGTGCATCGGACAAATCTACCTTTTTGAAAACCCGTTGTTGCGAGAACCGCTCAAGGCGGAACAAATCAAACCGCGACTCCTCGGACACTGGGGAACTTCGCCGGGGCAAAACCTCATTTACATTCATCTGAATCGCCTCATCAAAGAACATGATGCAGACATCATTTACATCTCCGGTCCTGGACACGGAGGCCCTTCACTGAACGCCTGCTCCTATCTGGAAGGCACGTACACCGAGGTACACCCGGAGATCACGCCAGACGAGAACGGCATGAGGCTGATGTTCCGAAAGTTCTCGACGCCTGGCGGGGTGCCGAGTCACTGCGGACCGCATGTCCCCAACTCCATGCATGAGGGCGGTGAGCTTGGCTATTCGCTGGTTCATGCATTCGGCGCTGCTTTCGACAATCCCGATCTAATCGTTGCCTGTGTCATCGGCGACGGCGAATCCGAGACCTGCCCATTGGAAGGAAGCTGGAAGTCGGTCAACTTCCTCAATCCCGTGCGAGACGGCGCGGTCCTCCCAATCCTTCATCTCAATGGATACAAAATCTCCGGGCCGACAGCTCAGGGACGTACCAGCGACGCAGACTTGAAGGCTTTGTACAGCGGACGCGGGTACAAGCCCTACTTTGTCGAGGGGGACGATCCTCAAGTCGTGCATCAGCTTCTGGCTGGAACGCTGGACGATTGCTATGCCGAGATTCGGTCAATTCAAAAGGAGGCCCGCAAGAACGGGTTTAAGAAGCAGCCTATCTGGCCCATGATCATCCTGCGCACGCCCAAGGGATGGACCTGCCCCAAGGAAGTGGATGGGATTCCGATTGAAGGCACATTCCGCGCGCACCAAGTCCCGCTCGCGACCGTACGTGAGAACCCCGAACATCTCAAAATCCTTGAAGCGTGGATGCGCAGCTACAAGCCACAGGAACTTTTCGACATCAACGGAAAGTTTATTCAGGAACTGGCGGTCCTCGCGCCCTCTGGCAATCGTCGCATGGGCGGTAATCCTCATGTGAATGGCGGACGATCTCTGGTCACACTCGCTCTTCCTGATTTTACGAGTTATGCATTGGAAGTCCCCGGGCCAGGACAAGTTCTTGCCGAAGCCCCACGCAAACTTGGAGATTTCTTTCGAGACATCTTCAAGATGAATCTGACAAACTTCCGCATGTTTTGCCCCGACGAAACAAACTCCAATCGGTTGAACTCAATCTTCGAGACAACCAAGCGCTGCTCAATGGCCGAACTTGTCTCCATCGATGACGAACTCGGACCGGATGGTCGCGTGTTGGAGGTATTGAGCGAACATCTCTGCGAAGGATGGCTCGAAGGATACCTGCTTACAGGCCGGCATGGCATGTGGTCTTCTTATGAGGCCTTTGCCCAGGTCGTCGATTCCATGGTGACGCAACACGCCAAGTGGATGGAACAATGCCACGAGTATGCCTGGCGCAAACCGATCGCATCCCTGAATGTTCTGCTCACAAGCCATGCATGGCGCAACGATCACAACGGATTCAGCCACCAGGCCACCGGTTTCGTTGACAACGCTCTGGCACGCAGAAGCGATACCATCCGCGTGTATTATCCGCCAGACAGCAATTGCCTGTTGAGCGTCTTCGATCATTGCCTGCGCAGCCGGAACTACGTCAACATCGTTACTTGTGGCAAGCAGCCTCAGCTCCAGTGGTTGAATATGGACGAGGCGCTGGAACACTGTTCGCGGGGAGCATCGATTTGGAAGTTCGCCACGAATGATGGGGGGGTAGAGCCGGATGTTGTATTGGCTTGCGCCGGAGATGTGCCGACCATTGAGATCTGCGCGGCCTCCTGGCTGCTGCAGAAACACGTTCCCGGCATCAAGGTGCGTGTCGTCAACGTCGTGGACTTGATGACACTGATGTATCCGGACAAACATCCGCATGGGATGGATGAAATGTCCTTCAATGCGCTCTTCACCGAGAATGCGCCGGTCATCTTTGCCTTCCACAACAATCGCTGGCTCATTCACACCATGATTCATGGGCGCTCGAATGAAGGCCGTTTTCATGTTCATGGCTACATGGATCAAGGCACGACGACCACTCCATTCGACATGGTCGTGCTGAACGAGATGAGCCGCTATCAACTTGCCCTGGATGCACTGAAACATCTTCCGAGGCTCCGCGTACAGGCAGCGGATGCAATCACTCTGTTTGGCAAGAAGCTGAATGAACACCACGACTACATTCGCCAGAACCTGGAGGATATGCCCGAGATCAGGAACTGGCAATGGACGGCGGATTTCAGTGAAGCGACTGTGCCTGCACCACTGGCAAAAGGCCATCCCAACAAGGCGCTGTTCACTGACAGCTAGATGACTGGGCAGTGAAAGGGCAGAGGCCGGTGGACACACGGAGGCCTCTGCTTCTTTGCCTGTGTGCCAGGAGGACAGATTGAGCGAATCGGCGACAGTAAAGAATCTACCCAATCAAGAGGGAGTTGACGCGCTGACCGAGTTGGCGCTTAACCTGCACTGGTCCTGGAACCATGCCGCGGATGAACTGTGGAAAGACCTAGACCGGGAACTTTGGGCGGCCACGCAAAATCCATGGGTCATCTTGCAGACTGTCTCGAAAGAGAAGATCAACACATCGCTGGCAGAGCCAACATTTCGTCAGCGTCTCGACGATTTGCTCCGCCTGAACCGAGAGGCATACAGCTTTGAAGCATGGTTTCAACACAAGCACCCAGGCAAAGCTCTCACGACGGTCGCCTACTTCAGCATGGAGTTCATGTTGAGCGAAGCATTGCCCATCTATTCAGGTGGGCTTGGAAATGTAGCGGGCGATCAGATGAAGGCGGCAAGCGACCTGGGGGTTCCAGTCGTAGGAGTTGGGCTGCTCTATGGTCAAGGATATTTCCGTCAGGACTTCGATTCGGAAGGTCGGCAACAGGCACTCTATCCGGTCAATGATCCTGGCCAGTTGCCCATCAGACCGCTACGGCAGAAGAACGGAGAGTGGCTGCGGCTGCAGATCCACCTGTCGGGAGCACTGATCTGGCTCCGCTGCTGGGAGGTCTCTGTTGGCAGGACAAAGCTTTACCTGCTAGACACAAACGACTTCGCCAACACCGCTGCACATCGGGGAATCACCAGCGAGCTCTATGGTGGCGATGCGGAGATGCGGCTGAAGCAGGAGATCATTCTCGGGATCGGTGGATGGCGCTTGCTGCGGGCGCTTGGTTTGCAACCCGAAGTCTGCCACCTCAATGAAGGCCATGCAGCGTTTGCAGTGCTCGAAAGGGCGCACTGCTATATGGAGGATTGTTCAAAGCCGTTCGATCTCGCGCTGGCCGTTACGCGGGCCGGAAATGTCTTTACGACACACACCGCGGTCGCTGCAGGATTCGATCGCTTTGACCCGCAACTCATCCGGCAGTATCTTGCCCACTATGCACAAGATGAACTTCGCATTTCGCTGGACGATCTACTGAAGATGGGAAGGCAAAACCCTGCTGACAACACGGAGCCTTTCAATATGGCCTTTCTGGCCCTCCATGGGAGCGGCCGAGTGAATGGCGTGAGCAAACTTCACGGAGAAGTGAGCCGGCAGATTTTCCAGCCGCTTTTCCCTCATTGGCCCCAGGCAGAAGTCCCGATAGGCTCAGTGACCAACGGCATTCATGTGCCGACCTGGGATTCGGTTGAGGCCGATACGCTGTGGACTACGGCCTGCGGTAAAAAACGCTGGCGCGGAGATCGCGCTGTCGAAGATGACATCCGGAACCTCACCGACGAACAGATCTGGCAGATGCGGTCCACGGAGCGAAAGACGCTGATCGACCGGTTGCGTAAACGGTATGCCCGCCAACTCGCTTCAGAAGGCGGGGACTCCGCGGATGCGAATCATATCTTCGACGAAAATGCACTGACGTTGGGATTTGCACGGCGCTTTGCGACATATAAGCGTCCTGATCTTCTTCTGCTTGATTCTGAGCGGCTGGTTCGCCTTCTCTCCGACCCTCAGCGGCAGGTGCAACTGATTCTTGCCGGCAAAGCACACCCGCAGGACCAGCCCGGACAGGCACTGATCAAGCAATGGAAGGACTTCATCAAGCGTCCAGAAGTCCAAGGTCATGTTGTCTTCCTGAGTGATTACGACATGCTGCTAGCTCAGGAATTGGTTCAGGGTATCGATCTGTGGATCAACACACCGCTGCGTCCCTGGGAAGCTTGCGGGACAAGTGGAATGAAGGTTCTCGTGAATGGTGGTTTGAATTTATCAGAGTTGGACGGATGGTGGGCTGAGGCTTACTCCCCCGGAGTGGGATGGGCCATCGGGGACGGCCAAGAACATGGTGACGATCCTGCCTGGGATCGCACAGAGGCTGAAGCAGTGTATGCTGCATTGGAGAATGAAGTCATTCCAGAGTTTTATGAGCGGAATGAAGAGGGCCTTCCGCTGAAGTGGTTAGCACGCGTCCGCGAGAGCATGGCAAGGCTTACTTCGGAATTTTCAGCTACGCGGGCCATTCGCGAATATACTGAAAAGCACTATCTTCCCGCGGCAACCGGCTTTCATGATCGCGCAAGTGACGATAGCGCGATCGGCGCCAGCCTGTCAGCCTGGCAACAAAACATCAGTCGAAATTGGGGCACAGTGCGATTTGCTACGGTGGGAATCGAGACGCACGACGGCCAGCATTTCTTTCAGGTTGAAGTCTCTCCGGGCACCCTCACTGAGGATCAACTGCAAGTCGAGCTCTACGCAGACTCAGCTCAGGAAGGTAAACCTGCTCTCGAAGTTATGACCGCAACTGAACCCCGCGGGAATTTACCGGGCGTGCTAACGTATTCGGCCAAAGTGCCCGCAGCTCGTCCAGCAAGCGACTACACTGTGCGCATCATTCCCCACCATCCGAACGCATCTGTGCCGCTCGAAGCGCGACAGATCCTTTGGCAGCGTTGATCGACAAGGCAGATCAGGAAATTAGTGTCACCTACCCCTGCTCCCGAAGCTCGGCCGTAGCAACTCGCTCAGCGTCTTTTCCACCCGCGCCCCGCATGTAGAGACTGTCTTCTTAAATCACGTCGATATGCAAAAGGGGCCAGATCAAGTTTTTCGGGACTCATTTGGCGACGAGTGTTTTGCTCTTGGACGCAATGCAAGCCAGAAGATCGTTCCATGATTTGGCGAAGGAGGCGATCCCTTCTCCGAGAAGCTGGTCGGCCACCGCGTCGGTATCAATACCAGCTTTGGCGAATTCGGCCAATATTTCGCCGTCATGCGCGGGGAAGGCTTCTCCG
>Ga0326727_10025184_pt1 | contig 11179 bp, 10 predicted proteins | sample MB2enrmetagenome_FD_207643 | JGI IMG/M metagenome (GOLD analysis project Ga0326727, IMG submission 207643) | Lab enriched peat soil microbial communities from McLean, Ithaca, NY, United States - MB29MY | ecosystem: Environmental > Terrestrial > Soil > Wetlands > Peat | place: USA: New York... | reverse complement strand
GACGAAGGAGGAGACCGTCTCGTTCAAAGAGCGCACCGATGTCACCTCGGTTCCCGCCATGGGCGTCGTGGCCGAGACGATGCTGGCTCTCGTGCTCGCGTCCGAGGCGCTGCGCAAGTTCGGGGGGGACTCCATCGCCGAGATGTCTCGCAACCACGCCTCATACCTCGCCGAGGTTCGCGACGAGAACTGGCCGAGCGCGGTAACTGATTGACGCCCGAGCAGGGGATCGCCCTCGGCGTGGCCGGCTTTCTCGGGGGAGCGGTCAACAGCGTCGCCGGCGGCGGCTCGCTCATCTCCTTCCCGGCCCTGCTGGCGGTGGGCTATCCAAGTGTCACTGCGAACGTCACCAATACGGTCGCCATGTGGCCGGGATACGTGGGTGCGACCGCGGCCTACCGCCGGGAGATCGAGGGCCAGCGATCGCGCGTCATCGCCCTGGGCGTGACGAGCATCGCCGGCGGGGCCGCCGGCTCGGTGTTGTTGCTCACGACGCCGGCGAGCGTCTTCAAGGCTGCCGTGCCCTGGCTGATCCTTCTCGCTTGCACCATCTTCGGCCTCCAGCCGCTCGCCAGCCGGATGCTGGCAAGACGGCAGACCGGGGCCGAAGAGCACCGCCCGGTGGGACTTCACCTCGCCGTCTTCCTCGCCGCCATCTACGGCGCCTACTTCGGGGCCGGCCTAGGCATCATCCTCCTGGCGGTGCTCGGCTTGGCGATAGCGGACAGCCTGCAGAGGCTGAACGGGTTGAAACAGGTCCTGTCGGTGCTCATCAATTCCGTGGCCGTCGTTGCCTACGGCGCCTTCGGCCCGGTTGCCTGGACCGCGGTCGCCATCATGGCGGTGACCAGCCTTGCCGGCGGACGTCTCGGCGGAAGCTTCGCCCGCCGCCTGAGCCCGGTCCTGCTGCGTGTCCTCGTCCTCGGCTTCGGTGTCACGGTGGGCTGCATCCTGCTGGCCCGCGAGTGAGCTCACCAGCGAGCAACGAGGCTTTCGAGCATCTCCGCAACGATGCCCGGATTGGTAGGCTCGCTGAGCGTGTTCACGGGTCTCGTTGAAGAGATGGGTACGTACCTGGGCCACGACGGCGACCGTTACCGGATCAGCTCCCGGGTGGTGTCGGAGGACGCCAAGGTCGGCGACTCGGTAGCGGTGAACGGCTGTTGCGTCACCGTCGTCGCTCGCACGGGGGAGATCTGGGAGACGGAGCTCACAGCCGAGACCCTCAGCCGAACCACTTTCGGCCTGTTACGTCCCGGGGACGCCGTGAACCTCGAGCGGCCCGTCCGGGCGAGCGATCGCCTCGGTGGGCACGTGGTGCAGGGACACGTCGACACGATCGGGGAGGTGACAGCCGGACCGCCAGATCTCGAGGTTCGCGTCAATCACGACCTGATCCGCTACTGCGTCGAGAAGGGCTCCATCGCCGTCGACGGCGTGAGCCTGACCATCTTCGACGTCGGCTACGACAGCTTTGCCGTCGCCATCATCCCGCACACATCGGAGGTGACGACGATCGGCCGACGCGTGCCCGGCGACAAAGTCAACATCGAGGTCGACATTGCCGCGAAGCAGATCGAGAAACTGCTCAGCCCATACCTCGCGAAGCTGGGATGAACAGCGCCGTGGGTGCCGGGCGCCGGGTCGTGGGCCGTCGCCGAGAGCCCTGCGACCTCGCTCGAGCTAGGTGAGAGCTCCGCCCCGCCGCGAGGCTCCTTGGCAGCGAATTGCCCTGTGTTGGCAGGCGAACCCGCTCCTCGCGGCGGTCGTCGCCTTCGCCCTCCTGCTAGGTCTCCTCCTCAGGCTCTACGCGCTGGGAAGGGGCACGATCGACTCCGATCAAGCAGTTGTCGGGCTCATGGCCCGCGAGATCCTCCACGGCCATTTCTTCGCTTTCTACTGGGGCGTGAACTACGGCGGCACGGAGGCATATGCCGTCGCGCTGGTCTTCGCCCTGTTCGGGAGCTCCGCGTTCACCCTCGGTCTTACTCCGGTCCTTCTTTGTGCAGGTTCGATCGCCCTTCTCTGGCGCGTCGGCAACCGGATGTTCGCCAGTCCCGTCGGCGCGCTCGCCGCCGTCGCCTTCTGGGTCTGGCCCGAGGCCTATGTGACCTACTACCACCATGGCGACGGCTTCCGCTGGATCATCTTGTTGTGCGGGCTGACCGTGCTCCTGACCGCGCTCAGGATCGGCGACGGTGAGGGCAGGCGAGCCGACTGGCTCGCCCTCGGGCTCGGCACCGGGGTCGGCTGGCTGTCGAGCCCGGAGATCGTGTACTTCCTCGCCCCGGCGGGCGTCTATCTAGTCGCCCGCCTCGTCCAGCGGCGGGCGAAAGTGCCCGTGAGCTCGCTGCTGACGGGCGTTGCCGCCCTGATCGTCGGCTCACTGCCGTGGTGGTGGCACAACTTCAACCAGCACTTCGACTCGCTCGCCTCACCGCCGCAGGCCGTGCCCCCTGGTCCGGGTGGGGCGTACTGGTGGCATCTCGGGATCTTCGAGCGCTACGTCGTCCCGCTCGTTCTCGGCCTTCGGCGCCGCGGGGACGGCCTCTGGCTGGGGCCGACCAGCCTGACACCGCATCTCGTGAACGTGGCGATCTTCATTCTCCTGGCGTGGCTCGTCTACCTGGCCGCCCGCGGGCGTGCCTGGCTGCTGGTGCTGTACCTGGCGGCGTTCCCGTTTCTCTACGCCGCTCAGCCCTACACCTGGTTCTGGCAAGACGGGCGCTACGGGATCTTCCTCGCCCCTGGCGTCGCTCTCGCCGTGGCCTCCCTGCTGTGCAGGGCCGGCACGTGGGTGGTCAAGTCCCCACGGGCCGCGCCTGCGGTCGTGGCAGCGCTCGTGCTCGTCGGTGGGATGAGCCTGACCCTGGGCGCGGCGCGGCACGAGGCCCCCTACGAGCGCCTTACCGCCCTGCCCGCCGTCGAGCGCACGAGCTGGTTCTCGTGGCACGCGAACCCGAACAATCTGCCCACCGCCCTTGCCCAGTCGCTCGTCCGTTGGCATGTCCACGACGCCTTCTCCAGTTATTGGCTCGGCTACGACGTGGGGTTCCTGTCGGCGGGCGGCGTCACCGTGAGCCCGGCCGGGCCCGCCTTCATCCGGTACGCGGCGTATTACCGGGCCATAGCCGCGAGCCGGGCGCCGGCGTGGATTTTCGTGCGCCCCGCCGCCAACGGGCGGGCGGCGAGCGTGGAGGCCGGGACGTCACTCCTCGACCCGGGGTGCAGCGGTGTCGGCGAGCCGTGCCTGTCCGTGCCCGACATCGTCCAGTGGTGTGTCATCCACCACATCAGCTACGCGATCCGCGACTGCGGGCCGTACGTCGTCGTGCTGCCGTCGCGCCGAGTCCTGCCGGCCGAGATTCTGCCCTGGTTCGGCATATGACGGGCGCAGGCGATCGTCGCTTTGGCGCCGCGCCGCTCCTGGTCCTCCCGCCAGCACCTCGGCGCTCTGGACGGCGTCAGGCGATGCCCGCCAGCACCTCGGCGATCTGGACGGCGTTGAGGGCCGCCCCCTTGCGGAGGTTGTCCCCGACCACGAAGAGCGACAGCCCGTGAGGCACCGTGTCGTCCCGCCGCAGCCTTCCCACGAGTGAGACGTCGCCGCCCGTCGCCGCGAGCGGGGTCGGGATGTCGCAGAGCTCAACGCCGGGCGCGCCCTCGAGGGCGGCCAGCGCCTCTTCGGGGCTGAGCGGTCGCTCGAACTCGAGGTTCAGCGCCAAGCTGTGCCCGGTGAACACGGGCACGCGGACACAGGTGCACGAGACCTGAAGGTCGGGGAGACCGAGGATCTTCCGGCTCTCGTTTCTGAACTTCTGCTCCTCGTTGGTCTCGCCGCTCCCGTCGTCGACGCGCTGGCCGGCGACCGGGATGACGTTGAAGGCGATGGGGGCGGGGAACTTCACCGGTGCCGGCAGGTCGACCGCACTGCCGTCGTGCGCGAGCGCCGCCGCGCCTTCTGCGACCTTTCGGATCTGCTCGTCAAGCTCGGAGGTTCCGGCCAGTCCCGCGCCCGACACGGCCTGATAGGTCGAGGCCACCATCCGGCGCAGCCCCGCCAGCTCGTCGAGGGGCTTGAGGACGGGCATGGCGACCATCGTCGTGCAATTCGGGTTGGCGACGATGCCTTTCGGTATGCGCGAGAGCGCCTCAGGGTTGACCTCGGGGACGACGAGGGGAACGTCCGGGTCCATCCTCCATGCGGACGAGTTGTCGATGACGATCGCCCCAGCGGCAGCGACACGAGGCGCGAGATCAAGGGAGGTCGTGGCACCGCAGGAGAACAAGGCGATGTCGATACCGGCAAAGTCCGCTCCGTCGACGTCTTCGACCACGACGTCTTCGACCACGGAGTTGCCGACGGAGGGGAGCGTGCGACCCGCCGACCGTGCGCTCGCGAAGTAACGCACGCTGTCGGCCGGAAAGTCCCGTTTCGCAAGGATCGACCTCATCACGGCGCCTACCTGTCCGGTGGCACCGAACACCCCGACTCGCATGGCCCGAGCTTACTTGGCCCCCTGAGGAGGCTGTCTCGGGCGCCGGGGTCGCCTCGCAAAGGCGCTGTCGAGAGCGGTCGAGCTCGAAAGCGGCGTGGTCAGTGGTCGAGCTCGAAGGCGGCGTGGAGAACCTGGACGGCCCGCTCGGCCGCCTCGGCTCTGACCAGGCAAGAGATGCGGATGGGAGAGGTGGAGATCATCTCGATGTTGATGCCCGCGTTGGCGAGGGTCTGGAACATCGTCGCGGTCACCCCTGGGTGGGTTCTCATGCCTGCGCCTATGACAGAGACCGTCGCGACGTCGTCATCGGCGATCACGGAAACGGCACCGAGCTGCGGGATCAGCTGTTCGGCCACCTCCAGGCTGCCTTCCAGGTCGGCGCGAGGGATCGTGAAGGAGATGTCGGTCGTGCCGTGGTGCGAGGTGTTCTGAACGATCACGTCGACGTTGATCCCCCGGTCGGCGAGGCCCCTGAACAACGAGGCGGCGATGCCCGGCTGGTCCGGGACATCGGTGATGGTGACCTTGGCCTCGGTGGCGTCGCTCGTGACTGCCGAGACGATGGGCTGTTCCACAGCAGGATCCTCCTCGCTGACGACGGTCCCGGGCTCCCAGGTGAAGCTGGAACGCACGTGGAGCGGTATCTGATGGTTCCGGGCGAACTCGACCGAGCGGAGGGCGAGAACCCTCCCGCCCGTAGCGGCCATCTCGAGCATTTCCTCGAAGGAGATCCTCGGTATGCGGTGCGCGGTCGGCACCACACGGGGATCGGCGGTGAAGACCCCGGAGACGTCGGTGTAGATCTCGCAGAGATCGGCTTGGAGGGCGGCGGCGAGTGCCACCGCCGTCGTGTCCGAGCCTCCGCGCCCGAGCGTCGTCACGTCCCGTTTGCTCGAGACCCCCTGGAAGCCGGCCACAACCGGGACGACGCCGGAAGAGAGCGACTCACGCAGGCGGTCGCCTTTCACTTCGAGGATCCGAGCCTTGGTGTGCACCGTGTCGGTGATGATGCCTGCCTGGCTGCCCGTGAACGAGGCGGCCGGGACGCCCAGCTCCGCGAGCGCCATGCACAGCAGGGCCATCGAGATCCGCTCGCCAGCCGTGAGCAGCATGTCGAGCTCGCGTCCCGGCCGCACACGGCTCACGTCCTCGGCGAGCCGGATGAGCTCGTCGGTGGTCTTGCCCATGGCGCTGACCACGACGACGACGTCCTTGCCGCTGCGTCGTGTGCGGGCCACGTGGTCCGCGACAGCACGGATGCGGTCGGCGTCACCGACCGAGGTCCCACCGAACTTCTGCACAACGAGGGTCACGCCAGCCAACCTAGCCCTGGCCGGGAGGCGGAGCCATGAGCAGCGCCAGGTGGGGCCGGTCTCCCGGTCGGCGAGGCCTCCTCGGACCGGCCTCATGGCTTCCCGGCAAGGGCGGATGCACGTTGCCCTGCGCTTTCGGTAGCGTGTCGCTCCGTGCCAACCGAGAAGAGGGCGCGGCAACGAGCCGCACGCGAACAGAAGCAAGCTGTCATCCAGAAAAGCCGCAAGCGACGGCGCAACACGCGTCGGGTCATCGGGCTCGTCATCGCGGCGGCGGCCATCGTCGGCATCGTGTTCCTCGTCAACGGCGGGTCGAAGTCGGCGACGCCGCCGACGACGACGACCACGACACGCGCCACGACCACCACGACGCCGACCGTGGCGGCGGCGACTCCCACCTGCCCGCCTGCGGCAGGATCGGCCAAGCAGGTCCTCTTGTTCAAGTCGGCGCCCCCGTCGTGCATCCCGGCAAACTCGGTCTGGGACGTCACCTTGAAGACGAGCGCGGGCGACATCGTCGAGCGCATGTCCGCCGCCTCGTCGTTCGCGGCCGTCAACAACTTCATCTTCCTCGCCCGCTACAAGTACTTCGACGACACGCTCTTCTTTCGCGTGCTGAAGGGGTTCGTCGTGCAAGGCGGCTCCCCGACCGACACCGACTCGGCCGGCGCCACCGGCAAGCCCGGGCCGCTCGAGAACGGATATCCCGGCTACTCGTTCACCGGCAATACTCCGCCTTCGAGCTGCACCAAGAACCCGGCGCAGGCGGCCTGCTACCAGCCCGGCGAGATCGCGATGGCGAACTCCGGAGCACCGAGCTCCGACAGCGGCGAGTTCTTCCTGATTCTTCCCGGCGGCCAGAAGATCCTCAACGGCGAGCCCAACTACACCATCTTCGGCTACCTGACATCGGGCATGAGCGTGCTCGAGAAGATCGGGGCCGGCGGGGCTCCGATCTCCTCGTCAACGGGCGCCCCGACGATCAAGTACTACCTGCTCGGCGTCACCGTCACGCAAGTCGCCAGCTGAGCGGGCCCGATCAAGAGAACAGGCTGAACCGGCCAGGAACCGGCCAATCGAGAGAAACGGAGTCCCCCCATGCCGAGCGAGTGCCCCCCTGCCGACGGCTCCGCCCCGAAGAGGCAGCGCTTCGACGGCCCGCCCCAGATGTGCATCGACCTGTCCAAGCGCTACACGGCCGAGATGGTCACCTCCAAGGGCACCATGGTGTTCGCCCTCGATGCGGTGAGCGCCCCGAGGACGGTGAACAACTTCGTCTTCCTGGCGCGCTATCACTACTTCGACGGGGTCGCCTTCCACCGCGTCATCCCCGGTTTCGTGCTCCAGGGCGGCGATCCGGAGGGGACCGGCGCCGGCGGCCCCGGTTACCGATTCGAGGACGAGCTGCCCCGTCCGGGGCGCTATGAGCTCGGCTCCCTCGCCATGGCGAATGCCGGAGCGAACACGAACGGGAGCCAGTTCTTCGTCATCTCGGGGCCCGACGGGATGCGACTGCCTCCGCTCTACTCGCTCTTCGGTCAGCTGGTCTCCGGGCGGGACGTGGTGGCGGCCATCGACGCCGTGGGGACCAAGTCCGGCTCCCCCAAGGAGAAGGTCCGCATCGATTCGGTCACGGTTACCGAGCTGGACTGAGCAGCCCGAGCTGCGGAGCCGGAGGGGGAGGCCGAGCTGAGCTGAGGAGCCGGGGCGGGAGGCCGAGCTGAGCTGAGGAGCCGGAGCGGGAGGCCGAGCTGAGCTGAGGAGCGGGGCGGGACTGGCCGGCCGTGGCTCGAGGCGGGTGCCCGGAGTCTCAGGCAACAAGAGGCGCGGCTATCGGGGAAGGGCTTCCAGGCCGGCTTCCACGCCGTCGAGGTAGATGACGACCGGTCTCTCGCCCGCGGATCGCCATGAGCCGTCCGTGTCCCGGATGAGCGCCGTGCGCTCGGGGATGCCTGCGATGGGAAGCCCCGCGGGGGCGAGCTCTAAGGTCCGCCAGAAGTGGTGTGAGGCGCCCGAGTCATGATGGGGCACGACTGCCAACTGCTCGACGAGGCCGAGCCCCACGGTGAAGGCTCCTCCCCGGGGGTCGACCATGGGATCGACGAGCACCATCGCTCCGGCAGAAGATCCGGCCACGACCGCGCCCTGGCGCCAGGCCTTCGCAAGCGCCTCGAAGACGAGTGAGCCCTTCAGCACCGAGAGGAGGTGGAGGGGCGAGCCCCCTGAGAGGTAGATGAAGCGCGCCTCGCGGACCACGGCCGCGTTGGCCTCGTCGTTGGCCTGCGCGTGGCGTAGCACCATCAATCCGCGGACGCTGGTGCCCAAGGACGAGAACCAGCTCTGCGCCGTCGCGACCGCTCGGTCGGGATGCTCGTAGGCTGCTGCCGTCGGCAGGACCAGCACTTCGTTCGCGCCCGAGCGTTCCAACAGCTCGGCGTCATAGTCGGCACCGACCTGCCACTCGGCGCCCCCGACAAGAGCGAGCAGTCCGGCCGAGGGCCGAGTCTCGCCGCCGGTCGCCCCTCCTGGCGCGCCGTCGGCCCAGGTCACCGGACCTGGCGCGTCACCAGCTCGAGGCGCGCTCCCGGTCCCAGTCGCCGCCCTTGGCGCGCCGATGCCACCGGGCGGGTCCGCATGCTGCTGATCGCTCACGGGGCGGGAACCTACACCTTGGCCGGTGGGATGTACCTGGCGGACTCGACGGAGCCCGACTCGGTGTCGAGGACCAAGATGGATCCCTTCCTCACCTCCACCGGCCCGCTGAGGGGCGTCCCGGCCGCCACGAGCAGGTCGACGAGGCTCCAGATGACGTCTCCGTGCGTGCACAGCACCGGCACACCCCCGACGGCTGCCAGATCCTTGAACTGCACGAGCAGGCCGTTCCCATCGGACCCTTCCGAAAGGAAATCCTCGATGACGATCGGCAGCCCGCACGCGGCCGCAAGCGGTTGCAAGGTCGCCAGGCAGCGTTTCGCACCGCTGGACATGAGCAACGTGGGCCTCGGCTCGCGTGCCCTGGTGCTGCGCTTTTGGGAAGGCGCACCGGCAGGGGCGATGTCGAACCGGGCGACTAGCGCCTCGGCCTCCTTGACGCCGCGGTCTGTGAGCGGGCGGTCCTGGTCGGAGCCCGTCCAGCCGTCACGCGGCAAAGCGTGCGCGTGGCGCACGACGTAGATCGAAACCGGTGCCACAACCTCGCTCCCGGCATGAGCTCGCGAGCCACGTGGCATCCCGGAGCTTGAATTCGAGTTACTCATCAGTGCACGGTGCTCAGACCGACCGCCGACCCAACACCGTATGTGACTGCACCGGCCGCGGCGCAAATCGCAAGTTGACGGAAGGCCGACCACCACCAGGGGCGCCCCGTGAACAGCGAGAGCGCAGAGCCCACGATCACCGCGGCAATAGCCGCGATCACGATCGACACGAGCACGAGACCGGAGCCGTGCCCGAAGAGAAACGGGAGCAGCGGCAGCAGGGCCCCGACGCTGAAGGTCACGAAGGATGCGACTGCCGCTGACAGGGGCCGGCCCAGTGAGTCCGGATGGATGCCGAGCTCCTCTCGGGCGTGGGTCTCGAGCGCGATCTGCGGGTCGGCCATCATCTGGCGCGCCACCTGTATGGCGAGATCGCTCGAGATGCCCCGGCTCTCGTAGATCTTCACGAGCTCCTGGAGCTCACCTTCGGGGCGTCGATGGATCTCTTGGCGTTCACGTTCGAGCTCACGCTGGAACAACTCGGTCTGCGCCCGCATCGAGATGTACTCGCCGGCGGCCATCGAGAAGGCGCCGCCCAGCAACGCTGCCAGCCCTGCCAGCCGCACCACTCCGGCGGGTGGGTTCGCCCCCGATAGGCCGAGGATCAGAGAGATGTTGGTCACGAGCCCGTCACTGATACCGAACACGGCGGCGCGTGCGCTTCCTCCCTGGACGTCGCGGTGGTGGTGCTCGTGCACCTCGGCGCGAGGTTGGCTCTTGAGCCGGGTCGGCCGGAGCGCCGCCGTCCATCCGCTGGCGCCGGAGGCGCGGGGACGACCCGCGTCGGCTCGCCGCGAGGACGCAGGATGGCGGTCAGCTGGTCGGGCCACGACTCCAGTTTGGAACAGGTGGGTGCCGAAGGTGTAACCAGTGGGTCGGCCATGGGCGCCAGGGGCGAAGTTGCACCATCTGAGGACCATCAAGTTCTCAGAACAAGGCCATAAACGGCGGGTTTGACGCAATGGGCGCGTCCAGCCACCAACGGCCAGCTCCTAGACTCGGCTCGGACATGGACGCTCTCGACGTCATACTCCTCGTCGTCCTCCTTGCGGCTGCTTTCCGAGGGCTCCGGCGGGGAGCGGCGGTGCAGGTTCTGTCCTACGGCGGGGCCTTGGCCGGCTTGGCCCTGGGCGTCGTGCTCGTGCTCCTCGTCTGCCCCCATCTGAGCGGGGCACACACGAAGACGATCGTCGTCCTCGCATTGCTCCTCGTCCCTGCGGCCCTTCTCGCTGCCGGGGGGCGCCAGCTCGGCGCCGGACTCTGGCAGCAGCTGCGCCGGGCTCGCTTCGGCACCGTGGACGCCGTCGGTGGAGCGGTCGTCGCCACGGGCGGCGCCCTTGTCGTGATCTGGTTGCTGGCCTCCATCCTGGTGAACAGCCAGTTCTCCTTGGTGGCCAACCAGATCAACGACTCGAAGATCGTTCGCGTCGTCACCAAGGTCATGCCTCCGGTCCCGACGGCGCTTGCGCCGGCGGAGCGTTTCTTGAACGACGAGGGCCTGCAGGTCGTGGCCGACGGGCTGATCCAGCTTGCCGGGCCGGTCCCTTATCCCAGTGCGTCCCAGGTGCGGGCGGGAGCCGCCAGCGCCGACCCCTCCACGGTGAAGATCGTGGCCGTCGGCTGTGGTGAGATCCAGGAGGGCTCGGGCTTCGTCGTCGCTCCCGATCTCGTCGTCACCAACGCCCATGTGATCGCGGGCACCGAGTCGATCAGAGTCGAGGACGCCGCCGGCGGCCACGTCGCCGTCGTGGAGCTTTTCGACCCCGAGTTCGACCTGGCCGTCTTGCGAGTGCCAGGTATCTCCGAGAGGGCCCTCACCATCGACCCGGGCACGGTGGGACGCGGGACGAAGGCCGTTGTCATCGGCTATCCCGAAGGTGGTCCCTTGACGGTCGACCCCGCGGGCGTGCGTTCTGAGATTCTCGCAACCGGGCTCGACATCTACGGTCAGAACCCGACGGTGCGCGAGGTGTACGAGGTTCAAGCCCTGGTTCGGCCAGGCAACTCGGGTGGTCCGCTCGTCGAGCCGGACGGTCTCGTCATCGGGGTCGTCTTCTCGAGGTCGCCGACGACGCCTGACATCGGCTACGCGCTCGCCTCCCCGGGAGTG
>Ga0326727_10025183_pt1 | contig 11179 bp, 10 predicted proteins | sample MB2enrmetagenome_FD_207643 | JGI IMG/M metagenome (GOLD analysis project Ga0326727, IMG submission 207643) | Lab enriched peat soil microbial communities from McLean, Ithaca, NY, United States - MB29MY | ecosystem: Environmental > Terrestrial > Soil > Wetlands > Peat | place: USA: New York... | reverse complement strand
GCCAGCGGCAGCTCTCTCTGGCGGTAGAAGGCCTCCTTGCCAATGGCCAATGTCAGCGGTGATTTCTCCGCCAACTGGCGGGCCAGGGCTTCGGTCCGCCCGACCAGGTCGGCCGCCGGCACCAGCTAATTGACCAGGCCGAAGCGCAACGCGGTGGGGGCATCGATCAGATCGCCGGTCAGCAGCATCTGCATGGCCTGCTTGGGCGCCACATTGCGCGACAAGGCGACCATGGGGGTCGAGCAGAACAACCCGATATTGACCCCCGGCGTGGCGAAGCGGGCATCGGCGGCGGCAATCGCCAGATCGCAGCTGGCCACCAGTTGGCAACCGGCGGCGGTGGCCACCCCATGGACCCGGGCAATGACCGGCTTGGGCAGATGAACAACCGCCATCATGACGTCGGCGCACAGCGCGAACAGGGCGTCGACGTAACCGGGATCATAACCCTTGGCGCGCAACTCCTTGAGATCGTGGCCGGCGCAGAAGGCCGGACCGGCGCCGGCAATCACCAGCACGCGGACGGTCTCGTCGCCGGCAATGTCGGCCAGAGCCGTCCGCAAGGCCTGCAGCATGCCAAGGGACAAGGCATTGCGCGCCGCCCCCCGATTGAGGGTCAGGGTGGCGATGCCGGATTGGTCGTCGCGCAGCAGGAAGGGATCTTCGGACAAGGCTGTCATCTCCAGCAAGGGGAACGCGTCCCATGCTGGCAAAAGCCCCGCCGTTCCACAACCGGGATTCAGGTGTTCAGAAACTTCTCGGCCAGCACCTTGTAAAGCGGCTTCGGACAAATCCAACGGGACAGGGTGAAGGCGACCAAAGCGGCGGCCATCAGCGGAATCGTCATGGCTTGGTTGTCGGTCATCTCCATGACGATGACGACAGCGGTGATCGGGGCCTGCACCGCCCCGGTAAAATAGGCCACCATGCCCAGAATGATCACGGCTCCCGCCGGGACCCCCGGCATCCAGGCAGCCAGCGTGCCTCCCAGGCCGGCGCCAACCGCCAACGACGGCGAGAAGATGCCGCCGGGGATCCCGCTGACATAGGACATGATGGTCGCCGCCATCTTCAGCAGGCACCAGCCGGGCGCGATCGGCCCACCACCAAGCAAGGCACGGGTCTCCTGATATCCCGTTCCATAGGTGGTCCCGCCGGAGACCAGGCCGATCACCGCCAAGGCCAGGCCGCAGCCGGCGGCAAAAGCCGCCGGGTGGGCCGCCGCCCATCGCCCCGGCAGTCCAGGCAGGCCGTGCCGGCTGACGCCGGTCAGGATGCGAGCAAACAAACCTCCGGCCATTCCGCCGACGACACCGCAGACCAGGACCGGTCGCCAGCCCGAGACCAGGTCGAGGACAGCATCGGTATGGCCGAAGAACGTATAGTTGCCGACGACCGCCAACGTGGCGATACCGGCCATGATGACCGCCGAAAACACCCGCCCGCTGGTCCGGGCGTCGAACGATCGGCTCAGTTCCTCGATAGCGAACACCACGCCGGCCAGCGGCGTGTTGAAAGCCGCCGCCACGCCGGCAGCCCCACCGGCCAGAATCAGGGCACGTTGGGTGCCCTGCGACGGCACCCGGACCAGCCGCCCCAGGCTGTGCATGAGGGCCGCCCCGACCTGAACGGATGGCCCTTCACGGCCGACCGAGGCCCCGCAGGCCAGCCCCAGCATGGTCATCAACACCTTGCCAAAGGCGACCTTCAGCGACAGCACGCCGCTGGCCGCCACCGGCGGACTGACCAGGGCGGCAATGACCTGGGGAATACCGCTGCCTTGCGAGCCGACGAAAACATGCCGGGTCAGCCACACCGCAAGGCCCATCCCTGCCGGGGCCAGGATCAGCGGCAGCCAGGGCTGGGCCTGCGCGGCCTGATAGAACAGGCCGAAGGCCAGAGCGCTGCCTTTGGCAAACAGAATGGCGGCCGCGGCAACCAGGCCGGCACCGGCCCAGAAAACGATTCGACGGATCTGCTGGCGAACGGAAAAGCCGCGATAGCGGGCGCTGCGGAGAAATTTTGGCGACATGACTCTCAAGGGCGAACGTGCGGCGCGCCGCGTTTCTTCAAGGGTGAGAGCTATAGGCATGATCGCACACCAAGGTCAACCGCATCGGGACAATCGAACGCCGGTCGGCACACCGGCGTTCGACTTTTGTTGCAAACGACTTGGCGGTCGATATTGTGCCGAAAGCGGCGGTTTCGCGGTACCCGGCCGGTCGGGCCCGCCGAAAAGGGCTGCGCCACGCCACTCCCCAAAGGATCGTCATGGACCTGCTTGTCGCGCGTACGGTCGCTCTTCTGGTCATCGCCATGCTGGTTGCCATCGGCGCCCGCCGCTGCAATCTGCCCTACACCGTGGGACTGGTCGTCTGCGGGTTTTTCCTGGCATTGTTGCGGCTGGGGGCGGACTATCCGCTGACCCACGACCTGATCTTCACGGTCATTCTGCCCCCCCTGTTGTTCGAAGCGGCCTTCAACATCCCCTGGCGAAAACTGCGTGCCGACTTCGGCCTGGTGATGACGTTGACGATCTGCGGCGTGATCGTCTCGGCGGCGGTGGTGTCCACCGGCATGGCGACCGTGGCCGGCTGGCCGGCCCGCTCGGCCCTGGTGTTCGGGGTGCTGATCGCCGCCACCGACCCGGTGGCGGTGATCGCCATGTTCAAGGACAACCATGTCAGCGGACGGCTGCGCCTGCTGGTGGAAAGCGAAAGCCTGTTCAACGACGGGGTCGCCGCCGTCCTGTTCGTCCTGGCCCTGGCCTGGGCAGAGGGAAATCCGATCACCCTCGCCGTCACCGTCAAGGGAGTCGCCCTATCGGCCGGAGGCGGCATCGCCGTCGGCCTGTTCTGCGGCGCCGCGGCCATCATCCTGGCGGGACGCATTTCCGATCACCTGATCGAAACCGCCTTGAGCGTCGCCGCCGCCTACGGCTCGTTCCTGCTGGCCGAGCATATCCATGCCTCGGGCGTCATGGCCACGGTGGCGACGGGTCTTTTGATGGGCAACCTGACCATGGGCGAGGGCGGCCCGACCGCCTGGCTGTCCCCCAGCGGCAAGGCCTTCCTGGCCAATGTTTGGAACTTTGCCGCCTTCATCGCCAATTCCCTGGTGTTCCTGCTGATCGGCCAAGCCGTGGCGGGCCTGCCCTTCAGCCTGAAAAGCGGCACCACCATTGCCATCGCCATCCTGTTCGTGCTGATCGGCCGCTTCCTGTCGGTTTATCCGGTATGCCTGCCCTTCCGCAACCAGGTCCAGGCGGTGCCTTTGCGCGAACAGCATGTCCTGTGGTGGGGGGGCTTGCGCGGCGCCCTGGCCTTGGCGTTGGCGCTGGCGCTGCCACGCCGCCTGCCCTTTCACGACGAGATCGTCACCACCACCTTCGGGGTGGCGGCCTTTTCCATCGTTGTCCAGGGGCTGTCCATGCCAAGCCTGCTGCGGCGACTGGGATTCCTGCCGCCGCGACAGGCCGGCGCTCAGAAGCCGCCCAGATAGTCCATCTTGCCGATGGCCAGCCCGTTATGGCGCAGAATTGCGTAGGCCGTGGTGACGTGGAAATAGAAGTTGGGCAGGACGAAGGTCAGCAGATAATCCTGGCCCGACAGGCGCAAATCGCCCTTGCGCATGGGATGGACGATCGGCTTGCCTTCGGTCCCGTCGATGGCGGTCGCCTCCAGCCCCCTCAAGAAGTCACAGGTGCCCGCAATGCGCTGGACCAGCTCGGCAAAAGTGGTTTCGGTGTCGGCGAAGACCGGAATCTCCACCCCGGCCAGGCGTGCCGCACCGCCCTTGGCGGCATCGCTGGCGATCTGCACCTGGCGCACCAGCGGGAACATGTCGGGGGCCAAACGGGCATTGAGCAGCACCGCCGGATCGATGCCCCGCTCTTCGGCCCAGGCCGCCGCCTTGTCGAGAATGGCCGCCAGATTGGCAAATCCGCGCAGGAACACCGGCACCGAAGCTTGATACATCGACAAGGTCATGGCTTTCGTCTCCGCCAGGGGGGGAAATGTTTACGCGGCCGGGGCGGTCGTGCGACCACCCGACGGCGCGGCGACGGCAGTGTAGAACCCTTTTTCCGCCGTTGGCAAAGAAACTGGCCCCCTGGCGTCCGGCCGGTGTCCGGCGACATCGGGGACTGGTCCAGTCCGCCGGTGGTCCTGAACAGGGGACGTAACATGACGGGTGGCCCGGTCTTCATACAGCCGGACAGCTTGGGCGGAAGCGCGGGCCTTCGACGAGCGCTTCAACCTCATTGCCTCGTCCAGTGATCCCGTGCACCTGTTCGTGCCGCTGAAGGATGTTCGGGGTTTGATTGGTTTGCCGTGACCGCATAGGACCGGTTACCCATCTCTGCATGTTCCGCGGCTTTACCTGCCTGGCGCCCATCATGGTCGTTCCGTGGGCCAGGGCCGACTTCTGAAAGCGGTGGGTCTGGGCCTGCCGCGTGAGGCCAAAACCAGCCATCCGCGTCGCACGACCGGCAGGGGAAAAACTCCCGCAGGGCATGGCACGTCATTGGGTGACATGGGCTACGCCGTTGCATCTTTCGATTGTGATGGAGTTTGCATACTGTGGTGCGAAGGCGGAAGCGGGAGGACGATCAAGGAATGGCAAATCCCCCCGTGACGGACCGCAAGGAGGTGACATGGACGAGCAGGGCGATGTGAGAGGGGCAGAGCTTCGCGCATTTTACGCCAAATTGATTACGGCCATGACGGCCACCAACAATGACCGGGTGGTGTCCGCCTTCAGTGCCGTTCCTCGCGAACGATTTTCAGGCCCGGGGCCTTGGAAGATAGCCATCCCCTCCGGCTATCTTGAAACACCGTCCAATGACCTCGCCTACCTTTACCAGAATGTGCTCGTCGCCATTTCCCCGGACGAAACCATCAATAATGGCGAACCGGCCGCCCATGCCCGGTGGCTTGCCGCGCTCGATGTCAAAGAGGGGGAAAAGGTCCTGCAGGTGGGGACCGGCGCAGGGTATTACACGGCAATCCTGGCACATTTGGTCGGTCCCTCGGGCCAAGTCCTGGCCTATGAAATCGACCAAGTCCGCGCGGCGATGTCGGCCGCCAATCTTGCCGCAATTCCCACTGTCCGCGTCCTGCATCGCTCTGGCACCGACGGCCCGCTGCCTGCCGTCGATGCCATCTACGTCAATGCCGGCGCGACTCATCCGGTTGACGCATGGCTCGACGCCTTGACGCCGAAGGGGCGTTTGCTGTTTCCGCTGACCGGGAGCGAACATTTCGAACCGGACCGCGGACGCTGGGCGGTGACTGGCGGCATGCTGCTGGTTCATAAGACCGAACAGGGTGACTTCGCAGCGAGGTTCATTTCGCCAGCCGGTTTTATCGGCTGCATCGGCGCCAGAGAGGACGCAACCACCGAGGCCTTGTCGGCCGCCTTTCGGCGAGGCGACTTCTGGAACGTCCAATCATTACGGCGAGGCACCATGCCAGACAACACTTGCTGGTACGCGGGATCCGGATGGTGGCTTTCGACAGCACCGCCACCTGCCGACTAGTCCCGCGTCGCAGAGGGTTGGCTTTGGTCCACCCGGTGCCCGCGTGGGGCGGGCGACAGAGGATGTGAAAAATAGTAGGACAGGCGTCCCCGCCTGCCTTCCCCGAAAAGCGCAAGAATTGTGCCATTTCGGCTTCGCCGAAGGACAACCGCCTCAGGCCTGTCCCACTCTTTATTCACGAGCCTCAGACGCCCGACCGACATGCAGCGGCCGGAAGGTCAGCCTGGGACTCTCAGGTTCGGCAGATGCCTCTATTCCACTTTTCCCCGCCATCACCGCTCCTTGCCGCGTCCCGTCGGTCACCAGCACACCACCGCATTGTAATACTCTGAAATATTGCGACAGAACATTTCGACACAACTTTTGAATTGAGGACCATCTGGCAAAATATAATAGTCCCGATGCAACAGGTCCTTTGCCTCACAGGAGTTGATTGTGTCCCACCCTGACATTGCCCCCTGCGCCATCATTCACTCCACCGCCATCGTCGAACCAGGGGCACGGATCGGCGACGGAACGGAGATCGGCCCCTATTCCATCATCGGCCGCCATGTCCGCCTGGGGCAGGGAAATCGGGTCGGCGCCCATGTGGTCATCGACGGCCACACCACCCTGGGCGACGACAATCAGATCTTCCCGTTCGCCTCGCTGGGCGCGTCGCCCCAGGACCTGAAATGGGCCGGCGAGACAACGACCTTGACCGTCGGCGACCGCAACATCATCCGGGAATATGTCACGATGCAGCCCGGCACCGCCGGCGGTGCCGGCAGCACCATCATCGGCAACGATAATCTGTTCATGGCCAATAGCCATGTGGCCCATGACTGCCGTCTTGGCAACCACATCCATTTGACCAATTCGACCGCGCTGGCCGGACATATCGACATCGGCGACTTTGCCATCCTCAGCGGGTTGGTCGGGGTGCACCAGTTCGTCCGTATCGGACGCCTGGCCTTCGTTTCCGGCGGAGCGATGGTCGCCCAGGACGTGCCGCCCTTTTCCATCGTTCAGGGTGACCGGGCCCGACTGGTCGGCCTGAACCAGGTCGGGCTGACGCGCCAGGGGGTACCGGGAACTCAGATCGCCGATCTGCGACGGGCCTGGCGTCTGCTGTTCCTGGCTCGGGGCGGTCTGGCCGAGCGGATCGCCGCCGCCGACTGCCGGAGCAGCCCGATGGTCCAGGAATTGGTGGCGTTCGTCACCGCCTCGCGGCGCGGCATCGTCAGCACGCGGCAAGCGGCGCTGGCAACCTGAGAAAGCCGGGAAACGCGTTCTGCCCGACGTTTGAAAAGAAACAGTAGCGCCGGCGTCCCGGCCGGCACTTGCCGCGACGCAACGGAATGACTCTTTTTCGGCTTCGCCGAAACGCCGGCACGGAGGTCGGCGCCACTGCTTCGTTTCTCATCATCTCCGGCAGGTCGCCACCGCCAGCCATGGCCCTGCGACCCGTCGGCGGCTCAGTCCAGCGGCGACAGGCCGAACATCGCGCCGTGGAAGCAGAGAACCACCGCATAAAGGACCAATCCCAGGGCCGCCCGCCAGGCCAGTCCGCCCCAGCCGCCCAGGCGGGTTCGGCCAGTGGCCAGGGCCAGGAAGGGCAGGGTCGCGGTCGGTGCCGCCAGCCTCCGCCAGGCATCGCGGCCCATGGCCTTGGCCCGGCGGCGATCGTAAAGGGGCATGCCCAACAGGCTGAACAGGCACAGACCGCCGAACAGCAGGACCGCCCGCACGTCGCCATTGGGGACCATATGCACTCCCGACCACAGGGCACAGGCCAGAAGCACCGGATGGCGGGTGATGGCGACGATGCCGGGGCGGGCGGGGTCAAAGCCCTTGGCGGTCGGCCCCACCGACAGCGGATTGGGCGAGGTGGCGCCCGCGACGAACAGGATCATCGCCAAGGGCATCACCAACAGCGGCACCCAGCGGGTTTCGGGGTGGAACCCCCACAGCTCGACGTAAGGAGCGGACAGGGTCGCCACCACCAGCCAGGCCAGGGTGGCCAGACTCATCGCGGAATAGATCGCCAGGTAGACCGGTTCACCGAGAAGAGACACCAGACGGGGCCGAACCTTGGGCAACGCCGGCAGGCTGTGGCTAATCAGAAAGACCGCGAAGGCCAGAACGACACCGCCGAACCCTTCGTCAAAAGACCAGAACGCCACGCAAACCCCTTTCGCGATGAAGTGCACCGAGAATAGACAAGGGCGCCCCGCCCCATCCGGACGCGGACCGCCCTCGACAATAGCCATGTCGGCATCGACCGGCCTTGACGCCGGTCAAGGACGCATATGCCGTCCATAAAGGGTGTTGGCCTCGGAATCCCAGCCATTGATCTCGGCATCCCGCATGGCCTGCTCGCGATCGTCCGACCAACCCCAGACCTTGCCGTCGATCACATATTTCCATTTCCCCTTCTTGGCCGGGCAGGGAAAGATATCGACGATGGACCGGCCGAACTCCGCCCGTTCGAACGTCGTGATGCCTTCGGCCGCATAGTCGTCGGTGGCCACGGTTTTCCATTCGATCGCAGGCATGATGTCCTCCCGTTGTCCCGGCCGCCGCGCCCGGTGCCTTGCCGGCACCCTGCGCGACCAACCTTGGTTCAGAAAAAGAATAACATAAAAGCGGGCGCCGGGGTTGCCGCGGCGTGGCCGCCACCGATGCCAGGGCGACCCGTCAGAAGCGGCGCAGATGTCTGATCAGATCGCGGTACCAGGACGCCGAGGCTTTCGGCGTGCGCTTCTGCGTCTCGAAATCCACATGGACCAGGCCGAACCGCTGGCCATAGCCGGCGCCCCATTCGAAATTATCCAGCAGCGACCAGACGAAATAGCCCCTGACGTCGGCTCCGTCCGCCATCGCCCGGCACAGAGCCTGATGATAGACATCGAGGTACCGCAGGCGGTGGGTATCGATCACCTGCCCTTGGGCGTCCGGACGATCCCGGTCTCCGCCACAGCCGTTTTCCGTCACATAGATGGGCAGACCATAGCGCCCGGTGATGGTCAGCAGTTCGTCGTGGAAGGCATCCGGGAAGATTGGCCAGCCCACGCCGAAGTCCGGCGACCCTTCGGGTGAATTGCCCCAGCCATAGCCCCACACCTGGGTGGGATCCACCTTGGCGAAGATGGGGCCGTAATGGTTCAACCCGAACCAGTCCACCGGCCGGCAGATGCGCGCCATGTCGCCGGAGGCGACGAAAGGTTCGATGGCTTCGGCCAGACGCGGCGGGTAATAACCCAGCAGTTGCGGATCGGGAAAGGCACCGTTCCAATGCTCATCGAGCAGGGCCGCCGCCTCGCGGTTCTCCTCGCGATCGCCCTCCGGCAGGACGATCTGCCGGTTATGAATGGCGCCGATGGAGGCTTCCGGCACCAGAGAGCGCAACACGTCGACCCCCAAGCCATGGGCCAGGTTGACATGGTGTATGGCTTTCAGATGGGCCATCCGATCGGTCACCCCCGGCGCCGCCCAGTCGATGGCATAGCCGAACAGGGTGAACACCGAGAACTCGTTGAAGGTGGCGAAGCGTTTGACCCGGTCACCAAAACGCCGGGCGATCAAAGCCGCATAGTCGGCGTACCAGCCGGCACAGTCCCGGTTGGTCCAGCCTCCCAGGTCATCCAGCGCCTGGGGCAGGTCCCAGTGGTAGAGAGTCAGCCACGGCGTAATGCGGGCCTCCAGAACCCGGTCGATCAAGCGGTCGTAGAAGTCGAGACCGGCCTGGTTGACCTGGCCGCGCCCCCTGGGCAGCACCCGCGGCCAGGCGACCGAGAACCGGTAGGCATCGACACCGATCTCCTTCATCAAAGCAACGTCTTCGCCATAGCGGTGGTAATGGTCGCAGGCCACATCGCCGGTGCTGCCATCCCCGACCCCGCCCTTGGTGCGACAGCGCCGGTCCCAGATACTGGGGCCGCGGCCGTCCTCGGCCACCGCTCCCTCGATCTGATAGGCCGAGGTGGAGACCCCCCAGACGAATTCGGGCGGAAACAGGATGTCGGCACTGCTGGGCTGGTCTGACATGGCGGCCTCCCTGGGCGGCGAGGGCGGCGCCCTCATGTCCATAAGCTTTGTGGCAAATTATCGCCAAGGGCGCATACTTTGCCAATGGCTTCGGGACAATCGGGGAAAAGGAGCCCTGTGACCATGACCTTGTCGCCTGCGCGGAGAGCGGCCGGCCGCCGGATCTACCCCGACGGCTTCCGGTGGGGCGCGTCGACCTCGGCCTATCAGATCGAGGGCGCCACCACCGAGGATGGCCGCGGCCCCTCGGTGTGGGACAGCTTTTGCCGGATGACCGGACGGGTGAACAACGGTCACACCGGCGATGTCGCCTGCGATCACTACCACCGCTGGCGTGACGATATCGCTCTGATGTCGTCGCTGGGCCTGGACAGCTACCGCTTTTCCCTGGCCTGGCCGCGCCTGTTGCCGAAGGGAAAGGGTCCGGTCAACCAGGCCGGACTGGACTTTTACGACCGTCTGATCGACGGCCTACTGGAAGCCGGGATCGAGCCCTGGGCCACCCTTTACCACTGGGATCTGCCCCAGGCCCTGGACGACCTGGGGGGCTGGACCAACCGCGACAGCGCCGGCTGGTTCGCCGACTATGCCACGGTGGTCGCCCGACGTTTCGGTGACCGGGTCAAACGCTTCGCCACCTTCAACGAGTTCTCGGTCTTCACCCTGTTCGGCTATGCCTTCGGCTGGGCACCGCCCAGCATCGCCGACAAGTCGTTGCACCTGAAAGCCATTCATCATGTCAACCTGGCCCATGGCGACGCGGCCGCCGTGCTGGCCAGCCTGGTCCCCGGTGCCCGGGTCGGGGCGATCCACAGTGTCCAGCCTTGTCATCCGTCATCCCAGTCGGCCGAAGACATCGCGGCGGCGGCCTTGTTCGACGAGCACTGGAACCGCTGTTTTCCCGATGCCCAGATACTTGGCCGCTATCCGCAGCAAATTGCCGAGGCCATGGATCCCTTCATCGCCGCCGGCGACATGGCCCGCATCTGCCGTCCCGTCCACTGGTTCGGCCTCAACCACTACGCCCCCATGTTCGCCCATGCCGACCCGTCGATGCTGTGGGGCTTTGGCTTCGGCGCCGTGCCCGACGACCTTCCCCGTACCGGCGTCGGCTGGCCCATCGATCCCAACGCCTTCGAGACAACCCTTCTCGACCTGACAAGCCGCTACCGCCTGCCCATCTATGTCACGGAAAACGGCTTCGGAACGCAAAACCAGGCGGAGGAACGGGCCGAACTGCAGGACGACGGGCGGGTCGCCTATCTGGCCGCCTGCGTCGCGGCCATGGAACGAGCCCTGACCAGGGGCGCCGACGTGCGCGGCTATTTCGTCTGGTCGCTGTTGGACAATTTCGAGTGGGGCGCCGGATATGGCGACCGTTTCGGCATCGTCTTCGTCGACTACCAGACCCTGGAACGCATCCCGAAAGCCTCGGCCCGCTGGTATGCCGCCCATGTGGCGAAGCAACGGCAGCAGGCGGGCTAGTCGGCCGCTTCCGTTAAGTTGAAGGGTTGTATGACTGCAGTAGCGCCGGCCTCTGTGCCGGCAATACCGGCGGGGACGCCGGCGCTACTGACAATACCTACCACCTTCACTTATGGTGAATCGACC